>SDBV01000038.1_pt1 | contig 123228 bp, 101 predicted proteins | sample 2277081 | NCBI WGS metagenome assembly SDBV01 (sample SAMN10402039, study PRJNA504765) | marine sediment metagenome | isolation source: marine sediment core GS10_PC15, 223 cmbsf | place: Arctic Ocean: Southern Knipovich Ridge | collected 2010 | reverse complement strand
CCATCCGACGGTTCCTTATCGGCAGCCAGCAGGGCTGTCATCAACATCCCCTGCCAGATAATTTCCGCCGACTGATAGCACTGCTCCGCATCTGCCTCAGCCTCAGCCTCGTTCAACGCGAACGCAAGCAATGGAACTCCGCGCGGGCACGACACGTCCAGCAACACGGCTTCGATTATCTCCACCAGCGAGTCGGGGTAGTGCTCCCTGTCCAGCTCCGCCACGGTCTCCGCCAGACCCTGGTTGAGCGAATCGTTGAATAACCGCGTTTTTGCCGTCTTGCCGTTCATGTTTTCAACAACTCCTTCACAATTTCCGGAAATGCTGCCAGCGCCTGATTCAGCTTGCTCACGTCCTTGCCCCCGGCCGTGGCCAGATGGGGTTTGCCACCGCCGCCGCCGCCGGCAATTTTAGCAATACGGCCCACCACCTCGCCAGCCTTGAGCCTGCCGGTTGTGGCCAGGTCATCGGTAACAGCGCAGGCGAACAGCAGCTTACCACCGGCCTCCGCTGCAAACAGGGCCGCGCCCGTGCCGGCCTTTTCGCGGAACGAGTCGCCCATCGTTTTGAGCAGGTTCATATCCGCGCCATCCACCTTGATCTCAAGCAGCTTGAGACCACCGGGCAGTTCCTCGGCTCCGGCCAGCAGATCGTCCATCCCGGCCTGTGAGCTTTCCTTGCGCACCTGGTCCAGTTCCCTGGCCAGTTTTTTCTGTTCCTCCAGCATAGCTGCTATCCGCTGATCCAGCTCCGCGGGCGGTATCGAGTAATTACGCTCCACCCGGCCCAGGATATGGCTGCGCTCCAGCAGATATTTTGCCGCTTTTGCCCCGGTAAGGGCTTCAATCCTTCGCGTTCCGGCGGCCACGCTGCCCTCCTGGGTAATCACGAACGCGCCGATCCTTCCGGTGGCGCTCACATGGGTGCCGCCGCACAGCTCACGGCCCAAACCCCGCACCTCCACCACCCGCACGGTGCTCTCGTACTTTTCGCTGAACAGGGCCATCGCGCCCGCCGCCACGGCCTCGTCGTACGGTTGCTCGGAAACGGTTACCGGGCGGTCCTCGCGGATCTCAGCGTTGACTCCCCGCTCGATATCCAGCAGGACTTCCTCGGGGATTTTCTCGTAATGGTGAAAATCAAAACGGAGATAGTCCGGAGCGACCAGACTCCCGGCCTGGGTGGCGCTCTCTCCCAGGGACTTCAGCAGCATGCGATGCAGAATGTGGGTGGCCGTGTGGTTGCGCTCTATATCATGCCTGCGCGGCTCGTCTACTCCGGCCCTGACTCGGGCACCATTGTTCACCTCGGTAAAAAATCCCTGCTCGAACTCACCGCGATGGATTATCAAACGCCCCACGCGCTGTACGTTATTTACCCGGAAACGCCAGCTTTCGCCCTCTATCGTACCGTGGTCGGCCAACTGGCCGCCGCTTTCGGCGTAAAATGGAGTTTTTGCCAGCACAACCGAGTCCTTGTCAACAGCCAGCACTTCGGTATCCAGCGCCAGTTGGCCGTAACCTTCAAACTCAGTGGCGGCTTTATCCGCCAGCCCTGCCGTGAGGGCCGAGATATCCTCTCCCACTACAAATTTGGCGTCCGCCCGCGATTGTTCCCGCCTCTTGCTCATGTGAGCGGTAAAACCGTCCTGGTCCACCTCGAGGCCTTTCTCACGGGCCATCAGCACAGTCAGATCGAGCGGAAAGCCGAACGTGTCGTAGAGCTTGAAGGCGTTTTCGCCGCCTATCCGGTTCTCCCCTGAGGTTTTCACTTTCTCCGCCACTTCCTCAAACAGAGCGATCCCGCGGTCCAGTGTGGCCCCGAATCCCTCTTCCTCCGCCTTTATCATCCGGGCCACGTGCTGGCTGCGCTTGATTATCTCCGGGTAGGCCTCGCCCAGCATATCGCCCACCTTGCCCACCAGGGTATAAATAAATGGTTCCTTTACGCCAAGCTCCCGGCCAAAACGGGCCGCGCGGCGAAGGATACGGCGAAGGACATAGCCCCGGCCCTCGTTGGAGGGCACCACGCCATCGGTGAGCGCAAAAGTGAGCATGCGGGCGTGATCGGCAATCACCCTGTGGGCCAGACCGCTCTCATCCTGTGCGTAATCCACTCCACTGATCTCGGCTATCGTGTCGATCAGGGGACGGAACACATCGGTTTCAAAATTGGAGTTTGTGCCCTGCAGCACAGAAAGCACGCGCTCGAATCCCATGCCGGTGTCGACATGGTTCTCCTTGAGCGGCGTCAACGACCCATCGGGGAGGCGCTCCGAGTTGATAAACACCAGGTTCCAAAGTTCAATATAGCGGTCACTGCCGCTGTTGATTCCGCGCTGCGGATCGGCGGCCAGCTTGTGGTCAGGCGCTCCGGGAGCCAGATCAATATGGATCTCACTGCACGGTCCGCAGGGCCCCACATCACCCATCTCCCAGAAATTATCCTTACCGTAGCGATAGATTTTATCCGCACCCACATCGGTTTCAGTTTCCCAGAGCCTGGCGGCCTCGTCATCGTCAACGTACACCGTGGCATAGAGCTTGTCCTTGGGCAGGCCCCAGACCTCTGTGAGCAGCTCCCAGGCCCAGGTAATGGCCTCGTGCTTGAAATAGTCGCCGAAACTCCAGTTGCCCAGCATCTCGAAAAACGTGTGATGATAGGTGTCGCGCCCCACATCTTCCAGATCGTTATGCTTGCCCGAGACCCTGATGCATTTCTGGCTGTTGACCGCCCGCTTGTAATCCCTGCCGCCGGTACCCAGAAAAACGTCCTTGAACTGGTTCATACCCGCGTTGACAAACAGCAACGTAGGGTCTGCCTGGGGTACCACCGGCGCGCTGGAAACAACGGTGTGGCCTTTCTGCTTAAAAAAATCGATATACTGTTTTCGTATTTCGCTGGATTGCTTCATCGTGCTCCCGTGCCTGAAATTGCTCCGAGCATTATAACACAGCCCGCGCCTGCGCGGCACGAGTTTTTTTACCGTGTACCGTGTAACCCGCTCCGGTTAACACAAATCGCCATAAGAGTAAGGTAAGGATTCAGAGCGGTATAATATTGTGAGTAGCCATGCAGGGAAAATACCCAAGACAAAAAAAAATTGAACGTTCTTTTTGAAAAAACCAAAATGATTGCACCAGAAACCACAGTGTCGTGATCAATGCTAACATTTTTGGTAAAGATGCGTTTATATCAAAACTTTCTCCAACAGGCCAACCTTGCTCCTGTAAAAAACCGGCTTCGTGAATAATCCGCGGAAGAAGCCTTATTTTACAACACCCTCCCTACCGCTTTACGCTAACCTCAAACGTCCATTTCAGCGCCAAGTACATCCAGCACAATCCGGCGGGCCACGGTACGTGAAAATCCTCGTGAAGCAAGAAAAGTAAATACCCTGGCCCTGGCCTGCTCCGGGCTTCGCGTGCCCAGCGCGGTAATTTTCTTGCGCGCCGCTTTTTCGGCCAGAGACTCGTCGCTCAGGCCCCCGTCTTCCATCACTGCAGCCACTGCGCACCCGGCCAACTGACGGTCCACACCCCGGCCCTCAAGCTCCACAATAACAGCAAGCGAAGAGCGGGGAGACCGGCCAAAACGCTGCCTGGCATACTCACGGGCAAATTCTTCATCGTTAAGGTAACCCAGTTCATCCAGACGGGCAATTACCCTGCCAACCGCCTCGCTGTCAAAACGGGCCAGCAGCTTTGTTGCAAGCTCCCTGGTTCCGTGCTGACGGCGGGAGAGCATCCGGTTTGCACTGTTAAGCGCACTGGTATACTGCTCGTTGCCATCGGCATTGCAATCTTCCATCTGATTCCGGTCCCTTTGCCACAGCAAGGCTCTACTTCGCCTCGTCTTCCGAACCACCCGCTGGCTTTTGAGCGGCTTCGTCATCCTTGATCAGGCCAAATTTCTTCTTGACCTCGGTATCGATCTTCTCGAACACGTCCTGGTTCTCTTCAATAAACGACTTGGCGTTCTCCCGTCCCTGGCCCAGGCGCTCCTTGCCGTAGCTGAACCACGCGCCGCTTTTCTCTACAATTCCGTTATCCACAGCCAGGTCCAGCAGGGTGCCGACATAGCTGATACCCTTGTTGAACATGATATCAAACTCGGCATCGCGGAACGGCGGTGCCACCTTGTTCTTGACCACTTTCACCCTGGCGCGGATTCCGGTAATACTATCCGCATCCTTGATATTGCCCACTTTACGGATATCCAGCCGCAGCGAGGCGTAGAACTTGAGCGCGCGGCCACCGGTGGTGGTTTCCGGGTTGCCGAACATCACGCCGATCTTCTCTCTGATCTGGTTAATAAATATCATCGCTGTCAGACTCTTATGGATTGTCGCGGTCAGCTTGCGCATGGCCTGGCTCATCAGCCGGGCCTGCAGGCCCATGTGGGAATCGCCCATGTCACCCTCGATCTCCGCCCTGGGCACCAGCGCCGCCACCGAATCAACCACCACCACATCCACCGCGTTACTGCGCACCAGCACTTCCGCGATATCGAGCGCCTGCTCGCCTGTATCCGGCTGGGAAATCAGCAGGCTTTCCAGGTTGACTCCCAGTTTCTGGGCGTAGCCGGAATCCAGCGCATGCTCGGCGTCGATAAAAGCCACGGTGCCGCCCATTTTCTGGGCATTGGCGATAACGTGCAGCGCAAGGGTGGTTTTTCCAGAGGATTCCGGGCCGAAAATTTCAATCACCCGTCCGCGTGGTATCCCGCCCACTCCGGTAGCGATATCGAGATTAAGCGCACCAGTGGAAATGGCCGGCACCTGCACACTGGGGCCTTTGTCTCCCAGCCGCATGATAGCTCCCTTACCCCACTGGCGTTCAATCTGGGATATCGCCAGGCCAATCGCCTTCTCTTTTGCCTTGGTAACGTCAGCCGCCATCATCGTCCCCTACTGTAAAGTGTCGATTATTTTAACAGATTGATATAAAGATACTTACAGCAGTCTTGCCTGTCAACTGCCGAGCTTTCATTGAACGAGACCAGCCCGGTTCACCAGCGGGCCGCCCCCGCCGAATTTTTTTACCGTTTCAGCGGTGAACGCGCAGTAGCCCTCCATCTTTTCCGGCGGCACGCTCCAGGGGGCAAAAATAACTATCAGCGCCCGGCGGGTTCGCCCGGTAATCTTCGTGCGACAACTATCGGCGCTGGGTGAGCCGAACGGCCCCGCGCTGTCGAACATCGAGTAGCGGCCGCTAAGATTTACCCAGTCCTTGCCGATCCCCTCGTAGCCCTCGCCCGGCGCCCCTTTGCGCAGGACAACCGAATCGCCCTGCACGTTATCCAGATCGTAGAGGCCCAGGGGCAGCATGCAGAACAGGCTGCAATAGTTTATCGTATCGACCAGCGAGTTGATCCGGTAGAGCTTTTTCCCCTTGATAAGCCTGCGGGTTAAAGCCTCCGAAGACGGCCGGTTGCGCGTGGGGTCCACCCCTATCGAGCGATACAACTCACGGGCTGTCTGGATATTTTCCACCGCGCTAACTGTCTGGCCCATGTAACGCTCAGCGATACCACTGCAAAATAAATCGAACACGGTCCAGAGTTTTTCCCCGTTGTCTATCTCGATATTATCGCAATACAGCACCGCCAGACGGACCACTCCGTTCAGTTCGGGGTCTATTGCCACCAAAGGTTGGCCGGCCATTTGCTCCATCTCAGCGGAACCAATTTACAGGAAAACGAGCTACTCCGCGGCAGAGCCGCTAACTATCTGGAAAAATCCCCCTCAATCCCCCTTTTCAAAAGGGGGAGGCTGCTTCCCCCCTTGTATAATAGAGGGTAAGTGCAACAGCTTACACCGCGCCAAGCCGAGAGTGATTTTCTACGACTATAATCACTGTAGCAATATAACAAACCGCTTTTCTGTTGCAAGAGGTCCAACGCAAAAAAGGGCGACGCATGCGTCGCCCCTACGGAAACACCTTGTGGGCGAACACGAGAAGCCATCCCGCTTATAAAAAAGCCCCTCAGTCCCACTTTGCCAAAGGGGGGCCAGGGGGGGGAGGCAGCTTTCCCTCTTGTAAATGCAACAGTTTACCCCGCAGTAAGCGACCAAGTATTCTTTTCGATTAACGGTATTGATAAAAAAAGGGGCGACGCATCAGCGTCGCCCCCCTGGTATCATTAACTGTCTCCAGCTTACTCTTCCGGCTTGGCGTCCGGCGTAAAATCCGTGTCTTCCCTGAGCAACAGTGTTTCCTTGATTTTCAGCGCCCGTTCGCGGTCGTCGGCGGTCATCTTCCAATAAATAATGAAACCGATACCGCCGATCAGCGAGGCCAGCGCCAGGCCGAGTTCATCGGCATTGCTAGTCTTTAACACTTGACCTGTAACAATCATGGCGATCAGCGGACCGATACCCAGCGCCAGGAACACCACGCCGAACGGCAGACCCAGCTTGCCCGGCAGCTTGATATTGTACTTTTCCGGGTTAATCCCGCGCTTGATCAGCTCAATGTTTTCCGCGTGCTTACGAGTCACGCCGAAATAAACGATCAGCACGATCATCGCACAACCTGCTATTGGAATCATTGCTCCAATTGTTGCCGGTCCCATAATAACCTCCAGTTAAGTAAACAACTTATGAAATTGCTCAATCGTTCTAAATCTTAAGACGCAACCTGACCGCTACTGCTTTCATTTTTTTTGCGGCTCTTACTTTACCGCTTCTGAATAGTTTTGACGCTGCAAGATTTCAAACAGTTTCAAGTTTTTCACTCTTCATTTGCTTTTTCAACAAAAAAAAGTGAAATTAATTGAGCTGCCGCCGCGTCTTACAACACAGAAGGCACTCAAAAACTCTTTTTTGTTGGTACCATGGTCCAGTCCGGCACAGATTTCAGGCAACTGGTAGAGACCTATCAGCATAAGGTCTATAACCAGGCGTACCGTATGCTTGGTAACCATGAGGAGGCCGAGGAAGCCACCCAGGATATCTTCCTCAAGGTCCACGGGGCGCTGAAGGATTTCCGTGGCGATGCCAGCGTGTCGAGCTGGATATACAGGATAGCGGCGAATGTCTGTATCAGCCGAATGCGCAAAAAACAGTTGCAAACTTCCAGCCTGGACCAGCCGTTGGGTGAGGAAGGCCGTAGTGTGGCGGAAGTAACCGCCGATGAGAGTTACAACCCGGAAGAGGAATACTCAGCCAAAGAGATGGGCGGGGTGGTGCGGGAGCAGCTCAGACGGCTCAAACCGGAATGGGCCCAGGCACTGAGCCTGCACTATTTCGGCGGGCAGAGTTACGATGAAGTGTCCGAAGAGATGGAGATTCCCCGCGCGACAGTGGCTACCTATATCAGGCGTGGCAAGATGCAACTGGCCAGCCAGATAACCGCACATACAGGAAAAGATGGTGTTTTTTTTAAATAAATACCGCGAGGTTACGATGGACTACCAGGAATTTGAGCAGCACGTGGCAGATTACGTGGAAGGCGCCCTGGACAGTGAGTTGCACCAGCGGATGGATGCGGCCCGGGCCGCGGACCCTGCCTGCGAGACACTGGCCACGGTTCACGAGCAACTCCTTGCCGCGTTCGAGGATACTCCGCAGGTGAGCGCCCCGGCGGGCCTTGCCGATAGAATCATGGCCGAGGCCCGGCTTCGCGAGGCACTGGCCGCGGCGGAGCAGAAAGCGTTTCAGCGGGGTATCGGGCTGGGGATAGTGGCGGCGGCTGTTATGGCTACCAGCCTGGCGCTGGTTCTCTGGACCATAGATTTCAGCACAGGGGCGGGTATGCTCGATGCTGTCCGGGCGAGCGGGAACAACTGGCTGACCGCTGCATCCACCACGCTCTACAGTTGGCTGGAGGCTGCACGGGTAGCGATGATCCATAACGTGAACCTGCCGGTTGTAAACCGCGAAGTTCCGTTGTACATGGTTGTGATCAGCGGCATGGCCAGTGCGGTACTGGCTTATTTCCGCGATGAGATCATGGCCGCGGTTGATAGTTTTTGAAGTTAAATCCCAGTAGCCTGGAGCTAAACGTTAAAAGGGGCACGGCATGCCGTGCCCCTTTTTTATTGTGCTGGCGGGCGACTCGTGCGTCGCCCCTACGGAAAAGACTTTTGCGGGGCGAACACAAGGTTCGCCCCTACGACTATCCCAAACCAATGTGAAACAGTTGCATGTGGTCCGTTCCCGCCGGACAGATCACTTCAACCCCCTCTGCCCGCCAGAACTGTCAGCCCGGTATCCTTCTCGCTGGCGGCAATAATCGACGCGCCGCAGGAGTCGCTCCAGACGTTGACGGTTGAGCGGCTCATGTCCAGAATCTGGTCCACCGCCAGGATCAGGCCCACACCCTCCAGCGGCAACCCCACGGCATCGAGCACCACACTCATCATCACCAGCCCGGCCAACGGGATCCCCGCCGCCCCAATCGATGCCATCAGCGCGGTTATCACCACCAGGGCCTGCTGCATCATCGAAAGCTCAACCGACTGGCCCTGGCTGAAATAATACTGTGCGATAAATATCACCGCCACGCACTCGTAGAGCGCCGTACCATCCATGTTCACCGTAGCGCCCAGGGGCAGCACAAAACTGCTGGTCTTGTTGCTCACCCCGGCCCGGTCCTCGATACACTCCATCGTCAGCGGCAGGGTTGCCGAACTGCTGGCGGTTGAAAAGGCGGTCATCAGCGCCGGAGACATGGCCTTGAGCTGTTTGAGCGGATTTATCCCACCCACGAATCGCAGCAGAAGGGGCAGCGTGATACAGGCATGTATCAGCAGCGCGGCCACAACGCAGAAAGCGTATTTGCCCAGCGGGATAAAGGGTGCAAACCCCGTCCGCGCCACTATCGACCCCACCAGTCCAAACGCGCCGAACGGGGTGAGATAGATGATAAATCGGGTCATCTGCATCATTATCCTGAACAGACTGTTGACCAAGGACTCAACCGGCTGGCTCAACTTATCCGGCACCCGGGCGATGAAAACGCCGAACAGGATGGCGAAAAAGATCAGTTGCAGCATGTGGCCCTCGGCCGCCGCCGCCAGGGGATTTTCGGGGATCATGCGCATAAACAGGTCACCGATCCCGGTACCTTCGGCGGTAATACTTGACGGTGGAGCCTGAAGGCCAAGCTCAGCGCCAACACCGGGCTTGATCAGGTTGACTATCAACAGCCCCGTGAGGATGGCAAGCAGCGAGGTGGTGAGGTAATAGAGCAGTGTTTTACCACCCAACCGTCCCAACCGGCTGGTGCTGCCGATCCCGGCAACACCGGTGACAATCGAGCTGAACACCAGCGGGACAATTACCATTTTCAGCAGCCGGAGAAAGATTGTTCCCAGCGGCTGGGAAACTGCCAACAGCGGCTCTCCGATCAGCCAGCCGGATAATACTCCCAGGATGATACCGATAAAAATCCAGCTTGTCAGACCTATTTTACGCAATGGAACTCCTTCGGCTGAAAATAAATCAGGCCAGTAAATATTCTCCACGCTCCAGATTCTCGAAACGGGCCAGAGAGCTTACGCCCAGTTGGTTCAGCAGAGTGCTCAGACCGCTGAACTTGCGGCCGACCTCACCCGGCGCATGGGCATCGCTGCCGGCGGTGATAGCTATCCCCCGCCGAACAGCTCCGCGCAGAATCTCCAGCGAGGGATATTGCTCGGCGCAGGGCTTGTCCCAGCCCGAAGAGTTTATTTCCAGCACCAACCCGGCCCCGGCTATTGAGTCGAGCACCCTGCCGATCAGTTCGGCCGGCTGGCTGGAGCAGCACAGATCAGGTTCGTTGCTGAACTTCTTGATCAGATCAAGATGGCCCAGGGTGGTGCACCAGCCGGGGCGGCAGATTTCGAGTACGGTTTCCCAATAGCGCCTGTAAAGCCCGTCGATCCCACCGGGAAACTCCGCCGCTGCTTTTCGCAGCTCGCCCGGAGAATGATCAATTGTAACACCGTCAACTAGATGCACCGAGCAAAGGCAGAAATCAAGGCTAAGAGCGCGCGACACTTCCAGGGGATGATAACTGATTTCAGGGCCCAGATAGTCGAATTCAGCGCCGATACGGACAGCCAGCCGTGTGGCGTATTTGTTTTGAAGGCGGCGAGCCTCGGCCAGGTAGGAGTCGAACTGACAGGCCGGGATAACACAATCCGGGAGTGGGTTTGGCATGTTTTCAGGATAGGGATAATGGCCGCTGAAGCCGATCTCATCCAGTCCGGTCTCCAGCGCATGCAGCACATACTGCTCCATCGTTCCCGAGGCATGCCCGCAGAGACTGGTATGGATATGGAAATCAATCAAATCAGCTAGTCCCTGTGGTGTGGAAAAAATCAGCGGAGAACAACAATTAGAACTGAAAAGCCGCTGCTGGAGCCTGATCTGGCTGGGGAATCACTCGCCGAAAATCCCGGCTATCCCCTCGTCAAGTTCCTCGATCCTCTGAGACAGGTATTTCTTGATCTTGCCCGCACTGTTTAAGGTCAGCACCTTTTCCGCTATTTTGCGCGCCTGCTCAAAAGATATCGAGCGGATTACTTTCTTGATACCTGGAATAGCCGCCGGGCTGGTGGAGAGTTCATCCACACCCAGGCCGACCAGCAGGAGGGCCGAATACGGGTCTCCCGCCATCTCTCCACATACTCCCACCCACTTGTTTTTATTGCGGGCGGCTGCCACAACCTTGGCTATCAGCCGGATAACCGCAGGATTAAGCGGCTGATAGAGATGGGCCACACGCTCGTTGCCCCTGTCCACCGCCAGCACGTACTGAATCAGATCATTGGTGCCAATAGAGATGAAATCCAGAAAGGGCAGGAACTCCTCGATCAGCAGCGCCGCCGAGGGTACTTCGATCATGCTGCCGATCTGTACGTTCTCGGCCATTGCCACACCCTCAGCGGCCAGCTCCCTGCGAACCTTGCGCACAAAAGCCAGCGCTTCCTTCAACTCCTCCACAGTGGAGACCAGCGGTAGCAGAATCTTGACATCTCCGTGGGCCGTGGCGCGGAAAATCGCACGCAACTGTGTGCGGAATATATCCTTGCGCTTCAGGCAAATCCTGATCGCCCTGTTGCCCAGGTACGGATTAGGGTCTGGCGATGGCTGAATCTGAGTAGAGAACTTGTCCGCGCCCAGATCAAGGGTGCGGATAATCACCTGGTCCGGTGCGATCCGGCTTGCCACCTGTGAATAGGCCTCGAACTGCTCCTGCTCGCTGGGAAGGTCATCGCGGGTGAGGTAAAGAAATTCGGTGCGGAACAGGCCCACACCCTTCGCTCCGTGGCTCAGCACCGAATCCAGTTCACTGGGAAACTCTATATTAGCCGAAAGCTCCACCAGGGTACCGTCGACCGTGCGCGCCGGCAGGTCCTTGAGCTCGGCCAGGCGATCTTCAATTTTACGGTAATCCTTGGCTCGCACGAAAAAGCTTTCGATCTGTTTTTTGCTCGGCCGTACGATTATCCGCCCGTTGTAACCATCGACAATCACCTGGTCACCGTTGGATATCTGCGCACTGATCTGGCCCAGCCCCACCACAGCCGGAATCTCGAGCGAGCGGCTGAGAATGGCCGTGTGGCTGGTACTTCCTCCTACCTCCGTGGCGCAACCCAGCACCAGCTTGCGGTCAAGTTGTACGGTCTGCGAGGGAGTCAGGTCGTGGGCCACCAGCACAGAGGGTTCGCTCAATTCTATGGCCGAGAGATCGCCCAGGCCCATCAGATTGGAGAGCACCCTTCGCTCCACATCACGGATATCATCGGCGCGCGCACGAAGGTATGGGTCGTTATCCACCGCACCGAGCACTTTTACGAAGCTGTCGACAGTCATCGAGTAAGCCTGCTCGGCACAGATTTTTTTTTCACGGATAAGGGAGATCGTGCGGTCGACAACTGTAACGTCATCGATCATCAACAGGTGGACGTCAAATATTGCGGCGGTTTTTTCCTTGAGTTTGTTGCGCAGGCTGTCGCGCAACTCGTTGCACTGACGGCGGGTATCTTCAAGCGCGGACCGGAAACGCTCGACTTCACTTTCCAGCTCGGAGCTGGCCAGCTTGCGGACAGGGATATTCAGCACCCCATGGCCGATAACGGCCGCCTGGCCCATCACCAGCCCCGGAGAGGCGGCCAGCCCGGCAATCGTCAGTTGGCCTTTTCTTTTCCCTCCGGAGCCCTTCTCCTGTTTTCCGGATGCGGGCCTGGGCATTTATACCTGCTCCTCCTGGTCCTCGCCAAATTTGCTCTCGAACAGTTCGATGACCTCTTTCGCCGCCTCCTCGGCATCCTCCCCGGCAACCGATACGGCGAGGATAGAGCCGCATTCGGCCGCAAGCATCATCACGCCCAGAATGCTCTTGGCATTGACTTCCATGTCGTTTTTCTTGATGTAAATATCACTCTTGAACTTGCTGGTGGCCTGGACCAGCAACGCCGCCGGCCTGGCATGCAGGCCAAGCTTGTTCAGAATTGTAACCTCTGTCTGCAACTGTGGCATTATCGATTATTTTCTTTGCGGAATGCAACAAAATAATTACCTCAAACCTCTAGCGGATCGAACTTGATAACTCCGCGAATTATAAGGTTATTCCGAAACCTCGTCAATATAATCGACTTGTTTCATTTGTTCAAGCAATCTGCGGTTGAACTCCCTGGCCGAGTGGTGGCCCTTGAGTTTGAGCAGATGGTTAGTGGCTATCACCTCACTGATCACTGTTATATTCTTGCCGGGCACAAGCGGAACCTGCACCAACGGAAGTTTGACACCCAGTATCTCGGTTGTGCGGTCGGAGAGGCCCGTACGGTCAATATCGGCGCTGTCCTCCCAGTTGATCAACTCCACCACCACCTCTATCCGCTTGCGCTTGCGTACCGCCCTGATACCAAAGAGCCGGAACACATCGATTATGCCCAGGCCCCTGATCTCCATGTGGTGCCCCAGTTCCTCGTTGGCCACACCCACCAGTGTTTCATCGCTCTCGCGGATAATGTGCACCATGTCATCACAGACAAGCCGGTGGCCACGCTCCACCAGGTCCAGTACACATTCACTTTTGCCTATTCCGCTGGGACCGATATAGAGCAGGCCCACCCCGTAGACATCGGCCAGGGAACCGTGAAGGAATTGCCGGGGCGCGAAATTGGTTTCGAGAAAAGCGCTGAAACGGCGGGTAAATTCCTGTGTGCCCAGCTTGGTGCCAATCACCGGCCGGCCGTTACGTTCAGCGATATCGAGCAGCATTTGGGGAGCGTTGAGACCTTTGGAAACGAATATGCAGGGGATGTCAAACGAGCACATATTTTCGAGATACTTCTCCAGGGAAGCGCTGTCAAGGCTCTGCATGTACACCACTTCGGTCTCGCCCATCACCTGTGTCCTGTCCCAGGCAAAACGCTTGGAGAAACCGGCAAGGATCAGCCCCGGCCTGCTTACTTCCGCGTTGACAATCCGGCTCTCCAGAGTACTCTCACTGGTGAGCAGCCGAAGTTTGAAGCGATCGGCATAGTTAGCATATACCGTGGCGACCGTGATAGATTTGTCTTCCTTCTCCATCGGGAACCCGCAAGTTCAAAACGTACAAGGTGGATTGCACAAAGCCGCATCCTCCGGCTGGTGCGGAAGACGCGGCTTTGCGATTAATTCATCGTATCAGCGAAACCGCCTGTAAAATCAGGTGCCGGTGAGTTGTTCCGGTTCCTCTTCTTCCTCATCTGGGTCGAACAGCAGAACCGGCTGACCCAAGCTACCCTGAATGTCATTTTCCCTATCACTCTCGACAAAGACTTTACCGCTCAGGATCGCTTCCTGTTGGGTGAGTGACTTGCGGCGCATCTTTTCTTTCTTCTTTGAGAGCTGCTTGTCCAATTTATCTATACAGGAATCGAAAGCGGCCCTGAGATTGGTGCTCTGGTCCTTGGCGAACACGTTGGCGCCGGTTACATGGAGGTTAATTTCCACGCTATTTTCCCTGCCGTGCTCATTCATCAGAACTTTGGCGTCGATAACCTTATCAAAACGGTTATCCAGCCCTCCGAGCTTGCTTTCGATATATGTTCTCAAACTGTCACTGAGTCCCGCACTTTTTCTGGTGATGTTGATCTGCATCAATTCCCCCTTCAGGTTTCACCAAACCTCGACGAATTCCCACGCCACATATGCTAGCTGTTTCCCAACCCAATTGCAGTTCACCTTGTTTGCAGTACCGCGACAATGTTTGTTTTGGTTTGTCCTCCCGTGGATTTGCATACTTGTGAATTGGTTAACCCCGGCCACTGAAGGCCACTATCATGCAGCTAATTAATCATACTCTGAATCTTGCGGCTTGTCCACTGCATACGGCATGAAATTACGATAAAATTAAATACCATCGGCTCAAAACCTCATACGCGTTTGCGCATCCTGGCGGGCAGGATGCCCAACTGGTCACGGTATTTGGCCACCGTACGTCTGGCGATCTTGACACCTTCACTCTTGAGACGGGCCACTATTTCCTGATCAGTGAGGGGCTTGGCGGTGTCTTCACTTCCGATCATCTTGGAGATATTGTTCTTGATCCCCCTTGCCGACACATCCTCGCCGCTATCACTGGCCAGGCCGACACTGAAAAAGAACTTAAGTTGAAACACTCCCCTGGGAGTCTGGCAATACTTGTCGTTGGTCACCCTGCTGATCGTGGATTCGTGCATTTCGATCGCCTCGGAAACCTCGCGCAGGGTGAGCGGCTTGAGATGGCTGATTCCGAATTCGAAAAAGTCGTGCTGCTTCTCCACGATAAAGTGCATCACCTTGAGCATGGTCTGCTTGCGTTGCTCTATTGCCTGGATCAGCCAGTTGGCGCTGTTGAGCTTGTTGTAGATGAATTCCTTGGCTTCGCCCTTGAACTGTTTCTTATCGCGGGCGATATCAATGTAGGCACGGCTCAGGCGAAGGCGCGGAAGGTTGAAATCGTTGACATAGACGACATACTCACCCTCCACCTTATCCACAACCAGGTCGGGAATCACATAGTTGTCATCGCGGCCATCGCTGATCAGCCGTCCGGGCTTGGGCTCCAGCAGTGCGATCTCGTCCGCGGCATCCTGGATTATCTTGAGACTCAGCCCAGTTGACTTGGCGATATCCTGCCAGTGGCGCTTCGACAACTCCTCGAAATAATCCATAACCAGCCGGAATACAAGTTCATCCTCCTGCCCCTTCTCCCGCAACTGGATCAGCAGGCATTCACGAAGGTTCCTGGCGCCGATCCCCACTGGTTCCAAGGTCTTGATCCGCCCAAGCACATCTTCTACATCATCCTCGGTTGTACGAATGCGGAATGCAATCTCACTGACCGAGCTTTGCAGGTAACCTTCATCATCGATATCTCCGATGATTTCCTCGCCAATCCGGCGCTGTGTGTCATCGAGTTTCAACAGGGTCAACTGCTCGGTGAGATGCTCGTAAAGCGAGCGCCCGCTGGTGGGAGCTTTCTCGCGGAACTCGCGGTCGTCCACTTCCTGAACGAAATTGTCGTAGTCGATATTGTCGTTATCTTCCAGGACCTTGTCCCAGTCGATATCATTCTGATCTTCGCTGGTCAGGTCTCCATCTTCCGGTTCCCCGTCGATCAACGAATCGGCATCCTCGCCTGACGATTCCTCATTCTCGCCCGGCTGGTCATCCTCGGCGTTATCTTCTTCGCCGGTATCCAACTCAGGCTCTTTTATTTCTTCGTTCTCAGCCGACTCGTCACCGTTCTCATCATCCTCGGCCTCGTCGGTGATCTCGACCCCTTCCTCGGCCTCTTCCATCATCTCCAGAAACGGATTGACCATCAACTCCTGCTTCAGGTGAACCTGAAGGTCCAGCATCGGCATCTGCAACAGATCCATCGCCTGATAAAGGCGTGGATTGATCTGCAACTCCTGACGGTACTGCAATTCCATCCTGTTATATAGTGCCATCGCTCATTCCACGGCTTAATTGCCGGCTGACAACTGGCGGCCAGGTATCTACATCCTGAAATCCTGGCCCAGGTAAAGTTTACGGGCTGTCGGGTCGTTGATCAGCGTATTCGCATCGCCGCTCAGATGAATACGGCCCTCGAACATGATATAAGCTCTATCGGTTATCTGCAGTGTCTCACGCACGTTATGGTCGGTGATCAGGATTCCAATCCCGCGCTTCTTAAGCCTGCTGATAATTTTCTGAATATCGTCGACAGCAATTGGATCGACTCCGGCGAACGGCTCATCGAGCAGGATAAACCGGGGCTCGGTGATCAGGGCACGGGTAATCTCAAGCCGCCTGCGTTCCCCACCGGAAAGAGAATAGGCCCTGCTCCGCCGCACCATCTGCAATCCCAGCTCATCCAGCAGTTCTTCCAGTCTGGCCGCGCGCTCTACTCTGCTCATACCGCGCGTTTCCAGAATAGCTATCAGGTTTTCCTCAACCGTCAGTTTGCGGAACACCGACGGCTCCTGGGGCAGGTAACCGATTCCCAGTCCAGCCCGGCGATACATCGGCAAGCCGGTGAGCTTGCGGTCACCAAGAAAAATCCCGCCGGACTCCGGCCTGATCAATCCCACTATCATGTAGAAAGTTGTTGTCTTACCCGCACCGTTGGGCCCCAGCAACCCCACCACTTCACCCTGGCCCACTTCGAGGTCAACCTGATCCACAACCCTGCGCTTCTTGTACTCTTTGACCAGGCCTCGTGTATATAAACGCAGATCAGACAGTGTTGTTTTCTCCGGTTCTCTGGTGTCCGGCAACGGCGGTGACTCCCATCGTCAACACGCCCTCGTCCGGTACCGTAATCCAAATGCCAACAAGATTCATGCCAGTCTCTTATAAGTTATAGGGCGTGCGGGGGAGATGTCAATGGTTTAGCGGGGTAAAATACTGTCACGAGGCGTAATAAATCCAGAAGAGTCTGGGATTACGGTAATTACACCACCGGTATCGGGCGGAACATACACTCCCCGCCCACCATCGCGAACTTCCACCACTTCCAGTAGATTATTCTCGAATACCAACAGGAGTTTACTACCCTGCACGTAATTGACACCACTCTGTTCGTTTTCGCGATAGTAACTGCGCGCCGAGCCTGCCGCGTAAATACTGTCCATGGCACTGGAACCGAAAAACAGACGCAGCGTGTCCCCCTCGATCCAACTGGCGTGCTCACCCTCCGGATTACGATCACCGGAACCTCCGCCGGTGCTGAATTCGCCGCGCCCATTACCCTCTGCCTCTATCAGCTCCAGTCTTCGCTCCCTGCTGGTCACGTCCAGAATATCGGCTGTAAGACGGTACTCTGGATGCTCCATCCGTGGAGGGCCTCCGCGAAAATAGCTTATATCACGGGCGCGGTCGTGGAACAGGCTGTCGGAGGTTACGCTCAAGCTGTCGCGCCACAGGCGAACCCGGCCCGTGGCGGTCAGACTGTCCTGGCCGAAACTGGTGACCACATCGCCGGTAAGACGGAAGGGATCATGGCGAAGGCTGTCATCCTGCTCGTAGTAAGTCAGCACGGGCCGTCCCCTGAGGACCAGCAGCTTCTCCCGGCTGTTATACAGCGCCCCGGCGGCCTCGGCGCTGGAGCCGGACTCGCTGTCCGAGAAACGCACGTTGCCTTCGGCCCTGAGAACCTCCGTGGCGTACTCGTACTCCATGGTCTCGCTGTGCAACTGACGGGTACTGTCGGCGGCGAACGCCTCACCTGTTATCCTGAACAGGCCGTCATCGCGCCAGTACTCTCCCTGGTTCCCGCTGCCACTCAGCTTGCCGGATTTCCACTGCATACCGCCGGCGGCCCGGTAGTAAGCGCGGTCCAGATAATAAAACAAAGTGTCGCTACTGAGCGAACGCAGGGAATCAACCACGCTTACAGCGCCGAGACACTTGAAAAAACCGCTGTCGGGGAAATAGCTCAGGCTGTCGCAGGAGATGGAGGTGGCCTCGCGGACAATCAGCACGTTTCCCAGCAGAAGGTATAGCTGGGCGCCGGTTGAGTCCTTGCGCTGAATGAACTGGTCCGCACGCTTGATTTTAAACGGGACAGTTTCGCTGGAATCCTGCTGGGCGGCCAGCGGAACGGCAAGCAGCAGAAGAGCGAACAACAGGCAGTGCGGAATGTGGCGGGTAAACGGTACGCGCTCAGAACCGGTCGCTGAGCACATTGATATCTCCTGTCGGATTTTTCAGGTCAATTTGCTCGAAACCCACATCGGCGCTAAACCCATCCCCTTTAACCTCTCCCCGGGGCCCGACCACCGTCACAGCACTGTCGCCACGGATCAGGTTGTCGCCATTGAGCCAGACAAGGTGCTCGGTATGCAGCGTCCTGGTGCTGTCAGCGGAGAAAACAACCACCGAGTCCATCGCTTCCATGTTACCGGTATCGAGGTGGATAATGCCCCTGCGCGAGGTGAGCACTGACTGCACTCTGCCGGATTCGGTGTAGAAAAACACCGTAAGACGGGTGGCCCTGTACTCCTGCGACTCGCCGAATTTTTCCGCCCTGTCCGCCCTGGCCAGTCCCTTGCTGACCCCGTTGTCGGTCAGCATCATCTCGAACCCGTCGATCACCTGGTCGGCCACCTCGACGTCCGAGTCATAGGGCACGGGCGCGGAGTCAACTCCCGGACGGGCCGTGCAGGCGGCCAGGAATAGATTAGCGGCTAAAACCAGTGCCGAAGCCATAACAGCAAATGTACGGGTATTTTTCATAGTTGGTTATTTCTGCTTTTTACTCAGATTACCCTGGCGCGCATCAGGTCGTGAAGGTGAATCATGCCCACCACGCGGTTATCGTCATCGACCACGGGCATGGAGATAATAGCGTGGCTTTCCATCTGTTCCACCGCCCCCACGCACAGCTCGTCCGGATGGATAGTCTTTGCCCGTGGATTCATCACCTCTGTCACAGGTATATCGATAAAGTCCGACTGGCGGCCGATCAGGCGCTTGAAATCACCATCGGTAACAACACCGGCCAGCTTGCCCTCGCTATCGGTCACGGCGCAGATACCTCGCTTGGCGACCAGTTCCAGCAGGACTTCCTTCATTTTGGCGTCCGGGCTTACCGTACCGATATTCGCCCCGGAAACCATAACCTCGCGTACACGCAGCAGCAACTTCCGCCCCAGCGTACCAGCCGGGTGGAGCCGCGCAAAATCCTCGGCCCTGAACTCCCGTCGCACCAGCAGGGCCACAGCCAGCGCATCGCCCAGGGCCATTGCCGCCGTGCTGCTGGCCGTAGGGGCCAGGTCATGGGGGCAGGCTTCCTTGGAAACACCCGCATCGAGCGAGATATCCGCGAGCGAGCAGAGCATGCTCTGGCGCTTGCCGGTAAGCGCCACCACTTTAATACCCAGGCGTTTACAGTGATGGAGCATCTGCTCCAGTTCGGATGTCTCGCCGCTCTTGCTCACTGCAAGGAAAACGTCCTCGCGGCTGACCAGCCCCATGTCCCCATGCATAAAATCCACCGGATGGACAAAAATGGCTGGAGTACCCGTGGAGGTCAGCGTGGCGGCTATCTTGCGGCCCACGATTCCGCTCTTGCCCACACCGGATACAATCACGCGGCCCTTGCATGCAAAAATCAGTTCCACCGCCCCGACAAAAGAGTTGTCCAGACGGCCGAGAAGTTCCTCAAGGGCATCGCGCTCAATCTCGATCACCCGCCGCCCCTGTTCCAGCACGGCCTCGGGGCTGCTGATTTTTCTTTCTTCCGCGCTCAATGGTCCCCCAGGTAGCTCTGCACGGCCTTTACATAGTCGCCCCTGGCCTTTAGCACCAACGTAATCAGTTCCCTGACAGCGCCCTCACCTCCGGGCCTGTTTGTGACCCACGAAGCCGCTGACAGCACTTCGGCTATGGCGTTGGGCACAGCCACAGGTAACCCCACCAGTCCCAGCAGCGGCAGGTCTATCAAGTCATCGCCGATATATGCCACCCGCTCCAGGGGAACATCGTATTGGTCCGCTATCTGACGCATGGCTCCCACTTTGTCGATACAGGCCAGCCGCATTTCCTCAATCGGGAAGCGCTCCATACGGATTCGCGCCGCGGGAATATCCCTGCCGCTGAGCACCACCAGTTTTACCCCCACATAACGGCAGAGGTTCAGCGAGATGCCATCCTGCACACTGAAACAGAGCAACTGCTCGCCGCTGTCCAACTGCCAGGTGTGCCCGTCGGTTAACACCCCGTCGATATCCATCGCCACAATTTCCACCCGTGCGGCTTTTTCGATCACAGCGGGGGGAGCATCGGCGTCGTTATTCAATTCCGGCAGATCAAAATTTTTCTCTGACATAATCTCCAAGTTCCACCAATTGCGGTATCAGTTCTTTTGCCTGTTCGATACTCAGCGAGGTATGAGGGTCGCTCAGCGAGGCAGGCGGATCAGGATGCACTTCAAGGAACAAACCGTCCACTCCGGCAGCTACCGCGGCCCGTGCCAGCAGCGGCAGGTTCTGACGGCTGCCTCCCGAGATTGCCCCCGCCGCTCCGGGTTGCTGTACACTGTGGGTGGCATCGAACACCACCGGGCAGCCGGAGGCCCGCATTCCCCGCAGCGAACGGAAGTCCACCACCAGGTCACCGTAGCCGAAAAACGTACCGCGCTCGGTAAGCAGAACCCCGCCCGCGCCAGCCGCCTTATCCGCGGCCTGGCACGCCTGGTCCGCCGACATGAACTGGCCCTTTTTGATATTGAGCACCCTGCCGGTTGCGGCCGCCGCCTCTATCAGTTCAGTCTGCCTTGAGAGGAAAGCCGGTATCTGAATGATATCAACCACTTTGGCGGCAAGCGAAGCCTGTGTGCTTTCGTGAATGTCCGTGCAGAGCGGCAACGAGAATTTTGCACCGGTTTCAGCCAGCAGTTCCAGGCCCGCCTCCAGCCCCGGGCCACGCGGACTGGAACTGTCGCTGCGGTTGGCCTTAAGATAGCTGGCCTTGAACACCAGAGGCACACCGAGCCCTCCGGCCAGTTCCGCCAGCGCCTCGGCCGTGCGGAACATCACCTCGCGGCTTTCGGCCACGCAGGGACCGGCGATAAGAAAAAGCCGCTCGCCGCCACCAAGGCGGCCACCGGCTATTCCGACCACGTTTCCGGAAAACGGCCCGCAGGCCGCGTCATTCTTTTTTGCGCTGTTCATTGTGGTCCTTGGCCGCACGGACAAAATCGCGAAACAACGGATGGGCCCTCATCGGCCGGCTCTTAAGTTCCGGGTGAAACTGGCAGCCGATAAACCATGGATGGTTTTTAAGTTCCAGGATTTCCACGAGCTGACCGTTGGGGCTGAGGCCGCTGAAAACCATGCCTTTAGCACTCAGCGGATCGCGATACTTGTTGTTGACTTCGTAGCGGTGACGGTGGCGTTCGCTGATCAGGTTTTCATTATAAATTTCCCGCACATGGGTGCCTTCGGCAAGCTCGCAGGGATAGGCTCCCAACCGCATGGTGCCACCCTTTTCGGTCACCTCCGCCTGGTCGGGCATCAGGCTGATCACCTGTTCGGTGGAGTCGGAGTCGAACTCGCAGGAAGTGGCGTCCTCGATTCCGCAAACATTGCGCGCAAACTCGATAATGGCGCATTGCAGCCCCAGGCAGATTCCGAACATGGGCACCTTGTTCAGCCGTGCGAAGCGAATAGTTTCAAGCTTGCCCTCGATCCCGCGGCTGCCGAAACCTCCCGGCACCAGAATCCCGTCGTACCGGCTCAGCTTACGCTTGGCGTTGAACCGGGTGATCTCCTCGGTATCAAGCCAGACCGTCTCTACCTGCACATCGTTTGCCACACCGGCATGGACAAAAGCCTCGATAATCGACTTGTAGGCATCGGCCAGGCTCACATACTTGCCGCAGACAGCTATCTCAATTTTCCTGTTTCCGTTAATCGCCTTCTTCACCATCTTCTTCCAGCGGCTCAAACTCGGCTCTTTGGTATCAAGCCCAAGGTGCTCGACTGTCAGGTCATCGAGTCCCTGCTCGTTGAGCATCAGCGGCACACCGTAGATCGATTTGACATCGCGCGCCTCGAACACGGCCTGGGGCGACACGTTACAGAACAGGGAGATTTTCTGCTTGATTTCCTGGCTCAAGGTCCGGCTGGCCCGGCAGACCAGCATGTCTGGCTGTACACCGATCTCGCGCAGGGCTTTTACACTGTGCTGGGTCGGCTTTGTTTTCAACTCGCCGCTCGATTCCAGATAAGGCACCAGGGTGACGTGGATATAGAGCACGTTGTTGCGGCCCAGATCGAGACCAAACTGACGGATCGCTTCCAGGAACGGCAGGGATTCGATATCTCCCACCGTGCCGCCGATCTCGCTGATAACAACATCCACCTTGCGCTTGAGCGTCAGCCTCACCAGGCTGGCCTTGATCTCGTCGGTCACGTGGGGGATCACCTGCACGGTTGCGCCCAGATAGTCTCCCCTGCGTTCCTTGGAGATAATCGTGTTGTAGATCCGCCCGGTGGTTACATTGTTGTCCTGAGAGAGGGACTGGTCAAGGAAGCGCTCGTAGTGACCCAGGTCCAGATCTGTCTCCGCCCCGTCGTCGGTAACGTACACTTCACCGTGCTGCAACGGGTTCATCGTGCCGGGATCGACATTAAGATAGGGGTCGAACTTCATGATAGTCACGCTCAGGCCCCTGGCCTTGAGCAGCATGCCCAGGGCGCTGGCTGTGATCCCCTTGCCCAGCGAACTGACAACACCACCGGTGACGAAAATATATTTTACACCCTCGGCGTGTTTCATCTGATCTCTTCTGATTTCCGCGTACCTGCTCAAATGCTTGCCCTTTCAGCCTGTTACTGCGTATCAGATTTTAGTTTAACTTGAATGGAAAAATATAATCCCTGCCCCTGCCGATTGCAATCCTAATCCCGGCCTGTTCACTCAAGAGCCAGTTGACGGATAGTTTTTTCCACCTCGGCTACATCTTCGGGAAGGTCCACGCCTATCGATGCCGTGCTCTCGATCTGGGCGGCATAGAATTCCGTACCAGCTACAATCGAGCGCATCTGCTCCAGCCCCTCGCTGGCCTCAATTAGCGCCACGGGCAATTCCACCTGCATCAGCAACGCCTCGCGCCGCCAGACATACAACCCAATATGGATGCGCCAGGGATGATCACCCCCGCTCCCGATAAGTTTCAGCAGGCTACCATCGCGGCAGAACGGAGCCTGCCCCCGGCTGAAAGATATCACCCTGCCCCCGGCCCCCAGCAAAACTTTTACCGCATTGGGATCGTTCACCTCAGTTACAGAGCGCGCCGGGCGGACCAGAGTGGTGCAGCCGGCCCGTGGCGTGGCGTGCATCAGTTCCACCGCCGTGTCGATAGGCCCGGGCTCCAACAGGGGTTCATCACCCTGGATGTTGAGTACAATCGGGAAATCCGGCAGCTGGCGGGACACAATCGCAATCCTGTCCGTGCCGGTGGGTGTATCCGATGGCGTCATCACAACCTCGCCACCGATCTTTTTTACACATTCGGCAATACGGTTATCATCGGTGGCCACAACCACCCTGTCCAGCGTACGGCATTTGAGCGCCTGACACCAGACCCGCTCTATCATCGGCTTTCCGGCGATACTCGCCAGCGCCTTGCCCGGAAATCGGCTTGACGCCCAGCGGGCAGGGATAACGCCCAGCACCTTTTTCTTACCCTTTGCCAACATTTCTCTCCGCTTGAGCTTCTGGTTGACTAATTGATCGAATTAAGATAAATATACTGCCCTGACTCGATACCCGAAAGCCACTTTCAGGGTTTATCGATCTTTTGGCGATAAATGTGCCGGATCACGAAAACGGAATGCTAATGAAAGTCATACTCGCACAGACAGCCGGGTTCTGCAAGGGAGTCCGCAGGGCGATGGCCAAGGTACTGGAGCAGAGCGACCAGACCGACGGGCCCATCTTTACCGATGGGCCGCTGATCCACAACCCGCAGACAATCGAGGTGCTGGAACGCCGCGGAGTGAAAGCCATCTCCGACGATAACCGTCCGGGCCAGGACGACACGGTGTTCATCCGCACCCACGGAGTCTCTCCTGAAAGACGCGAGGAAATCAAAAAAATGGGCGGCAGGGTCTGTGACGCCACCTGTCCGGACGTGGCCCGGATTCAGGGCCTGATCCGCCGTCATCGCAAAGCAGGCGAAATGGTTGTTATAGTCGGCGACCGCGAGCACGCCGAGGTGATCGGGCTGGCCGGATACGCGGGCGAAAGCGGCCATGTGCTGAACAGGGTGGAAGAGGTGTCCGGGCTTCCAGACTCGGATAGCGTATGCGTGGTGGCGCAATCAACCCTGACCCGCGAGTTATACCGTGAAATTACCGCCGCGATAAGGCAGCGGTTCGAAAACGTGGAAATACTGGACACTATCTGCTCGAGCACATACCGCCGTCAGGAAGAAATCCGCCGGCTGGCCACGGACGCCGACGCGGTAGTGGTGGTGGGAGGCAAGAACAGCGCCAATACCCGCCACCTGGTGCAGATAAGCGAAAGTGAGGGTACACCCACCTTTCATGTGGAGACCGCCGAGGAACTGGTCGAAGAAGAATTTGACGCATTCCGCACGGTGGCCGTAACAGCCGGAGCCAGTACTCCGAACTGGATTCTGATCGAGGTGGTGGAGCGCCTGCGGGAAATTGAGCCGGAGAATGTCAATCCCATCTGGCGGCTGACCAGGGTCGCCTTCCGCTTCATGGTGCGCTCCAACCTTTACGTGGCGCTGGGTAGCGCGATGTTATGTTACGCCAACGCCCGCCTGATGGGTATCTCGTTGGGATGGCTGCCATATGCGATCTCATTCTGCTATATCCTCAGTGTACACCTGATCAGCCGTTTTACAGACAACGGCGTCCTGGCCCCGGGGGAAGCTGGCAAAACATCCAGGCAGGCAAAGCGGGGACGGCTGATGTTGAAGCTGGCGATAGCCGGTGCGGCCGGAGCGCTGATATTGGCTGGATCGCAGGGGGCGGGGCCGTTGGGTATTATGATATTGCTGATAGGACTGGGGATGATCTATCGGATTGATTTTCCCGGCAGTCTGCTGCCACTGGGGATCAAACGCCTGTCGCTCAGGTTGATTCCCGCCAGTAAGGACCTGTTCATGGCTCTGGGCTGGTCGGTGGTAACAGTGATGTTTCCACTTTACATCAAAGAGATGCCGCTGCTGACTCCGGCGTTCTTCCTGGCTTTCGCATCCACTTTCCTGCTGGTTACCGTGCGCTCTCTGCTGTTCGATGTTCGTGACATCCAGGGCGACCTGATTGTAGGCCGCGAAACCCTGCCGACCCTGATCGGCACCCACCGCTCCAAGATTCTGCTCTATTCGCTCACCACAGTCCAGGCCCTGGTAATATCCCTGGGCGCCTGGACAGGCTGGCTGAGCGAATTCAGCTGGGCGATGCTGGTTGTGAGCGTTTACATATTCGGCTACCTCCAGCTTTTCGACCGCCGTGTGCTTCAGGGCGAACTGCCCGTGGAGGTCACCGGCGACACCCAGTTCGTCCTGGCCGGTATCCTGGCATTGCTCTTAAGCTGAAATCGTGACTTATCTCCACCAGTCCGCTTGACTTCCCCTCTGTCAAAGCTCATTGTTTAATTAGATACTCATTTCTCAATCCGGTTATTCTCCACTGCGATTCCCAGCACGATCTCCACGAAGGTACGGTAGAGGGGAACTATAGCCATGCAGAAAGAACTCAAGCTCCGCGCGATATCAAACAAGGACAGGCTGGCACAGGTAGAGCAGCAGTTCCGGTGCTGGCAGGCCGAGGGAGTTGGACACGAGCGCGCACCCCGGCGGCAGGCAACACGGTTCATCACCATTTCCCGCGAATACGGTTGCGCCGGGTTCAGGATCGCCGACAGATTGGCGGGGGAACTCAACGGGCAGTACTCGGGCCCGGAACCTCCCTGGACTGTCTACGACCGCAAGCTGGTCGACACTGTCTGCCAGAATTACCAGTTCAGCCGTGCGCTGGTGAACAGTATCGACCTGCAACGCAAATTCGCGTTCGGCGATTACATAACCCGGATGTTCACCGGGGAACCCTCCACCCTGCAGGTGTTCAAGAAATTAGCGGAAACGATTTTTCAACTGGCGGCCAACGGGCGGGTGATAATGATAGGCAGGGGCAGCGGACTGATTACAGCCCGGCTTGCCGACGGTCTGCACATCAGGATAGTGGCCCCGCTGGACTGGCGGGTTAAACAGGTGGCGGCCTACGAGGAGTTCCGCGATCTGAAAAAATGCCGCAGCCATGTGAAACACAACGACCGTGAGCGTGGAAGGTTCGTGAGCGATTTCATGTCCGAAGACCTCAAACAGCCACATTTCTACGACATTGTGCTGAACCAGGAAAAACTGGGCGTGGAGGGAACAACGCAATTAATTCTGCGGTTAATCAAAATGAGGGAAAAACAGCAGCAGCCGCAGTTAAGCGCCGTGTAAAAACAGGGTCTTTTTATTCCGGATTGTCCCAGTTTAGGGCAGTGTAACATTTTGAGGTGGTGATTATGTCTTGCTATATTCTTCTATTATTCTTTTTGTTTCAGAGGAGAATCGCTCACTGCCAAATTCGGCGCGTGCAAATTCTCGCAATTTGTAGTAGTGTTCAAAGAAATCGATATTTTTATAGTCAAAGTCATTCAAGTGGTTTGCTTGAAGAATGGGGTCCAGATGGTCAAAGAGCAATGGGTACAAATCGTCTGGGACTACAGAACTGTATTTGATGGATAGATTGAATGTAGCTATGGTCGTATTTTTAATAGCGGCGAATATTTCTTCTAATGTCTTACTGGATTTCTTGTATTCTTCTATAGTGTTAAAGTGCATGGTAAGTTCTCTGTAAGTTTGAAACAATTCGCGGTACATGGCGAGTTTTTCGGAGTAAATGGCTGTTCGGTATTGAGATCGTTCGTTGCGCGTTTGTTCTATTCTAACCCGATAACGAGCTAAAATATCTGCGAGGATTAGGGCAATTATAGACGTAATTATTGTTGCCAATACATGCTCTGAGAAGCTCATTTGCACTCAACCCTTTGTTGGAGGTAAGGAGTTATGGCAATGGCTGTTTATTCAGCCGGAGAAACCAGAGGCATGGTAAAAAAGAAGCGGCTGCCCTGGCCCTCGATACTCTCAACTCCGATCTGTCCGCCCATGGCCTCGACCAGGTCGCGGCAGATTGTAAGGCCCAGCCCGCTACCCTTCATCCGCTCCACAGCGGCGCTGCGCTTGAACTTATCGAACACCACTGCAACATCTGTTGCGGGGATACCCAGGCCTGTATCGGCCACTTCCACCCGCGCCAAATCACCGTCGCGGCTGCAATGCACGTCCACCCGGCCCCCCTGACGGTTGTATTTGACAGCGTTACCGACCAGGTTGTTCAAAACCCGCTCAAGCTGGACAAAGTCCGCCTGCACTTCCAGCTTTTCCGGGCAGGGATGGTACAGGCCCGTAAGCTCATGCTGCTCAAACTGGGAACGCGCAAGCTCCATCACCCCTTCCACCAGCGAACCCAGCTCAACTCTCTTTGAGTCCAGCACCAACTGGCCCGCCTCCAGGCGGCTCAGGGTGAGGAAATCCCCGATCAGTCTCTCCATCTGGCCGCAGCACTTGACCACGTTACCCAGCAGCTTGCGCTGCTTATCGTTGAGCAGACCCAGCTTACCGTCCAGCACCAGTGTGGAGCTACCGTAGATTACTCCCAGCGGGTTTTTAAGATCGTGGCTCAGCATGCGCACAAAATCATCGCGCATCTGATCCATCTCGCGCTCGCGGGTAACATCGCGGAACACGGTTACCGTGGCCACGGACTGCCCCTCCCCGTCCTCGATCACCCGCCCTTTACTGTCGGTTACGGGCCTCTTGTTGACCACAAATACCCGCTCGCCAATTGCCAACTCAAGACCGCCTTCGTCCCGGCTGGCGTCACCGGCTATTGCTTCGGCCACTTTTTCATCATCCACAAGCTCGGCCAGTTCCATACCGGCCACGAATCTGCTCCGCTGCTGCCCCGCGAACGAGGACAGAAACGGCTCGTTGACCAGCAGGACCCGCTGCCCACGGTCGGTAACAACCACCGCCTCGGCCAGACTGTTGAGGATCGTTTCGGTCTTACCCTTTTCAGTATCCAGCAACCGCTGGTACTGGCGGCGCATCTCTTTTTGCTCCCGCTCACGGGCCAGTACCTCGTCGTAAACAGTGTCGCGGGTGAGGTTGAACGCCTCCACGGCTCTGGCCGCAAGATCGGTGGATTTGTTATCGGGGTCATAGCTGAAAACAGGGCCCTCGTCGCTGCCGTCACTGATCACCGCGCCGGAGGCAGCAAGCTCCTGAAGGTCCAGGGTCACATCGGAGGCCGGGCGGTTGAGCCAGCCGGCCACTCCCTGGGCGTTATCAATTGCGTACGGGTGCTGCTGAAAGTACGAGAGTATTTCCAGTTTGGTCACCGTGTTGGCCACGCGACGGATATATTCCTGGAGTTCCTTGTCCAGTGTACTCCTCCGGGATTTTCTACCGATTAAAGCTCTACTTCAAAACGCCCGCCCTTAAACTTAAGGGGAGCCACATAAGGGTAACGGCCCGTGTGCTCCTGGTCCCAGGCATGGAAACAGATATACGGCACTCCGTCCGGCCCCTGAAAAACGCTGTTATGCCCCGGCCCCAGCCTGCCGGCGTGGGATTTGAGGATCACCAGCGGAGAATCTTCTTCATCGGTCAGCCGCACAAACGGCCCCTGCGGCTTCCGGGCCACGGAGAGCAACAGATGATAGCTCCCGTCACGCCAGTTGCCCATGCTGGTAAACAGGTAGTAACGGCCAGCGTGGGGGACCAGGAACGCGCCCTCTTCCCACGACACTGTCTCATCCGGGAAAACCTTGCGTGCCTCTCCGGCAGGCTTTCCAGGGGAGATCAGCCTGTCCACCAATATCTGACCCACATGCTCGTTACCCTCGTTACCGGTAAAAAACATCCAGCCCTCGCCGCCCTCGGTCCAGTTGGGGTTGGCGTCAATCGAGGGTTGCGCTGTCAGCTTCAGGCCCTGATCGCGGTAAGGGCCATCGATGCTGTCGGCCACGGCCAGACGGATATAGCGCTTAAAAGGATCGCCGTTGGAGTCCGCAGTGTAGTAGAGGTAAAATTTCCCCTGGTGAGCCAGCAACTCCGGAGCCCAGTAATTAGCCCTGTCGCTGCCCTCGTAGACCGGGAATTCCAGAATCGGGCCGAGATGGGTCCAGCAATGGAGGTCGGTGGAGCGGTACATGTCGTAGAGCGGGCCGTTGCCGGAGCGGCGGGTGCTGTGGGTACCGGTAAGGTACCAGGCATCCTGCCAGCGGATACAGAACGGGTCGGGTAACTGGTGGCCGACATCGAGCCTGAATGATTTTTTTAGCGTGGCTCCTGTTCCTGCTTCAACCGAACCCACGGTAGCAAAGCCCGCAGCGGCTGCCGTTAGCACGAATGTCCGTCTGTCCATCATATTTTCCTACGTGGATAATTTCAGAATTCCGGCTCAGGCCCTAAAGGCCTCCGTCACGTTTTTCGCGCATCCGGCGCGTGGCCTGCGCCCAGCGGGTGGCGTCTTCCAGGATATCCTTCAGCTCCAGACGGTCCGGGCCGCTGGCGGCTGTTCCACCGCCCATCACGTCCACCGCCTGCTGAAACTTGCGCTTGACCTCGATCCCACCACCGCCGATAACATATTCCTGGATCGCCTTGTCGTGATCCGTCCCGCGCATCTTGAGGATTGTCACCGCCCGGCGGATTTCTCCTTCCAGTTCCACATAGCGCAGCAGGATCAGATTATCGAACAGGCCCAGTGTGCGGCGGCTGTCGATTTCCAGCGAGCCGAACATCTTGTCCATCTCGAAAGTAAAAAGGCTGGTGGCCCCGTGATGGGCGAACAGTCTGAGCAGCGCACCCAGGTAGTCAATCGTGTATTCCTCGTCGTCCACACCGGCCATCAACTGGGAGAGGCTATCTACCACCAGCCGGCCGGGCTTGTGCCTTGCCAGCACGCTCTTCAGCTCATGGAGCAACTCATCGGGCGCCAGCTCGTGGGTGCTGCGGAACAGCACTTCCAGCTTGCCGTCCCTTGTGTATTTAAGCAGCCGGGGATAGAGCAGCCCGGTGCTCTCCAGCGCCTCGTCCTGGTCAGTGCCGAAACGGACCAGCAGCACTTTTCCGCCGTCCTTGAGGCCCTCATAAATAAACTGCGAGGCCAGCACGGACTTGCCCGTGCCACTGCTGCCCGCCACAACGCTCGAGCTTCCCTGGGGCAAGCCGCCGCGGCACATCTGGTCCAGCCCCTCGATTCCGGTGGATACCTGTTTACGCACACGTTTGGCCGGGCCGCTCTTTTTGTCTTTGCGTCCCAGACCGTTAAGCGCTCCGCAGACAGGATAGACCACCAGGCCGGAGTCGTTGAAACGAAGAGTATGCTTGCCGGAGAGATGATTCTGGCCGCGTGACTTGATCACCTCCAGGTAGCGCTCACGGCGTTGACGGCCGAGTTGCTCGTAGGACAGGCGCACCACCGTATCGACAATATACTGCTCGATATTGGCGCCCTCGCGCTCGGAGGATTCGATCTCCTTGATCAGCACAGCGCTGTTGGTGAGTTTCATCAGGCCGGTGATAAACTTGCTGAGCAGAACTCGCAACTGCTGGGTATTGTCCGTAAGGCGGCGGAAATGGGTGATCGAATCGACCATCACGCGGTTGGCGCCGATACTGCGGGAAATACGGGTAAAGCCGCTTTCGGGCTTGAGCAGCATGTCGCGGACCGCCTCGGGCGAGGACGGGATAATCCGCAACAGGTTGCGCGACTCCAGTTGGCGAAGGTCCCAGCCGAACACCAGCGCATCACGGTAGAGCTTTTCCGGCTCTTCCTCGAACGTGATTATTATCCCCGGCTGGCCGTAATCCACGGCTCCGCGATAGATATATTGCAGGCCCAGGGTGGTTTTGCCCGCTCCCGGAGAACCCTCCACCAGCAGGCTGTTGTCGGGGATTATCCCACCGAAAAAAATCTCGTCCAGCCCCTCGGTGCCTGTTTTGATCAGATCAGCCGCCATACATGCTCCCCGGGGTTTTCAAGCTCTTGCACCAAGACCAGTCAATACCTTCCGCACCACGTCCTCGTCAACCTCAATCCCATAGCCGCCCGCCTCATCGGTGGCCATGGCCCCTACCCGGCCAGCCAGTGCGTAGCGTGCCCTGCCGTCGCGGGCCTTTTTGTCCAACCGGGTCAGTTCCAGCAACTGATCCACCCCGGCGCTCAGCGCAGCCAGTTCCACCGGCAGGCCGATCCTGCTCAGCAGCGCCGCTATCCGGCCTGGTGTCTGCTGGTCCATCAGGCCCAGTTCAACGGCCAGCCCGGCCTCTGCCACCATACCGGCTGCCACCGCCTCGCCATGGAGCCAGCCGAAACCGGAGAACGACTCCACCGCATGGCCCAGGGTATGGCCAAAATTAAGGATTTGCCTAAGGTTGTTCTCGCGCTCATCGAGACTAACCACCTCGGCCTTGATCCGGCAGTTACGCGCCACCAACTCCGTCATCAGCTCCGGCTCGCGGGCCAGTATCCGGTCCAGGTTCTCCTCGATAAAGCCAAACAACTCTTGATCGCGGATAACTCCGTGCTTGACCACCTCGGCCATTCCACTGCGGAGTTCCCTGACGGGCAGGGTTGAGAGCACCGACGGGTCGATCAGCACCATAGAGGGCTGGTGGAACGCGCCCAGCAGGTTTTTACCCCAGGGCACATCGATTCCCACCTTGCCGCCGATACTGCTGTCAGACATGGCCAGCAGGCTGGTGGGTATCTGCACCAACGGCACACCACGGTTGAACGTGGCGGCCACAAACCCTGCCAGGTCGCCGGTAACTCCGCCGCCCAGCGCCACCACCAGGCTGTCGCGGGCCATACCCGCACCGAACAACCTGTCCTCGATCTCTTCCTTTACCCGGCGGCATTTGCTGGCCTCACCGGCTGGAAACTCAAACAACTCCACAAGGCGGTATTTTTTACCGAGTAATCTTGCCAGCAACTTGCCGCCGTATAGCGAGGCCACATTACTGTCCGAGATCAGAGCAATCGTGCTGCCGTGGAACTTTTCTTCTATCAGTGCGGGAACGTTAGCGAGTAATCCCGGTTCGATCAGGATATCGTAGGAGAGGTCGGGCCTGCTGTTAAGAGGAACCGGAACTGTCAGCATATGGTCAACGGCATCCGGGCGGTTTAATTACGGTCGCCGCCAGCAGCAATGAGGGAACTTGAGCACTCGCCGGCAGCGGAGCCGCGGGGCGGGAGCGGATTAACTGAATATTTTATTCTCGGTCGCGGTATGGACATTCAGCGCCGCGCCTTTATCCTGGATACTCTTTCTGGCATAGGCTTCCATCTCGTCCAGTTTCTCATCACTGTGCACAGGCTCATGATGGGATAATACCAGGCTCTTAACTCCTGCCTCTATGGCCCAGTCAACAACATGATCGGTGCTGCTATGTCCCCAGCCGCGATGGGTTTCGTATTCCTCGGGCGTATAGGCGGCATCGCAGACCAGCAGGTCCACATCGCGGAAGAACTCGATCAGCCTTCTGTTCTGCTGCTCCACAATCGCCTTTACATCGTCCTCATCCTCGTCATCGTCCGAGCTGTCATCGCCCATAATATCAAAATAAGGCTCGTGGTCGCCGGTGAACAGGACGGTGCTTGACCCGTCTGTAACCCTGTATCCCAATGTAAGCACGGGATGGTTCATATAGTGGGTCTGTATTTTGAGCGGGCCAATCTCGAACTCGCTTTCGTTGAGTTCGTGGTAGTTCAACTGGGCAGCCAGCTGGGCTGCCGAGATCGGGAAATAGCTGTAATCCATCTGGCCGGCAAAAATCTCCTCCAGACGTTTCTCGTAATGCAGCGGCCCGTAGATATCTATTTCAGTGCCGGGGATAAAAGCGGGAATGAAGAATGGGAAACCGTTGATATGGTCCATGTGGGTATGGGTGATCAGCAGGTGGATTTTGAGCGGCTTGGGCAGTTTCATCAGCTCCAGGCCAAGTTCCCTGATCCCGGTACCGGCATCGATAATCAGCACTTCGCTGCCGAATGTTTCCCCATCATCGGGCAATAACTGAAGACAAGTGGTGTTACCGCCGTACCTTACTGTTGTCGGGCCAGGAGTAGGTATTGAACCCCTGACACCCCAGAATTTGATTCTCATTTAATCGTTCCCGCCGGTTCAGGATTGGAGGAAAACACTGGCTTTCTCTAATTCCCCGGACAGATCAGTAAGTCCAGCCTCGATCTCGGTTTTATCCAGCCCCAGCTTATCGTAAACGCCGGGATCGAGTTGTGGCTCCGCGTATTCGCCGGTATTGGGGTAGTCATGGATACTTACATAGTAGTTTGCCAAATGGACCACCCAGGTGAGCCGGCCACTGTTTTCGGTGGGCTGGTGATGATTCAGGATCGAATCGACCAGCATCTCGTTGAGCGACCACTTGCGGCCCAGCATGCTGCCCACCTCGGCATGGTCGATACCGATTTTTTCGCGCTCACTTTCCAGGCCACGCAGTTTATTGTCCTCAGCATACTTGAAAGCCCTGGAATAAATCATCGGCACCGACAGGGCCAGCACAACCTTGCCCAGGTCGTGGACCAGGCCGGCCACAAAGAACTCATCGACTTCGCCGGGGTCGGTATTGATCATCTTGCAGATCACCCTGGAAGTGATAGCCGTACCCAGACTGTGTTCCCAGAACCTGTGCTGGTCGAAACTTTTAATTGCGATTTTGTTCTTGCCCAACTGGTTGACAATAGCGCTGGAGAGGGCAAGGTTTTTGATCGTATTTATCCCCAGCAGGACCACAGCCTGCTTGAGCGACACCTTGTTGGGCATCCCGTAATAGGCCGAATTGATCAGCTTCATCACCTTGACCGCCACCACCGGGTCCAACTGGATTACGGCCAGGATATCCTTGGCCGAGGAGTTGATGTCGTTGGCAAGCTGGATGATCTTGCCCACAGTGGTCGGAAGACTCGGCATTTTTTCTATTGCTATATTAAGCTTGCTCTTGATCTCATCAGACGACTGCAAAACACCGCTCCGCGAAAAGAGATAATTTCCTCGTTGTTCTCTCTAAGGCGCCCCCCCGGCAAATCTTTGTTATATTAGTCAATTTTAAGTTGCATTTCAAGGGTTAATAATGTTTCGCAACCTGCGTGGACAATGCCTGAATATCAGAACCCGTTCCACTCAGCACTATTTCCGTCACTTCCGGCCGGGCCATAAACCTGAGCGGAAACAGCCTGCCCGCACTCACTCCGGGACTGATATGCAGCCTGCAACCGTCCATCTCCACCAACCCTGAGCAGTTACGGCGGCCTGCGTCACTGCGGGTTGCAAGCGCACCGAGTCCGGGAAGCCTGATCTGACCGCCGTGGGTATGACCGCAGAGAACGAGTTCCGGCTCAAGCCGTGACAGTTTACTGATAGCCGACGGGCTGTGGGTGAGGACCAGGCGCAAGGCGGCATTTTTTTTATTGTGGTAGAGCTTTTCCGGCCTGTCGCGTCCCGTGGTAGGGTCATCGATACCAAAAACCTGAAACTCACCCCCACCCGGGAGCTTGCCTTCGGCTGTCTCGTTGCGCAACAGGCATACCCCGTTGCCGGCCAGAGAGCTTGCCAGGCGGCCGATATCATTGGCCTCTCCCATACCACTGCTTTTATTCAGGAGCACTATCCGCACAAAATTATAAAGCCATTGGGCCCGTGAACGTATCCTGATGCATTTGAAATCATGGTTGCCCAGCACGGCGAACTTACCACAGGCCGATTCGAGGCTGCCCAGAAAACGGCACACCGGCTCTATTCCGCTGTCGTCGTCGATCAAATCCCCGGTAACCATCACAAAATCCCATTGCCGCCGCCGCAGAAAAGCCAGCTCGTCCAGCTTGCCGGATGTGCCGGAAGTCATATGGAGGTCGGAAATATGAAGGATTCGCAAGTCCCTGGAGATTGGCGGCGCTCCGGTGGCAGTGGATACTTTAAGACTACGGAAGCCTGTTTTGGAGCAACGCCGGGCCTCGAAGCAGATTAATCCGGCGGCGGCTCCCAGCAAAAAACCTGTGCCCAACTTCATCGGTTACCTGTGGTTGTTAATCGTTCAGGTTCATTTCAAGGGTAAGGGTCAGACGGCGGCCGGAATGGAGAGACCGGTCGAGGTTCTGGAACAGGTGCAGCTTTAATCGGCCCAGGATAGTGTTGCCCGTAAAGCCGATTCCGGCATCCTGTTTCAAGTCGGTGTAGCTCTGCAGCGGATCGTCGTGGTAAAACGCGGTGCCCGCCTCGTAAATCAGGTCGGCCTGCCAGCGCAGGAACAGGTATTCGATAACAGGCAACGAGGGCAACGAGTAACCGTAGGCCGACTGCAACAGCACCATCCTGTCGCCTGAATAAGCGAAATTATCGTGGCCGCGCAGGGCGTTACCCATCGTATAACCCCGCTGGAACGGCAGTCCGGTGTCGGCGCCTGCTATTTTCAGCCATAAATAGGTATGATGCTTAACGGCAAAAGAATCCCAGCGCTCCAGGCTGAGATCGTAGCGGGCGAACCCGTGATCTCCTCCCAGGGCTCCTCCGGCCAGCTCACTCTCGAATTTAAACCTGGTGCCGGACAGGGTAAAATAGGTGTCGTTGCGCGAGTCGATCACCCCGGTCAGCAGCAGACTGTGCAGCGGGCCACACTCGACAGGCAGATTGGTCTTGAAATTCTCTTCTCCCACCAGTGTAAACGGTGACTGGTTGACCATGCTGGAGTAGCGCTCGTTGAGAAAAGAGAACGAGATCAGACTTCGCCTGCCGAACTTGCGCGAAACTCCCGCCGAATAGCCCTCGCGGCGGAAATAATAGCGATGGTCGTAGCCGGACACGAACGCCTTGATCGCGTTCTCAAGAGCACCGAGCCGCCAGTTGTCGTTGGAATCCGTGATGTTGCGCGCCCCGAACCAGACCTGCCAGCGCCTGTCATCACCGAGCGGGACCGCCAGCCTGGTATCAAAACCGACCTGCTGGCGCGTGGTGGCGGAAATTACTTTTGCGGACAGGAACGGAAAATCGTCCCAGTCCGGTTGAACCATTTTGAACCCCCAGGAGACCGAGAAACCGTCGACCCTGTCGTAGCCCTCGACCCTGAACCCGCCCATCCTGTTGGTTACCATATTCAACCTGAGCGGGAAAGCAGCGCCAGCGCCACTATTGCTGCCATCCACAACGCTGCCGATCGCCCGTACGGCCTCGGCCGAGGAGATACTGATCGTTTCGCCCGAAACCTGTGCCCCACGGGAACTGAACACTGTAGAGCGCACCAGGAAAACATCTCCACTCACCCTGGCCCCGCGCCTGAGTCCAAGTTCTCCGTTGAGGATCACCACGTTGCCGTTGACCGGCCTGTCTACCGCGCCGTTGCAGTTGATGAACACGAGGGTCTCCCCCCCCTCCTGGGCCAACTGATGTCCTTTCAGTATGCTGTCCGAGTTAAAAACCAGCAGGTTGTCCGCATTCAGGGCATCCCGCAACAATGCCAGCTCATTTAGCTGAGCCCAAGCCGTAGCGGTAAACAGTGTAACCGCCAGCATCAGAGAAGCGAGCATTCTACCCATTGAAACTTCACCCTTATTAACCATCATCAGATCATTCCCCGCACTCTTCGGTTCAAAAAATCCACCCGGTCCCTCAGACAGGATATACACCGTCATGCATGAAGTGTTTAATTTATTAAATCGGAATCCAAACCGGAAGGATGAAATGTGGTGGGGGCATTGATAAATTAAACAGCCAGGGCTCAGCACCCGGCCATATTCCCGTCACAATCTCTCAGAGTTCCAGCAGCGAGAACAGAAACACCAGTTGCTTAGTCAAATCGGCTTCGGCGGTACTTCCCTGCTGGCCGGGATCGGTCAGACTGATATGAAGCAAATTGTCCGCCACGTAGCAAACACCCACACTCCGGCCGTCACCGGTAACGATATCCATCGCCAGCAATCCTGGCAGCAGACCGCTGTTTCCGCGCTCAAACGCCAGCAGAACAGTCTGGCCGTTTCGACTCAGGCTCAGATACGGCGAGGGAAATAAAGCGCTTCGGTTGGTCGGCCAGTTCTGCGAGTAGAGCCGATGGACTTGCAGGGTATCGCCCCAGGGCCCATTATCAATTATAAGCTCCTTGCCGTTATAAGCAGCCAGCTCGAACCTTCGCCTGTCGCCGCCAAGTACATGATCGAGTTCCAGGCGTTTGAACGACGGCTGCAGAAAATAGAAGCTGACCGCGGTACCTCCAGCGCCTGTCACAGGGTCAGGAGCACGTGACAATTCCCCCTGCTTATGCATCGATGTGGACGGCCGGAACTGGTAATCCGCCGGAAAAGCGGCGGCAAGCCGGTCTTCCTGATACTCACCCACGGGCAGGGCTAACAGGCAGAAAACCGCGTAAAGCAGAACCAGACCCGCCACAACCAGTATCAAACGGTTGACAATGCTGACCTGCCCGGATTGATCCAGCTTGCTCTTGCGCTCCAGCACTTCGCGCGTTTCCAGATCATCCTTATGCCTGTCGAGTTCCTTGCGGGCGAAATAATTCATCCTGCTGAAATCGTTACGGTCCATCAGCACCACTTCATCGTCAGGTGCTGTCATTTCGTCCTCAATCATCGTTTTATCAAAACTGTCTATCTTTGGAGTTTTCTGGTTCCCCGCGGCATCAAAGTCCTTCTTGCGCAGGTCCGCAAGGTTCGGCAACGCTCTTTGCCCGCCGCCGCCTCCGCCGCCGCCGCCTCCGCCGCCGCCGCCACCGACGCCACCCGGCCCGACCATCGACTCATCGTAAATCACCTCTCCCTGTCCCAGGGCCTCGAAACCAATCCTGTCTTCATTTGAAACCAAATTGGCAAAACCCTCAACGCCACCCTGGTCCTGGCCCGTGATATTTTCTTTGATATCATCGAGCACTTTGATAAAATTATCCTCGTTCATTTTGGTATTCAGCGTGTTGACCCATTCTGTCCCAAGTTCCCGTGTCAGCACCTGCTCAAACTCAGGTCCGAACTTGGCTTCCAGGGCGGCCTCCCAGACATCGAAATCGACAAACCATTCCGCAGTGGTTTCCTCGGCTCCCTTGGCGGCGCCATCGCCGACTGACAGTACCTCCTCCGGAACTTGCTCATCTTTACTCTCTTCAAGCTTATCCGGCTCAAGATCCTGCTCCCGGAACTCCGGATTATCCCAGTCATTCTGGTTATTTTCTTTGTCCTGTGCCATCGAGACAAGTTCTCCCCGGTCGTTTAAGAGGCCATTTTCCGTCAAGATATCCTGCAATACGGCACTGAAAAAATAGCTCCGGCGGCAAAACCAAGCTATACAAATCTTTGAGAACACTTTTCCAACTGAATAATTATGTTCGATCCACCGATTCAAGTCAAGAATTCGCCACTGTTTATCTAGTCCTCACAATTCACAGGAGCATTTTTATGAGTGTTTTTAGAATGTGGATCACGTGCGACCTCAACTGCCCTACTGCCTTACAGCGGGAGTGGCTGCTGTGCTGCTGGTTAACATTCCAACCGGCTATGGCCTGATCGACCCCTGGGTCTGATACCTGGTTGTAGTAGCCGCGTTGTATTTCGCTGTCCGCTTTCAGCGGCCGTAAGGTTCCATTCCCCTCCCAAAAGTACTCAACTACTTTGGAACAATTAAGTTCGGGACCGTTATTTATTTCAGTCCCGGGCACTAAATTAATGTGACGGTTGACAGACGCCCAGCGTGCGGCTAACTTGCTACCTTCAGACGAATCAACGCTTAACGCGAACGAACGGGAATGAGAATCGTTATGCTCAAGTTGAATATTATACCGCTGTTTCTGCTGCTCTTTGCAGTCTCCGGCGTGCAGGCCTCCCAGCAGATAATGCCTGCTGCCGAGGTAATCCCCGGTATGCAGGGCTACGGCCTTACGGTGTTCCAGGGCGACAGTATCGAGCGGTTTGAAGTCAAGATAATCGGCACGATGAAAAACTTTTTACCGAAAAAGGATATTTTCCTCGCCGAACTCCAGGGCGAACGCCTTCGCCACACAGGGGTGATCGCCGGGATGAGCGGCAGCCCGATCTATGTCGACGGGAAACTGATCGGAGCCCTGGCCTACGGGTTCCAGTTCAGCAAGGACCCGATCTGCGGAATAACCCCGATAGAACAGATGCTGGAGATCGAAAAAACCGTGATGGCAGGAGGGGGCGCCGCCGCCGCGCGAAGCGCGGCCGCCGTGGGCCCGGCAACAAATACCTCCGCGCGTTTCGATCCGTTCAGTGCCCCACCCAATCCTCTGTTGGATGAGAATACCTCCTCCGGGCCCGCGGCGGGCAGCTCCGCTGCCGGCGGCGCCCCCTTGACCCGGCTCCAGGTCCCGCTCTCCTTCTCAGGCTGCAACCCTGCGGTTATAGAGCATTACAGAGCTCTTTTCGACAAGTTTGGGCTGATGCCCATGGCTGGCGGAAGCGGATCGGTTTATAATGCTGTCAGCGCCGATGATCCCACCCTCCAGCCGGGTTCGGCGGTTGCCGCCCAGTTGGTGCGCGGTGATCTTTCCCTGGCCGCCACGGGTACGCTTACTTATCGCGATGGGGACCGGGTACTGGCTTTCGGCCATCCGTTCCTCCAGTTCGGCCCTGTTGATTTTCCGATGACCGCGGCGGAGATAGTTACCGTATTGCCGAATTTGGCAAGCTCGTTCAAGCTCTCCAATACCACTGAATTCATGGGTAGTGTGCGGGGAGACCACACCAACGGAATTTTCGGAGTTATCGGAGCCGAGCCGTCGATGGTGCCGGTGACAATTACGCTGAAGCTGCCCACGCTGCCTCTGCAAACTTTCAACTACGAGATGATCCGGCACAAATCGCTCTCGCCGGTACTGGCTGCGATGACCTCGCTTAACTCACTCAGCGAGGCCGGTAACACTGTTACCGATCAGACACTCAGGGTAAAAGGCACTGTGGAGATTGACGGAACTGCGCCGCTAAGAATCGAGAACATGTTCGCCGGACCCGCATCCACTACCCAATTTATGCAGCAGGTACTGATGTCCATGCAGTATCTCTTCGGCAACCCCTACGGTCCGGCCCACGTGCGGAGTATCGAGTTTGCCCTGGATGTCTCGGAGGGCCTGCCGCGCGCCAGTGTTGCCGAGGTGCATGTGGATAAGGTTCAGCTCTCTCCCGGTGACACGGTCACTGTCGATGTCACACTCGACCCTTTTGTCACGGCCGAATTCAGGGAGCGTTTCACCTTTGTCGCCCCGCAAACAGATCGGGAAACCAGGTTGTTCCTCCTTGTCGGCTCTGGCGATTATATCACCCGCACTGAATTCCAGCTTTCCCCGGGACGGTTTCTCTACAAGAGTGTGGAGGATCTCGTGGGGCTGCTCAATAAGACACGGAAAAATAACTGTCTTTATGTAAAGGCGTTTACAATGAACCCGGGCCTGGTCCTCGATGGAAACAAAATGCCGGAGCTTCCCGGGTCGGTGTGGGCGATGCTTAAGTCCCGGAAATCCTCAGGCGTCACCCTGCCCCTCAACGACAAAATTGTGGCTGAGTTCGAAAAAACCACGGGATACGTACTCAACGGGTTCCGGATGATTCAGCTCACAATCAAACCTAAATCATGACTCCCAGACGGTAAAGCATGAAATCAACGGAGGCTGGCTTGTATAAATCTGCTCGGATTATTACCCTTGTCCTGACTGTGATAGTGGCGGCGCCGGCCCTGGCCGATGGGGTTCGGTTCTGGCAAACCGATAGCAGGAAAGACTTTCTCAAAGGTGAAACCGACGGGATTTCGATCCTGGCCGATGAATCACTGGCGCTGGCTCCTCAGGTTGAAGTTTTCTCCGATCCCGGTGTGCCGTTTATCTGGGCGATGGCTCCAGATGGCCACGGGGGTGCGTATATCGGCACGGGCCACGACGGTCTTGTGCTGCATGTTGACGCCGCCGGGGACACTTCGGTTGCCTACGATGCGCTGGAGCCGGAAGTGATGGCACTGGCCACTGCGCCCAACGGCGATCTGTATGTTGGCGCTTCACCGGAGGGACGGGTCTACCGGTTGCCCGGCGGCAATCAGCCCGCCGAGATATATTTCGACCCCGAGGAAAAATACATCTGGAAGATGCTGGTCGGCCCGGCGGGCGAGCTTTATGTCGCAACCGGCTTCAAAGGCAAGGTTTACAAGGTTACCGGCCCCCATCAGGGCAAAATGATTCTGGACTCGGATGAGGCGCATATAATCTCTCTCACCCTGGACCGCCACGGCAATCTGCTGGCCGGTTCCAGTGGCAGCGCCCTGCTTTACCAGATCACCACCGGCGGCACGGTCTCGATTATCTACGACAGCCCGCTCAAGGACCTGCGCTCGATAGTGGTCGACAACGATAACAATCTGTTCGTGGCCGCTTTCGAAATTAAAGCATCCGGCGAGCAGAGCCCTGGCATGTTCTCCCAGCCCAACGACACCAATGGCCAGAAAGAAAGTGACAATCAGAAGCAGGAACAGCAGAAAGCCACCGAGCTCAAGCGCGGAATGGTCCTGCGCCCACCATCCATGCGTGCCGCTCAGCCCACAACCAGTGAGATTTACTTTTTCGACAGCGACAGGTTTGTCACCCGTATCTGGCGAGAGACCGGAGATGCTATTATGTCCCTGGGCCTCACGGATGACGGTCATGCGCTGTTCGTGGCCTCCAAGGACAAGCGCAGCCTGTATAAAATCGACAGCCGTGGCGAGCTGACCCTGATCAACAAGTTCGGCAGCGGAGATGTCACCGGCTACCTTGCTATTGGCGGCAAAACACTGATCAGCAGCGGCAACCCGGGCAGGATTCACGTTCTGGAACAGGGTTATTCGCCCAAAGGCACTTTCACCAGCCAGGTTCAGTTGGCCGGTATTCCCGCCAGTTGGGGACGGCTGGACTGGCTGGGCGATACTCCTTCGGGGACCAGGCTTACTTTCCGCACCCGCTCAGGCAATACGGATAAACCGGACACCACCTGGAGCCCGTGGTCGCCTCCCCTCAGCGGTGGCCCGGATCTGAAAATAGCCTCGCCCGCACGGCGTAATTTCCAGTGGCGGGTGGAGATGGAGACCAACAATCCGGAACGCTCTCCCGCTCTTAACGAGGTGACTGTTTCATACCTCCGGCGCAACCGTGCTCCGATGATCAGCCCGGTGCGGTTCATGCCCCAGGGCCTGTATATCAAGCCGGGAGTGTCTCCGCTGGATAACGGCGGCTCGGACCAGAAGTACCCGCGGGAAGTAGCCAAATTGATGAACGCTAAGAGCAACGGCGCCACGGACAACCCGTTCCAGGGCAAGAAAGAGTACGACCGCGGGATGAGGATGGCCGGCTGGAACGCCAATGACGCCAACGGCGACAGGGTGGGTTACAGCGTTTACTACCGTGGAGTCGGGGAAATCAACTGGCGGCCCCTGGCAAAGAGTATTATGACCAACTCGGTTATTTTCGACACGGAGAATATAGCCGATGGCCGTTATCTGCTTAAAGTCGTGGCCTTCGACTCGTTGGACAACCCCGCCGGCCGCGCACAGTGCGCCGAACGGCTCAGCGTTCCGTTTTACGTGGATAACTCTTCGCCCTCTATTGACGGCCTGAAGGTTGACCGGCAAGCAGACGGCAGGCTGCTGGTAACTTTCCGCGTGGAAGACGCCACCACCAGGATAGAGCGGGTTGAGCTTACACTGGATTCCGGGAAATCCCTGCCGCTTGCGCCCGTGGACAGCATGCTGGATACCGCCAAAGAAGAGTTCAGGGTGGAGCTGGATAAGCAGGAAAGCGGCGAACATACGGTGAGCGTACAGGCCTGGGATAAGTTCTATAACCGGACCGTGGCCCGTAAATCCGTGACTGTAAAGTAATCTGATCCGATATCAGTTAAAAGGGCGGACACTTGTGTCCGCCCTTTTTATTGCCGTTCGCTTTACCCAAAAAACTCACAAATAACGTAGGGGCGACCCATGCGTCGCGCTTTCTACTCACCGATAAAATACCGTCACCAGATCTGTTAATTCAGAATGAGGTATGCACTTGACTCCGGTACATACCAATATCTAGTGGTATCCCCACGAAAGTGGGAAAATGTCATTCCCGTGCAGACGGGAATCCAGGAAAGCGATGAAGACATATTATGTTTATATGCTGGCAAGTAAAAGAAATGGAACCGGAAATGGAAACTTGCGTTGATAGAAAAAGAAAATCCAAACTGGATTGATTTAAACCTGGACTCATAATATAGATTCCCGCTTTCGCGGGAATGACAGTAAGCGGTAAAGCATGTCCCTGTTTTTTCTATCCCCGACTCAATATATTTTCGCCAACCTGGCCTTGGGAAAATAGTGATCCAGTATTTCCCGGTAACCCTGGCCCGCGTTGGCCCTGGCGATAGCCCCGCTCTGGCACATCCCCAGCCCGTGGCCGAAACCGCGCCCGTTGGCCACTATCGATACTCCGCTGGCGCCCCCGCGCTGAAGATTCAGGTCAAACATCGTGCTGGGCAGCATGGAGCCGTCGGGTTGACGGAGTGCGCGGCGGATATTATCTCCCGCCACCTGCAGCACCCGCTTGTCAGTGGTCACTTTAAGCAGCGTGTTGCGCCCGGATGGCCCCTTGCTCATCACCTCGATATCTGTCGGTTCGCCAATCTCAGCTCCTGAGAGCTTAACAACTGCCGGCAGGTTCTGCTTGAGTTGCAGCAGCAATTGCTTACGGCTCCAGCTTACGCTCCAGCTTGCCCATCGTGACTCACTGTCCCAGGAACCGTCATCCACGGGACGCAGCCAGCTATTGCGCTCAGCGAACAGCTCGCCCCAGACCTCCACCGGATCAGCCGTTCGTCCTCCGCAGGTACTGTGGTAGAAACTCGTCAGCACCTGCCCATCATAGGCCAGGCACTCCCCGGCTGTCTCATATACCGCACTGTCGGTGAGATGATGTTCGTTGGAATTTCCCTTGTATACCTGATCGCCGGTATCGGCGGTAAGATCGTAGCTGAACTTACGGTTCTGGCTCATCAGCGCCATGGCGTAACTGCGGGCGCAGACCGCCTGGACTTTCATTGCCTGGTACGCTCCTCCGCCGGGGTTGCCAATCTCGGAGGGCACCACCGAGCGAAGGTACTCCTCCAGCGGCAGACGGTTGACAGCCATGATCCTGCTTCCGCCCGCGTTATGCACCAGCAACTCGCCCCGATAAGTTCTGCCGCCGATCTTGAACAATCCGCTGCCGCCGGGACACCAGATCTTAATCCCATCCGGGTGAGGCCGGCTCACATGGCCATCGGGCGAGGCCACCCGCAACTCTCCTTTCGGGCCGAACAGCACCACCGACCAGGCGGCGCCGGACTCGATAGCGACAATCTTCTCTCCATTGCCAAGATCAGCGAACAGCAGCACGCCAGCCTCGGCGCCCACACTCAACGGTCCCTGTCCGTTTATCAGCCGTACGCGCACTCCGGGTGAAACACCCGGCACAACTCCGGCAACCCTGGGGGCAACCCCTCGATGGCAGGCCTGGATGGCGCTGAGCATTAACAGAGCGGGGATAATCAGCAGACGAATGCGATTGGATTTCATCATTCAGGACAGCGCTTTCGCCAATGCGTTACGGTTGGCCTCCACAGTACGGTCTATTTCCTGCTCGGTGTGGGCGGCGGAAACGAACATGGCCTCGAACTGGCTGGGAGCGACAAAGATTCCCTGCTCCAGCATGGCGTGGAAATAACGCCCGAACGCGGCGGTATCTGAATTTTTACTATCCGTGAAATCCTTGACCGGACCGGGGTTGAAAAACAGTGTCAGCACACTGCCCACCCGGTTGACAGTCAGGCTCAAGCCCAGGCTCTCGATATTGGCGCGGATACCGTTTTGCAGACGTGCACCAAGAGCCTCCAGAGTATCGTAGGGCGGCTCGGACTCGATCCTTCGCAACATGTACAGCCCGGCGCTGACCGCCAGCGGATTGCCAGAGAGAGTTCCAGCCTGATACACCGCTCCCAACGGCGCGAGCATCTCCATTATCTCTCGCCTTCCGCCGAACGCACCCATCGGAAGGCCACCGCCAATTATCTTACCCATGCAGGTCAGGTCCGGAGTTATCCCGTACAGGCCCTGCGCCCCGCCCGGCCCGGCGCGGAACCCGCTGATCACCTCGTCAAAAATCAGCAGCGCCCCGTGCTTTTGCGTTACCCTGCGGACACCCTCAAGATAGCCGGCGGCGGGAGCAACCACGCCCATATTACCTGCCACCGGTTCCAGGATAACGGCTGCTATCTCCTGGCCGGAGGAGGCGAACACCGCCTCCATCGCGGGTAGATCATTATAGGGCACGTTAATTGTCAGCGCACTCTGTTCCGCTGGTACACCCGCGCTGTCGGGCACACCGAACGTGGCTCCGCCGCTGCCGGCCTTGACCAGAAACGCATCGCCGTGGCCGTGGTAACAACCCTCGCACTTGACCAGCAGCTTACGGCCCGTGAAACCCCTGGCCAGCCGCAGGGCGCTCATGGTGGCCTCGGTGCCGCTGTTCACCAGCCGCAGCATCTCCACCGATGGCACCATGCTCACTATTTTTTCCGCAAGCTCGACTTCCAGACCAGTGGCCGCTCCGTAGCTGGTACCCCGGCTCACCGCTTCGTTGAGCACAGCCGCGAGGCCAGGCGGATTATGCCCGAACAACATCGGCCCCCACGAGCAGACATAGTCCAGGTAGCTGTTGCCATCGGCATCGAACAGATACGCGCCATCGGCCCGCTCGACAAAAAATGGTCCTGTATCGCCCACGGAGCCAAATGCGCGCACCGGGCTGTTCACGCCGGCGGGGATCACCCTGCGGGCCTGCTCATAGAGTTGACGGGAACGGCTGCCGATCACTGTCCCTCCTGTTCGCTGAAATATTTCATTGATGTTTTTTTCCATTCCTTCTCGCTCTTAAGGCTGCGGTACTCCTGAAGGCCGGAGGCCTGCTTCATCCGCTGGAGGACCTGCTCGATTCCCTGCCCGGATGTGGCGTGAATCATCGTGTAGAGCGTGAAAGGCCAGCCCTCGAACCGCGGGCGGCGGTAGCAGTGGGTAACTTCCTCAAAACCCGCGAATATCTCCCCGGCCCGGTCCGCCAGCTCCGTGTCGGTCACTTTCCAGACCACCATGCAATTGGCGCTGTAGCCCACCAACTGATGGCGCACCGTGGCCCCGAAACGGCGGATAATCCCGCTGCCGGTCCAATCTGTCACCCGCTCAAGCACTTCCTGTTCACTCAAACCCACCTTGCGGCCCAGTTCCTCGTAAGGACTGGTCACAAGAGGCAGTTCCTCCTGCAGCAGACGGATCAGCTTTTTATCCTGATGGCTCAAATTCATTTTTACGTTCATTTCCCCTCACCTCCACCCTGCCCTGCCGAGGCATTGAAATTCGCCTTGATCTTGAACAGCTTAAGCGCTGGCAGGTTGCGAATTTCAGCCACCTGGGGCATGCTGCCCACAGTGGCGATAATGCTCTCGATCCTCTTCTGGCCGGCAGCGATCAGCGTGAACCAGAGATTGTACTCATCCAGCCGCTGATAGTTGTGGGTAACCTCAGGGTACTCGTTCACCACCGCGGCAACAACCGGGATATCGTCCTGATCCGGGATTTTAACTCCGACCAGTGTGCTGACATAACCCAGCTTGCGCGAATCGAACACCGCGCCGAAACGGCGGATGATTCCAGATTCTTTAAGTTTGCGCACACGCTCCAACAGTTCGTCTTCATCTATCTCAAGTTGCCCGGCCAACTGCTCGAACGGCCGCTCGCAGACCGGGAAATCGCTTTGCACCATGTCAAGTACCCTTGCATCCAGGGCATCCATTCCGTTCACCGGCTCTCCCTTCGGATCAGTTCCGCGGCAGCGGGGGCGAAATAGGTGATAATCATGTCCGCCCCTGCCCGCTTGATAGCTGTAAGCACTTCCATCATCACCCGTTCCCCATCGATCCAGCCCATTTTCTCCGCCGCCTTGACCATCGAGAACTCGCCACTGACATTATAGGCTGCCACCGGTGTGTCAAAACTCTGCCTCACGGCGGCAATCACGTCCAGATAAGCCAGCGCCGGCTTGACCATCACGATATCGGCACCCTCTTCGATATCCAGCTCCACCTCACGAAGGGCCTCGCGCACATTGGACGGGTCCATCTGGTAGGTGCGCCTGTCCCCGAACGCGGGGGCGCTATCGGCCGCCTCGCGGAACGGTCCGTAGAACGCGCTGGAATACTTGGCCGCATAGCTCATAATTGGCACATTAGTAAATTTATCTGCATCCAACACACTGCGGATCGCCCCCACCCTGCCGTCCATCATGTCGCTGGGGGCAACCATGTCGGCTCCCGCCCTGGCGTGGCTTAACGCCTGGGCTGCCAGCAACTCCAGAGTGGAATCGTTATCCACGTCGTTATCCACAATGCGGCCGCAGTGACCGTGATCCGTGTACTCGCAGAGGCAGACATCGGTGATAACGCACAACTCCGGCAACTCTTTTTTGAGAGCGCGCACGGCGGTCTGCACCACCCCGTCATCGCGTGCGCCGGAGCTTCCCAGCGGGTCCTTACTCTCCGGCAGACCGAACAGGATCACGGCCGGCACACCCAGCCCATGAACGCGTTGCGCTTCCGCGACAATCAGCTCCACCGAGAGTTGGTAATTACCGGGCATCGAGCCAATTTCCCGTCGCACTCCTTTTCCGGGTACCACGAACAGGGGAAAAATAAAATCGTTCGGGCTGAGGCTCGTCTCGGCCACCATCGACCTGAGCGCCCTGCTTCCCCGCAGCCGTCGAGGGCGATGTAAGGGGAATGCCATACTTGTCCCACCCTTCATTGACAGTTGAGGCCGGATTCATTTGAGCATTGGCTCTATTATCTGGGCAAATTTGGCCCTGGCCCTGTTGAGCCTGCTCTTTACCGTACCGATATTACAGTCGAGGATTTCGGAAATTTCCTCGTAGCTTTTATCTTCGCGCTCCCTGAGAGTGAAAACCAGTTTATGGCGCTGAGGCAGCTTTTCGATAGCCTGGCTGACAATTTTTTCGAGTTCTCTGTGATAGACCAGATCATCTGGGCCCACTTGACCGTCCACGGCCTCGAACATCGTCTGGTCAGACTTGCGGAAAAAGAAGTCCTGGAAATAGAGCAGCGGGCTGCGGCCCTTGTTGCGCAACTCATTCTTGGCCAGATTTGTGGCTATGGTATAGAGCCAGGTGGAGAACTTGCGCTCCACGTCGAAGCGGTCGATATTGCGATAGACCCTGACAAACGTGTCCTGCAGGAGGTCCTCAGCCCTGTCCCTGTCTCCAACAATACGGTATACATAATTAATTATGCGACCATTGTAGCGCCGCATCAGTTCATTGAAAGCCCGCTCACGGCCATTCTTGAATTGCGTGACGAGTTCCTCGTCAGCCGCTTCGCTCAATTCCACTTCTTTGGCGATGGTAGCTCATCCTTCATGGGTTAATCCTGAATTTTCCTAATGTATACCTGCCATCGTCAACCGGCCCCTGCCGGAAGACACCGTGTATCAAATTAATATATTAGTCAGGAATTCTCAAACTTTTGCTGGTTGCGATTCTGAGTGCCAATCTAACCAAATATGAAATTCAATTGAAAAAGGGACTTGAAATTTCAGAGTTTTTATTATAACTAGATAAACGAGTCCTGCATTAACGAAATCATCGTGCAGGCTTTGCCACCACGGAATTCATTATCAGCCACGGATAAGGTTTATGATCCGCATAGAGCACATACTTGCCATTTCAACCGCATTCAGACCAGCGCTGATTGCCGTCCTTTTGTTCACGGCATCCACGACCCGATCTGAAACAATAACCGCGGGAGACTACGAAATATCCCCGCAGGACAGCGCGTGGGTTATGGCTAACCTGAGCATGGTACGGATTCAATCCGGCAGTTTTATGATGGGCACGGAAGATGATTACGACGAATGGTTCAACTATTCCCGGCCCGTGCGCGAGGTCTACGTGGATAGCCTCGATATTGGCGCTTACGAGGTGACCCAGGACATGTTTACAAGGGTTATGGGGGATAATCCCAGCCTGATGCAGGGCGATGGCCGCAGGCCGGTGGATCAGGTGAGTTGGTTCGATGCGGCCCTGTTCTGTAACCGGCTCAGCGAACTGGCGGGATATATGCCTGCCTACGACATCCGTAACAGGAGTTGCATATTCGACCGCAACGGTTTCCGCCTGCCCACGGAAGCCGAATGGGAGTACGCCTGCCGGGCGGGCGGAAAGCAACGCTACAACCGTGGTGACAGTACCGAGGACCTTCTGATGGCAGCCTGGTACAGGCTTAACAGCGAGGGGACCACGCATCCAGTGGGACTCAAGGAGCCCAACGCCTGGGGGCTGTACGACATGCACGGCAATGTGTGGGAATGGTGCAACGACTGGATGAAAAGCTATAAACAGCTCAAAAACCGTAATCCGCACGGCCCGACACTTGGTCACTCACGTATCCTCAGGGGCGGGGGCTGGCACTACGACGCCCAGGGCTGCCACGCAGCCTACCGTCAACGTGCGCGCCCGGATTACAAGATCAGCGCCGTGGGTTTCCGGGTGGTCCGCAATCCGGGAGGACGGGGTCCGCTGGTGGACAGGAAAAAACGAGTTCCGGGTTATCCGTACAGCGTCCCTGACAAATCAGGCCAGGACTGACATGTTTGTGGTTTTATATAATATATGAAGATATTGCGTTAGAAAAGTTTGGCGGCTAAAGTTTTTTCAAGGTTTAATGGATGAACTTAAGGAAAGAGGAGGATTTGAGCATTTCGAGTTGGATTTCATGAAAAATCACAGTAAGGTCAGTATTCAGAAACCCTTTAAATCTTTCTGCCACCAGCGGGTGAATCTCGGGTATCCTGTTGTCTCCTCCGTTACCGAATGAGGCTGCCCTGCATAAGATGTCCGAGATGTGAACTATTCCGGCCAAGTCCAAATTGACATTTCTCCGTGTGATATCCAGCGCATAATGGTGGAACTCGATGGCATCGCAGATACTTCCACTGAATTTCCATTTTCTGGCCAACCAACTTCCAAATTCCGCATGCGTACACTTGAAAACCCTTTTTTCGGCCTGGTATAGCAACAGGTTTTCCTTAGATGTTATGTCAATGGCCTCAGTGAAATGATCTGGTAAATATTTGTCCATAATGACCCTGCCAAGGTCATGCAACAGGCCAGCCATAAAAGCATGCTCAGCGTTCTGATATCCTACGCGGGGGGCGATGATTTTAGCGGCTATGCCAACTGCCAGGCTATGTTCCCAGAACTTACGCCTGTCAAAATGTCCCACCGAACCGTCACGTCCCAATCCTTCAAAAATAGCGATCGTTACGGCTATCTCTTCAACTGCCTTGAATCCGAGTGCTACAATAGCGGCTTTGACCCCTGTTATCCTTTTGGAAAAACCAAAATTGGTGGAGTTGACCATTTTCAATATTTTTGCTGTGATAGCAATGTCGTTTTTTATCAGGTTGCTTATTTCCTTGGCGCCGCTGTCCGGGTCAGAAACCAGTCGATTGATTTCCGTGACGATTACCGGCAAGGTTGGCAACTGGTCGATTTTACCGAGAAGAGTTTGAAGATTTTGATTATTATTCATCTTTCACTCAAGCTTGGCTAATGCAGACAAAACTCATTAGCTGGAGGTTTCCTGTACTGTATCCTGTTCCTCATTTTCGACATAATACCGAATGGCTGCTTTCTTGATAACAGTCATCACTGTATTGTTTTCGAGTCCGTTAAACTTTGCGTTTATCTCTTCGATTATTTTGGTTTCTTTTTCATTGCTGGCGCAAATGTCCTCTAACTCAGGCATTTGCTCGTATGAAGGTATCTTGACAGTAATTTGGTATATTGTCTGTTTCGCCAGGCGCTCCAGGATGGATGGGTCCAATTCGGAACCCACATTGAGTATTATTTCATTCCTGGCGTTAAGGACAGGCTGGCCCAATTTCATCCATTGCTTTGCCGCTTTCAACGGAATGGTTCTAGTTGTATCAAACCCCGCAAAGCGCAAGAGCTTTTCCTTGATGACATCTTTGTTTGAAAAATCAGCAGGTTCCAGAGAGTCATATTTTTGTTCATAGTAGTCCAGTAGTTTCCGGATTGCCGGGATATCGATATCGGAGTATTCTTTTTCGTCTTTAAAGCTTGAGTGGACAATTCTGATGCTTGCCCCAAGAGCGGTTTTTTTGACTTCATCAGTTTCATATTTAGATAATGGGAGCAGGTTGTAAAGGCAAGCCAGGTCTCCATTCTGCCCAATCGTATTGAGTATTTTTGTCTTTTTCTGTTCCGGGGCTCTTTCGAGCATGAAAAATAAAAAGTCCAGTCTTTTTTGTTCCATCTATGCCGATATTCCCCATATCAAAATTGAACAGCAAAAAATGGATTCGTTTTTCGATTCTATGTTAAATCTATCGTCCTTCCCAGCCTGCATCAAGAGATAGTCAGTATTTCTTCCCTAGGCCGCCCTTCTAACCGTCTGTATCAAAGATTTTCCTTCAACGTTAACATCTCTGTCTCAAAGCGTCGAATAGTGTTAGTGCTGGCAGCATTCTTCTTGACTATCTTCTTCCCGGCGATGGACCGTCTTACAGGGTCTTTACTCGTTCGAGTTGCATCATTAACATCTTCGCATCCTGCCAGGCGGCTGAAAATGGACTGGGGTAAATGCTTCTCTATTCCGTGCTGCATACTCCGTCCGATTTTCACATCACTCAAATCCTTAAGATACAGAATCAAACAATCACAACACGCCATCCAGTTGACGACAAGTAAGATGACCTGCATCTGTAGTCACCATTGAACCATGAAATTCCAGTCCGAGACTGCTACCAAATCAACCTTTGGATTTTCACCCTGTGGTTGTCCAATATTTCAGCTCTTGAAGATGTGGTATTCTTTGAAATTTAACACCTTAGGAGGTCCCGGAAAGCCACTTACTATTTTGATATGGTGAATCCGGGTTTATATCTCTTCGACCAGGCTGGATTTCAGCCATCCGCTTCGCCCGCTGGGCAGGCTGACCAGCGCCCAATTGCCCCTGCTCTCCCGCACCCTGACAACCGTACCCTCCGGGATTACCAGCACCCTGGTGTTATCCTCGCCGGGTCCACTTAAGGCCTCTGTGTCATCCTGGATGATTACGGCCTCCGTAACCTGATTATAGCGGTATAAATGCGCACCCAGCATTGCGCTGTTCAGCAGCAGCAGCAACAGACCGGCGGAGGCGATTATCAGCGATGCCCGTCTGAGACCCCCGGAAACGCCGACAGCAATCAATACGGCTCCCAGGGTAAAAATCAGCAGAAAACCAAGTTGCAGCAGACCGACCTCATGGGCGGAGAGGCTGAATACCAGTCCGGCGATGTAAGAAAAAACCACATTACCCGCGCTCTCGTCCTGATCATCCGGGCGGGGGGTAAGCGCCTGCACGAATTCGAGGTTATCGCGGATATCGGGATCCCGGGGAGCGAGCCGGGCCGCACGCTGAAAATAGACCACCGCAAAGCCCAGTTCTCCAGCTTTAAGGGCGGCGCAGCCGGCGTTATAATTCAGCCCGGCGCTGGGATCGGACATTTTAAGCAGATCACGGTAGCCCCTCAGGGAATTCTCGTAATCGCCCTGGCTGTACGCTTGATTGGCCACGCGGAAAGCAGCTAGCAGTGTCGTTTCTTCCTGTTCCCGGGCATTGGCCCCCGCTGCCTGAGAGACAAAAACCATGAGCGATGCGGCAATGATCAGGCCCTTCGCCAACAGCGCAGCTCTGTATTTATGAGTACTCATAGTTTTCCGCCCAGCTTGTCCAGCAGTTTTCCTACCCTGCCGCGATACTCCCGGTAAGTGCCGGAATCAGCTCCAGTGCCAAGGGCAAAACGGACGAACGAGAAGTGCTCCATCAACTCACTCAACTCCCGGCTGAAATCTTCAGGAACTCCCCTGTCATTCAGCAGAGTGTCGATTTGCTCAACTGTCATCCCCAACACCTCGGCATTGAGCCTGTCACCGATAAAATGAGTCAGCGCCCGGTTCAGCGCCGCGTATGCTGTAGCAAAATCATCGGCACCCGCGGCCTTGTCCGCCTGCTTGAGTGCTGCCGAGGCTTTCCTGTCTGCCCCGCGGTAGCGGGCGTATGCCCTGTCGCTCATCAGCCGCCCGCGATGCCGCCTGAAGAGCAGGGCCACACCCACGGCTCCAAACGGCAACAGATGGAGCAGCCAGAACCAGGTTTTACCGCTGAGCGGTACCGGTGAACCGCTGAGCACATCACCGGAGCTTTCCTTGATGTAATTAATATCCTCGCCCACCGCCACGACGCTTTCCGCGCCGGTGCGGTAAGTGACCGTTTCCTGCTTGTCAGAGGGTAAAACTGCGAACTGAAGGTTGCCCGTGGAGACGGAGCTGTATTTTTTGCTCGAAGGGTCGAAAAAGGAGAACACGATCCCAGGCCAGTTATAATCTCCTTCTTTCCTGGGAACTATCACGAACTTGAACTCTTTCCTGCCCCGCACAACTGTCCCCGCGAACCCGACATTGATATCGCTGCTCGACTCGTAGACGTCAAAGTTTTCCAACCCTGTAAGCGACGGCTCATCGATTGTGCGCACATTACCGCTACCCTCGATAACAACGTTCAAGGTCAGCGCATCTCCAACTTTAAGCTCCTGCTTGTCCAGTGAGGCTGAAATCTTAAACTTACCCACGGCTCCACTGAAATCTTCCGGCCTGCCAGCGGCAGGCAGAGGCTTGACCTCTATTTCCACCTTGCCGGTTTCAAGCTCAACCCGTCGCCCACGGTCGAAAAAGTCCCAGACATTGCGCACGGCAAAGACAAGGTTGGCCGAGGATATCTCCGCCCTGCCGCTGACTGTAGGGAACAGTGCATAACGCAGTTCCTGGACCCTGTATAGCGCCCCGTTAACCGTCCGGTTGGAGACATTGGCCTCGCGGTCGACATCCTCTTTCCAGAAACCGCTGAACCTGGGCTCTGAGTACTCCGGGTTCTCAGTCATCCTAACGCGGCTGTAAAAACCGAATGTGTAGGTTAACTGCTCCCCAAGATAAACTGATTTTTTATCTGTCACACCGCGGATCAATACTCCACCATCGCTGGTTGAACTTCGTACTCCGGGCTGGCCAGGGGGCGGCGCCGGCGCCTGCTGCGCAGGCGGCTGCCCTGCGGGCGGCGAAGGCTTCGCCTTCCCGGCGCCGCCCCCGACGGGGCCCACTGTAACCGTAACCGTATTCGAGCGCACAGTCTTGCCGCCCAGGGTGATAATTGCCGGGCCCAGCTGGAAAGTTCCCTCCCGGCTGGCGATAACCGTGTAGTTTACATTCTTTGTTGAACTGACCCGTCCATTGACAACCGAAATCTGGCTGGACTGACTTGTACCGATTACCCTGAACGGTTCGAGCCCCTGGATGTTCGGTTCCGGCATATTGTTCATCGACCCGGCCACAGTAACTGTGAGCTGGAACCGCTGGCCTGCTGTAACATTGGCGGGGTTCGCCTGGATAGACAACTGCAACTCCTGGGCGAACGCGGCCACGGTTGCCAAGCACAACATGGCCAGCAGCGTTATGCAACGCATGGAAGCCATTACCAGTCACGTCCTTTCGAGCTGGCGGCCGGCGCCTTTTTTTTCTGCTCGCTTTCCCGTGCGTCTTTTTCCATTTGCATCAATGCCTGCAAAATTTTCTCAGCCTCTTCCTCGCTCATTTCGCCGGGCTGAGGCTGAGGTTTCTGTTCTTGTTCCTCTTTCTGCTGTTGAGGCTGTTGTTTTTGTTCAGGATTGTTTTCCTGCTCTTTTTTCTGCTCCTGTTCCTGTTTTTGATTGTCCTCCTCTTGATCTTGCTGCTGTTGCTCGTCCTGTTGATCGTCGTCCTTTTTCTCCTTGTCGTCATTATTCTGCTGCTGTTGCTGGTCCTGTTGTTGCTCCTGCTGCTTAATCAGACGGCTGGTCAGTTCGTAGTTGTACTTGGAGTCCTCGTCCGCCGGGTCGTTGATAATAGAATGCTTGAACGCCTCCAGCGCCTGGTTCAGCATCTCCTGGTCTTTGCCCGCCCGGCCCATCTCGAACAGGCTGTTACCCATGTTGTAGATCGATTGCGGCGACAGCGAGGTGGAATCTTTCTCCAGAATTTTGCCGAACTGGCCGGCTGCATCTTCAAAGCGGCCCAGCTTGAAGAGCGTGTTGCCCAGGTTATAGGCCAGCGTATCCGAATCGGGATTGCGGGTCTGGGCCTCCTGGTAGAGCTGAAGAGCCTGTTCGTAGTTATTCTGACGGTAAGCCTGTTCGGCTTCCTCGGGCAGGGAGCGAAACATGTCTTTCCAGCCGGCGGCGCAGAAAAGCATGAAAAGACCCACGCACAGGGCCAGAGAGAACAGATGCCTGGTTGTTTTTCCCGCAGTCCGGGTTACGCTCATGATACCTCCCCAGCAATATTTCGCTCCTCGCGGCCGCTGCGCAACGATTCCACCACCAGCAATTCCATCGCTATCAGCAGAATCGCAATCCCCAGAAACCACTGGTAGCGGTCCTTGTAAAGCGAGAACTCACGGGACTCCAACTGGCGCTTCTCCAAGCGGTTAATATCCTCGAATATCCTCTCCAGCTCAATCGCGCCACGTCCGGCCCGGTAATACTGGCCGCCCCCGGCGCGGGCCAGCTCGGCAAGCAGCGGTTCGCCCAGCCGTGTCATCACCACTTCGCCCCGCTCATCGCGCTTGTAATCAGTTACGTTTCCCTGCTCATCCCGGATTGGTATCGGCACTCCCTCCGGTGTTCCGATACCGATGGCGTAGAGCCTGATTCCCTGCTGGCGAATGCTCCCGGCCAGTTGCAGCGCATCGCCCTGGAGCTCCTCGCCATCGGTGATCAGGATCATAACGCGGTACTCCCGCTCCCTGGCGTCGAACGACTCCCCGCCCACCTCCAGCGCCCTGCCGATATTGGTGCCCGGATCGGAGATCATCCCCGTATCGACACCATCGAGGAACAGCCGCACGGCAGAGTAATCAGTGGTAAGCGGGCAGAGCACAAACGCATCGCCGGCAAAAGGCACCAGGCCCACGCGGTCACCCTGAAGGCGCTCCAGCAGGCCGGAAATCTCGAAACGCGCCCTGCTCAGACGGTCGGGCTGGACATCATCGGCCAGCATGCTCAGCGAGGTATCGAGCAGGAAAACAATGTCGCGGCCCTCGCGCTGAAGGATTACCGCTTCCTTGCCGTACTGGGGTCTTGCCAGCGCCACTACCAGCAGCAGCAACGCACAAGTAAGCAATATACCACGCAGCGAGCGCCCCCCGGGCAGAGCCGGATCCGCCAAACGCGGCAACAAACCCGCACCGGCGAACCTGGCCAGCAGGGTGCTGCGGCGGCGGGCGGCTGTCCAGAGCAAAATCGCCGCCGAGGGAACCAGCCAGAGAAGATGGAACATCTGTGGGTCATCAAACTTCATCGCACTCAACTCACGGAATCGTTTTCAGGATTGTTGCCCCCAGTACCAGTTCCAGCACGAACAGAGCCAGGCCAGGCAGCAGGAACAGGGCGAACAACTCGTGGTAGCGCGTGTACTCGCGCACCTCGATTTCGGTCTTTTCCAGCGAGTCTATCTCGCGGTAAATCCGATCAAGCTCGCCGGCATCGGTAGCGCGGTAATACTGGCCTCCGGTCACAGTGGCGATCTCGGTCAGCGTCTGCTCGTCGATTTCAACTTTCTGGTCCACGTAGCGCACACGGCCAAACTGGTCGCGCACAGGCACACGGGCGGTCCCACGTGTGCCAGCTCCGATAGTGTAAACTTTCACACCCTTGGCCCTGGCCACCTGGGCGGCTGTGATCGGGTCGATCTCGCCACGGTTATTAACCCCGTCGGTGAGCAGGATAATAACCCTGCTGCGGGCCTTGCTCTCCAGAAGACGGTTGACGCTGCTGGCAAGGGCCACACCGATAGCGGTGCCATCCTCGATAGAACCGATTTTCAAAAGCTCGACCTGCGAGGCCAGCACCCGGTAATCCAGCGTGAGAGGGCAACGGGTGATCGCTTTGGCCGCAAAAGCCACCAGCCCGATTCTGTCGTGACGGCGGCCAGCTATAAACTGGTCCACCACCTGACGGGCCACATCGAGACGGTTTGCGCCGGGGCGAAGGTCCTCGGCCAGCATACTGGTGGACACGTCCATAGTCAGCACTATATCCACACCTTCGCTGGTCACGTCCTCGAAAACGACACCGCTGCGTGGGCGGGCCAGGGCTATAATCATCAGTACCAGGGCCGCTATCCTTAGAGCGAACGGCAGATGCTGCTTGACACTCGCCCAGCGGCTATTGACCTTCACCAGTGTTGCCAGGTCGCTATAGCGGACCGCGCGCCTTGAACGCTGCATCCATCTTGCGTATAGCAAGATCAGTACGGGCAGCAGAGCCAGGCAAAGCAGCAGCCACGGGTTGGCAAATTCGATATTCATCGCTCCTCCCCCGCACTCCCGCCCGCAACAGAACACACGCTTTGATCGTCATCCGGGGCGGCGACAGCGGAATCGGCAACCGGCGATTGAACTGGAAGCGTTTTTTCGACTACCTCATAGGCGCGGTTGAACGTGGCGTTTATCTCCACAATCCTCGGGACATACTTGGCGAATTTGACCATGTCGCAGTCCTCCAGGAAATCACGGATCAGTTCCTTGAGGCCGGAGTCGATATCCCTGCGGGACTGAAAAGCCTCTGTAAGTTCCCAGGTGGTCATCTCGGGAGCAAGAATTCCGAAGCGAGCTTCCAGGTAACGGCGGACAACCTCTGATACAAGAATATGAAAACGCTTGATTTCACCCTTTTCGATCAGCCCCAGCGATTTCAATTGATCAAGCTCATCGAGCGCCACCAGATGAGCCGGCCGAGTGGGGGTAACGGACAAATCACCGGCAAGCTTGCCGGCACGCCGGCTGAGATATTTTCTCCAGAGCAGGATCAGTGCAACCAGCATGGCCAGGCCAACCGTCACCCAGAAAGCAATCCGCTTCCAGAGCCGGGGGACCTCCACCAGACTGCGGATCGTGCGGATTTGCGCATTGAGCGTATCCTGCACCAGCGAAACCACCTCCACGCTCAGGGGCTCTGTCCATAGCGTATCCACGCTGCTGCCGACACTAATCACCGTGAACGGCATGCCGGAGACTTCAAGCCTGCCGGTTTCGAACGCGGCAATTACCCAGGAACGGCGAATCAGCGCTGCTCCGCCTTCTTCTTCCACTCGCTCGACGGGCAATTCGTCCAGCAGTTCAAACTTGTCAAGATGGGATTTAATATCGGGAAACTGGACAGTTTCCCCGGCGGAGGAGTGTGCGGTAACAGTCAATGTGAGCCTGTCACCGATCCTCGCCCTGGTGGAATCAAGCCTGGCCTGAACCTGGGAAGCAGCGGCGGCCGATGTGGCACAGAGCACTCCCGCCAGCAGCCAGGCCGCCAGCAGAGAATAATGCGCCAGAACTTGATTATTAATCAATTTGTTATTCATCTTGTCCGCACACCGGTTTCGACGCACCAACCACATCACTCCACCACGTGTCTCACCGGAATATCCGCAAAATCCCCGAACGAGACGTTCAATGGAGACACTTCTCTTGAGGACGCTATTAAATCAACATTTCTCTTCATATCCCTGATATAGACATTTTCACCCACGTAATCACCCACCAACAGGTCGGTCAGCAGGTTATCACCCTGCTTGAGCACCAGCCTGGCCTGCGGAGACTCGAATCCCCTGTTTTGGCCTGCTGGCAGTACTCTTATCGCCTCAACAGTATCGATATGGGTCAACAGCATTTCCACAGCCAGATATTTCGCTTTAGCCTGCTGCGGCTCAATAATAGTCCAGAGAGAATCTTCAGTCACAGTCAGCACCATCGAATCAAGCGGGCTGGAGATGGAGATAAAATCGACATCGGACGGAAAGAAGTCCGCCAGCTCCCGGCACTCCATCGAGTCAGCCCTTAACAGGTCCACCTTTTCGATCAGCCAGGCGTCGATCAACAGCAGGTGATCAGGATAGATTGAAGAGCTGGCCCAGCGCAGGTAATTCTCTTCCGAGTCGGTTTTACCGAATGAGATAACGCTTGTCTCACCGTTCTCACCCGTAACTTTTATCCTTCGCACCGGAGCGTTCAAACCGGTTTCGCTCTGAGGAACATCGCCGGTCCGGTAAAAATGCCTTACCTGGTTTCGGTTAAATTCGCCCAGACGAGCGTTCAGCTTGCGTTTGTCACCCCACAGGCTGCCACGCTCCTGATCAATCCACCAACTTGCCTCGACGCTTTCACGGGTGGCGCGGAAGACTCGACGGCCGCTGGATTCGACCTCGATACCGACAGTCTCGAACGGTTTCATTCCGGTTAGCGATTTTCCACGGACCAGGAAACCGTTAACCGTCATCATCGGCCCCAGCAGCTTATTGGCCAGCACCACGCGGCCTTCCCCGCGGCGCAGAATATAGATATTGTCAGTAGTAGGATTAAGAGTGCCGAATTCCAGTCTAATACTGTCCTGGCTGGAAACATAGGCGGTAAAAACCAGCACCGGCTTATCGAGTTTCACCGCCACCGGGTCGAGTTCAGCAAATGGGATACTGCTGGCGAACGGCGACTCGCACAAGGTGTGCAGCAAATGATTTATCACCAGCGAATCTCCCCCCCAGCCCCTGTCCGGCAGTTCCATCTCCCACCCAAACCCGTCGCGGACAAGAACGTAAGTCGTGTCCTGGTAGATCACGGTAACACGCTCCACATCACTGGCTGAATACGGCAGTATCTTTTCGAGCACGGTTTTGTCCTGTGAACCCGCCTCATCCTGATCACGCTGGATATAGAGGAAGGCACCAAGTCCGAGAGTAACCAACATAAGGACGAAAATCGCTTTAAAATTCATCTAACTGGTCCCTTTGGCAAGTCTGGGTTGAATTCATTTACCCTGTTAACGCAGCCGCCGGACAGTCATAACCCAGGCCCCCAGCAACAATACGATCAATGGAATCAAGTACTGCGCGATCAACTTCATGCGCCCGGCCTGTAACTGGTTTATATAGATCGTCTGATCCTCGGGATCCTTGGGCCTGATATTGATCAGCCGCTCATCGCCGATTAGCCAGTTGACCGTATTCATGAACAGGTCCCAGTTGCCGCCATAGCGAAGATAAGAGTTCGAGGCGAAATGCGTATCACCGAACACCACCAACTGGGCGCGCACCGATGACTTCTCCAGCCTCATCTTGTGCAACTCTTCCTGGCTGGGCATACTGGCGCCAGGGCCGGCGAGAACTTCCGTGAATCCGGGTTTGTTTTCCTTGAGCTTTTTAGTCATCGAAACAGCCACCGGCACCGGACCGCTCAGATCCGTGGGATCGAACGTGGGATTGCGCACGGAAAGCTGCTCCTTGTCGCGCTCCCCCCAACTGTTGTCACTGGTGGAGGCCAGCACGGATAATTCTATATCCTTGCCGGGAGTTTCCAGACGAACAGAGCGTACAGTGGGCATGGTGCTGAACGCACGCTTAAGGTCCCTGGTGATCGGGTGATCGCGGTCGTAGCTGTAGAGCAGCGGCTCGGTTGGTCCCGCACCCTGACGGACTCCGGCCGTACTGTTATCGACCACGATATCATCTCCCAACTTTATTCCCCAACCCAACAGCCAGTCCATCATGTCAGCATCGTACTCCGGATCGGCGGTGACCATGATCCGTCCGCCCTTGGCCAGATACTCGTCAATCATCGCCAATTCCTCGGCCATCAACGGCTTCTTCGGTCCGGCGATAATGAGCGCCTTGCAGTCCTCTGGCACTCCTCCGGTCTCAAGTACGTTAAGCCGCACGGTGTTGTAAGCCTGGTCGCGGATAGCAGAGGCAGCCATCAGGAACCCGTTCGGACTGCCATCGTCCATGTCCGTTTCCTGGTGCCCTTCCAGAAAATAAACCACCTGCCGCTCACCGCTGAGCACCTTGATCAGTGCGTTGGTCACCTCTTCCTCAGAGTCCACGTCGGTGATCATCTCGCGGTTGGAGCCATTTTCAATAATAGTAACATTGCCGCGGTAACGCTGGATATTGTATTCACGGGACAGCACCAGCTCCCGGTTTGGATCGAGGAAGCGGAAATTGATATTGGAACAAATATCGCCGTAGACTTCCAGCAGGTCTCTCAGTTTCCCCTCGACCCGGCGGTTATCGCGGATCAGGATCTGGTTCTGCTGCTGGCTGAGATTACGGTCGATAAAGGTCCAGAAGAACGAAGTTACGTTGATCGTGGCTTTATTTTCGTTCACCTGGTCGATAATCGCCATGGTCAACGGGCTGAGCTCGTATTTCTTCTTAACGGTCACGTCCTGCCAGTGATAATTACGGTAACCGATCATGTTGATCACCGCCACAAGACTGACTACCACACAGACCACCAACAGCATATTCGTACCGCTGCGGAAACTGCGGGTGCTGAAAGTACTCTTTAAATCGTCATGGCAGACAACAACGTAAACCAGCCCCATCAGTGCGCCCAGCACGGTCAGTGAAACCGATAGCGCTCCCCAGAGGCCACTGATATAGTACATACCCAGCCCCAGCAACAGCACGACCGGGCTGACATAGCCCATTATTTTAATTTTTTGCTTCATAAGCCCGGCTCACCTCCACCGCAGCGAAGTAATCGACTGATGGGTCAGGAACAGTCCGATAAAACAGAACGACAGGTAGAAAACAACGTCGCGCGAATCAATTATGCCCATCGAGAAGTTGGTAAAGTGCGAGGTTATTGAGATATAGTTGGCCACCTCGCCCCACACGCTCACAGTGGCATCGCTCACCCTGCCCACAATCCAGAGAAACAGGAATGCACCGAACGTGAGCGCGCCTGCTATTATCTGGTTCTCGGTCAGCGAGCTGATAAGCGTGCCGAGACTGATCACCGCGGCCCCGTAAAGCACTATCCCTGCATAACTTGTCAGCACGGGTCCCAGGTCGGGGTTGCCATAGAGAAAAACCATATACTGAAAGATGGCGGTGGGAGCCACCATCGTCAGATACAGCACGAAAGCGGAGAGAAACTTACCGACCACCAACTGAGTGATAGTCAGCGGCGAAGTGAGCAGCAGTTCCAGGGTTCCGGTCTTGCGCTCCTCGGCGAACAACCGCATGGTGATCATCGGCAGCAGGAACAGGCTGATATTGCGCATCTGCTGGAACAGGTAGCGGATCACCGTATCATTGATACTGAACTTGGGAAGCGTCTGCTGGTAGTTCACCGCCTCGCTGGTGGCCTCGAACGTGAGCTGGACAAACTCGTTGAACTTGAACACGAACCGGTTTGCCACCAGAAAGAGGAACACACCGATCACCACATAAGCTACCGGGCTGAGGAAATACGACTTGTATTCACGCCAGAATATGGAGAAAACGTTCTGCATTTCACCTGCCTTCCTGATCGATGCGGGAATCGGCTTCTTCCGGCGTCCGGGTTGTTATCTTGATGAATATCTCCTCGAGCGATAGTGAATGCGGCCTCAACTCCAGCAACTCGGCTCCACTTTGTACCACCGCCCGGGACAACTCGCCCCTGCGGTCCTTACCCAGCTCGTAGCCGATATCAAAATGCCGAAGGCCTTCCTTGCCCACGACAGACTTTTTTTGCTCTTGCACTTTGACCACGCCCTGAAGCCCGCTGATTCTCTGCTTAAAATCTTCGGGAGCTCCGCTGACAATGAGCCTGATCGTGTTTTGGCCGGTAAGATCGCCGGTGAGCTGCTCGGTGGTGTCCTCGGCCAGAATCTTGCCCCGGTCGATAATCAGCACACGGTCGCAGGTCAGGTTGGCCTCGGGTAGAATATGGGTGGAGAGCAGGATGCTGTGATCACCGGACAGTTGACGGATCAGCTCACGGACGCCGATAATCTGATGCGGGTCCAGTCCGGCGGTGGGCTCATCGAGAATCAGCACGGGCGGGTTGTGGATCAGCGCCTGGGCCAGGCCCACACGCTGACGGTAGCCCTTGCTCAGCTTGTGGATATGCACATTACGCACTTCCCCGAGCCCGCAGCGCTCAACCACGAAATTAAGGCGGCGCTTGCGGTCACGGTAGCCGTTGAGGCCCTTGATCTTGCCACAGAAATCGAGATAGTCACTCACGCGCATATCGCGGTAAACCGGGGGGGTTTCCGGCAGGTAACCGATTTGGCGCTTGACCGCCAGTGGCTGCAGGAAAATGTCGTGGCCGGCCACGGTCACGTTGCCCCGCGTGGCCGAAAGATAGCCGGTGATAATGCGCATGCTGGTGGTTTTTCCGGCCCCGTTGGGTCCCAGGAAACCGAGAATCTCCCCCTTGCGCAGATTGAAGGAGATATCGTCCACCGCCTTGAAATTACCGTAGCGCTTGGTGAGGTTATTTACCTGTATCAATCAATCCCTCCAGGGGTTTTGACCGCCGGTGAAGGAGAAATCCTTACGCCGGCTCTACCTGAACTTTTTCTCCCGCATGCGGAAGAAGGCCATCAGCGGTTCAATATAAGAACTTCCAACCCTCAGGTCTATACAGTCCACACGGGCGGCCTTGAACAGCGCGTCCTGCTCCCGCCTTCTGCCGGCGGCCAGAGCGGCAAACCGCTCGCGTACAACACGCGAGGATGTGTCGATCACCTCGCGCCTGCCCGTTTCCGCGTCCTCCAGCCGGATCAGGCCCACCCGCGGAAGTTCCAGTTCCCGGGGGTCGGTGATCCTCATCAGCACTACATCGTGACGGCGCGCCAGGCCGCGAAGCGGTTTGTCGAACCCTTCGTCCAGAAAATCACTGACCACGAACACAACCGCTTTGCGCTTGAGGAGCCGGAGCAGGTACTCCATGCCCTGCCGGATACTTGTGCCCCTGTTGCGGGGCTTGTAGAACAGCAGCTCGCGAACTACGCGCAGCACATGCTTGCGGCCTTTCTTGGGTACGACAACTTTCTCGACCTCGTCGGTAAAAACCGCCAGACCCACGCGGTCGTTGTTCTTTATAGCGCTGAAAGCCATTACCGCGCAGATTTCCGCGGCGAACTCATTTTTCAGCCTGTCCTCGGAGCCGAACATCCCGCTGGCCGAGGCATCGACCAGAAACACAACAGTCAGCTCGCGCTCTTCCACGTATTTCTTAATATAGGGCTGCCCCATCCTGGCGGTGACATTCCAGTCAATGGCCCTCACGTCATCACCGGGATTGTACTCGCGGACCTCGCTGAACTCCATGCCCAGGCCCTTGAAAATACTGTGGTATTCCCCGCTGAACACGTCTTCCACAATATTACGAGTCACGATTTCGATCTGCTTCACTTTGCGGATCACTTCGCGGGGAATCACCTCAGGGAACCTCCACCGTCTCGAACACCTTACGAACAATGTCCTCGCTGGTAAGGTCTTCGGCCTCGGCCTCGTAGGTTAGCAGAACGCGGTGCCTGAGGATATCCGGGCCAATCTGCTTGATATCCTCCGGGGTCACGTAGCCGCGGCCGCGCATGAAAGCATTGCCCCGGGCCGCCTGGGCCAGATAAATCGTGGCGCGGGGGCTGGCCCCGTACTCGATCAAACCGTCCAGCTCGGGCAGGCCGTACTGCGAGGGTTCACGGGTTGCCAGTACCAGCGAGACGATATAGTCCTTTATCTTTTCATCCATGTAAATATCGCGCACCACGGAGCGAAGCCGGATAATATCCTCGGGGGTGAGCCTCTTTTCCACCGAGGGAACTTCACCGCCGCTCATCCGATCCAGAATCATCCGCTCGTCCTCACGGGTTGGGTAGTCCACTTTGAGCTTGAACATGAACCGGTCCACCTGGGCCTCCGGCAGCGGATAGGTCCCCTCCTGCTCGATCGGGTTCTCGGTGGCCAGCACCAGGAACGGCCGGGGCAATTCGTAGGTGGTACCGCCGATAGTGACCTGACGTTCCTGCATCGCTTCCAGCAGCGCGCTCTGAACCTTTGCAGGCGCGCGGTTGATCTCATCGGCCAGCACGATATTGGTGAACACCGGGCCCTTGCGGGGCTCGAAATCACCCGTTTTCTGGTTGTAGATCATCGTGCCCAGCAAGTCGGCGGGCAGAAGGTCCGGGGTGAACTGAATCCTGCCGAAATCCGCCTCGATCACACGCGCCAGAGTACTTACGCTGAGTGTCTTTGCCAGTCCCGGCACACCCTCGATCAGTACGTGCCCATCGCAGAGCAGCCCCAGCAGCAGACGTTCCACCATGTAGCGCTGCCCCACTATCACGCGGCCAATTTCGTCCAGCACGCGCTCCACCACTTCGCTTTCCCGTCTTACCTGCTCGTTAAGCACCTGGATCTGTTCGTTCATCAATTTGCTCCGTCAGCTTGCGTTACCGTTGTCCACCCGGCCGTCACAGCGTTCTTTCCCGCATTGCTTAAGGCAAGTGGCATACCAGTCTCCACTGGCCAGCGCGAAGGAGATAAGCTATTTAATTTTATCACTTTGCGCAAGGCATTTCAGTACGGGTATAAGCCTCCAGCCCGCGCCAGTGTTGCATATGAAGTAAAATCACCCCATTTGAGGCAAAGAGCACGGCACGGAACTTATAAAAACTTCGCAGGCTGCCGCTAATCAAATCTGATCAATAAAAAATACCGTTCCCCACGGTGGGGAACGGCTCAATATATCCACCCCGAACATCTATAAAAATAACTATCAGACAGGGTCCGGTTTATAGCTTTCCAGTTCCTCGATAGTCAACTGGAAATTGGTGTAGATACCATCGTCACCGCTTTGGTCCAGACGGCGCTGGGCCAATTTTTTGAGCAGGGGCAACTGGGCATTAAACATCTCGAAGTTGCCCGGTTTCAGCACTTCCAGAATGCCCACCGCCACATAGCTGCACATCTCCAGGTCATCGCCCATGTTCAGAAGCACATCGACAAACGCCTGCTCAATCCTGCCGGCATATGAAGTTCCGATAAAGGTCGCCAGAGTTATGGGCAAGCCCAGCCGAAGGTCCAGAGTTTCAGTGGTATCATTCATGATCCCGATCAGCACGGGTACGCTGGAAGTGTCGTTCAGCTCACCCAATGCCCAGATAACAGTCTCACGCAACAGGTACTCGTCGCTCTCCAGCAACATCCTGTTCAACACCACCACCGCGCCCAGGTCCTTCAGGTTTCCCAATGCGCTGACAACGCCGATCCGCACGTTGATATCGGCATCGGCCACGAAGGGACGCAGCAACTCCGGGTGGGAGAGATTGTTGAACGTACGGATCACCGAATCCCGCTGCACCGAGCTACCATCGCGGAGAATCTGAACGCCCTCGCCCACCATTACTTTCTCATGCTCCAATACGGGATCTTGCTTTTCTGCCCCGCCACAGCCGAGAATAACCATTGTGATCAATACCGATAACACCACGGCAATGCGACAGCGAAATATTCCCGAATACCGGCCTCTCACTTCTTCGTACATATGATTCACCTCTTGCGCCATGTCGTTTATTACGTCTTACTTAAACAAAGAATGATCGAACCAGCCGAGTTCAAAAACCTCGCTGAGCGCGGCCAGAGCGAGAACGGCTACGTAGATGGCAAAAACGGCCAACCCCGCCGTTACTTTGCGCCCTCCTGCCTGCGGTTTTTCATTATGTGCAACCATCTTTTTCATCCCGGGGCGAGAAAACAACTTAATCACCGTTTAGCCGCCAGACAACCCTGCCGTCCACAACAGTTGCCAGAGCGCGGCCAGTTACCTCGCGTCCATGGAACGGCGTATTGCGGCACTTGGAGTAAAATTTCCGCTTATCGATATTCCATTTCAGGTCCAGGTCCAGCACGGTTACATCGCCCTGGCTTCCAACCGCCAGACTGCCTCCTGGCAGCTTGAGCAGCTCAGCCGGGGCCGTGCTCATCTTTTTCACCAGCGTGGAAAAATCCAGCACTCCGCCAAGCACCAGTTCGGTGTAGGCCAGCGGAAAAGAAGTTTCCAGGCCTACAATACCGTTGGGCGCATTGGCGAAAGCCGCCTCTTTTTCATCGTAATGGTGCGGCGCGTGGTCGCTGGCGATACAGTCAATTGTGCCATCGGCCAATCCCCTGCGCACAGCTTCCACATCGGCTGCGCCACGCAACGGCGGGGCCATTTTGGCGTTGGTGTCGTAGTTGCCCACCGCCTCGTCGGTCAGGGTAAAATGGTGCGGGGTTACCTCTGCTGTAACCTTGGTCCCCCCGGCCCTGAACCGCCGTACAATGTCCACCGAGCGTGCGGCCGAAATATGGGCCACGTGGAAACGTGCTCCGGTCATGCGGGCCAGGGTGCAGTCACGATAGACTATCACCTCTTCCGCCTCGGTGGGGTTACCGGCCAGGCCCAGACGGATGGCGGTGATCCCGGCGTTCATTACGCCGCTTCCCACCAGTTCCGGGTCCTCGCAGTGCTGCATGATCGGCACATCGAAAATCAGCGAGTAAGTCATCGCCTTGCGCATCACCTCGGCACTTGCCAGACAATGACCGTCATCGGTGAACGCAACCGCTCCGGCATCCAACATCGAGCCCATCTCCGCCAGGCTCTCGCCCTTGCTCTCCTTGGTGATCGAGCCAATGGGATAAACGCGGCTGTAACCGGCGCGGATCGCCTCGCGGATGATATAGCCCACAGCGGCCTGATTATCGGTAACCGGGTCCGTATTGGGCATCGCCGCCACGGCGGTGAACCCGCCCGCGGCCGCGGCCAGGCACCCGCTCTCCACTGTTTCCTCGTCCTCCCTGCCGGGTTCGCGAAGGTGTACATGCATGTCGATCAAGCCCGGAACAACAACCTTGCCGGTTGCATCAAGCACCTCGTCCCTGTCAGCGGGGGCGATATTTTCAGCCAGCTCGGCCACCTTTCCGCCGGCGAGCAGAACATCGAGCTTTTCATCCACTCCGTTGGCGGGATCGACCACCCTGCCGCCTCGGATCAACAGACGTTTCAATTTTCACCTGCTTTCTGCTTGGATGACAATGATTACTCTCCGTGCACCCTGGTAGCCTCGGCGGCTCCGGCCTGCTTGCCCCCGGCCAGCAGGAACAGGGTGGCCATCCTGACCGCCACTCCGTTGGTGACCTGCTTAAGAATCACCTGATGATCCCCGTCAGCCACATCTGAATCAATCTCCACCCCCCGGTTCATCGGTCCGGGGTGCAGAACAAGCACATCGCGCCCGGCGGCATCCAGCCTTTTTGAAGAGATACCGTAGAGGCGGTTGTACTCCCCCAGCGAAGGGAACTGGTTCGATTGCATGCGCTCACTCTGAATCCTGAGTACGTTAACAACATCCGCCTCACTGAGCGCGTCCTCGATCCGGGGGTAAATTGTAACTCCCAGTTCTTTCAGACTGGCGGGCACCAGCGTGGGCGGTCCGCAGACTCCCACCTCGGCGCCCATTTTCTGCAGGCCCCAGATATTGGAGCGCGCCACGCGGCTATGGATCACATCCCCGACAATCACCACTTTCAGCCCTTCGAGCTTTCCGTAGTGGTCGCGGATGGTGAGCATGTCCAGCAGCCCCTGGGTGGGGTGCTCGTGCCACCCATCACCGGCGTTGATCACATTTGAGTCTATCCGTTCGGACAGGAAAGCGGGAGCTCCGCTGGCGCCGTGACGGATAACCACCATGTCAATTTTCATCGCCTCCAGGTTGCGGGCCATATCGACCAGGGTCTCGCCTTTGCTCACACTGCTGGTGGATACATTGACATTTACCGTATCGGCGCTGAGTCTTTTTTCGGCGAACTCGAAAGATGTGCGGGTGCGGGTGGAGGCTTCGAAAAAGAGGTTGACGATTGTTTTACCGCGCAGGATGGGCACTTTCTTAATCTGCCTTTCACTAATTTCCTTGAAAGGCACGGCGGTATCGAGGATCATCCGGATCTCAGCGGATGAAAGTTCCTCGAGACCCAGCAGGTGCTTACGGGTAAATTGCATCTCGAGGCAGACCTCAGCGGTTAGAATAAACGGTTAATAATTCCGCAAAAACAACCAGGCCCGGAATTATCCGAGCGCCTTGATCCATACTCCATCGGCGCCATCGACTTCGCTGACCCGCACGATCACGTCCTCGTTCTTACGGGTAGAGATAGAAGAGCCGATAAAATCGGCCCTGATCGGCAACTCCTGATGTCCCCTGTCGATCAACACGGCCAGCATAATCGAGGCCGGGCGGCCGAAATCCACCAGGGCATCCAGCGCGGCGCGGATGGTTCTGCCCGTGTAAAAAACATCGTCCACCAATACGACTTTTCTACCGGTGATATCGGCCGGCAGGTCTGTACTGCGCACGGTGGGCTGGACAGGGTTATGGCGAAGGTCGTCGCGGTAGAGAGTGATATCGAGCTTACCGGTGGCAACTTCCGTTTTCTCGATATCATTGACAATTTTCACCAGACGCTCGGCCAGGTTGACTCCCCTGGTCTGGATACCCACTACCAGCAGACCATCGGTGCCCTGGTTGCGCTCAACTATCTGGTGGGCGATCCTGCGCAGGGACCGCTCGACCATCCTGGCGTCGAGCACCTGCTTTTCATTTTTGCCGCTCTGTCCGCTCATCTCGGTCCCACGGTTTATTGAGCAAGGGCTGAATCGAAAAAAAACCTTCGGCCGGCCCATTACACACAGCGGACCGGTCGAAGGTTTGAAATGTAGTGCTCAGCCGTCCATATAAACCTGATAATCTTTCTTCGACAGTAATTGATTACTGGCTCTGTTCGTCGGCGGGCTTCTTCGCCTCAGCTTCCTTCCATACCTCGATCGCTTTATCCTTATTATCAATCTTGGTATAGGCAACACCCAGATTCTGCAAGGTTACGTAGCTGCGCTCGCATCCGTTGTCGAACATGCCTTCGATAGTTTCGATAACCTGTTCCCAGTTATCCAGATTAATCTGAATGTAATATAACTGCTCACCGGCCTCGCAGTCCGTGGGATTGTCCTCAAGCACGTACTCGTAGGCTTCCGAGGCGCGTGTAAGGAAATGCGTGGCCTCCTCGGTGTTCTTCTCTTCACCACTTTTGTCTCTGGTTTCAGTCACCCACATCTGGTAATAGCAGCCGCCGGCATTGAAATAATCCGCCGCGCCCAACTCCGCACCGGCATCCTCGAACAACTCCTCGTACAGCCTGGTCGCGTTTACGAAATCTTCCATGTTCATATAGATAGTAACAAGACGTTTCATGGTTTCAACGTCGAACGGGTTCTCCTCCAGGAATGCCTCGTTAATCTCGATAGCCTCATCCATGCGATCAGCTAAAATATAGGCCTGGCCGAGATTTTTGATAAACTGCTCGTTCTCCGGGTCTAGCTCGATTGCGCGCTGCATGCTGGAAATCGCACCATCAAAATAGAATCTGACGCTATCGGGCTGCGGCGGCTGCTCTTCCTGAAGCGCCTGGGCATGGTTGAGCCTGGCCACACCAAGATTGGCATGACTTTCCTTACGCTCCGGGTTGATCGTGTTGGCGATCACAAACTTTTTGATCGACGCCGGGTAGCGCTCCTGGTCAAGCAGAGCCTGGGCGTCACGCACGAACTGCGCCCAGTAGAAATCACGCCACTTGTCTAAATCCTTTACCAGTTTACGATCGGGATTGAGGGTCAACGCTTTGTTAAAATTCTCGCCGGCCAAAACCCACTGTGCCACACCGGCATAAGCGCGGCCGAGGTAGTAAAACAACTCGGGATCATCGGGGTACTTAGCCTTGTTCTTCTCCAGAACCTCTATTGTTGCCTTGTACTTCTTGGCGCCTAGGCGAACCTTGGCCCCGGTAACAACCGGACTGGATGCAACCGTCAGCATCCAGACGCAACTTACAATCAATAAAATCAGAAGGTTACGCATTTTCCCGTCCCAGTTGACGTTGTTCAGCTTGAAAGCCTGGCGGCGGCGGCACATGTTATTAACCCGCATAAGGCTTTCTCGGATTACCATTTACGAAGAGAATAATTGCAGAATAAAACTCCAAAGATTTGCAGCCGTAAAAATAAGTTGCCCTGTTGAAGCAGTCAAGTAAATTGATATATTCCGGTATAACACAAGCTACCCGCTCCGGCCGCCTGTTTGCATCGCGCCTCCATTGTATTTGACCAATGTGCTACAACTGATATTCATTCTATTCTCATTTTGTTCCATTGCAGTCAGGATTCTCCATCGCCAGAGGGCCCCGGTTCCCCTGCCAGCAATTCCACGGCGGACTCCCCTTCGGCCTGGTGCATAAGTTCCCTTCCGGTTTCACCCGGCACAAGCAGGCAGCTTTTTGCCCTCGACAGGCAGGCAGGTTGCCCCGTGCCGGCTACTACCGGCTTGCCCTGTGCCGTACACTCATCGATAAATTTAAGCATCGAACGCCTACGGGGGCCGTCCAGGCGTTCCAGCGGGCCGTGCATGATCCAGCTCCGTGGACCAGCCAGTGCCTGGGATACCAGCAACAGGCAGCGCTGCTCCCCCGCACCGAGTTCCCAGACAGATCGCTCGCCCATGGAGTGGAAACCGAAGCCGAATCTTTTATCAAGAACATCAAGCAGCGCCTGGCAACTGACGCCGTCCCGGCTGTAAAACCGCAGTTGCTCCCCCACTGTCGTCCCTACAAAAACTTCCTCGCCGGCAGGAGGAAGCACTGCCGTGGAAGGCAACGCCCGCAAAGTATCGTGGCGGCCCTTGCTCCTGATCTCTATCTTTAGCCCGCTGATTTCCTTCTGGCCGGCCAGAAAATAGAGCAGGGAGCGCCTTGCCCTCTCCCTGGAGCTGTAAATAACCGATAAAACTCCCGGCCGCAGTTGCCAGACTGGGGCGCATCCGGCAGAGAATCCGCTGATAGTTATTGTGTAATCAGCAATCATACAATTAGACATTCCCAACAAAAAGATAAACCTTGACAAAAATATACCGATTATGTAATTATAGCCGTAATATCAAGTTGAGAGATCGAGAGCAACGCCGGCTAAACAAGCGGGCACGATTACCCCGGCTCTTGATACCTTTAATTGCAAATCTTAAGAATAAATTTCTGCTAGATTGCAGGAACCAGCTACAGGGAGACTCCCCCCATGAGATTGATCCTTGCCGCACTGCTTGCCGTCATTGTCTCATTCAGCACCGCAAGCGCCGAAGAAATTTCGGAAAAGGGAAGTTTTGGTGTGGTTATCAACCAGAACTTCGTTCATTTTTCCTATGTCCTGACCTACCTGGGAAAAAGTGAAACAGAGGGCCACGTGGCGTTCGAGCTTGCTTTCGATGACAACAAGGGATACGACATCCCCAGCGAGATAGACGACTCGGATACTCTCCTGAAAACCCGTCGCGAACAATTCGAGGGTAAAACGGAGCGCAAGGACATAAATACAGTCCTGCTGCTGTTCCCAGTTGAAAACCCCAGGGATCTCAAAGGACGCATAACAGTATATACAAGGATTTTCGGCAGCAAGCTCAAGAAAAAATTCCGCTTCTAAGCTGTCACCCCTGAATCAATTTATCAGTATTAACGCCGGGACGCCATTGCGTTTCCGGCGTTTTATCTAGCATGGCCCTTTTACACCCCCCCCCCCCGAAGCCACTGTTTCTACGCCAGAATTGGTGGAATGTTCCAGCCAATTGCCTGGCGCCGAAGACTCAAGCCCTGGGGTGGAAATCGCGATGAACCTGGCGCAACGTGTCGCTGGAGAGGTGAGAATAGATTTTGGTGGTGGAGATATCCGCGTGCCCCAGCATCTCCTGCACGGCCCGGAGGTCCGCCCCGTTTTCCACAAGGTGGGTTGCAAACGAATGCCGCAGCACGTGCGGGTAAACCTTGCTCTGTACTCCCGCCAGTTTGGCGTACTTCTGTAACAGTTTCCAGATACCCATCCTGGTAAGCTGTCTTCCCCCGCGAAGGTTCAGGAACACGCTCGCTCCGCCGTAGCCTTTATCGAGCAGGGGCCTCTCGCGGCCTAGATACTCACCCAATGCGGCCAGGGCCAGGTCACCCAGGGGTACCGCACGCTCCTTACTGCCCTTGCCGAACACGATCACCAGGGCCTGTTCGGTGCGGATATCCTCCAGCCGAAGAGAGCAGACCTCTGAAACCCGCATCCCCGTGCCGTACATCAGTTCTATCAGCGCCCTGTCGCGAAGTCCTGCTGAACGGGAGACGTCCACCGCCTCGATCATCGCCAGAATTTCATCCAGGCCCAGCACCTCGGGCAGCTTAAGGCCACGGCGGGGAAGTTCCAGTGTGCGCGTAGGATCAGATGGCACCGCGCCCTCGCCCTCCAGAAAACGGAAATAGAGCCTGATAGAACTCAGCTTGCGTGAGAGCGAACTGGCGGCCAGCCCCGCCTCGGCCAGTTCGTTAAGGTAATCGGCCACGGCGCTTCGTTCCACCGCTGCCGGATTTTTTGTCCCCGAACGAACGGCTTCCTGAATAAGCCCGGACAAATCACGAAGGTAGGCCTCTATCGTGTTGGCGGCCAGGTTACGCTCGAACACCAGATAGTCCTCGAACTGCTCCAGCAGGAAACCGCGGGGCAGGCTGACTGGATTTTTATCTTTTTTATTCTGTTCGTTCATGCCAGAAACGGGTTGTGGCACTTTTCGATGCCGATTGTGGTATCTCCCCCGTGGCCGGGATAGACAATTGTCTCCTCGGGCAGGGTGAGCAGGTTTTCTTTTATTTTGGCTATCAGCAGGTCCTCGTCGCCGCCAGCAAGATCGCTACGGCCTATTGAACCCATAAACAGGGCATCGCCGGTAAACACCGCCCCGTGCCCGTAGAGCGCTACTCCGCCAGGGCTGTGACCGGGAGTGTAGAGCACTTTAAGGCTCAGACCACCGAATTCGACGCTTTGGCCAACCTCAAGGAATCCGTCCTGAGCAGGGCTCACAACCGGCAGGCCATAGACAGCGCTCATGTTCTGCCGCGGGTCGGTCAGCAGCGGGGCCTCATCGCGATGGATCAGCAGCGGCACATCGTACCGGTTCTTGACCGCCCCGTTGGCCGCGATATGATCGCCGTGGCCGTGGGTATTGAGAATATAAACCGGTTTTATGCCCAGCCGTTCTATCTGCTCCACTATCTTCTCTCCCTCGCCACCCGGATCTATCACCACTCCCTCGCCCGTTTGTTCGCTCCAGACCAGAAAGCAGTTTGACTGCAACGGCCCAACTACAATCTTTCTCACTTCAAGCATCGTCATCCCCATCGCTTAAGAATTCTTTCACCTTGCGAGCCATCTCCTCGGAAAAACCTTTTACTTCCGCTATTTTTTCCAGCGGGGCACGGGCCAGTTGTGCCGGGGAGCCAAACTCCTCCAGCAATGCGCGCGCCCTGGCAGGGCCCACTCCCGGAATGGAATTCAGTTTCGATTCCAGGGTGCTTTTGGTGCGCAGCTTACGATGGTACTCCACCGCGAAACGGTGGGCCTCATCGCGGGCACGGGTTAGCATACGAAGCGCTTCACTGCGTTTGGAGAGCCCGAAAGGCTCTGGGTTGCCCGGCAGGTACAACTCCTCGTCACGCTTGGCCAGCGCCACTATCGATGGCAGTTTCACGCCGGTTGCCTCGATAGCCTGAACCGCCGCGGATAACTGGCCCTTGCCCCCGTCAATAACCACCAGTTGCGGACACTCCTGATCGCCACTGGCCACGCGGCCAAAATAGCGTCCCACAGCCTCGTGCATCATCGCAAAATCATCCTGGCCGCCCTGGTAGCGGATGCGGAATTTACGGTAACCGCTCTTGAGCGGCTTCCCGTTGCGCACACAACTCATCCCGGCCACCGAGTGGCTGCCCTGAATTGTGGAGATATCAAAACAGACTATCAGGCGTGGCAGGTGCTTGAGGCTCAGTGTTTTCTGCAACTCCAGCAGCGCTTCGGGCACTCGCTGACGGGCCTGCTCGCGGTGCATCACAACTTCTTCGAGCAGAAGGTGGCTGTTGCGTTCAGCCATCTTAATCAGCCGGAGCTTGTCACCGCGCTCGGGTACATGAAGGCGCACCTTGCGCCCGGCCCGCTCGCCCAGCCAACTTTCGAAAAGCGGCGCGTCCTCGATCCGGTGGCTTAGATAAACCGTGGGCGGGTACTCCCTGTCTCCCAGATAAGAGTGGCCTAAAAAGGCGTTGAGCACCTCCTCCGGCGGCTCCATCAGGTTGTTGCGCAGCATGCGGTGTTCGCTGCCCAGCATCTTGCCGCCACGCACCTTGAGCACTACCACGCAGGCATCGCGCCCATCCACAGCCAACGCCACCAGGTCAGCGTCCTCGCCGCCCAGGGCATGCATCCGCTGGCGCTGGCTCACTTTCTCCACCGCTTTTAGCTGGTCGCGGTGGCGGGCCGCCATCTCGAAATCCAGATCATTGGAGGCTTGCTCCATTTTTTCACGCAGCCTGTGGGCTATCGTCTCGGTGTGGCCCTCCAGGAACTGAAGTACCTCGGCCACCATCGCATTGTAGTCCTGCTCGCTGATATGGCCGTAGCAGGGAGCCGAACAGTGACCCAGGTGGTAGTTCAGGCACTCGCGCACCCCGCGCTGCGCTGGCAGCTTGTGACGGCAGGTGCGTAGCGGAAACACCTTGCGCAGCACCTCAAGGCTTGTACGCAAAGCCCCGGCATCGGTATAAGGACCGAAATAGCGCGACCCGTCGTTACTGTACTTGCGGGTGACAAAAGCCCTGGGGAACGGCTCCGCCGTGGTAACCTTGAGATACGGATAGCGCTTGTCATCCTTGAGGTCCACATTGTAGCGTGGCCGATGTTCTTTAATCAGGTTGCACTCCAGCAGCAGGGCCTCTATCTCGCTGTCGGTTACGATGTAATCGAACGAGGCTATCCGGGCCACCATCGCGGCCACTTTAGGGTTGGCCGGTGTGCCGCGGAAATAACTTCGCACCCTGTTAGCCAGGCTCTTGGCCTTGCCCACGTAGATTATCCTGCCGGGCTGGTCACGCATAAGGTACACGCCGGGCCGCGAGGGCAGGGTGGAGAGTTTCCGCTCGATCCCTGTTTTGCTGTTTTTCCTGCTGTCCGCCGCCACCGGGAGTTCCCCACTGACAAAATTAAGCCCGCAACGGGACCGAAATAAAGATAAGGAGTTTTCGTAGGAAAAATATTACAGCGGGAGGGATTTCACAAATAATTATGGGGCAATAACATTTTACCGCGCGCTTCGGCTACGAGCCGGGTGTAAGCTCCCGCAGGCGGGCGCTCACTTTGGCGTTGAACTGCTCGGAGGCGCCACCGCCCGCCAGAAACGAGCGGTAGTGACGGCTGGCCAGGGCAAGTTGCCCGGTCTGCTCATAGAGCAGGGCCAGGTTATAATGGGCTGCGGCGTAACCTGTGTCCACCGCCAGAGCCCTGTTGAAACTCTGTTCGGCCAGCTCCAGTCTGTCCATCTTGCGATAGATCAGCCCCAGGTTATTGAGCGCATCCAGGTTGCCCGGGTCAATATTGATCGCCTGGTTGGCCTGCTCAAGGGCCAACTGATACTGGCCGGCCCGGTAATAGGCCACGGCCAGATTATTGCGGGCTTTGCTGTACTGGGGATCGATCAGCAGGGCTTTCCGCAGCACGGCCACCGCTTCCTCGAATTCACCGATCTGGTTATAGAGCACACCCATGTTGCTGTAGACCTCGGCGTTATGCGAGGAAAGCCGGATCACTTCCTCGTATTCGCTGAGCGCCTCGCGGACATCGCCCTTGCGCTGGAAATGAACCGCCATGTTGAAGTGGTAGATGTCCTCGCGAAGGGGCTTTTCCTGTGCACCCTTTGAGATAATGGACGGTGGAACAGTGCCCGCCGCCGGAGGTGACCGGGAACCGGCCCCGATACTCACACTGGCATCGGCCGGGAGCTCTCCCGCCTGCCCTTGTTGCGATGACGACTCCGGCTCAGGGGCCATATCCATTGGCTGTATCTCGGCGCCTTCGGCCAGACTCTCAACTGTCAGCTCAAGTTCCGGAACCGGCGGAACAACAATCTCTTCGGCAGCCGGGTCAGTTGCTTCCGGCCCGTCAGTTTGCTCACCGGAAGGCTCCACGTCGGCCTGCGGCACTTGTGGAGCGGCCACCTGCCGCTGCGGGGCCGAGGCTATTGCTCCAGCGGATACCCCCGGCAGGTAAACATTATATACGTAATACATCCCGGCGGTTACAACAGCCACGGCCGAAACAACCATAACAGCCCAGCGCACCTTGCGCTGCTTTAGAAAGGGGACTTTACCCGCCTTGCCGGCCTGTTTTTTCTTTGCGGCCCTAGCGCCCTTTGGCTTAGCTGGTTTAGCGGCAGCGGGCTTGGAGGCAACAGCAGGCCTTGCTCCCACAACAGATTTGGCCGCCTCGGCGGAACTTGCTGCCGAGACTGGCTTTGCCCGTGGGGCTTGCGCTGGTTTTGCTCCGCCAGCGGCGGGAGCCTTACCGAGGTCGAACGGAGGCGGTGGATCGCCGCCCTTCTTGCCCTTGCGCTGTGCCTTTTTCAGTGCCTCGGCGATAATACTCATCGCATACGTTTCCAATAACGGTTCAGTTCATCGGCCAGTAACCCAGCCGCTCCACGAGCAAATTGCTCAAACCTGCCTCGTTAATCCTGTCACCCAGGAACGCTGCCTGGTCCCTGTTTTCGAATGCCCCGGCATACAACCGCCAGGTGTCTGTCTGCTCTTGTTTGTGCAATATCATGGTATACGATGGAATACGCCAGGAGCGCATGTATTCACCGCCCTTTTTCCGCGCGCTGGCCTTGCTGCCGAATTCACCCAGGCTATAGGCCAGGGAGGTTTCCACGATTCTGGCGCTGCCCTGAGGAAGCAGGCCACGCTCCACCAGCTTGTCCAGTTCCACGCGGCAGGCATCGTTGGAGGGAAAACCGCCGTAGAACAGACGGTACCAGCGCCCTCCCAACTGTGCAACATGCAGGGGAACCACGTACAATTCACGTTCAAGACCCTGCTCATGGAACAGGCGTGTCTGCTCCAGCGCGTCCTCGATACTGCGGAACGCACCCAGTTGAAGAGAAAACGCCAGCCTTACTGCGGGTATTTCAACAGGCAGCGCCGCCCTCCGGGCCGGGGAGCTTGCTTGCTGCTGCCGTGCCTGATCCGCACTCACCGACTCAGCTCGCGCCGGAGCCGCTGACTTGCGGGTGGCTATTTTCCATGTCAGCGTTGAAACCACCGTTATAGTTATCACCACCATCAGCCCGATAGCCACCAGGCGCCAGGCTCCTGCTAATATACCGCTTTTTTTACGCTCCCACGGCTGTTCTATCGCTTCCTCGGGACGGCTGCCAGCCTGTTTCCCTGCCTCACCATCCCGCGGCCCATAGTTTTCCTGACTGCCGGGGACAGCTGATCCGGCATCCGGGCCAATATTTCCTTCGAGCGATTCCCGGCAACGCAGCACCAGGTCGGCATCCAGCTTCCGCGTCTGGTCCACGAAGCTTGCCAGCAGACAGCGCTCGCAGATCAGGTTGACAAGCCTGGGCACACCGTGGGAGTAATCGTAAATCCGCTCGAACGCTTCTTCGTCAAAAGTAACCGAGCTGTTGGAACCAGCTACAAACAGGCGATGCTCGATATAGCGCTTGGTTTCCACGAAAGTGAGGGGGCTTAGCTGGTAACGGATCGTAATGCGCTGGTTAAGCTGCCGTAGCGCCGGGCTCTCCAGCTTACGCTTGAGTTCCAACTGGCCCACCAGAATAATCTGAAGCAGCTTCTGCTTGGTAGTTTCCAGATTGGAGAGGATTCTCACCTGCTCCAGCACTTCCGGGGACAGGTTCTGGGCCTCGTCGATAATCAACACCGCGTTGCCGCCCCGTTCCACCTGTGCCAGCAGGTACTGGTTCAGGCGGTCGATAAGTTCCTTCTTGGTCGGCCTGCCGGCCGGGGACGGCTGTTGGATTTTTTCGAGGATATTACGCAGCACCCGCTCACCGGGCATCAGCGGATTCAACTCCAGTGCGTTCTGAGTTTCCTCGTCCAGGGAATCAAACAACTTGCGGCTGGACTTCTCAGCGGCACCCTCCGCCGCCACCGGCAGTACACCCAGGGCGAAATCCTCAACTATAGCCTCAAGCAACTCCTGCTCACTGAGCAGCGGGTTCAGAATCAGAGCGGTGGCTACATTGTCATCGAGCCGTTCCAGCAACTCGCGGCAGATAGTGGTTTTACCGGTGCCTATATCCCCGGTGACCAGGATAAACCCTTCCCGCTCCTGAATCCCGTACACCATGTGATCCAGAGCCTGACGATGGCTGTCGCTGAGGAAGAGAAACCGCGGGTCCGGGGTCAGCGAAAACGGTTTCTCCTGCAGTACGAAAAAGTCGAGATACATAGTCCTCTTCAGGCATCCGTTGGCCAGGATCACCGGCGAGACAAGCTCGCTCACTGGCTTTTAAATTCACCCTCGGAAATCCGGTAATGTTTTGCAACTTCCTTGTATCGTGGAAGCTGGTTCGATTCACTTGCAATTTCGGAGTTCGACCTGCTGTAGTTAATATAAGGCGTCAACAGGATCACCAGTTCTACTTTCTGCCGGTCCTTTTTGATCTGGCGGAACAGCCCACCCACCAATGGCAGCCTGGAAAGTACCGGTATTTCCTTAACGTCACTGGTCTCACGTTCCTGGATCAGGCCGGCCAGGATAATCGTCTGCCCGTGACGGACCCTGGCAACGGTGTCCAGCTCACGGATATCCGTAATCGGGCTTGTACTCAGGCCGTCGGGACTGGTGGCAACCGCCGCTATCGATGTGATCGATGGGCGGATGGCCATGATAATCGTCCCGTCGTCGCTGATCTGCGGAGTCAGGTTGACCACCACACCCGTGGGCTGCTGGACCGGCACGTAGTTTACCACCGACTGGGTTGCCGGGCTGGTTGCGGTTGCCGGAGTTCCGGGAGTTTCAGTGCGCTGGAAGAAGGTCTCGTTGCGTGCAACCCTTATCACCGCGGGCTGATTGTTCAAAGTACTGACCTGCGGGCTTTGCAGCACATTGACTTTGCCGTGCTTGGAAATTGCGGTCATGATGGCGGTTATGTTATCGCTGGACACACCCATCTGGAACTCACGGGCTGACGGACTAAGCGCCTGCGCCATTATCTGGCCGTTAGCCAGCCCGCCACCAAGGTTCGACACACCGCTAAGCTTGGGAATAATCGACCAGTCCAGGCCCGCGTTAAAAGAATTGTTCAGGTTGATTTCAACAAAGCGGGCCTCTATAAGCACCTGCCGCTGGAGGCTGGCTTCGGTGGCGTTGATGAACATTTCGGCTTCAGCCAGAATCTGGCGGGTGGCGGTTATTTGGATCACGCCACTGTTGGGCTCCACCACAAGCCGGTGGCCACTGTCTTCGTCATTACCGGCGAAGCTGCCTTCGGGAGTAATCAATGCAGCCTGCTGAGCCCCCTGGCCCAGAACTATTTCCACCAGAGAGTTACGAATATCCGCCCAGATGTTGACAACATTTTGAGTCTGGAGCTGAGTGGTGCTCTGTGGAATAAGGTTTCCGCTGGCCTCGCCACTTAGGCCGGTAATATTCATCTGGCCCTGCAACTGACGGCTTGCGTTCAGGTAATCCAGATTAAAAACCCTGGTTTCCAGCCCCGGCAGGTCCACGTAGAGAAAATTGTCTTCGATCCTGTAATAGTAACCACGCATACCGGTCGAGATTTCAAGGAACTTGTGGAAAGTGACATCTCGCAGGTGCAGGGTCAACGAATCGGAGATCTGCGGATCGAGCACCAGGTTATAATTCAGCATATCGCACATCGATTGCAGCGCTTCCTGAAGGCTGGCGTTGTCCAGATTGACATCGAACACGTTCTCGGCTCTGTTGAACGTGTAGTCCGCGTGCTTTTCCTGCTCCAGCTGCGGCAGTACAAGTTCTTCCATTTCCTGTTTTTCGGGCTGCTCCTGCAGGCTGATCCTGCTCGGACTACCCACTCCGGTGTCGGGCGCGGTCCGTCTCACACTCTGCCTTCGGCATGACAAGCCCGACAGGGCCACAACCAGGGCCAGCACTAACCCCAAGGCTCTGAACTGCGTGGAGCTGGAGAAGCATCTTGTCACACTGGCTATCATATTGACTAACTCCGGTCTCGGATTATCGTTCCATCGTCGGGAAATCCGCACCATTGCGGCTTTCAGAGTATCCAATACCGGCGTTGGGTGCAAAAAACGAACCACGGCATTAAAGGTCAGAACTGTCCGCCACGGGTGCAATTCCGGCAGATAATACCGGTATGTGGAGGAAAATATTTCCACCACTCAACTTTGAGCGGGTAAATAATAGCTTCTGATCACAATTTTTACGGTAAGCAACGGCAAGCTGCGATTGACTTCCAACCCTACCAGTTCGAGCAGCCTGCCGGTACCTCTTAAGCCATCGATATAGCCTTTCAGGGAACGGAAATCACTGGTGAAATCGAGCTGGATATCGAAACCGCGCCGGGGGATATCATCAGAGGCGTAAGTAGTGTCGGAATTTGCGATTTCCAGACGGTTGAAGTCCTGGCAGTGCAGGTCGGCCGCCAGCCGTGAAAGCAGCGAATAGAGTTCCGTGATATGCTTTCCACGAGGCAGTTTAAGGTTGAGTTCCTGCTCAAGCGCCTTCCACTGGGTCCGCTCTTCTGCCGTTGGGGGGTCATACTCGTTCAACTGCCGGACAAGCAGCTCTATCTGTTGACTATTGGCGGCTGGTTTTTTCTTGTACTCGGATATCTTAGCCAGTTCCGGCTTGTAGAGCCCGAACCAGGATACGCCGAAGGCGAACAACATCGCCAACGGCAGAATCACTTTACGAATTCCAGAAGGAATCGTCATGACCTGTCCTCACGAAGGTAGCTGGCAACTCACCTTGAAATTCAGAGTGTGAACTCCCTCCTCGACACGGGCAGAAATTTCCGGCTCGGCCACTTTCAGAAAAAGGCCCGATTCCGCCAGTTTGAGAAAAAACACGTTAAATGTACTGTCATTGGCTGCAATCCCGCTGCCCGTTACCGTACCGTAGAGTTCCGCCGTCCGCGTGCTGTCATCGTTGACAGCCATCCGATAAAGCGTCACCTCGGCAGGCAACAGATAGCTAAGCGCGATCAGCATTTCGTCAACCGGTCCGCCCTTCTGACGGAAACCTGCCAGAAACTCTTCTCGCACACGGGCCAGATCGCGCTGAACAACCACCGTTTCTATATCACCCAGCCTTGTGGTCATCTGGGCAATTACTTTCTCCTGGTCGTTTCGGGCCAGCATTTCTTCCAGTTCCACCCTGCTGCCGCGAATCAGCAGATAGCCCGTTACCAGCACAATCAGCAACACCACGGAGGCGGCGCCCATAATAAACTTGCTCGCCCGCTCCTTGTAACGGTTGATATAGGCTTCGGGGACAAAATTGAGCCTCGCCTCCCGTATCGTCTGCATTGCGGCGCCCACAGGCAGGCAGAGCGATGGAAATATCCTGCCGAGTTTAGCCTCCCTGTCGCCCATCCGCGAGGTATCAAAAGCCTCCATGGGCGAGAAAACCACTCCCTCGATACCCAGGTTCTGCTGGAAAGCACCGGCCATCTCATCAAGGTTGAACGCCTCTCCGCTGAGTACGGCGCAGGTTACTCCCTCTCCACGGAAACGCTGCTTAAAATAGAGCAGGCTGCGGTTCACCTCGGTCAGCAGCTTGTCCTGATCAGCAATGTAGCGTGCACTGGCGAACTTGCGTCTGGCTGTAAGCGGCTTATCCTGAGCCTGTGGTTGGGATTCCTCTTTTTTCAGCACCGACTGGAACTCGCGGGAGAAAACCCAGAGTCCCTTATTTGAGATAACCAGATAGCTTCTGTCGCGTTCCAGATGGATCGAGGCGATTATTTTGTCGCTGTAATTATCCCCCATCAACCCCACACCGGCAATCAGCGACATCGGCACAGTGGTTACCAGCTCGGTGTCCAGCTCGCACTGCTCCATCAGCTTGATAATCCGCTGGGAGCTTTCGCGGTAAATCACGCCCACAAGCACGTCGGTTTTGCGCCCCTTTTTCACACTGCGCTCAAACCAGTAGTCGAAAGCGATCTCACCCGGCGAGGCATCGGGAACGATCTTTTTCATCTCGCGCCTTACCAGCGCCCGCATTTCGTTTTTAGCCAGCACCGGCAGGCTGACCTGACGCAGTTCCGTGCCCTGGTCGTAGACCGTGGCGTGGACCAGACGGCCTGTCATTTCCTTTTCGTACATCAGGCCAAGCACCTGATCAGCGGCCTCACCAGTATTTTCCATCAACGGATCGATCGCCGAGAAATTGACTATTTGCGGCGGATTTACCCCGCGATCGATCTCCACGATACGGAGCATGTCACCGGCGAGCTGGATACCGATCACGGATTTACCCGTGTTACGGTAGAGCCCTAACTGCTCAAGTATCTGGCCCGGTGAAAACTTGTTTTTGGCCTTGCCGTGCTTACTGTCGCTGCCTGGATTGGCCACGAATATTTCTCCTTCAGTTTTTCCGCATCTTGATAGAAACGCCACTATTCTGTTGCTTGCCGCCGATATTCAATGTTCGCCTGCGTCCGCTCTGGGTCTCAAGTACCACCGAGGACTCTGTAATCTGTACCAGCTCTTCCTGGCCGATCATCTCTCCGAGGCGATATGTTCTGCCGCCGATAAGCGCCACGAAATCTCCACTGACATTGTCTTTGAGCAGTGCCGATATTTTAAATTGAGGCAGCGGACCTGTATCCACCACCGGGGGGGGAGCCTCGATCAAATCACCACTGGCGATCAGGCGGATTTCCTCGGGGGTAAGAAACGGGTTGCGCCCCAGGGTGTCCGGAAATATCATCTTCCCCCCATCGGCTATCTGCTCCGCGGCCGGCGCCTGCACCTGTACCTGCGCCTGGGCGGCGGCCTGCTGCTCAAGCGCCGCTATCTCGGGATTTGGCGGCGGCCTGACCGCCTGGAGCTGGGGTGCGTTGGTGGTGGCACTCTGCTTGAAATAGTTGACCCAGTTCCAGGCTCCGAGCAGGATAAGCGCCGCGCCCAGCACGGCTGCAATGATATATTTCATTCGCATGGCTTAGAATAACCCGTTAACCGTGAACAGTGTGCTGTCGGCGCCGCCTCCGGGATTGGTAATAACAATATAGCGTTGTTGGGTAGTAAACGAGAAGCCGGCATCAACCCGGACAATGATCTGCGATGAGCTGACATACGTCGTATTATCCACCGACAATGGACTTCCCGTGGTGGATGCGATTATCCCGCTGAGAAAATTAGTACCTGTAATTGTAACGTCGATGTTACTGGTATTGGTGTCGCCATTGTTGGGCGTGGCGCTGCTGATATTCGGCGTGATCGGGTTGACCGTAAAGTCGCCCTCGTCAAAGCTAGCATCGGTGTTGGTCAGCCTCACCGTGCCCAACCCGGTGGCCGCACTACCGGAAATGGTAATATTGACGTCAACCTGGCTGCTGTTGACAAACGTGACGCTGTTGACCGTGATATCACCATTACTGAAAGTAACCGTGGGACCTGTAAGAAAATTCTGCCCCTGGAGTGCTACGGTCAGCGCCGTCTCTCCCTGGTCGGCGTTATCAGGGTTAACGCTATTGACAATAGGCGAAGGACTGCCTCCGATGGGCACTATCTCGAACAAGCCGGTGCCGATACCGGAGCTACCTGAGGTATTATCGACAGTTACATTACGCAAACCGGTGGCGGCTGCCCCGGAAATATTCACTGAAACCGTCAGCTGTGATGAGCTTACAAAAGTAGCTGGGCTGGTCAGCACAGTTATTCCTGTTCCACTGAAATTGACAGTAGCACTGTCCGCGAAATAAGCGCCATCGATGGTAAGCAGCACGCCAGAATCACCCTGGTTGCCGAAACTGGGAGTGACCGCATTCACCTGCACCGTTGTAGATCCCCCCTGAAAAGTGACAAACGGGTCAAGGGAATCAGGGTCTATGGAATTTGGGCTGCCGTCACCATCTATGTCGGGATCGATACTATTGGGGATACCATCACCGTCCTGGTCCTCTTTCCGGTCGGCAATCCCGTTATTGTTCAGGTCCGTGTCCAGACGGGTCATGTAGGCGCTGTCAGCCATGAACACGTCGAGCTCCGTTGTGGCCCCGGGAAGTATCGAAATTACTTCCTTAATTGTTGTCCCCGCTCCCGTGCTGGCGATAACTGTCAGCACGTGCTTGCCCTGGTGCACGGTATCAGGTCCAAACCTCATTTCGTTGGTATCGAATGTCATTGCCAGATCGGCGGGCGTACCGTCGTTGGAGTAGGAAATGCTGGCCGTAACCTGTTCGGCGGCCGCATCGCCTATCAGCCGGCCGTTTATATAAACCTGTGCTTCCAGAATTCCGTCAAATGATGAGAGCGGATTCTCGGGGTAATTGATATCATCACCCGCGCCACTGTTATCCGTACCATTCGGGCCGAAACTGCGCACCCTGATAGGGATTGTGTCAATCACGTAAGGATTGCCGTACACGTCGCTAAACTTCGCCCCACCCGCCAGCGACAGGTACGGCCCCCGCCAGTCGGCGCCCTGGCCGGTGCTGTCGATCAGTTCGCCGATCGAGTCCGGCAGCGATCCCATATCACCCACGAAACCGAAATAATCCTCGCTCTGCGTGCCCATCGTGGCCTCGTAGATCGCCTGCAGGTCATCAAAAATCCTCTCGTAGCGGGCCTGTTCCAGCTTATTGAACATCACGGGCACAACAGCTCCGGCCAGAACAGCCATGATTGTAAACGCAACGATAACTTCAATCAGGCTGAAACCGGAGCGCCGTATTACGTTTTTTGCTGTTTCCGGACTCATCTACCCACCTCCTGAAGAGACAGCATCGGCAGGATAATCGACAGCACGACAAACAGAATCACAACACCCAGAACGATAATAATAACACCTTCGAGCGCTGTAAAAAGGCGCTTGATCGTCTGGGGAACCTCGCGGTCATAATACTCGCTCACCTTCTGAAGGGTCTCCTCCAGGTTACCGGTTGACTCGCCTATAGAGACCATCCGGGTAACCATCGAGGGAAACTCCCCGCTCTCGCGCAATGCCCCGGCGATCGACTGGCCGGTTCCCACCTGGAGCCTGGCCCGTCGTACCACGTCCGCCAGCACCGCATTTCCCACCAGGCGCTCCACCACCTCCAGGGCCTGAATGATATTCACACCCGAGCCGAACAGGGTTGCCAGGTAATGGGAGAACCGGCTGAGGGCGATCTTGCGGATCATATCACCGAATATCGGCAGTTTCAGCTTTATCCTGTCGATTGTCATCCGCCCCTGTGGTGTGCGGTTGGCAGCCCTGTACGCGAAAATCGAGGCCACCACCACCAGAATCATCAGCCACCAGAAATTCTGAAAAAAGTTACTGATGCCGATCACGATCCTTGTCGGCAGCGGCAACGGGATATTGAAGTCATCGAAAATTGTCAGAAACCTGGGCAGCACGAAAGTGAACATGACCCCGATCAGGCCCATCACCGCTGTCATAACAATCATCGGATAGGTGGTGGCCTGCTTGATCGTGCCGACCAGTTCCTCCTGCCATTCCAGAAAACCCACCAGTTCCTTGAGCACGTCGTCTACCCGGCCGGTGGATTCACCGCTGCGCAGAATAGCGATATAAAGCTCACTGAACACAGCCGGATAAGCGGCGAAAGAGTCGGAAATGCTGCTGCCCTCCTGGATAGCGGTCTTGATTCCGGAGATAACGTCCTTGAAATAGGCGTTCTCCGTCTCCTCCACCATGTCGTCCAGGCCCTGAAGGATCGGTACACCCGCGCCCAGCACCGTGGACAGGTGGACAGTGAACGTAATCAGGTCACCGCGCTTAACTTTGGAGCGCACAACCCGCCTGCCGCCTGCCCTTCCGCCGTTACCACCCGCGCTTTTGGATGTTTCCGAGGCACTGATCAGGTACAAGTCCTGCCCGTCAAGCGCCGCCTCCAGAGCATCTTCGGTCTCCGCGCTCAGCACTCCCTTGACAGTCTTCCCGGCATCGTTGGTAGCTTTGTACTTATATGTGGGCATGCTTTGCCGCCGCCTCCAGCGTTTGTTGACGCTTCGCCTGGTCAGTTGCCCGTGTAGGTTACTCTCAGCACTTCCTCGATACTTGTCTGTCCGTTGACCGCCTTGATCAGCGCGTCATGGAACAGCGTGGTCATGCCATCCTCGATCGCCGCCTTCATGATCTCCGGACCGTCGGACCGCTGCAGCACCAGGTTTTCAATCTTCTGCGTAACAGGCAGAATTTCGTAGATGGCGCAGCGGCCATGGTAGCCGGTTGCCGAACAGCTTTCGCAGCCAGCGCCATTGTAAAACGTGTATTTGCTGGTTTTGCCCTTAAGACCCAGCTTGCCCAGGTCCTCTTCGGTCGGTTCGTATACCGTTTTACAGTCCGGGCAGATCTTACGGATCAGCCGCTGGGCCATCACGCAAATCACCGAACTGGAGACCAGGAACGATTCGATTCCCATATCCACCAGCCTGGGAAATGCCCCGGCGGAATCGTTGGTATGCAGGGTACTGAACACGAGGTGGCCTGTGAGCGCCGCCTGGGTGGCAATCTCGGCGGTCTCGGCATCGCGAATTTCCCCGACCAGGATGATGTCCGGGTCCTGGCGCAGGATAGCGCGCATGCCGGCGGCATAGGTAAATCCGGCCTTGGCGTTGATCTGGCCCTGACGGATCAGCGGAATCTCGTACTCCACCGGGTCTTCGAGGGTGATAATCTTGCGTTCCGAGTTATTCAGGTAGGTTAAAGCGCTGTAGAGCGTTGTGGTTTTACCACTGCCGGTGGGGCCGGTTACCAGAATGATCCCGCTCGGGCGTGAAATAGCTTTTTTAAACTTATCCAGGTTTCTGAGCGTTAATCCCAGCTTGTCCAGGCCCAGGATAACCTTGGCCTTGTCCAGCAGCCGCATCACCACGTTCTCACCGGAGACCGTGGGGAAAGTGGAAACACGAAGGTCTATCTGGCGTTTGCCCATGAAAAACCGGAAACGGCCGTCCTGGGGCAGGCGGCTCTCGGCGATATTGAGGTTGCTCATCACCTTGATCCTGGCAATCAGCGCCTGCTGCAAGGATTTAGGCAGCGCGGGCCCCTGATGCAGAATCCCGTCGACGCGGTAGCGTGTGCGGATAGTATTCGTATCCGGCTCGAAATGGATATCGGTGCACTCGCTCTTAATCCCCTTGATCAGCAACAGGTCCACCAGCTTGACCAGCGGGGATTCCGATTCCTCGGTAACCTCGCCTTCTTCTGTTTTAGTGTGCTCCGCCTCCAGGGCCAGCTTTTCAATCTGATCGTCATCGCGGCCGGCGCCGAGATAGAAATTCTCGATCGTGGCCATAATATCGCTCTCGGTAGCCTGGACCACCTCGATAAACTTACCCGTGCGCTGTTGGAGTTGATCGGTGAGCATCACGTCGAACGTGTTGTCCATCGCCACGGTAAGCGTATCGCCGTCGAGCTTGATCGGCACCAGCTTGTTGCGCCTGGCGTAATCCTGATCGATCAGCTTGAGCGCCGCCTGGTCGGTCTTGCGCTTGTCCAGATCGATCATTTCCACACCAGCCTGCCTGGCCACTATCCGGGAGATGTCCTCCTCGGCGCAAAATCCCAGACTGACCAGCACTTCTCCCAGCCTGCTTCCAGTACGGTGTTGCTCCTTCACCGCAATCTGCAGTTGATCCTGGCTGATCAAACCCATCGATACCAGCATCTCGCCCAGCGGTTGCGTGGACTGCATGGCCATCTGGCGATCCTCCCGGTGGCAATCAACACTGCCGCGGCGCAACTGACCGGGCAGATGCTGCTTTGAGTTTTCAATCCAAGGCAGGCCGCCTGTAACGGTTTTCCCGCTTTGGCTTTACTGGAACGGCCTATCTTCAGAAATAAATATCAGTTCCAAATGTTTGAATTATAATATCATACCATCCATCTTTTATCAAGATGGATGTGTACAAAAGACAGCCGGAAGCTTGACATGCAAAGGCCCTGCGCTTATACTGCTGCTGAAAACTACGTGCGGGACAAGCGTGACTCCCCCCTCCCCGTGCGCAACCAACCTCCCCAGGGGTTTCGATGGTCGATGCGGCTGTATCCCCGGACGGCAATCCCGATCTCAGTGTAGTGATCCCGATGTACAACGAGGGCGAAAACGCCTGTCGCACAGCCGAGCTTGTCTGCGCCACCCTGCGCGAGGCAGGCGTTGCTTTCGAGGTGATCTGCGTGGACGACGGCAGTACGGATGATACCCTGTCCGAACTGGAACAAGCCTCCCTGGACGCGCTGGAAGTAAGAGTGGTCAGCTACATCCCCAACCGGGGACGGGGCTACGCGCTGCGCACCGGACTGGCCGCCGCCGCGGGAAAATATATTGTCAGTGTGGATGCCGACCTGAGCTACAGCCCGGAGCAGATTCTCAACCTCCTGGAGCGCCTAAAGCAGAGCGACAACCCGGATATCGTAATCGGCAGCCCCTACATGCCCGGAGGACGGACCGAGGGGGTCCGTGCGTACAGGCTCTTTATCAGCCGCTGCGCCAATATATTGCTGCGGCAGGCGATGGGGCGGCGCTACTACACGATCACCGGGATTTTCCGTGGATACCGCCGCCAGGCTCTCGACTGTATCGAACTCTACAGCGACGGCAAGGAAATCCATCTGGAAATCGTCGCCAAGGCCGAGGCCGCCGGACTACGGCTGGTAGAGGAACCGGCAGTACTGTCAAACCGCAAGCTGGGCAGCAGCAAACTGAGCCTGCGCATCACAGTTTTGAGCCACCTGATGTTCAGCTTCTACGAAAAACCGATCCTCCTGTTCGGCGTGGTGGGCCTGCTGCTGACACTGACTTCGTTTGTGCTGGGCGGCTACCTGTTCACCCTCTATCTAAACTCGGCGCTCAATCCCACCAGACCGATGGTGTGGCTCAGTGTGCTGCTGCTGCTGGCCGGTATCCAGATGGCCAGCTTTGCCTTTATCAGTTCCCAGATCACCGCGCTAAAGCGGGAGTTGTTCCGTACGCAGAAACAGATCCTGCTGCTGCGCCGGGACACCTCTGGCCCAGGACGATAGCGAGCGATGAGTTCTTCCGTTCTGGTAGTGACAAACGCATACCCGGATTTCCCCGGCTCCTACCACGGGATTTTTGTCCGGCGGACCGCCGAAATGCTCTGCAGCATGGGCTGGCGCTCCCACGTCCTGGTTCCCCGGATTTTCCGTGATAGTCCGGCCCATGAACGGCTGCCCACTCACGAAGTTACCCGTTTCCCATTCCCATCGGCCCAGAAACTTCTGATCGAATACGAGAGACCGCCCCTGCTCAGGATCGGCGGCCTGATCGTTTCCGGGCTGTGGTCCGCCCTGCGCACTATCCGCGCGCAGGACTGCGGCCTGATTCACGCCCACTGGGCTTTCCCCGCCGGGGTAATCGGGATGGCCGTTGCCAGGCTTAGCGGCAGGCCGTTGCTGCTCACAGTGCACGGCTCCGACTGGCGGATGGCATCCACGCGGGGAGGGATATTCCGCGGGACTTTCCTGAAAGTTGCCGAGTGTAGCGAGCGGATTATCAGTGTTAACCGGGAAATCAGCCGCTGGATGGCTGATGCGGGAATTGCGGATTCAAAAATATACCTTCAGCCGGTGGGAGCCGACCTTGAAGTTTTCCGCGGTGAGGCCTCAAGTTGCTTACGAGCGCCACACTCGGTTATCAGCACCAGGAACCTGGGCGAAATCTACCGGATAGGCGACCTGCTGGAGGCTGCCTCGATAGTGCGGGAAAACTTGCCTGGGCTCAAATTGACCGTGGCCGGCGACGGGCCGTTGCGCGAGAACCTGGAACGCGATGCCACCGGACTCGGTCTCTCACAGTGCGTTAAATTCAGCGGACGGCTGGAACAGCGGCAACTGGCGGATAAGCTGGCCGCCTCCACGGTTTATGTTTCCACCAGCCCGGTGGAGGGCACCAGCATTTCTTTACTTGAAGCGATGGCGTCCGGGTGCCTGCCCGTGGCCACGGATATCCCGGCCAACCGCGACTGGATCAAGCACGGAGTTAACGGGCTGCTGTTCCCGCCGGGCGATGTGGACGCGCTCTCATCCTGTCTGCGGCTGGCATTGGAAGATTCCGGGCTGGCACAAGCCGCCGCCACCTGCAACCCGGGAGCAGTGGCCAAAAACGGCAGTTTCGCCGCCCATGTGGAGCTTACAGCCAGACTCTATAAGCAACTTGCGGATGCCTGACACAGTTGAAAGCAATAAAAAAGGACAGTGGGAATAAACCCGCTGTCCTTTTTTATTGCCGCTTAATTTGTCCTTACTGAACCCTGAATCCGATATCATCGCCAACAGTGGCAGTTGCTGCGCCCGTTCCGTATACTGTTACGTCCGTCTCAGCAATCCCGTTAGGACCGGCGGAAAGAACCCATACCGTCTGGCCGCTCATGCCCAAAGAAGCAACGTTGACCAGATAACTGTGTCCCCACGGATCGAGCTGGTCGGCGCTGATATATCCCGAACGGAAACCAACACTATTAGGGTCATCAGGAATAGGTGCACGAGGATAGCTGTCTGATGTCAAATCATTCATGCCCATAATCAAATGGTTGCCTATGCTCTGAGCAGTGCCCTGTATTGTACCAGCGGCAAAAGTTGTAGGCCATTTGCCATTAGTCGATTGAGCCGGTAAGTTGTTAGGATCGATTCCGCTGGCCAGGAAACGGAATGCTGCTCCTATTGTATCCGCAGATGTGGGTTCGTCAAGGCGCGGATATTGACTTGTGTCGCTCTTGAAGCGCATAACCGCGCTGGCAATCGCCTGCACATCGCTCTGGGTCCGGGCTACCCGTCCCTGGGCGATATTGTTCAGCACACTTGGCGCCACCGCCGCCGACAGAATCGCCACCAGAGCAACCGCGACGATGATTTCGATCAGGGTAAAACCCCTGGAATTCCTCATACTGCTACCTCCGTTTTAGTACTACCCGTAAGTGAAACTCTCTCAATAACTTTAAAAAGATTATCATCGACCTTCTTTTCCTGTTTTGCAATAAACATACCTCAAGTAATGCCATCGCAGGCACAGGACCTGTTACAAGAGCCTATCTTCTTATATTTATACATCTTCCAATGGCTTTAAAATCCCTCACTGACCCCAGGAATAAAAATCACTTTCAAGCCAGTGGGGCATATAACACACTTTACACTCATTTGCCTGAGTGATATGACACACATTCCGCAGATTACCCGCCTGTTTATTTTTTGATTCGCACGCCGCGCAGGCTGTCCAGCAAAGAAGTGACCTGCTCTTTGCCTGCCCGCCGGCCGCTTGTGGAATAATACCTGGAGAGATAATAAATTGCCGTATCGGCGGGAACCCCGGTCCTGGCGGACAGGTCCCGCTCCGGGTCGGCCAGTGATGGTGAGGATGGAACTATGGATCGCGCCAGGGCCAGCATTTGGGCCGCCCTGCCCAGACTGTCAAGCGCAACGAAAAGGGCATAGCCGTTGAGATAGTTTTCAACCCGCGTACTGTCGCATTCCAGCGCCCGGTTAAGCACTGCTGCTCCCTCGCCAAATAGCTCCTGCGAGAGCTTAAGCGCAACCGTGTTGGCCAGCACCATGCAGTCATCCGGATAAAGGCCGGACAGCCGATCCAGCAGTAGCGCCGCGCTGTCAAGCTTTCCCGTGGCGCCAAGCAGACCGGCCAATCCCAGCAGGGCATCGTGGTTATCTGCATCCCTGGCCAGGGCGCTCCGGTAGGAACGGGCTCCATCGGCTGGCTGCCCGGCAGCGATAAACAGTTCCCCGAATCCAACATAGGCCTCCACCAGAGACTGATCGTCTTCCAGTGCCCTGGTTAACATATCCATTGCCTCATAAATTTTTCCCTGCTGCACCATCAGCCTGCCCAATTCCGCCATGTATTGCGCGTTATCAGGCTCCAGCGCCCGGGCCGCGCTCATCCGCTCCACGGCCCGTTCCGGGTAGTCCAGCCTGCGGTAGACCACACTGAGCAGGTAGTGCAACTCCGCGTTTTCCCTGCCAAGGGCATCCTGCCCCTCCAGCAGACTGGCGGCATCCATCAACCTGTCCCCGCGGATAAAAAAGCGGCTCAGTTGCAGTGCTGTTTTCAAGTTAAAATCCCTGAGCTGTGCCGCCCGGGTAAACAGCTCTTCCGCCTGTGCCCGCTCTCCCCGTTTTTCAGCCAGCAGGGCCAGCGCAGTTATCGCCTCCACCGAGTTTGGGTTTACTGTCAGCGCCCGTTGGTAGCCTGATACAGCCTTCACTGTATCGCCCCGCTCCAGATAATCGAACGCGATATGGTTCAGCGCTATCCAGTGGTCGTTGTCGCCGCTAAGCACATCGTTCCAAAGACTTCTGCTGCTGCTCCAGGCCTCCACCCTGGCCACGAACAGCAGGAACAAACAGGCTGGAATCAGCCATACGGCCACCCGGATATATTTTGTAACGGCGCTGTTCAAGCCTCGCATGATCTCCCGCAGAGAGTAGGCCAGGCCCACGGCGAATACCGGTGCAAAAGTCAGCGCATAGCGGTCGGCCCTGAGAATCTCCATCGGCATAACGCCGCTGGTGGGCAAAAAAGCCAGCAGGCTCCACACCAGGGCCACCAGCGGAAAAAATCTTCCCACGGCGCGCATTCTCCAGAAAACCAGGCAGAGCACTGTCAGCGTTGCTGCCCGCGCAATCGTTGCCGGCTCTATCGCTGTCATCGGCACTTTCACCAGATAGCGCACACTCAAATCGACCGGCACCAGGAAAGAGCCCGCATAGGCGAACAGAACCTTGAGAGCGCCGGCAATTGTGGAGCCCACGCCGCCGGAATGAGCGTAAATCTGCATCCTGGCCACGTGCGGCAGAAGGTAAACCAGAAACAGCAGAAATATCGCAAACGCCACGCTGGCCAACTTCCAGGGGATATCATCCTTTCCCGCCCGGTAGGGACCGAGAACCACCAGCGCAACAGCCAGCAGCGGAAGTACCACTGCCGCTGGTTTGGCGGCCAGGGCCAGCAGAAAAAGAACAAGCAGCTTACGGTTGCCCCGCAGGCGAAGTCCATCCTGCCCTACAATGCTCAGCACAAATCCCAACCAGAAAAGCGCGAACAGAAGGTCCTTGACCGCGCTGACCCAGGCCAGGGCCTCCACGTTCAGCGGACAGACAGCAAACACAACCGCTCCCAGCAGGGGCCAGAAATTTTCCCGTTCCAGCTTCCAGGGCTTGCGGCCCGTTGTATAACCGTCCCAGGCCAGCAGACGGTGGGCCAGCAGATACACCTGGCAGCAGACTACGGCGTAGAGCAGCAGGCTGGCGAGATGGAAAACCCAGGCCGTGGGACCGGCAAGCGTATAGAGCAGGGAAAACAACAGGAAGCGCAGTGGCAGCCAGGCTCTTCCGGCGGCGGGAAACAGCCAGTCCGCCAGGTTACCGTAGGTCGGCAGCAGGTTGCCGGCCAACCCGGGGTTAAGCAGCAACTGTGGATCGTCATAATTGACAAACCCGTTGTCCAACACCCCCCAACCCACCGAGAGCACTGTCAGCAGGAGTACTACCAGCACCCCGCGTCCCTTGAAAAAACTCTCGCGCCCTTGTGGCATATGCAGATAGTCCTGGCCAAAGATGAGTTATCAGACCAGTGGCGCCACCCCCTCGGCGAGTGCCGGATTCCAGGCCTCATTCTTGCAAAAGGTAAAGCCTGGCTGACCATACCGCCAGTAAAGCTTTTTCAGGCCCACCTCGCAGCATCGGGAGCCGGAAACAGTTGTTGAGGGCCTGGCGCTGACGTATATTTTGTTATTATCCCCGCGCTCCTTCTGCACGGGATCCAATTATTATAACTCTCTGTTGGATATAATATCCCGGAGCAATCCGCTTGATTGAACGTGAAAAAACCGTCTTTATCGGTCCCGTTGTCTGGGGCAGCGTGTGGGGCCACGGGCCGGAGCTTGCCTGCCACCTGTCTCAAAATTCAGAGATCAACTGGTACGACCCGCTGGTGCCGCCGGCGGCGCTAAAGAGTTCTTTTGAAGACAGGAAAGCCTATCCCCTGCCGGCTGGCGTACGGGTCATTCGCAGAAAATGTCCGTTCAGCCCCGGTGCGCTCTATGGCCTGATCATGGAGTTTCGCAACCTGTGGGCAGTGGCGGGAGGCGGGGCACGCGCGATGGTGGTGACTTATTACCCGGTAGGCACGTTGCTGGCCCTGCTCTGGTGCAGACTTACGGGCCAAAGATCGCTGTTCATCCATGCCGACCGTGCGGACATACTCGAGAGCCCGTTGGCGCGCCGCGCAGCCCGTTTCGGCCTGTGGGCCACGGCCAGGCTGGCAACAGCCGGCAGCGTGGCCACCAGCGGCCCTCTGCTTGAGGACCTGCTGAAAATCACTCCGCGCGCTGAACTGATTCCCAACGGGGTAAACCTGGCGAAAGCCGCCGAGGTTATTGCCGGAGTTCAATCCGCAAGAGAGGATTCGCGCTTCACGGTGGTGTTCGCCGGAGCGTTCGGTGAATGGGTGGATTTCGAGCTGGTGCTTAAAACAGCCGCGGCCTGCGGTTGGGCAAGGTTTGTGCTTATCGGTGACGGTCCCCGCTGGAAGAGAGTTAAAGAACTGGCGGATGGACTGGACAACGTGGAACTTACCGGCACTCTGGCCCACGAGCAGGTTTTCCAGCGTCTTGCCCACGCCGATATCTGCCTGGTGCCGTTTTTGGTCAATGCCCTGACAGACAGGGTATGCCCTGTTAAGCTGTTCGAGTACTGGGCCGCGGGCAGGCCGGTGATCGGTACGCCCTGCCGGGAACTGGAGCGGCTGGCCGGGCTGTCGGCGGAGGCATTGCTGATCGCTGGGACCGCGGAGGAAACAGCCGTGTTGCTGGAGCGCTTCAATGGCAACCGGAAGCTGATGGATAACAGTTCGCGTCAAGCCCTTGAGGCTGTGCGGGAATATGACTGGAATCGACTGGGAAATCAGATCCTGAATATCCTGTTACCCTGAAGGAGTGCAAAGCGGTTGACAGAAAATCCTAATAAAAAACAAGGAAAGACTCTGCTGGTGATTGTCTCCGACGATCTGAACAAGTTGGTTCGTAAGGGGGAAATCGTCCAGAGATATTATAATCCCGATAACTATTTCGATCGCGTTGAGTTGGTCTCTGTTTCCGTCAGCCGGTTTACAGGTGACAGCCAGATTTTGAGACGAATGAGCGGAACCGCGGAGCTTTCGGTAACCTGGATAAAACGTCCCAGCATAATTCTTACGCTTGGATGGCGCCGTTTTTTACTCCGCAAATGGACGAAAGCAGCCCTTGACCGGATCACTCTGAAACCGGATTTAATCCGGATATATGGATTAAGACTGAACTGCCTGTTGGCGCTGGCTGCCAGGGAAAAATTCCAGGTTCCTTTAGTCGCCTCGGTTCACGAGCATGGCGATATAAACAGAAAACTGGAGATTAAGACATTTAGCGGCCCCTTCAAGAAAATCGCATGGTGGCTGTATGCGAGAAGATTGAAATCAATCTCCCGCATCACATTGAATCGCTGCGACAGCATCATCTGCGTCTATAAAGCCGGCGCGGATTATGTCCGCCGCCTTTCCAGCAACAAAACCGATTTGATTTACAATTGTGTTTCGAGTGATATAGTACCCAAAGCGAACTACCGGCTGTCCGACCCACCCAGGCTGCTGACAGTGGGAAACCTCATTCCTGGAATAAAGGGGCCGGTCAATATCATTAAGGCCCTGAAAAGCATGGACGTTACGCTTGACGTTGTCGGAGAAGGGCCCCTGCTGGATTTTCTGCAACATACCGCCGCTGAAAAAAGCCTGGCGGGACGGGTCAATTTCCTTGGATACAAGGCTAACGATTGGATTATCAGGCAGATGCCCGGCTACGATATTTACATCTATGAATATCTAAACAGAGAACTGAGCAAGAGTGTAATCGAGGCCATGCTGTGCGGCCTGCCAGTTATCGTCAACCGGCACGAAGATGACCCGGTTGTGGAAATTGATGAAGCCGATGGATTGGTAACCGTTGATAACAGCGCCGAAAGTTACAGACAGGCGCTGCTAAACCTTCTCGGTGACCAACAATTGAGAGAGGCCGTGGGCACAAAGGCAAGAAACCATGCCGCCAGGCATTTCGATCCTGCTGCGATGGAACTTAAAACCGCCGGGCTTTATCGCAAACTTTTGACGCCCGCTACGCGGCTTGAACCACCGCCGGGGTAAAACCCATGGACCGTGACAATTAGTGATACAATCCATTTTCAGGCTGTCGCACCGAAAAAGGACAGGTACATTGACACATCGCAACCGCAAGCTCAGTTTCGTTATCAACGAACTCGGTCTGGCTGTTTCCAGCAAGCAGATTGCGAGTGAACTGGCTGCTGAAATTGGAGTGGCGCTGAAACTTAAGCGCTTTTATCCAGGCCACGGCTGGGGGCTTAAGTATCTGGCCTTCAGGCAGGGTGCAATCGCTCCATTTGCGGTAATAAAAGCGTCGAGCAGCATTATCGAGCGCAGGCTCAGAGTTAAACTGGCGGAAAGGTACGTTATCCCCTCCCGGCGGTTCGCGCTGGAAGCAGAGGTGCTTGACCGGCTGGCGGCTCTTGATCTGGGCCCCAAAGTGCTGCTCTGCCGTGAGCAGTTCTTTGTCCGCGAGTATCTTGACGGTACCGCGCTGGCGGAGTTACCGCTCAAAGAGATTGCCGCGCGGCTTCCCGATGTGCTGGACTCTATCGAGCGGGCGTGCGGCGAAGGTGTGTTCCACACGGACCTCAATGCCGGAAACGTAATCGTGCGGCCCGATAACCGCGTGGGCTTTATCGACTGCGAGGTGCCAGCTGGCAACAGCAGCACCGATCCGCACCGCGAAAGAGACAGAAAATATTGCCACGAACGTCTGCTGCATTCACTGGCGAAAACCGCTGGGAACGACTCCCTGCTGGCGGATGCCGCGGAGGAATATTACCAGAGGGCAGATAACCCGCCAATTTCTCCGGACAGGGCCAAAAACCTTGTCAGTGAAAGCGATATTTCAATAGAGGTCCCGCTATGAAACTCAGGCTCAGACTCACTATACCGGGCACAGCTAATCCGCCCGGCCAGTTGGCTGAATTCGAGTTGTCGGGAGATGCATGGACAGACAGCACCCGGCAACTTACCGGGGACGCCCGGGAGGCCATGCGCAAGAGCGGCAAGCCGGAGATAACCTGTCACATCGTGGATATCGACCCCTCGCTGGTGGACGATTTGCGCAAAACGATTTAATCAGCCGGAGCAGCATTGGACACAACAGTCTGCTACAGTGTCAGGCGGCCCTGGATGCCGCTGCCCTCGGACAAAGTGGTGATGTGGCTCGCCAGCACGTACGCCGCCGCTGGATACCGCGTAAGGGCGGTCTCCAGCCCTGAAGAGGCCGGGGAGAGCTGTGGCCTGCTGCTTACAAATTGCAACTTGCCCGTGCCAAACAGCAATCAGCCGGTTATCGAGATCGGCAGCGACGGTGACGGGCGGGACATGATCCGGCAGGCGCTGGGACGCATCTATGGCCGCTGCCCGCTCTATCAGCGCGACAACAGGGCCGGCAGACTGCTCTCCGGGCTGCTCCGGCCGCTGAGTAAAGTTCTCTCTGGCCGTAAGGCGCTCCCACCCCCGGCCTCGATTGGTGAGCCGGAAGTGCCCTCCGGGCTGGACGGACGCCGCGTGGTGTTGCGGGTAAATGTGGACTGGGACTCCAGGGGTCTGGATATTCTGGAACGATGGTGCGAGCTGTTTAAGCTGCGGCCCACCCTGGCCATAGCCGGCACGGAAATCAGCGGCAACGAGCAGAGGGTCAGCCGCTTTATCGACAATACCGGCTGCGATATCGCCAGCCACGGTTGGAGCCACCACGTTGTCATGTCCAGCCACGGGCGCAAGCGGCAGCGGATGGAAATCGCTGATAACCACGACTTCCTTCGCCAGCTTTGCGGCCATCAGGTGCGCGGGTTTGTCGCTCCCTATATCAAATACGACCGCCGCACTTTCGAGCTGTTGCAGGAATGCGGCTACGAGTGGTTCATCCGAAACTGGTTGCTGCACCCCCTGCCCCTGCAGCAAAGCAAGCTGACTGACCTTGGGGTCAGTTTCAGTTTCAGCCGCGGCTGGCAGAGCAGCATGCTGGCCAGGCTGGCCCACTCCGATATCGCGCTTCAACTCCACCTTCGCGACCTGGTACGTTTTGAGCACCTGCTGGAGCACAACATCCGTCTCCTGCTCCAGCATGGCGTCAGGATTATCGACTGCAACACTTTTTTCAGGGAAACCGCCGGCGGCCAATGAACACACACAAGCCAAACAAAAAAAATACGGCAGCGGACAATAATGAAATAAGCCGGGCCAAGCGTGAGCGCTACCGCAGCCAGGATTTCGGCGACAGTTACGACAGCCGTTACGAGAGTGGGATTAACAGGCTCAACACCGATGTGGAGCGGGCGTGGATCGGCCGTTATCTGGCGGACGGGCCGGTACTGGATGCGGGTGCTGGCACGGGACGGTTCAGCTCATGGCTGGCCGCGCGGGGCCACGCGGTTACGGCGCTCGATAGTTCCGTAGCGATGCTGGAAGCTCTCAAGGCCAAATCTCCGCAAGTAAACACCGTGGAGGGAGATATCTACCGGCTGCCGTTCCAGGACGGACAGTTCGGGGCGGTTCTCTGCATGCACGTACTGTTCCATCTGCCGGACTGGCAGCGTGTTGTGGCTGAACTTACGCGCGTACTGGCCCCCGGCGGACAGTTGTTTTTCGAGATGCGCAGCGGGGAGCATGTGGCCTCTTTTGGCGCGATAGCCCGCAAGCTGGGCCTGGACAGTGGCGCTGCCGCAACCAAAAACCAGTCCTCGGCCACTTTTTACGCCAGCGGCAGCCAGGTAAAACAAACGCTGACCGGCTCTGGTGTGGGCGTGGAGCACACCTTGCGCTACGATATTCCCCACTCCTACTGGTACCGTCCGCTGAACCGCCTGACAGAACGCCTGCTTGCCGGATCGCAAGTTGCCCGCCGGGCTTTTACCAAATTGGAGCTGGCTCTGGGCCCGGTTTGCCCCGGCTGGCTGGCCTACCGTACCCTGTACATGGGACGCAAGCGATGATTTCCCCTGGTGACAGCCCACAGGTAAAAGTGGCCAAGGGCGCGGCGATAATCTTTTTCGGCCTGGTGTTCGCCCGGCTGGCAAACTACGCCTACCAGATTCTGATAACCAGAATTGCCGGAGCTTCGGAATTCGGCCTATTTTTCCTCGGTGTCTCCACCCTGGCCGTAGCCGGAGGAATAGCCGTACTGGGGTTTGATTTCGGTGTGGCCAGGTTCGCGCCGTACTATATCGGCGCTAAGGACGAGGGAAAACTACATGGTTTGCTGCGCGGAGCGTTGCTGCTCTCGCTGCTTAACGGCACGATGGCCGGGGTGCTGCTTTGGCTGCTGGCCGGAAAGCTGGCCGGGATCTATTTCGGCCAGGAAGCACTTCGCGGGGAGACTGTTATTCAAATTTGCGCGGCTACGCTTCCTTTTGCGGTCAGCCGTCAGGTGCTGGTAAAATCCATCGTAGCGTTCCAGAAAATTGGCTACAGGGTTGCTGTCAACCAGTTCGCCGGGCCGGTTGTACGGCTGGGGCTAACCGCGGTGTTGCTGGGCGCGGGGATGGCCGCCGAGGGCGCGATGCTGGCATACGCTGTCAGTGAGGTAGTGTGCTGGGCCTCCCTGCTGTGGCTGCTCCAGTATCGGGTCCATCCGCTATTTGGCTCAGGGGGCGGCTCATTCGATCTCAAACCGTTTATCGTTTACTGCCTGCCACTTTTTCTATCCGGAATTGTGATGCAGGTGATGAACTATATCGACGCGTTCATGGCAGGCTATTTTCTTGACACGGAACAGGTGGGTATCTACGGGGCCGCCGCCAGGCTGGCTTCACTGGTGGCGATTGGTATCGAACTGCTCAACCCGCTGTTTCTCTCAATCACTACCGGGGCGCTCGCGCAAGGGAACAACCAGGTGGTCGGCGATACTTTCAACAGAAACAATCGCTGGTACCTGCTGCTGAGCGTGCCATCGGTTTGTCTGCTGGCGCTGCTGGCTCCGGATGCCATGGCCCTGGTCTGGGGAAACCAGTTCGGCGAGGGTGCCAACGTGCTGGCCGTGCTGGCCGCGGGCCGGGGAATTTACTACCTCTCGGCCACCAGTTCGCTGCTGCTGGCGATGTACGCCAGGACAAAGCTGATCCTTGTGCTGAATATCGCGGCGGCGCTGGTCAACTGCCTGCTTAACTGGCTGTTGATCCCGAGGCTGGGGATCGAGGGCGCGGCAATAGCGACTTCGTGCTCCCTGACGCTGCATGCCGTGCTGATGATTCTCGCCGCACGCCACGTCCACCTTCCGGGCGGCCTGCGGGTGTTTTTCCCCCGTGTGCTGGCCGCCGCCGTGCCTGCCTGCCTGCTGGTACTCTGGATCAGGAGCCTGGCCCTCTCTCCCCTGCCCACCCTGCTGGCCGGTGGCGGTATTTTCTGCGTTGCGTTCCTGCTGATGTTAAAACTGCTGGGAGCAATACACGAGGAAGACCGTCAAATTCTGCGCCAGATAAGCCGCCGGATGGGGTTCGGTGCAGGACATGATGATTGAACTACCCCACAACAGAGCCGTGAGGTAGCTGAAAAATCCCCCCCAATCCCCCTTTGGCAAAGGGGGAGGCAACAACCCCCGTCCCGATTTCATCGTGGACACCCCCTTTTCCAAGGGGGAATTTTACCTCTCATCCTTTTCTACGGCTATGTCCCCCCCCTTTGCCAAAGGGGGGCCAGGGGGGATTTGATAATTGGGTTTTCCGCAATCAGGCAAGCTGTTCAGCAGGTTATGCCCCGGCATCGGCATCGGCCAGCTTCGGACAGCGCCTGGACGTAACCGCCGTAGGTCAACGTGGTCAGGCCGTGGCGCTCCGGAGACAGCTCAGCCAGGGCCTCAATGGCCTGCGGGAATTCGAGAATATGGCCTGGATCGAAATAGAGATTGAGGTAAGCTCCGAACCGGGCCGCCAGCTCCACCGACTCACGGCAAAGCGCGGCGAACTGTCCACTGCCCGTATGGCGTCCTCCCGGCTTACGAAGCGCGTGCCAGCTATCGAGCACGGCGAACGGATGACGCGGGCAGGTGCTGACTGGGAACTCCCAGATCCCCTCCGCTGTGCAAAAAGGCAGGCCGCAAGATTCTGTTTCCGTGGCCATCAGACTGGAGGAAAAGCGGTAGCCCTGCCCGGCCAGCAGCTTGTAAAATTCCCGTCCGCTGACATTGCCGAAATGGGGCGCGCGGAAACCTTTAAGCTCAACTCCCAGCACCTGCTGGCAGGTTTGCCCGCAGAGCGCTATTTCCCGAGCCTGTTCTTTTGGGGTGAGTTGGTCAAACTTACGGTCCGGGCAAAGCAGTTCGTTATCGGGGTGGTTTTGGGTGTGGTTTAGCAGCTCGTGGCCGTTGTCCACCAGCAGCCGATGTTGGCTTGGGTACTGCTCCACCAGTGCGCCCACAACAGCAAACGAGGCGGTGATATTCAGCCTGGCAAGCAGCTCACAAAGCGGCCCCAGCGCCATCACGTCACGGGGGTAGTCCACGTCGAAAGATACGGTCAGCCTGCCGCCATCGGTTCTCCCCGGCATTTCCGCCTGGGCGCTGTAAAGCCAGCGGGCGTAGAACCTGCCACCCATACCATAAACAGCGGCGGTAACAGGCAGACCCGGTTTTGAGCCAAAGCGTTTAAGCAGAGATCGTTTCCAGGACAATCTTGACAATCCTTTCTCCCGCCCGGCCATCGCCGAACGGGTTCCGCCAGCCACCCTGTGCTCCTTCCAGCATCCGCTCCACTCCCGCCAGTATCTCATCGTGTCCGGTGCCGGTAACGACGTTAGCACCCACTTCCACGGTTTCCGGCCGCTCGGTGGACAGACGCACTGTTACGCAGGGTGTGCCCAGAACGCACGACTCCTCCTGCACACCACCGGAATCAGTGATTACCAGGCGGGCGTTTTTCTGCAGGGCCACAAACGAAAAATAATCCATCGGCTCCACAAGCCGGATATTGACACCGGGGGTGAGCGAGAAAGATTTCATACGCTCCCGGGTCCTGGGATGCAGCGGCAGCAGGGCAGTTACCCCGGCGCGCCCGGCAGCTTGATCAACCGCACCGAGTACCCGCTCCAGCACCGCTTGGTCGTCGACATTTTCCGGGCGATGCAGGGTGACCAGGAAATAGCTTCCCCGCTCAACTCCCCACTGCTCCCCCGGCCAGCCTGCCAGCTCCAGCCTTGAAGCCAGGGTAGCGAGAGTATCGACCACGGTGTTGCCTGTAACATGCACAGCGGCGGAATCAAAACCCTCGCCCAGCAGAATGTCCCTTGCGCCCTCGGTGGGGGCAAACAGCAGAGTACTGAGCCTGTCAGCCAGAATCCGGTTGTGTTCCTCGGGCATACGGTTGTCGTAGCTGCGAAGACCCGCCTCCACATGTGCCACCGGCACACCGGCCCGGCAGGCCATCAAAGCACCAGCCAGCACCGAGTTGGTATCACCCTGAACGTAAACGACCGAGGGCCTCACCTGCTTCAGTGCCGTCTCCAGTGCGGGCAGCATCCTGCCGAGTTGCTCTCCGGGGCTGCCGGAACCCACGCCGAGGTTAATATCAGGCAAAGGCAGTTCCAGCTGCTCAAAAAAGACCCGGTCCAGCTCCGGGCTGTAGTGCTGGTTGGTGTGGATGATCCTGAACGGCAAGCTGCGTGAGACATACTGCGCTATTACCGGGTATAGTTTTATAATCTCGGGCCGCGTACCCAGGACAAATGCTGCCGGCACTTTAATTCTCCCATCACAGAAGATTGAAACAATGGATACATACTTAAGATTCAGCAAGCAATGTATGCCAAACCACGGGCGGCAGACAAGATGAAACTAATGCATGCTGCAATATGCAAGAATGAAGCCAGCGCTGGAAATGAATAATATGCAACAGGGGTGGCTGCGAGGAATTGCTTACTCCTTGGCGGGTGCTTCCTTATCTTCGGGCGCTTTCTCTCCGGAGGTCTGCTTGCCACTGCTTTCCGCACCGGCTTTAAGTTGCTGCCTGGTGGCTTCCGCCGAGGATTTCTTTTTCTCGGTCTTTTCTGACTCGGCGTCCTCGCGTCCGGACTTATTCAGGCCATGGAGCTTGTCGGTAAGAGTGGCGCACTTGCTGTAGGATTTCACCTTGCCCGCAGCAACAAAGATTTCTATTTTAACCTGGCTCATATGCTCGCACTTGAAATCCGGGTTGAGGCTGCTATTACAGTAAATAGTCCTGGGCAAGGTATTGCCGTTGGTCGGCGGGAACGGCACTGCTGAATTGAACGGACAAAAATCGATAATCTCCTTCAGTTGTTCCTCGTAGCCCTCAATCATAATTTCGTCCATCTCGAACAACCCGGCCATAGCACCTACAACCTGGCCCGCCAGACCCTGACCCTTATACAGCTTGATCAGCGCCAGCAGCACGTTCATCAAGCCATTGCGGCGGGCGAATCTTGTGCCCAGATGACGGACCTGCTCGGGATCGAAATTATAACGAATCTTGTGCGGCATCGAAGTGATCATCTCATCTAACAACTCGGCGAAATACAGCAGAACCGTGGTCTTGTGACGCGCATCATTAAAATCGGGCCGATGGTGGTTGGAGATCATGTGGATGATCTCCTGCTTGGTGAACGGCAGCAGGGTAACTTTCTTCTCCCCGAACAGCTCGACACTCTTCTTTTGATGCTCGTCAATAAACGCTTCCAGTTCATTGGGCAGCAGATCATCCAGCTTGGCCAGCTTCGGAAACACTTCGGTACGAATTATACCCATGTCGTGCAGAATTCCACCCATACCCACATTGACCAGCGAGATCACCGACCACTTCAGCCTCAAACCGATCGCGATCGCCAGCATTGTAACCCTGATGCAATGGTCGTGAAGCTGGCTGAAAGCATCGCCCTTATTCTCCGAGCTGGTCTTGAACTCGTACATGTGCTTGATCATGTCGGGATTGGAGATCAGCTTCTCCATGATCCGCAGCACTTTGTCCTGAAGATCGTCGTCCTTGAGGAAATTAGGGTATTCCTTACCCTCGGAGATCTCCTGGGTGATCTGGCTCACGTCCTGATCCAGAATATTCTTCAACTGGACCAGCGCCCGGTCATCAGCCTTGATCTCCACCCGGAAACTGACAGGGGAAAGCTGGGAGGCGAACCTGCGGATGGATTCGATCACTTTGTCGTTGAGCTGGGCCTCCGGCAGTTCCTTGCGCGTAATCAGGAAACTGCCCGCCTTGAGGCGGACATCGCTCTCAAGCTCCAGGCCGGTAATCAAATGATCTACGTGCATTAACATAAGTTTTTGCTCTTACCCGCTCTGAGGTCTTATAAAAAATTTTCCGGCTTTAATACACCAATGGCAAATCATCTGTATCTAATTGGTTTATGCCCATTATATCACATTACGCCATGGTATACAAATTTGACACTCATTAATTACTATGTCAAGTATCGAAAGCAAGAGCACGATGATTCATTGCAGCATTGGCCTGATAATCGCCAATAACGTTTCAACTGAATTGCAAACCGAATGGAATGCTTAAAAACAAGCGCAATATTTTTCACGGAAGGTATCGATCAGCCCGCCACGGCGATCCTGAAAGCAATCAACCGCCGCGATTGACCATGGGGAATTAATCAACCGACACGCTCAAGGATACCGTCTAAATCCCAATCAACTTTTAAGCGCACCATGCCTGCTTCGCGATGTTCGTAGAGCAGGTGACCGTTGCGTAAGCCGTGCTCAAACAGCCTACCGGTAAGTATAACGTCTTTGGCACAGTAGTCAATCACCTTTTCCAGCATCCCCTCCCGGTACCATTGGATGGCCTGAAGGCCATCGGCGCTCTTGGGTTCTCCAAGAGTGGCTACCGCCAACGTTCCCAGGGCAATCCGGTGGCCAAGACGCTCGTGGATGTCGGCCAGGATATCAAACGTTTTGATCTTCGAAAGGTTTCGCGTACTGTAGGCTCGCAGCACATTATAGTCGAAATCGATCACGTTGAATCCCACCACCAGGTCAGCCTCGAACAGCAGGTCCAGCAACCTGTCGACGTCATTTTCGGTGAATGTCAGCAACTCACCGGTAGCGGCGTCCTGAAGCACGGCGCAGCTTACTTTCATCAGCTGTTTATTGCGCCATCCGCCCACTTCCTCCGCCGAACGCTGGGTTTCCAGATCGAAAACGTAGATTTTCTTCTCTCTGGGGAAAAGCACACCTGTTTCCTGCGCTTGGTCCTGCTTCAACGGCGGCTTTTCACCACCCTCGGCACTCTCATCTTCTTCGGCCACGGGAAGGTTCCTGATCCCCAGCAGCATCTCCAGCACGGCAACCGCGGCCTGCTTGTCCAGCGGCTTGTTGCCGCTGCCGCATTTTGGCGAATGGATGCAGGATGGACACCCTGACTCACAATCGCACTCGCCTATCAAGCGCCGGGCCGCATCCAGCAGTTCGCCAATCTTTTCATAGCCACCGTGGGCTATCCCCACTCCACCCGGATATCCGTCGTAGATAAATATAGCCGGGCCGCCAACCTGGGGATGTTCCGTGAAACAGATCCCACCGATATCGTTGCGGTCGCAGAGGACAAACAGCGGGAAGATGGCAATCGAAGCGTGCTCCACCGAGTGGATTCCGCCCATGAAATGCCCGCCATCGGCTGTTACTCCCCTGCTCACCCCGGCTGGAATCTCGATCCAGAAGCCGGTGGTCTCAAACACCTGAGGCGGCAGCTCGAGCGGGTGGGTGCTGAGCAGTTCGCCGCCTGAGATACCGCGTTTCTGGAAACCGTTGATCCGCTCTGTCACTTTCAGTCTCCCGTAGCGGACAATAAAATTCCCCTCCGGACGGCTGGCCAGCACTTCCAGAATTTCCGTGTCCTTCTCCGCGTTAATCATCGTGTAGTACGGGTCTCTGGAGCGCTCCACATATACATTGCGCTTCTCCATGTCCAGCCGGGCCACCCGGTACTGGCGGGCCCGGTGAAGGTAGATTGCGCCGGGATGGCACTCGGCCAGCACCCGTGCTCCACCCACTGAGCCGATCCGTTGCGACGGATCGCCCTCGCCGTCCAGGATCGTGTAGCTCTGCCCCGCCTGACGCAGGGACACATGACGGTGAGGATAGCGGGCCGCGCTGAACACCCGGCCATCGGCCGCGCGCTCCACCAGACGGCCACGCTCCAGTAATTTTGCCGTGGTCTCGGCCCAGCCGGGCGTAAATTGCTCGATCTCGGCCCTCTCCAGCGGGATTTCCGCGGCGGCGCACTCGATATGATCCGCCAGGATATAAGGATTCTCCGGATCGACAAGAGCTTGCTCACATCCGCGTGAGAAAAAATTCTCCGGGTGGCGCATGAAAAACTGATCCAGCGCATCGGCCTGGGCAATCATCAGCACAACACTCTCACGGTCCCCGCGCCCCACCCGTCCCCCCCGCTGCCAGGTCTGGGTAACCGTGCCGGGATAACCCACCAGCACACAGGCGTCCAGCCCGCCGATATCGATCCCCATCTCCAGGGCGCTGGTGCTGATCACCCCGTCAAGCTTATTGCCGGCAAGGTCTTGCTCAATCTGCCTTCGCTCACTGGGAAGGTAGCCGGAACGGTAGCTGCTCACCCGTCCGGCCAGCTTGCGATCGGAGCCCACCAGCCAGCTATGGATCAACTCCGTACTACGCCTGCTCTTGGTGAACGCGATAGTTTTGAACCCCGCCCCGACAACATCGGCAATCAGCCGCGCGGCCATGGTGGCGGGTCTTAGTTCCTGGGGATTGATGAAGACAAAATGTCTCCCCGCCGAGGGCGCGCCGCTGCTGTCCACCACCCGGAAAGGCGTGCCGAACAGCTTACCGGCGAACTGGCCCGGATTGCCCACCGTGGCGCTGGAGGCAATAAAAACCGGATCGGCTCCGTAGTGGGCCGCCACTCTTTTGAGCCGGGCCGCCACGGCCGAGAAATGCGCGCCGAAAATACCCTTGTAAGTGTGGAGTTCATCGACAACAACGAAGCGCAGGCCGCGGAAAAACTGCTCCCATTTCTGATGGTAGGCCAGGATACCGAGGTGCAGCATGTCGGGGTTGGTCAGGATTATATTTGGCGGGTCGGCCAGAATTTTTCGGCGACGGTGGGCGGTTGTGTCGCCGTCGTAGATTGCGCTGGTAACACCACCTCCCAGTAACCGCGACAACTGCTCGATCTTGCGCTGCTGGTCCTGCTCCAGCGCCTTGAGCGGGAACAGGTACAACGCCCTCGTAGCTGGATCAAGCAGGCAGGATTCCAGCACCGGCAGGTTGTAGATCATCGTTTTGCCGCTGGCGGTTGGCGTGGATACAACCACGTTCTCCCCGCAACGCACGGCGTCGATTGCCGCCGCCTGATGGCTGTACAGCTCGTGGACTCCGGTTTCCTTGACCGCCTCGGTCAGAGCTTGCGGCAAAGGTGGAGTAAGCTGCCCGTACGATGGTTCCACCGCTGGGATGTAGTGGTGATACACCACTGAATCCGCATAACGGTCCTGGTTTTTCAGCCACTGAACCAGCGCGGCCACACCGATATCCGCTGGCGGCTTATTGCTCTTTTTCTTGCCTCTGGACATGTTTCTCCTGCATCATTGGTACGGGTATCCAGAACAATATATAACTTCCCCGCCGCACCGCGAATTATTTTAGCCGATAACCGTAATAGTCTCTCTGTTATCGTTTATAATCCCCCAATGAAATCATCTGCGCAGAAGGTTCGAAATTGTAACCAAAAAGCCAGTACGGATTATTAAAACCCTTTCGGCAAAACTGCTCATTTATTATTATTCAAGTGCCGTACTGTGAAAAAATTCCGCATAAATTTCGCAAGAATAACCATTCCTAACATCCAAAGCCGGGGCATGTATCCGATGGCAGAAATATTTCCGTTCCGCGGGGTCTGTTTCGACCCTGAAAAAGCCGGGACGGCCTTTAAATATGCCTCATTCGAGCAGACTGCAATTTTCTGAAAACAAAGGGGAAATTTGATGAAAAGCATATTAATGATCTTCCTGCTTGCTGCCTTGCCCCATGTTCTCCTTGCCGATACTGTTAAACTCAAAGATGGAAGTGTTCTGGAAGGCGAGATCACCGTCCAAACCGATTCAAGTCTGTCTATCAGAACCTATGGCGGCAGCGTATTTGTTCTGAAACGCTACAATGTCATTAGTGCTGAATATGGCAAGACTTATACTCCCAGAAGCGGCGTAGTGGCGGTCGTCCTGTCCTTACTATACCCTGGCATCGGCAATTTTTACGTAGGTGACAATATCAAAGGTTTAATATTTGCCGCGGCGGGAACAGCAGGAATAGCTTTGTCGGTTTATGGGATTATGAAGCCGTCAAAGTGGATATTTACAGGTGATATTAATGATATTGATTCTGAAGGCCACCACCCTCCAGGTAGCAATGAAGAAGTGACTTATGATAATTATATATATGCGGGGTCTCTTCTATATTCAAGCGCTTCAATTGCCTCCTGTATAACGGCTTACCAAGGCAGCAAACCGCCGAAGATTGGTAATACAAAGTTTTCTTTGCTCTCGTTTAACTTCTGATCGGTATGCCCCAGACCACATCTGGCCCTAACACTGTAAATCTAAGGGCATGATGCAAAGCACAATAATCCAGACCTCTAATTCCGGTCCGGAAGTAAAAACCCTTTCGGCAAAACTGCTCATTTATTATTATTCAAGTGCCGTACTGTGAAAAAATTCCGCATAAATTTCGCAAGAATCACCATTCCTAACATCCAAAGCCGGGGCATGTATCCGATGGCAGAAATATTTCCGTTCCGCGGAGTCTGTTTCGATCCTGAAAAAGCCGGCCCGTTCGACAAGCTGGTAACCCAGCCCTATGACAAGATTCCCCCCAGCCTTCGTGAAAAATATCTCGAGCAGAGCGCCTACTCTATCGCCCGTGTTATCTGCGCCGCTCCCGAAGGGGCAGAGATCAAGGGGCATTTTTCCGAGGTGGCCAAAACCTACAACAAGTGGCTGGAGAGCGGCATCCTGGTGCGTAGCCAGCAGCCGTGCATCTACCCCTACCATCAGACATACAAGGTACCTGGCACCGGAGAGATTCGCACCCGCAAGGGTTTTGTGGCCCTGGGCAAGCTTCACGACTACGCCGACGGTGTGGTGCGTCCCCATGAGAAAACCCACAGCGGCCCCAAGCTGGACCGTCTGGAACTGACCCGTGCCACCACCAGCCAGTTCGGCCAGCTTTTTATGCTCTACCCTGATCCGCAGGGAGCAGTTAACGCCGTGCTGGAACGCACAACCGGCAGTGGGGCACCGATGATAGAGGTGACCGAGGGCGACTCGATAGTACATCGCATGTGGCGCGTAGACAACCCGCAGCAGATTAACGAGGTGCAAAAACTGATGGCCAGCCGCAACCTCTATATCGCCGACGGGCACCATCGCTATGAGACCGCCTGCACCTACTACCGCGAGCAGACCGCCGCCGGTGTAAAGATTATCGGCGATGAGGCGATAAGCAGGGCAATGATGAGCTTTGTCAGCGCCCATGACCCCGGCCTCAGTGTGCTGCCCACTCATCGGGCGCTGTTCGGCCTTGAGGATTTCTCGGCAAAGAATCTGCTTGATAAGCTCTCGGCGGATTTCGAGATAACCGAAGTTGGAGCGCCCACTGCAAAAAACCTGATAGCCGCGCTGGAGAAAATCTCCGCCGCCAGTGGCAACAAGCTGGTGCTGGCCGCTCGCGGGTACGGCTACCTGTTGGAACTGACGCTCAAGGACACGGCCGATCCGGATAAATTGATCGAGGGACCGGGCAGTGCAAAATGGAAAAGTCTGGACGTGAATATCCTGCACAAGCTGATTCTTGAGGACCGGCTGGGGATCAGCCCGGAGGACCTGGAGCACCAGCGCAATGTCTCTTACTTTCGCGACCCCGTGGAGGCCCTGGAGCTGGTAACGGACTCCGCTGGCAAACATCAGGCGGTGTTTTTCCTCAATCCCACCGGTGTGGACGAGGTGGTGGATATCGCGGACAACGGGGAGTTCATGCCACAGAAATCCACTGATTTCTATCCCAAGATGCTCACCGGGATGGTGATCAACAAGCTCAACCTTGGCTAGCATTTAAAATTGAACGGGAGCAAAAGATGAAAATCCTGGTTGCGGACAAGGTATCCCCCGAGGGCCTGGCGGTTCTTGAGCAGGCCGAAGGGGTGGAATTTGAAGTTAAAACAGGGTTGAACGAGGAGGAACTGACAGCGGCGGTGGCCGGGGTCGATGCCCTGGTGATCCGTAGCGGAGCGAAAGTAACCCGCAAGGTGATCGAGGCCGCGGACAAACTTCGCGCTATCGGACGGGCAGGCGTGGGCGTGGACAATGTGGACCTTGAGGCCGCCACCGAGAAGGGTATCGTGGTGATGAACACGCCCGATGGGAACACGATCGCCGCGGCGGAGCATACGGTGGGGCTGATCCTGGCCCTGGCCCGTAATATCGCCCCGGCCGACAGGTCGCTTAAGGAGAACCGCTGGGACCGTGCCTTGTACATGGGTGTGGAACTTCAGGGCAAAACCCTGGGCGTGGCCGGGTTGGGACGGATCGGTTCGCACGTGGCGAAAGTGGCTCAGGCGCTGAAGATGAAAGTTATCGCGTTCGACCCCTACTATCCGGTGGAGCGGGCCGCGGAAAACGAAATCGAGCTGGTTGAGCTGGATGCCCTGTTCGAGCGCGCGGATGTTATCACCCTGCACGTGCCCGCCACGGATGAGACCAGGGGCATGGTCAACGCCGCACGGCTGGCCAAAATGAAAAAGAGCGCCATGCTGGTCAACTGCGCACGTGGCGCTCTGGTGGACGAGGCCGCGTTACTGGCCGCACTGAAGGATGGTAAAATCAGCGGGGCCGCACTGGACGTTTACACACAGGAACCGCCCCAGTGCCGTGAACTGGTGGAGCACGAGCGGGTTGTGTCCACTCCCCACCTGGGAGCCTCCACCCGCGAGGCCCAGATCAACGTGGGTGTGCAGATAGCCCATCAGATCGTGGCCGCGCTCAAGGACGGGGCCTACGATAACGCGGTCAACCTTCCGCTCTCCGACACCGGCGTGCTGGAGAAGTTCGGCCACTTTATCGAACTCACCGAGCGGATCGGAGTGTTCGCCGCGCAGTTTGTCGATGGAGCTATCGAGAAAGTGACTATCACGCTGGCCGGCGAGTGCCGCGACGCAGTGGAGCCGCTCAAGTTGTCCGTACTCAAAGGGGTTCTTACTCCCGCCACCGGCGGTAACGTCAATTTTGTCAATGCTCCCTGGCTGGCCAAAAGCCGCGGGATAAAGGTGGAGAGTACGTTTAGCGAAAGCGAAGACTACACCAATCTGATCAGCGTAACTGTTACCACCCAGAAAGAAACCTGCCGTGTGGATGGCACTGTGTTCGGCGATGAATTGCCGAGGATCGTGAAGATCAACGAGTTCATTATGGAGGTTAACCTCAGGGGTAATATCCTGGCCCTGAAGAACCAGGACGTGCCGGGAGTGATCGGCCAGGTGGGAGGTATCCTGGGTGATGCGGGAGTGAATATTGCCGAGTACCGCCTTGGACGTGACGACATCAACAAGAATACGCTCTCGCTGGTCCGGACCGACACGGCCGCCTCCGATGAGACCGTGGAAAAAATCCGCCGGGTAAAGGGCATGCAACTGGTCAAGCGCCTTTTTATCAATTAACCACCCAAGGATGGAGAAGCGATGTCTGTTGCCAGAGACGAGCTATGCGCATATCTGGATGACCTTCTGGAAATAGCCAGTTGGGCGGGAGTGGACAAATCCCTCAACGGCCTTCAGGTGGAGGGAGCCGAAAGGGTGGAAAAAGTGGCCCTGGCTGTCGATGGTTGCCGGGAGACATTCGAGAGCTGCGCAGCGCTGAAGCGGGAACTGCTGATCGTCCATCACGGCCTGTTCTGGGGCCACCCGCTGGCTATTACCGGCAGCCATCACCGCCGGGTAAAAACCCTGCTGGAGGCGGGTATCTCGCTTTACGCCGCCCATCTTCCGCTGGATTTCCATCCACAGCTTGGCCACAACGCGCGGATCGCGCATTTAATGGGCCTTACGGACAAAGGGCCGCTGGTCCACGAATCGGGGATGCCGGTGGGAACTCTGGCCCAGAGCACACAAGCCGAGGGCCTGGAAAACTTCGTGCGCCGCCTCGATGACCTGCTTGATACCGCCTGCCACGTGCTGACTTTCGGTTCACCCGAGGTGCGCCGGGTGGGCATTATTGCAGGCGATGGCAACAAATTGCTGGATGAGGCCCTGAGCAAAAAAATCGACACCTTTGTTACAGGCGAGCAGAACCATACGGTTTATCATTTCGCCCGTGAGTTCGGGATAAACGTGATATTCGCCGGACATTACTCCACCGAGGTGCCGGGTCTTACGGCCCTGGGAGAGCATCTGGCCGGTAAGTTCGGCTTGGATTGCGAACTTATTCCCGCACCGACCGGGCTATGAGCAGTGTGAGCCTGTATGCTTGACAGTCTGCCGCAAAGTGACTATCTTAGCATGTTTGCACGTACATACCCTCTTGTTAATTCCGTGCTAATCGTTCAAATAATCTGGAGTTAAAGTGCCCTCTTTAGTTGTGATCGGCTCCCAGTGGGGAGATGAAGGCAAGGGCAAGATTGTCGACTACCTGGCCAGCAAGGCAGACCTGGTTGCCCGTTTCCAGGGTGGGGCCAACGCAGGCCACACGGTGGTGGTCGAAGGGACGCAGTTCATTCTGCATCAGATACCCAGCGGGATAATCTTTCCGCAGCCGGTTTGCGTAATCGGTAACGGCGTAGTGATCGATCCGGGCGGATTCAGCGAAGAACGCCGCGGCCTGGAGGAAAGTGGAATCGCCACAGCCGGCCGAATCAAGATCAGCAGCAAGGCGCACCTTCTGCTGGACTACCATAAGGTGCTGGACAAAGAGCGTGAGATTGTCCGCGGCAAGAGCAAGATCGGCACCACCGGACGCGGGATAGGCCCTGCCTACGAAGACAAAGTAAGCCGTTGCGGCGTACGGGTGATGGACCTTAATAACGTCGGCAAGCTTCGTCAGAAAATCGAAGCCAATGTCGAGTTGAAAAACAAGACGCTGGAGTCGATCGGCAGCAAGGAGCGGATAGACGCGGAAAAAGTTGTGGCCGAGACCATGGCTCATCGCGATGAGTTCCTGGAGTTGGAAACGGACGTGTCGCTCCTGATCCACGAGCAGATGGCCGCGGGACGCAATGTATTGCTGGAAGGCGCCCAGGGCCTGATGCTGGATGTGGACCACGGGACCTATCCGTTTGTTACTTCGAGCAACACAAGTATCGGCGGAGCGATGGCCGGACTGGGTATCGGCCCCAGGATGATCAATCACGTGTTGGGCGTGGTAAAAGCCTACACTACCCGTGTTGGCAACGGCCCGATGCCCACTGAGTTGACCGGTCCTGACGGTGAGCGGCTTAGAGAGCTTGGCGCCGAATACGGAGCCACCACGGGCAGGCCTCGTCGCTGCGGCTGGTTCGATGCCGTGGTTACCCGTTACAGCCAGCGGATTAACGGGCTGACCGGCTTGGTGGTAACCAAGCTGGACGTGCTCGATACGCTGGATGAAATCGATATCTGTAACGCATACAGTTACAAAGGCCAGACGTTGACCGAGTTCCCTCACGATCCTGACGTTCTGGAAAATTGCGAGCCGATTTACGAAACATTGCCGGGCTGGAAGAGTTCCACCAACGGGATCACCGAGTACGGTGAACTCCCGCCGGAGGCGCGCTCTTATCTTGAGCGAGTGGGTGCTATCATGGACTGCCCGATACAGCTCGTGAGCGTTGGTGTGCAGCGTGATCAGATAATTAATCGTGGTTACGGGTTCTAAGGGGTTGCCTTAAAAGGCGTTCGTAGTTATATTCGCCGCTCCTTAAAGCAAAAACTATAGCACCGGAATTATGTGGGCCGTTAGCTCAGTTGGTAGAGCAGCTGCCTTTTAAGCAGCGGGTCGCTGGTTCGATCCCAGCACGGCTCACCATTGTTATAAAGGGGTTTGGGATGTTTCCCAAACCCCTTTATAATTTAAAGCCCCTCTTGTCCCCAACACTATCCCCAACATATTTTTACATATTTCAAGGTAAATACACGCAAAACCGAATCTGCCTGTTAAGAAATTCATGGAAAACTGTGGGGTAATTTGAGAAAAAGAGTTTGGAGGCATTCCCATATCTTTTCAATCTTAGCTGCAACCGAATCTCATGCTGGAGAGTTTCTGCTCGTTAGACAGATTCCCGCAATCCATTTAACTCTTTATATCTCTATCAGTTACGCATAACCACTTCCCGCTTCAATCTGTATGTTATACCGGCTAATCAAGAGCTTCTAAAAAAAGAACCGCAAATAATCCAGAGGAGGAATCAAAAGTCCTGACGACTGTTAACCTGACGCTTCAACCGCTTCAGCGCCCAATCGGATATCTCTTTTTGCCTTTGTTCGGAAATACCCGAGGCTGCGGCAAGTTGCTCCAGCAACCCTGCATTCTGCTGTAGTGAACCTTGTTTGGAAAACCTTTCGACCATCCCGGCAAAACCCTGTTCATTAGGCATAATGGTAAATAACTGCCGCAGTTGATCCTTTATTGATTCAACTATGTATTGCGCTCGCTGATCGTCGATTCCCGAGGCAGCCTGCAAAGTTTGCAGAAGCTCTCTGTTCTCGTCAAACGTTCCCTGCTCAAAAAAAGATTTAACCATACCAGTATACCCCAGCTCATTTTCCCGCGGAACAACCCCGGCGCTATCCTGGAGAGCAACAAGCGGAGAGGGGGGCATTTCCTGCCTGGATGGTTGTTCGCTGTCAGTCGAGGCATTATCCCGGAGCACCTGCTCCAGGCTGTTCGTGTCCACGCCGGTTGCTGCTCCGGAAACCACCTGCCGGAAAAAATCCTGGAAAGCGGGTACCAGATTTTCGTGTACATTGTCCAGCAGCGGCTTGTCTTCATCGAAAAAATCCCGCTCAAAAAAATCAACCGACTGCGAGGACACATCATCTCTTTTTATCGCGAACGGTATCCCATCAGCCAGGTCGTAATATTTCACCTCGCCCTCTACGCAGGAAAAAAAACGCCGGTCTGTAAGCGCAGCGAATGGCACTGGCCCTCCGGACAGGTCCTCGCCGGACCAGCCAATGCCAAGCCTTGTTGCAAGTCTGTTAGTTAGACCGGACAGCCACTTGATAACTCTATCCTGGAAGTTGACCGCGGTACCCTGGTTATCACCAGAGAGAGCAGAGCGAGCCACCACCAGAGAAACGATAACTTCACCATCGTCCAGAATCCTCTGCCTGGAGATATATTCGACAACACTCGGGAACTCATACAAATAGTACCTGTTAGCCACCGCCGCGGCTGGAAACTGCAAAGCCGCCCCTGGATTGACCCCGCCCACAGCCTTTGCCAGCATGGCGAACGCTGCGGTTTCTCCTGCTGTCAAGTTATCAAACTCAACATATCCCCGCCTGAAAATCAGCGAGACATGGCCGCTCCTGATCCGGGAGTCCAAAAAGACCGTTTCAACGTCCGCGATCTTTATCCGGCTAAAAGACCAGCCGCTTTCTTGCCCATTTGGCAACCATTGCCAGTATCCCAGAGAACTATCACTGCAAAAGACCATCACGCTGCTGTCTCTGGCGCAAACAAGCGAATGGACAGGCAGAGGCTCCGCAATATATTCTCCTGCCTTGGCCAGCGCCTTATCCAGGTTCGCGCTGATTGTCAGCCCTTGAACCAGGTTTACCGGCCTGGCCTTAACAGGACCGTCCTGTTGACGGTCCACGAGGATCAAGTCAATTGTCCCATTCCCATAATAGACACGTTTCAACGCCCATAAATTCCGGTATGGCTTCCACTGAAATTTTCCGCCGCGGGCATCTTCAAGATAGAACAGCGAGTTCGGTCCGAAAACCAGCACGTCACTGGAGCCGCCCAGGGCATAGCCACTAAGGACTTTATCACCATCTGGCCAGGAGTTCTCCCGCATGATCGCCACGGCTTTGGCAAAAGCAAAAACAACCGGTTTCCATTCCATGTTATCGAGATTGTCAAACACATGGCTCCAGAACTTTTGCAGAGAACCGTCCTGCCAGGAATGATAATCATACAATGAATACATTTGCTCCCGCGAAAGCTCCATTTTGCCTGCAATCGCAAGAAGATATTTCAGCACTACAGCCTGATCTCGCTCCGGGTATTGCGAAAATATTTCGCCCAACCGGCTTGCGGAGTTTTTAAATGCCGCCAGCTCATCCCCGGAGGCTCGTTGAGATATTAGCGCGTTCCTGAGCCCGCTAACAATCTTCTCCACCCTGCCCACTCCCGGGCTGCCACTGGGTAAAATATCGCCGGGACCACCCTCTCTCTTGCCCTGAAATTCGAAAACCAGCACCACGGCCATCAACAGAACGAGCAAGATTGAAATGTACCCCAGGCTGGTGGCCGACGGGCTTTTTAGATATTTCTTCAACATTCTCTTCACCTTTTAATTAACCGCAGTTACGTTTACTGGCCTAAGCTGGAAAGTCCGGGACCCAGCACTACCACAAGTTATCCGTCCAGCGCCTGAGCCGGTTGAAGGCCTCGCCGAAAACTGATCCGCCAGCGCCGGTAAACCTATCCTCGCCAGCCAGGTACTCACCACTCGCTCCACAAAGGACAAGCCCTACAGCCGTGGCAAAAGCCGGATCGTCCACCATTTTTTTCAGTCCGCCCACGCCCGCGGGCCTGCCGATCCGTACAGGCAGGTTCATTATTTCCTCGCAAACCCTGGCGATCCTGGCCAGGTTACCGCTCCCCCCGGTAATGACTACTCCCTCGTCCAGCGGCAAATTTGAGTCCTTGATTTTACGGAACGCCAGTCCAAGGATTTCTTCCACTCTGGGCTTGATAATCGAAGCCAGCAGCTTGCTGGAAACCTGCCGCCCGGGATGTGTGGAAACGCCGGGAATATCGAGCATCTCCCCGGCTTCGGCCTGGGAGTGCAGGGCACAGCCGTATTTTTCCTTGATCGCTTGCGCCTGATGCGCGGGTGTGCGCAGGCCGATTGAAATGGCGTTGGTCAAGTTGTCGCCCGCCAGACCCAGCACACTGGAATAACGGACACTGCCGCCGGAGAAAATGGCGATGTCGGTGGTCCCGCCGCCAATATCGATCAGCGAGATGCCCAGATTTTTTTCATCCTCGCTTAGCACGGAGTTGCTTGCCGCCAGCGAGGCCAGGACCATGTTGTAAATCTCGAAACCGCTCCGATAAATGCACTTGACGATGTTTTGCATCAGGGTGGGAGCTGCTGTGACCAGGTGGATATTGGCTTCCAGGCTGTTGCCGCACATACCCAGCGGATTGACCACACCATCCTGGTCATCGACTTTAAAGTCCATGGGGATGACATGGATAATTTCCCGGTCGATGGGCAGGCAAGCCACCTTGGCCACCTCGATGGCCCGGGCCACGTCATCTTGGCCGATCTCGTCGCGCCCCCTGGCCACGGCGACAACTCCCCGGCAGTTGTTGGAACGGATGTGGTCGCCCGAGATCCCGGTATAAACTCCAGTTACACGGACGCCAGCCATCCGCTCCGCCTGCTCGATTGCCTCGCTGATAGCCTGCACGGTATTTTCAATGTCGACAACCACGCCAAAGCGTAATCCATCGCTGGCTGCGCATCCAACCCCGACAACGCTCAACTGCTCGTCCCCGTCCGTCCTCTCGGCAATAACAGCCCTTACGCTGCTGCTGCCAACGTCGAGGCCTGTAATAATTTCTTTTTTCATTTTATTACCGTCAAATCACCTGCTAGAGTTTGCGGCGGAAGATTCCCCCGCAAGATGAAAAATATTACACTTCAGAAGCATATTGAAATAACACATTGCTACAGTTCATTATAAAGTTTCTCTATCTCTTCTTTATTATGTTTTCTCTCGAGCCTTCTGATGATAAAATGGCCTCGCGCCATGGCCTGGAAATGGTTGATAAAAACCGTGTTGATTGCCGCTCCTCCCAGCGCTCCGATCACGGGGATCGCTTGCGCCGCGATTTTGTTGGAAACAACAATTCCGTACCGTGCGCCGATCTGAGACAGTAGCCTGCTGATCTGCGGAGCTACCCCTTTGGCCACCAGTCTCTCCGAGATATTCTCGATTATTCCCGATATCTCCTTGGCCAGGATAGCCCTGATGGCAAAGTAACTTGTCCTGGCGGAGCTATCCTCTTTAGTCCCTCCACCCAGCGCGAATACTTCCATGCAGGCCAATTTCGCCTCGATCGTCTCTATCTCCTCACCCTCGTTACGGGCAATATCCAGTACGGAGCGCATAATTATCATCGTGGAAACCGGCAGCTCGAGGGTAAGCGCCGCCAGGCCGAAAAAACCCCCGGCAGCGCCCGTGGAGGCTATGGCCAGCTTGTGAAAATTGTCGGATGAAACGGCTTCGGACCGGTTGTCCAGGGTACGAATTGTCAGCTTAAAGGCCTTGTCCAGTGAGATCCTGATCACTTTCTGCATCGTATCAGACCATTTGTCCGGCAGGAGTTCAAACCCCTTTTCCACCGCTTTCCCCACCGCGTCACTAAGCTTTACGGCAAAACTTGTGGATTCCAACAGTTTTTTTGCTTTTACCAAATCCTGCTTTTCTTTTTCGGTAAAAGACATTTTTGCAGATTCCTTCCGGCCCTCGTTCAGGGCAGCTCTTTGGTTATAATAATCATCTCAAAACATTGGCACGCCACTGTTTTTCAGTGAGTCGGTTCTTTCAGGCCATGATCGATCTGGTTCCAGGTCCGCTCATGGGCGTAATAAGCGAAGAATTTTATCAGGCAGTCCATTGTTCCGATTATTGCCGCATATTGAAAACTATCGGTAATCACCCAGGCAACGCCAGTTGTGATCAAGGTGGCCAGTACCCGCCAGCTAATGGTCTTAAGTATGCTGCGATATCTAGTTTCCAAAAGATTACCGTGCCGGTGGAATGTAAGCTGACCCACTCAGCAGTTCAAATATCCTGCATCGTTCAAAGCCCGGCTAAGTTTTTCTGACTGTGATACTCCTGCCGATGCTCTTTTCCAGGGCAAGCTGTACATTTTGCGTTTGAATCACAAGGGCAGGCGATTTTTGATGGACGGAGACCACCGTGCCGGGAATAATCCCATACGAGGCGAATTTGTGCAGAATGGCGTGCTGATCCGTGCCGATGTAGACTATCTTGACTTTTCTGCCTATCTCGACATTGTCGAGAGTAGTAATAATGTTATCGACTTCCTTCCGTCCTTCCAAACAGCAGTCGCCTTTGGGAATATTGGAACCATGAGGGCATTTTCCGGGATGTCCCAACAGGGTGCAGATGGTTTCTTCCACTCCCTCGGTTAACACGTGTTCGAATTCGCAGGCTGTCTTTTCTATCGAATCGATGTCCATCCCCAGCACATCCACCATCAACCTCTCGGCCAGCCTGTGTTTTCTGATGATGGATTTGGCTTTTGTCTCTCCTGATGGGGTCAACTCAATCTGGTCCCGCTCACTACTGGTGCTGACCAGACCCTTTTCCCGCAAGCCGGCCAACGTTTCCTCATCGATCATAACTCCGCTGCTCTCTTTAATCTCATTGAGCGAATTGCAACCGTTTTCTCTGGCAACCCAGACAGCTTCCAGAATCTCTTCGATTATTTCCCGGTTTATGGTCATTGTCAATACACCACGTGGAGTATTTTATTGGTAATGATCCCGATTAGAAAAGCGTATGCCAGTACAAAAGCGCCGATACTTCCGGCAACCTTCAGGCCGTACTCCTTGACGACAATCAGAACACTGGTAAGGCAGGGTATCATAAGGGTCATAACAACCAGGGCGACTATCACCTGGATTTCGGAAAGCAGCCCGGTATCGGCAACAGTTTTAAGGACCGCGGCCCCGGCTTCCCTTTTAATAAAGCTCAGAATAAAGATTTCCGTCAGCTGGGGCGGCAGGCCCAACAGTCCACTGACCAGCGGTTTGCCGGCCGCTTCTATATATTGGAGCACTTTTATCTTGTCGAGCGTGAAAAGGATGATCGAGGCCAGAAAAAACAGGGGGATGACTTCCCTCAAAAAAGCCTTCACCCTCATTAATGTCTTGGAGAACGTATACTTGATATTCGGCAAGCGGATGGGGTGCAACTCCATAAACAAGCCCGATTTTTCTCCCGGAATGAAGCGGGCAGCCAAAATACCGACTAAAAGAAGTTGAAAAACAACAACTCCGGTCAGAACCAGCACCGCTTTCAAAGAAATAGTGGCCAGGATAGCGGCATAGATGCTCAACTGCCCGGAGCAGGGAATACCAATCCACAGCAGCAGAATTGCGATTATCCGCTCCTTTTTGGTATCCAGCGCCCTGACACTCAACGAGGCCACCGTTACACAACTGAATCCCAGAAACAAAGGCATCGCAGCCTTGCCATTAAGCCCCATCTTCTCGAACAATGCGTTGAACAGAATCCCCACCCGCGAAAGATAGCCGGAATCCTCCAGCAGGCTGTAGGCAAAAAAGAACGTGCAGATAATGGGCAGGACTATCCCGATCCCGGCCATGACCCCTATTGTAATCAAGCCGTAATTGCCCAAAAAGGCATCATATACCAGTTGGGAGGGAATGTACCGCAAAAGATTTTCCGCCAAAGGCACCAGCAACTTCCCAATGACGTTTATCTGGATATAATCGGCTAAGAACTCCGCTCCTATCTTGCCTACAAAAACGTATAAGAGTGCCAATACAACCAGCAGGATCGGGAGGCCATAGAGGGGGTGGCAACTGTAACTACTCAACTTTTCCAGAAATGGTCTTTTTTTAACCGGCAATATTCTGGTGGACAAATCTTCTATTTCGGTGGCTCTTTCAACCCGGTGATGGATTATATCCAACTGCAGGCTGATCCTGTTCCGGCGCTTTGTCCTGCTCACAATCTGGCTGGCCTGCTCCAGCTCATTATCACTCAGGAACGTTCCCCTGACGTATTCCATAACCTGGCTGTTATCGGAAAAGAGCTGGAGAACGAAGAGGCGGTTGAGGAAACCGTTGTGATGGGGAAGGTTTTGAATCTGGCTGATACTCTCTTCCAGATAATCGGAATACCGCGTATGATTTTGAGATACCCGGGGACAGACCAGGCTTTTTTTCAGCTCACTTATACCTTCCTGCTCGTTGGCGATGGTCATCACCACATCAACGCCCAGGTTGGCGGCCAGGGTCTGCTCATCGATGACAATCCCCTTCAGCAGCGCCTCGTCCATCATATTGAGCGCCAGCACCATCGGCTTGCCCAGCTCGATTATCTCGCAGCTTAAAATCAAATCCCTTTTCAGGTTTTTGGCGTCCAGCACCTGCAGGATGATACTGTTACTTTCCTGGAGGATCAGATCGCGGGCAATAATCTCCTCTTCGGAATTGCCGAACAGACTGTTTATTCCAGGTACATCGATTACCTTGTAGAGCTTGCCATTCAAGTTCAATTTGCCGTAAGAGAGCTCGATAAACGAGTCCCTGGGGGTCTCGACACGGATATTCTTCCGGCAAAGCTTACGAAAAACGGTTGACTTGCCGACATTCGGGTTACCGACCATAACGATAGTCCCGGCTATGCCAGCCAGCTCCGCCTTCGTACCCGCTTTGGAAGAATTTATCATTACAGTTGGCTCCAGGCCATATAATCACAAGACGCCGCTACGGCACAAGCCCGGGCATGTGCCGCGGGCGTACCGGGAGTACGTTGAGGAGGCAAATTGCGAAACAAGCGGCGCAGCAGGGAATTCAACCCCACAACCTCTTGCTCACCGGGTCGCAA
>SDBV01000037.1_pt1 | contig 123525 bp, 133 predicted proteins | sample 2277081 | NCBI WGS metagenome assembly SDBV01 (sample SAMN10402039, study PRJNA504765) | marine sediment metagenome | isolation source: marine sediment core GS10_PC15, 223 cmbsf | place: Arctic Ocean: Southern Knipovich Ridge | collected 2010 | reverse complement strand
CTCATATATCTAATATAAGGGGGAAAACCTTATTTTTAAAGGTTTCTTTATTTAGGATATATTCCTATCGATTTATTACACAAACTCATCTTTATTACACAAGGTTAGATATTACACAAAGCCGAAAAAACCCAAACCTTTATAAATAATAAGTTCATTCTAGACTATGAAGTGAGAGAAGAAAGGAGAATTAGATTGTTTCTCACAACTTTGTAAGATGAAGATAAAACCGAGCAAAAGACCAAAAAAACGGTATATTGTTTTTGAGGTAATCTCGAATGACTTAAATAACGATTCAGCTATTCAGAATGCTATCAAAAAGTCTGTTTTCAATGTATTGGGAGTTCAATATAATGAATCAGGCATAAGGTTTTTAAAGAATAAATACAAGCCCAGTATACACAGGGGAATCTTCAGAGTGAATAACAAATACGCTAAATCAGTTGTTGGGGCTGTTAATAAAAGCAGGTCTTTTAAGACACTTGGAATGAGCGGAATTTTGAAGAAAGCTGAGAGTAGATATTTGAAAATTGCGAGTTGATTAATATCTGCCCCATTGGCAGAACTAAATGTATGGCCCACCCACCCGGTTTTGGAAGGGTGAGACGTACAACTAACAACTAAAATAAAAAAATTATAAAAAATAAAATGAAGGTGAATTAAAAAATGGTTGAACCAATGCCACATCAATTAATGGGATATGACAGGACTATTACTATGTTTAGTCCTGATGGTAGATTATTACAGGTAGAATATGCTAAAAAGACTGTAAGGCAGGGGAGTACTGCTATTGGAATTGTGTGTTCTGATGGTGTTCTGCTTGTTACTGACAAGAGGATTGTTGATAATTTGATTGTTACAGAGAGTGTGGAGAAGATCTGGCAGATAGATGACCATATTGGGGCAACTGCTTCTGGTATTTTGTCTGATGCCAGAGTGCTGATAGAAAGAGCACAGCTTAAGGCACAACAGCACAAGGTAACTTATGATAGCCCTGTTGATGTTATAACAATCGTAAAGGATATTGCTAATCTAAAGCAGATGTGCACACAGAGCGGTGGCCTCCGGCCGTTTGGTGTCTCTGTGCTTGTTGCTGGCGTTGATGCTGACAAACCAAGATTATATGAGACAGATCCAACTGGTATTTATTTTGAGTATCATGCCAGTGTTATTGGTGAGGGGGAGATTGAGGTAGAGGAGATTCTACAGAAAGAATATAAGAAAGAAATTACAATTGAAGATGCACTAAAGCTTTGTTTAGGAGCTTTGAAAAAGGTTTTGGGAGAAAACTTTTCTCTTGAGAGAATAGATGCTGCTTATATTAAAATGGATGAGAGGAAATTCAAGAAATTCTCTAAAGAAACAATTGAGAGGACCCTAGGTTCTATAAAGATAAAGATAAAGAAAAAGAAGAAGTAAAATGACAACTGTAGATGAAGCTAAGATTGTGAAGTTAAAGACACACGGACAGGAGTTTGAGATAATGGCAGATAGCGCTAAGGCTTTGGCTTTGAAAGCAGGAGCTGCTGTTGATATAAAAGATGTTTTAGCTGTCCAGAAGGTATTTACAGATGCAAAGAAAGGTATGGAGGCTTCACCAAATGCATTAAAGAGTGTGTTTAATACAGAAGACCCTCTTGAAGCTGCTAAAATCATAATCCAGAAAGGAGATATACCTTTGAGTGCTGAGTATAAGCAAGATTTGAGGGAGCAGAAGAAAAGACAGATTATAAATATTATCCATAGAAACGCTGTTGACCCTAAGACACATGCACCACATCCACCTCAAAGGATAGAATCTGCTTTAGATGAAGCAAAGTTTCGTGTTGATGAGGGAAAGGATGCTAATAGCCAGGTTGAAGATGCATTAAAGGTTCTTAGGCCGATACTGCCTATAAAGTTTGAGACTAAGGAAATAGCTGTAAAGATTCCAGCGGATTATGCAGCAAAATCATATTCAGTTTTGAGTTCATTTGGCAAAAAGCTAAGAGAAGACTGGCAGACAGATGGAAGTTTAGTTGTTGTTGTGGAGATACCAGGAGGACTTGAAGAGGATTTTCATGACAAGCTGAATGCTTTATGTCATGGTGAAGTTGAGTCAAAGATATTGAATGTTAAATAATGATTATAAAATAAATAATGAAAGGTGAAAAAATATGAGTAAACTATTAGTAAAATCGAAGGAAATTGTGGTTCCTGGTGAAATTTTAGCTGAGGGGATGGATAATCTTCCAGGCATAGGAACCTATAGAGAAGGAGAGCAGATATTAGCAGGAAGATTAGGATTAACATTAATTGATGGAAGAACTATCAAGTTAATTCCAGTATCCGGAAGATATTCTCCTAAAAGAGACGATACAATAATCTGCAAGGTTATTGATATCAATTTTAGCGGGTGGAGAGTAAGTACCAATTCTGCGTATAGCGCAATGCTTTCTATGAGAGATGGCACTGCAGCTTATATACAAAAAGGAGCAGACCTGACACAGTACTTCAATTTAGGGGAGTATATGGTCGCCCAGGTTGTGAATGTGACTTCCCAAAGGCTTATTGACATAACAATGAAAGGCCCTGGGCTGCATAAGCTTAGTGGTGGAAGGATTATAAATGTTAGTTGTCATAAGGTGCCAAGAATAATTGGAAAGCAGGGAAGTATGGTTGGCATGATTAAACAGGCAACTGGCTGCAGGATTACTGTAGGTCAGAATGGTTTAGTATGGCTGCAGGGAGAACCAGATAAGGAACTTCTTGTTGAGAAAACAATAAGAAAGATAGAGAAAGAAAGCCATTTGGCTGGACTAACGGACAGAATACAGAAGTTTCTTGAGAAAGAGACTGGGACAAAGTTAAGTGCTGGAGCACAGTCAAGTACTGGAGCACAGTCAAGTGATGGAGCACAGTCAGCCCCAAAAATGGCAGGAGCTAATACAGGTGATAATAATGGCTTATAAGAAAAGAGCAGATGGAAGAAAATTTGACGAAATGAGAAAGATAGAAGCAAAGGTTGGAGTAATAAAAAGAGCAGATGGCTCTGCTGAATTTAGATTTGGAAATACATGGGCTATTGCTGCTGTTTACGGTCCCAGGGAGATGTATCCCAGATTTTTGCAGGACCCTTCAAAAGGAACTTTAAGGTGCAATTATAATATGATGCCTTTTTCCTCTAAAGGGGACAGGGTAAGGCCTGGTGGTTCAAGAAGATCTAAGGAAATCTCAATGGTTACAAAAAAGGCTTTACTGCCTGTTTTGAATCTTGAGGATTATCCAAATGCAGTTGTTGATGTGTTTATTGAACTGCCTGAAACAGAGGCTGGCTCAAGAACAGCAGGCATTAATGCCGCAGCTATGGCATTAGCTGATGCTGGTATGCTTATGAAGGATCTGGTTGCATCAGTTTCTGTCGGTAGGGTTGATGATAAGATAGTTGTTGACCTGGATTATACTGAAGAGTCTTATGAAGGTGGGCCTGTTGCAGACATTCCAATGGCTGTTTTGCCTAGTACTGGCGAGATTTCTTTATTGCAGATGGATGGTTTGCTTTCTAAAGAGCAGTTTGCTGAGGCGATTAAGATGGGCAAAGAGGCTTGTAAGAAGATATATGAGATACAGAAAAAAGCGCTGAAAGAGAAATTTAATGTAAAAGGTGATTCACAATGAACGAAGACTTAAAACAACATGTTCTGATGCTTCTTAAATCAGATAAAAGGTTGGATGGAAGGAAACCTTTGGAATATAGGAAACCAGTTAAGATTGAATATGATTTTACATCTACAGCACAGGGTTCTGCTAAGGTTACAATCGGAGATACAGAAGTTATGGCTGGCATTAAGATGGATATGGGTACTCCATATCCTGACAGGCAGGATGAAGGCACAATTATTTGTGGTGCTGAACTGTTGCCACTTTCTAACCCTGAGTTTGAGTCAGGACCTCCTGGAATACAGGCTGTAGAGATTGCTCGTATAGTTGATAGGGGAATTCGGGAAAGTAAGACTATTGATTTCAAGAAGCTATGCGTTAAGGAAGGAGAGCAGGTATGGCTGGTGTTGATTGATGTTATGTCATTGAATGATGCTGGGAACTTGTTTGATGCTTCTGCTTTAGCTGCTTATGCTGCTTTACAGACTACTTTTTTCCCTAAATTTGACGGGGAGACAGTAGACTATAAAGAGAAGGGTAAGAAATTAGAGCTTAAGAATATACCTTTATCAGTTACTGTCTGTAAGATTGGGGATACTTTTATAGTTGATCCTACTACAGAGGAAGAGAAGGTTATAGACGCTCGTTTAACTGTAGCTACACTTGAAGATGGCACATTATGTGCTATGCAGAAAGGTGGAGATGTTCCTTTATCAGAAGAGGACATTGCTAAGATGGTTGAGATTGGTACTGAGAAAGGGAAAGAGTTAAGAAAAGTTCTTAAATAATTATGGAGGCTACTTAAAATGGATGATGGAGAAAAATATACAAAGTACGAAAAGGCAAGAATCTTAGGTGCAAGGTCTTTACAGATTTCAATGGGTGCTCCTTTTTTGATTAAGATGAGCAAAAAGGATTTGGAGAAGATTAAGTATAATCCTGTTGAGATTGCTAAAATGGAATTTGCAAAAGGAATAATTCCTATAACTGTTAAAAGGCCAATGCCTGAAAGCGAAGATTATAAAGCAGATAAGGCTAAGGAAGCTGCTTAATTTTTTTTATTTTATGATATTTGGAAAAATTCCAACAACAACATAGGGTTCAAACACGGCTAAAATCTTCTTAAGATTTTATCCTATGCCAAAAGGATTTTTCCGAACTTCGTAACGGAAAAAATCCTCTTCAGGCAGTTTTCATCCATGTTGTTGGAATTTTCTTTTATACAAGATGAAAGAGATTACAGAAGAAAAACTGAAGAAGTATGTTTCTGTTACTAAGGAAGCGATTTCTAAAGCTACTAAAAGTGGTAATCGTACTTCGTTAGTTAAAGAAAGGGAAGATTGCCTGGATATGATCAAAAGATATTTCTCAGATGCTTTGCATTTTAAAGAAAAAGATGATTTTGTCAATGCATTTGCTGCTTTGAACTATGCACATGGTTGGCTGGATGCTTGTGCTAGGATTGGGATATTTGATGTTCATGACAGTAAGTTGTTTACTGTTGATTGAATAAATCGAAATATTTATATTTAGAGTAATAACTCCAGAAGAGTAATATGGCTAAACCTTACACTAAGGGGCAATTCAAAACAAATAATGTGTTATATGCAGCATACTTAAGTATGGAAGAAGCTGCACACGTAATTGATTTAGCTAGACAAGAACTGCCTGATATTACCCTTAGATTTTCTAAAAATATTCCACCTGATGATGGTGTTGAAAAGAAGGTTCAGAAAGCAGTTAATGGAATTGTTCAAGACAATTGTCTTGCAGAAGGAGACAAGATTGAAAATGCAAACCTATTTGAATATAATCATGATATTTGGAACCCTTTTCATGGATATGGGCATTGGACAGCTACATTCGAATCTGATAGACCTGCTATCGACTTACTTAATGAAGGAGTTCATCATATAGATATGAAAGTGGGTGACTGGTTAAATGGTCAATTAGTTGCTGGGATGTATGTTAGGGATGATGAAGGACCTGACATTATGGTTTATGATAAAGTTAATCCTGTAAAAGAAACCGAATTATGGAGAACAGCAAATGATTATGCTATTAAATTTGCCAAGTTATTGGATGAAACATTACCTAAGGAAATGGAAGTTTCCAAAAGCGTTTAATAGATTTCTAACTTATTTTGTCTGATACTTTATGCAAAGCATAACATTTATAAATCACTTTAAATTCTGCATTAATAGAATGAACCACGAAGATAAAATAAAACAATTAAGAAGGCATATTGACAGAATAGATACTGTGATAATTACTGCTCTTGCTGAGAGAATGTCGCTAATTCCTGATGTTGCAGAGTATAAGATTAAGAATAATGTGCCTATCTTTGATGAGAAAAGGGAAGTAGAGATAATGGATAAGTTAAAGAAAATAGCTGCACAGCATGGTTTAGATGGCAGCTTTGTTGAAGAGATTTTCTTAAGCTGTTTTAATGAATCAAAGAGAATACAGAACGATATTATAAATAAGTCTAAGCCATAAATACTTTATCTGTCCTTATAGCCATTCCTTTATCTTTCTTTATAATTTCTTTTGATGTTAGTAATGCTGTTCCTAACGCCACTAATTCGCCTTTTAGGCTCATTACTGCAACCAGGTCTTGTTTTTTGATGTTTGATTCTAACTTACTTATCCCTGGTATGGCTAAATCCCTTCCATGGGTTAATGGTTTTATTGTTGAGTCTAAGATCCAGACTTTTGGAAGATGTTTTACTGCATTTTCAACTGGCTGTATTATTTTCCTTAGGTATTTGTCGTTGTTTTCCTCTTTATAGTAATGGAAAGCGTCTGTTAGGTCTTGTAGGATGAATGAAGTATCTTCGTTGAAGGTAGCTACTCTTGTTCTTCTCAGTTCGGCCATATGCGCTCCGCAGCCTAGTTTTTTTCCAATGTCGTGGCAAAGCTTTCTAATGTATGTGCCTGCCTGGCAGCCTACTTTGAATAAGATGTTTTGTTCGTCTATTTCTAAGACATCGATGTAGTAGATATTTCTTGTTCTTTCTATTCTTCTTACTGCACTTTTAACAGGCGGCTTTTGCCTGATCTTTCCTGTAAATTCTTTGAGAACTGCCTTTATTTTTTCTTCTTTTATTGGCTTGTGCAGGTACATTAGGGCTACATATTCTTTTCCTGCTGGTAAGAGAGCTTGTGCTATTCTTGTTGCTTTACTTAGGGCTACTACTAAAAGGCCTGTAACTTTTGGGTCTAGAGTTCCTGAGTGGCCTGCTTTGCTTATGTTTAGAATTCTTTTAACATAATCTGATGTTTGATGGCTCGTTGGACCTGGTGGTTTGTCTATGTTAACAATGCCGTAGTTTATTATTTCTTTTGTTGTTCTTTCTTCTGGCTTTTTTCCTTCATTACCTTTGGATTCTTTCTTTATTAGAATTTCTCTTTCTATTGTTTCGAATGGGAATTGGTTCATAATTATATAGAAAAAGTATTGTTTATTTTAAATTTATCCTTTCTGCTGAGGTGCAGTTGGATGTGAGTCTACTCTTTTTGATATTGGAGCTTGTTTTGGAGCGTGTGTTTTTTGAAGAGATTCTTTTAGTTCTTTTATTTCTTCTTTTTGAACCTTTTTTGCTTCTTCTACCTTTTCTTCTTTAATGTACTTTTTCTCTGTGTCTTCTCCGCCTAGAGCGTCTTTAATCTGTATTTCGTCTTCTTTTTCTTTCTTTTTCTTTGGTTCTTTTAGTTTTTCTACTGGTGCTCCTATTAATTCAACCTGCACCATGCCTTCTTCGTCTTTTTTACAGCTGACTTTGATATGATGAGGGGGATTTCTTATGCCGTGTTTCCACATTTCTGTGTTAAGGTATTTTCCTATCTTAAGCTCTTTTGCTTTCATGTGTTTCGTAACAAACTCTCTGATGGCACTTACTGCCCTGTTTGTTCTTTTCCATCTTGGAGCTCTTTGATACTTCTTTCTAAGTGGAATATTATAGACTCTATCTAAAACGATTTTCTTTTCCTTTTTATCGTCTTTTTTTGCCATTTTTATGCTTTAGTTTTAGTTCTTCTCCAGCTTCTCTTTACAGCAGTATGCCTGCCTGGATGGACTCTTCTTCCTTTGCCATACTTTCTAGGTACTGTCCAGAAAGGTGCCCATCTAGTTAAACGGTTTAATCTTGTCAATCTTTTCTTTCTTGACGGGTGTTTGTATCTTGCCATTTTATATTCTCTTGATTTTGAAATCCTTTTTTTCAGTTTGTAATTGTTTTAATATTTCCTTTAATTTTTCGTCAGTTATTTTTTCTTTGATTTGATTTTGCTGGATTGCCTGGCCCAATATTACTATCAATTGAATAGCTTTGTCCTGGTGAGCTGCTTTTAAATTTCCAAACCTTTGCAATGCCTCTTTTGTTAGGAATTGTTTAACGACAATTTCTAACTGCTCAATCTGAGCCTGCATTTGCTGCTGCTCTCCTGCTTGTTGTAATTGTTCTTCCTGTTGATTTTGAAGTTCAGCTAATTTTCTTCTTTTTATTTCCTCTAACTCATCCATTTTATTCTTTCTTTTCAGCTTTCTTTGCTAAATCAGCTGCCTTTGGAACATCATCGCTTTGAGACTTTGTCTCTAACCCCTCAGAAACCTTCGGTTTCTGAGACTTTGGAACTTCCTTTTTGACTTCTTCAATTAGTTTTTCTGCTGTTACTTTTTTGCCTTGTGCAAATTCCTTTGTTTTTTTAGCCAGTTCTTCTACTTTTGATTTTATATCTTTTTTTGGTTCTTCTTTTTTAACTTCTGGTTTTTTTACTGGTTGATTTCCTATTAATTTCTTAGCAATATTATCCATTAATTTGATGCCTTTGGGAGTTATTACTTTTCCTTTATGAACTCCTTTTTTGTCTTTTTTTACTAATTCAGCTTTTTCTAACTGCTGCAGTATCTTTCTTAATATATTACCAGAGCCTTTTCTGAATTGTTCTGGCTGATGACCACGGTTTTTAAGACCGCCATAGAATAATCTTAGTTTAGAAACGCCAATAGGGCCTTTTAACCTGACTTTCCTCATTACAGAAGCTGCCCTAACATACCACCAGTCCTGCCTTGTAGGTGGCCTTTCCCTGCTTGAACCTGTCTTAACAAAGCTAGCCCAATCAGGTGCTTTAATAGTTTCTACTTTCTGCAGCTCTTTAGCTAGTTCGTCTATCAAATCAGTTGCATCAACATCATACATTGTCATTTTAATCGTTTTTAATCTTTAATCGTTTTTATTTGTTCATGCCTTGCGGCATTAGAACGGCTATATTGAAATAACCTATATACTGGGATTAGTTAGGGATTTATAAAGGTGTTGGTTTTGTTGAGAAAGAGGGGAGTTCTGTTTTATCTAGTTTAGTATTAAGAACAAGAATAATCTTAATAATCTATTGTAGTTTCAGTTCCATCCCGAGATATGTGAACATTTATTACAGTTCCGTCTTTAGAATCATGAACATATATGGAGGGTTTTTCCTTATCCACTTGAACTGCCTTGCCATTCTCACATGAAAAACCCCCGAATACGTACGTTTTTCCTTCTTCAGGATGCCATTCAGCCGTAACTGCGGAATACCAGCGATATTTAATAGTTCCAGAACTACTTGTCTCCCAACGAGAAACAATCATATCGTCACAATAAAACCAATCAGGGTATTGACCCTTATATCTTCCTTTATAACAAGTTCTAACATCACCCTCTATCTTCCAAATAGAAGTATCTATTGCTTTATTCAAAGCTGGTCCAATTTCTTCTGGTTCAATTGCTACTTCAGATAGTGGTCGATTTAAAACGCTAAGATCAGCTGTTGGGCAATCCCGTTTATCCTCAGATAATTCTGAAGAATTAGTAGATTGTTCTAATAAGTGTTTTAAAGGTGAAAGCTGAAGCGATTCTAAGTTCGCTATCAATAGTATTATCGCAAGGATGATAGAAACCCACTGGACGGAATGGTGCCTCATATTAAGTCTTTGAATGATAGCAATCACTCCCGCAAGAGCAAAACCAACAACAATAGATGAGAAAAGACTAGTTTGGAAAGCTATTTTGGGTATAATATATTCTCCCATTACCCAAATAATATTTGCATAAACTAAAAAGTAGAAAATAAACCACTTAAGTTTGAAGTTGGATTTATGACTTCTCACTATTTGTGCTACGATTGAAACCATTATAGCAGTGAATATTGTAACTAAAAGGATATCATCAATTGACAATCGATTAATTACATAATTAGCTAGCAAAATAGCGACAGTATTAATGACTCCCCATTTAGCAACCCATTTCAACTGAGAATTGCTTGTCTGTGTGGATCCCCTGTAATAAAAACCAAAATAAACCATGGCTGCCCCTAATACCATTAATGAAATTGGGAATGCGAAAGCAAAGCCAACGCTTCCACTGGCCAATCCTCCAAGAAGAAGCAAAGGAAAAAAGGATGAGAATGCTCCAATTATAAGAAGAATGCCTAGTACACCTAAGATAAAACGAATCAACCCCATAGTCTATAAAATTGTAATGTTATATTTAAATCTTGCGGATGATGATATGTCTGTAGGGTTTGGGGGAGTTCTGTTCTAAATTAACAAATAATTTAATATATGCCTTACTATTACCTTATTATTCTGAAAAGGAGAAATATCAGGAGTGAGAAATGAAAGTTTTATTGGATACAAATATCATAATTGACCGAGAAGCGGATTATATTAGAAATAAGGATATTGGAACTTTATTCTATTGGATTGAAAAATTGCATTTAGAAAAATGTATTCATCCATTGACTATTAAGGAGATTGAGAATCATAATAATAAAAAGGTTGTGAAAACATTTAAAGTAAAATTAGGCAGTTATAATGTTTTGAAAACTGAAGCTCCAGAATGTTCATCAGTTTCCAAAATATGTAAGCCTTTAGACAAAACCCTGAATGATATCAATGATACAAAATTAATTAATGAGTTAGTTAATAATAGGGTTGATTTCTTAATAACTGATGACAAAAAAATTCATGAAAAAGCCAAATTGTTGAATATTGGAGCCCAAGTATTTACCGTAGAATCATTTCTCGAAAAGATAGTATCAGAAAATCCTGAATTAATAGACTACAAAACTTTATCTGTAAGGAAAGAATATTGTGGCAATGTAAATATTGATGATTCTTTTTTTGATTCATTTAGGGGCCAGTATATTGGTTTTAATGAATGGTTTAATGGAAAATCGCAAGAACCTGCGTATGTTTGTTCAGAAAAAGATAAAATATTGGCTTTTCTTTATTTAAAGAAAGAAAATGAGGAGGAAGATTATTCAGATATACAACCAATTTTTTCAAAGAAGAAAAGACTTAAGATTGGAACTTTTAAAGTATGTTTAAATGGATTTAAAATAGGTGAAAGATTTTTAAAAATCGTATTTGATAATGCCTTAAAACAGAAAGTGGATGAAATCTATGTAACAATTTTTAATAATACTCCCGGGGAAGAAAGGCTAACTAATATGTTGTTTGATTGGGGATTTGTTTATTGGGGTATTAAAGAATCTGAGTCAGGTAAAGAAAAGGTTTATGTGAGGGATTTCACCAAATCTTTTGATGAACAAAATCCCAAATCCACTTTTCCATATTTTTCGTTAGCAACTAATGCGTTTTTTGTACCGATATATCCTCAGTATCATACTGAACTATTACCTGATTCAATCTTGATGACTGAATCTCCGGAGAAATTTATCGAAAACGAACCACACAGAAATGCAATTAGTAAAGTCTATATCTCTCGTTCAATAGAAAGAGGTCTAAAAAGTGGAGATATTATAATTTTTTATAGAACAAAAGAGTACGGAAAAAGTGCAGTATACTCTAGTGTTATAACGAGTATAGGTATTGTAGATGAAGTTATCACTAACATTAAAGATGAAAATGATTTTATCATGAAATGTCGAAAAAGAAGCGTATTCCCAAACAATGAATTAAAGAAGCATTGGAATTGGAATAAGGATAGTCGTCCGTTTATTGTTAATTTTCTTTATACATATTCTTTCCCTCATAGAATAAATTTGAAGAATTTGATAGAATTGGGAATAATCCCAGATGTTTTCAGTGCTCCAAGAGGTTTTGAAAAAATAACTAAACAACAGTTCGAAAAAATATTAGAAAATACTGAAACAGATAAAGATATAATTATAGATTAACTAAACGAAATATTAATAAAGGATAAGTCCTAGTGGTTAATATTAGAGGTGAAGTATGGCTAAATTATTCTCCATAAAAGAAAAATATTCAAATAGAATTTATTCAAAAGAAAAACTAGTGGAGTTTAGAAGGCAGAATGTGAATGTTAATAAAGACGAGTTTTGTTTAATTTATACAAGTTCACCGATAAAGAAGATAACTGGTTATTTTATTGTAAAAGAAAAGATTAGGGCATCCATAAAAAAATTATGGGAACTCACAAAGGAGTTTGCAGGTATCTCATACAGGGAGTTTAAAGAATATTTTAAGGGGTGTAAATTAGGTACTGCTATTATATTTAAGAAAACAAAGAAGTTTTCACAAGGTTTGGGGTTGGAGCATTTAAGGAAAAAAGTAGATTTTAGGCCCCCTCAATCTTATTGCAACTTGAGTGATTTATTAATTGAATTGTTTAAGGGTATCATACCACAGAAACAATTGAATGGGTACGCACATCTTGTCGAATAAGATTAGGAACTCCCCCCTTTCTAGAAAGAATAAACCTAAACCCACTCAACCTTAACATCCTTCCTAGGCAACGCCTTTTCAGGGAATTTCTCAGGATAACCTAAGGCTATTGTGGCCATTACGTTGTGGGCCATTGGGATTCCTATGCTTTTGCTGATTTTTCAGATATCACTATCTCAAACTTTTTATTATGCTTGACGCTTTTTAGGGTGTATTGTTCTGGTTTAATGCCTTTATTTGAAGCCCACGCATTAGCTGATTCAATAGACTTGAAAGTTTTTGGTCTTTTCTTTTTAATAGTATTGGGCTGGTTATATTTAGTTATCCTTAATTTTCTTTTTGTTCTAGTATGTATTTTTGCCATTTAAATCACCTTTTGTTATTAAAAATAAAAAGCCCTCGGGGGTTGTTATACTTTTATTACCTACTCCCCTAATAACTCTTTTATCCATATTATAAATAGAATAAAGTATCTATTTAATAATCTTTCTTTAGAATAAACAAAAAGACGCAGCCAGAAGCAGTTTAATGAAATTTGGGAATTATTATTAGCCTTTTCTAGGCCAGGACGTGGGTTCGAATCCCGCTGGAGGCATACTAATTTTTGTTACCAATTGGGGCATATTTCTTATGGTTTCTTAAAATTTAACATCTATTAAACGAACAAGAATGAACTCCTATTTAAACCCACTCAACCTTACAATCTTTCCTTGGTAAAGCATTAGAAGGGAATTTCTCAGGATATCCCAAAGCAATTGTAGCCATTACGTTATGATTCATGGGAATTCCTATGCTTTTGCTTATTTTTGCGCTTTTGTTTAATACAATATCCGAAAATCCAATCCAGCAGCTTCCTATTCCTAGGCTTCTTGCTGCTAGCATTATGTTTTGGGCTGCACATGCGCAGTCTTGTGCAAAGAATCTTTTGTTTGGGGCGTGGATTATGATTATGCATGGGGCGTGGTAGAAGAACAGATCTTTTTCTGACTTTACTCTTCTGCTCATTTCTTGCACTGATTTCTTTACTTCTTTTATGAAGTGTAATGGTAAGCTTAGCTTTATTATTGAATCGTACCATTTATTGATGTCTAAAGATAATGAATCAATTCTTTTCTTGCTTGTTATTATTGTGAAGTTCCATGGCTGTCTGTTGTGAGAACTAGGCGCGTACTTTGCTGCTTCTATTAGCTCTTTAATTAGCTTCTTCGGTACCTTCTTATCTTTGTATACACGAATGCTTCGCCTACTCTTTATGTTCTGGATTGTAGAATTCATATAGAATTACTCTTTCTTTTTCTTAGAAGCGTTTTCAGAATCGAAGTTTTCTAATTCTTTTATTCTCCCTCTAATATTGTCTATTGTTTTAGTGTTATCCTGTTGATTTAGCAATTTTCCACATTCTGGGCATTTGAATTCAAACTCTGTTGCGTGCTCAAAGTCCAAGCGAGCGCAAGCAGAACCACATATGAAGAAATTGCCTTTATTAGCTTCTTCTTTTATTAATCTTTCAGATAGCTTGACTATTTTCTCTTTTCTTAGCTTATCTGTTAGATCTTTAACTCTTTTTCTGTTAAATGTCCAATAGCTGATGTACCATCCCTTTTTTCTGTCTTTTCTTCTTATGTATGTTGCGACATTATAGGAATTTAATGTATACAAGAGATTCCTTGTAGTCTGCATATCAAGTTTTACCTTGTCAGCTATAATAAACTCAGAAACATTCTTTCTATTCTTCAGATATTCAATTATAGGAACTGCCCTTTCTCCGGCAATTTCATTGATTAATCCGTATATTTTTTTGTTTGTTAGTACCATTTTGCATAGTTCTATCTTGTTTTCAATACACTCTTTTTTGTCACTACAGCCTCTTTGTTATTGACTATATAAGTTACTGCTTTACATTGGCTTTTCTAGAGCATTGTCGCTGACACCCCCTAGAAAAGTACAACTATGATTATATCTTGGATGAGCTTATATTTAAATGTTTCGGTTTTGTTCACTTAGAAGTAACTATTGGGCTTGTTTCTTGCCTTCGTGACAGCTTTTACAGTACGTATGGATTGTTTTACCATCGTTAGTAGTTAGTCGACAATCTTCTGCTGTTTCTATCTGTTTACCGCAAGACTCGCATTTATTCCACATGTTATGCCCCCAATAATATGGGTATATTAGGCGAATATATAAATTTTATGTTAAAAAAAGAAAAAAAAGAAAAATTTAAGCTTTTCCTAGGATCCTGAAGACTTTTGTGCCGCACTTAGGGCATTCTCCCTTCATAGCCTTCATCTTATTCTTCATAACTATTTCCTTACCATTCTTAATCTCTACTTGCTTTTGACATTTCATACATCTTCCTTCTACCATTTTATACTCACCTCTGTATGTTGTTTAGGTTAAAATTCCCCCTATTTTCTTATTATGTGTAGAAGTAGTATATAAATGTTTTGTGTTTTATAGGTAGAAATTAGTTATTAAGGGCTATTTTAGAAAAAGACATCATTAATTGGATTTGTGTCTTTTTCTAATATAGTAAGAGACTGTTACATTATTCTAAAATTTATGTCTCTTACTATTTAACTATCTTCAACAATTCCTTAATATCGCTGATTTCATAGTCAGCTTTGCTTTTCTTTACCTTTAGATTGCCGTACTTTGCAAAACAGGTCTTTATACCTAGTTTTTTTGCTCCTTCTATGTCTCTATGAGGCAGGTCACCTACCATTAGGCATTCTTCTGGAGTTAGCTTTAGTTTGTTTAGAGCTGCTTCAAACGGTAAAGAGGAGGGTTTTAGTTCTTTAGTGTCTTCAAATGCTACTACAACATCAAAGAAATTGCCTATTTTCATTGCCATAAGCCTTAGCCAGGCTTTAAGCCTGGGAGCGTCTGTTACTATTGCCAGCTTTATTCCTTTGGATTTTAGCTTTAATAGTACATAATCTGTATGTGGAAATGGATGTAGGTAAGAGGTTCTTACACTTCTATAAGCGACAATAGCATTAGCCAGTATTCTATAGTCTACGCTTCCTGTCTCTTTTTTAAGGAATTTCTGGAAGATTTTCTTTTCTTCTAAACCATATATATCATATAGCTTGAATAGCTTTTTTAGTGCTTTTTCTTTGTTTACCTTTAGGCCAGCATCAATCATAGCAGAAATACCAGCTTCACAGCTATTACGCTTCATACGCATGAAGTCTATTAAGGTGTTGTCTAAATCGAATAGGACTGCTTTGATCATAACTCTGGGTAGTGGTTTGTTTTATATATAGGTTTGGGTTAAGTTTTTAAATATAAGCTCATTCTACTCCTTTATGGGACCTCAAGAACAGATTAGCTATACGAGTGATTTTTTAAAAGAACTTTCAAATCATACATTCGGTATGTTAGATGGGAAGATGGATAAGGATCAATTGAACCCTCGATGTCAGATTATTGGAATGCAAAGTAAAAATGTTGCTGATATCTTGATGGGTTCTGTTGGACAGATGCCTGATGGGGAAGGAGAAACTCTTTTAAATCTTTTATTAGTTCAATTAGAAACAGCTTATGAATTGAGAGCTGAAAAAAGCTCAGTAAGTGCTGAAATAGTGGATGAAATTTCTAGGAGTTATGCTAGATTAGATAAATATTTCCAAAAAGTATCCCAGGAAGATAGTCTTTAAAGGTTTTATTAATCGAAATGTTTATTAATCTAACCCCAAATTCTTTTTTTATGGATACGATTCAGTCTGTGCAGTGGTTAAAGGCTAATGATTTATATGAGTTAGCTGAAAGCACTTCGTTTTATCTTAAGAAGGTGTTTGCTCCCTGCTTTGGGGTTACTGATGAGAAGATTCTGATAATTGGTGATAAGGGCTTTAGTGATAAAAGGATAGCTCCTGTGTTTAGTGGGGCTTATTATCTGGCTGCCAGGTCCCTTAATATGGATACTAAACTTATTCTTCAGGATGTTCGGTCCAGGGGAAATCCTGCCAGCAGCGATATTGTTGAATCATTGAGTAATCTGGAACAGGGTAATGTTGTTTTTGTTAATATGTCTGATAAACTAGGCTCTTTAAAAGAGATAGGCAAGAGTTTCAGGAAGTTTTGCGAAAAGAAAAAGCATAGGTTTGTTTCTGCTCTAAGCTTAGGTGATTTGGATACTTCAAAACTTAATGATGTTATTGCTGCTGTTGATATAGAGTATAAGCCGATGCAGGCTATGCACAAAAGAGTAAAATCTGTTTTGGATGATGGCACAGAGATTAATGTTAAGACTAAAGCAGGAACTGATCTTTACTATAATGTAGATGGGATGAAAGCAATATCTGCAGACGGGGTTTACCAAGAGGCTGGTAGCGGCGGTAATTTGCCTGCTGGCGAGGTTTATATCCCATGCAAAGGCAAGAATGTAAATGGCAAGGTAGTGATAGACGGGAGCTCAAGGAATCATAAGCATACAACCCTGATTAAGAAGCCTATAACTTTGAAGATAGAGGATGGTAGTATAGTAGAGATAGATGGTAGTGAGGAGGCCAAGAAGTTAGAGAATACTTTGAAATGGGCTGCAGGAAGGTCAAAGCATCCCAGAAGCGTCTATAGAATAGGAGAACTGGGTATTGGGTTGAATCCAAAGGCTAAGATTATAGGCTCTACGCTTATAGATGAAAAAACATTAGGAACAGCGCATATAGGAATAGGAAGTAATTACTGGTTCGGGGGCAGCATATATGCTATTATTCATCTTGACCAGATATTTAAGAGTCCTGAAATTACAGTTGACGGGAAGAAGTTAGAAATTTAAAGGTCATCAAGTGAAATAACAGCGTTTTCTTTAGAGGTTATCCATTTTGGCAGCTCTACATCCGGATAGAGCTTTTTGGGCATTTCTAATATTTCTTTTTTTGGCATACTAGGGTAAATAAGAAACACCTATTTAAACATTTTCGATTAAGTTATAGTGATAAAATAGAATATTAACTTCTTAGTTAAAAAATAAAAATACCCAGGTAGAAAAAGATTTTGGGGGATTTCACCCTGGGTCGAGCTATAAGCTCGTTATTACTGTATAGTGATATATACCTTCTATATAAATGTTTCGTTTTTTAGGATAAGGCGGTGGTGAAATTAATGCTGTTTTATTAAAGGTAAGATTTAAATATGTGCTTTGGAATTTAGGGTTTATGAAGCAGGTAATATTGGTGAGAGAGGATTTGAAGCTGCCTAAAGGGAAAATGGCTGTACAGGTAGCTCATGCTTCTTCTTCTGCTTTGATCAAGTCGCATAAGGATGATATTAAGAAATGGCAAAGCGAAGGAATGAAAAAGGTCGTTCTTAAGGTTAAAGATGATAAAGAATTGTTTAAGTATAAGCAGGAAGCGGATGATCTAGGGCTAGTTACGGCTTTGATTACAGATGCTGGCAAGACTGTTGTTGCACCAGGTACTGTAACCTGCTTAGGGATAGGCCCTGACAAGGAAGAGAAGATTGATAAGGTTAGTGGAAAGCTGAAGATGGTTTAGATTTCTGTTTATTCAATAATCTCCCTTATTAAGATATGTTTCTGCACAGTACTTTGCAGCCCCAATCAGTATAACATCTAAATGGTCGCTTATCTCTGAATACCGTATATCACATAACTCTGCGAACTCCCTATCGTGCATCAGCTTTATTCGGAAATCTCGGTCTGCTATTGCATGCATTTCATTTGGTAAGCCTTTTCTACTAAGCTTTCCCAAAATATCAGTCCAATACTCCCTTTGCTGTTGAGGTGACCATTCTTTTACAATTTTCACTTGCTGTGCAATAGCCTCTAGAATAGAGGGATGTATATTGTGTTCTACAGTTCTACTCGGAAGTACAGGAGCTTGATTCATATTGCCCGAGTAATTGGGAAGTACATATAAGTTTTTCTAAAATTAATGCCACTAATTCAAAAACTTTTATAAACAAACTTCGTTTTCTGGTTTCTTATTGGGCCCATAGCTCAGCCTGGTTAGACTTATGTTAAATAAGGACTAAAGCGATCGCCTCTTAATAACTAAAAGTGAGGAGCGAGCGATAGGCCGAGGGTTCGAATCCCTTTGGGCCCATTTTTTTTCTTATTTTTAATTAGACTAATTGTACTATTGAGCAAAGCGAAATAGTACTGTTATGCGTAGGGGTGTATCGGGCGTAGCCCTTACGTGGGAATCACTTGGGCCCATTTTTATTTTTCTTTATTATTTAACAGAAATCCCGGAAAGTAATTTATCTTGTGGTATGTCTTGTAGATAGGGACGCTTTCTATCTCTCTGATTAATGATTTGAACTTTTCCCTTATTTCAATCACAATCTTTCTGTAGATATACCAGCTTCTTACTTCTATCTGGAGCTCTAAATCCCATTCCCCCAGCGTTTTTGTGACGTTTACTACATTTGGATGCAGCTTTAGATAGTTAAGAAGTTTATCTTCTATTTCAGGTACAACATTATGTGATTTTATTGTTAATAAAAAATCCATATAGTTTGTTTGTCTTATGTTTAAGGCAGTTCTGAAACCACGTATAATCTCTATCTTTATGAGTTTTTTTATTCTTTTTATGATTGTTTTTGCTGTTAACTTTAATTTATTGCCAATATCAACAGCACTCATCCTTGCATTTTCAGATATAAGAGCCAGGATTTCCAGATCAATGTTATCTAATTCTTCTGGTTTTCTGTCTCCTCCAATAACAATATCTTTTGGAATTTGCGGAGTTTGAAATAGATATTTTCTTCCGAAGCTTTTTGATACTACTGTTGTAAGAACTATATAGTTTTCCAGTTGTTTTGGGAATTGCCTCATTATTCTTTTTAATGTTTTATTGAAGCTTGAAGGATTATATGCGAAGAATGTACAGATTAGATCATATTTACCTCCTGTAGTTGCTATCCAGGATGTTGAAGGTTCTTGTTTAAGAGAATTGATTAGTTTTTCAAATTCTTCCTGTGTAGTGTAATTAACCTTAAAATAAACACGGAAATTGATTACATTCAGCCTTGAGTAGTCAATCAAAGTGTAGAAATTCTCAATAATCTTCTTTTTAATTAATGCGTCTACTGCATAACTTATTCTTTGCTGTGACATTCTTGTTTTCTTTCCAATCTTTGAGAAAGGCATTCTTGCATCTACTTCTAACTGCCTTAATATGGATTGTTCTGTATTGGTTAGTTTTTCAGCCATTATTTTGTATTATTTTACTTTTAGGTATATAAAGGTTACTGTTTTACAAAGAATTACTTGGTTATATTTTATATATTTGCTTAGTTATAGAAATAGTAGGATAAATAAACAAATAGGGGATTGTTTCTTTATTATTTGTTGGAATTTAAAAATGAGTGATTCGACGGACAAAGGGCTTGAAGTTGATTATACTGTAGATGGCGCTATTAGTGAAATGGGGATGTCTTTAGAAGAGGTTACCAATGAATTGGATTCTCGGGCTGCAATGGATACTACTTTTGATGGTGGTATGATTTTCAACACAGAGTGTTGTGATCCTTATCCTTTGGCTTTGAAAGCCCACAAAATGTTTATGAATAGAAATATGATGAAAGAACAGAATCAGTCTGTAAAGGGAATGGAAATTGAAGTGATACAAATGCTAAGTAGTGTATTTGGAGCGAATGATCATTCGGGACATAATGGTTATGTAGCTAGTTGTGGTACTGAGGCAAATATTGTTGCTTTCTGGGCTGCTAAACGGAAGAATCCTGGGAGGAATAAGGTTATTGTCCCAAGTCATGCACATTACGCTAAGATAAAGTTAGAGTCTATCTTGGGGCTTGAGGTTCAGCAAGTACCAGTTGGAAAAGATTTTAAGTTGGACATTAATCTTATAGAGAAATTGATTGATGAAAATACACTTGGAATTATTGCGACTACGGGAACTTCATTACTCGGGATTATAGATCCAATATCAGAACTTGCTAAACTTAAACAAAAGTATGATATCCACCTTCATGTAGATGCAGCCTATGGCGGGTTCTTAATCCCTTTCCTTAGGTATAAGGGTTATGACTTACCAGACATAGGATTTAAGGCAGGAGCTGATTCTATTACTTTAGACCCCCATAAATTAGGATTATGTCCACTTGGTGCAGGGGTGATACTATTTTCTGATTCTTCATACATCGATGCAATATCTTATATGGCTGATTTTCCAAAATTTAAGAGTATTACATTACAAGGTTCGAGATCAGGAGGACCCATTGCATCTACCTGGGCTATGTTGAAGCATCTTGGGATGGAGGGATACGGGAGATTAGCTCAGTCGCATATGGAAAAGGTAGATTATTTTATGCAGAAATTGAAAGGATTGCCTGAAATCACATATGCTACTAAACCTACTCTTACTGTTTTAGGGTTGATGTATAAAGGAGACGATAGTATGACTTCTGAACTACACCAATATCTAACATCAAAAGGATTTAAGATAACTCCTGGCAATGACCCGTGTATTCTAAGGATAATAATGCATCATCATGTTAAATATAATCATATCGATAATCTATTTAAACACATAAAAGCAGGGGTAGCACAATTAAATAATAAATATAAGAGAGTTGCAATTTAACTGTGTTCATTACCAGAAACCAATCTCTGCAAAGCAGCATAACCTTTAGTTGAATCTTTCTTAGAAACAATAAATGTTAGCTCTGTTAGGGTTGAGATTAGTTCATAGATGTTTACATTCTCCCAGTTTAGTTTTCTGGAAGCGGTTGATATTATTCCAGGTGTATGTAAGAAGTCTCCTGAGAAGTTTAGTGATAGTGAAACCAGGTCTTCTTCTATATGAAGAATCTTTTCTCCTTTTAGTTCTTTTTTTATTTTTTCCAGGTATCTCATGTTCGATACTATGCTTACTTCATAGTTTCCATGGATTATATTCAGTACATCGCCTTTTTCGTATTTAACGATGGAATAGATTTTTTTTAATTTGCCGAATAAACTAGGAGATTTTCTTATTGCAATGTCGCATAGGTTTGTTTTCATGATTATTTCAGAATTGTAGTCAAACTTTGGTCGAGGTGTTTTTTCCAGCTTTTCAGCGTACCTTCTTAGTGCCATTACAACTGCAGAATGCTTTACCTTTTTGTTTAGTTCTTCTTCTATTTCAGGGATTAGTTGTTCTGTTAAATTACCAAAACTGATAATCCCTTGCTCTATGGCATCATGCAGTATGGGCCTTGAGCTTACAATTTTGTTTATTAGGTGTGAAATAGTTACCATTTTTGCTTAATCACAAACTGTTATAATGATAACAGAAAGTTTAAATAGCTTATAAATGTTTCGCTTTGTAATATAGATAATAAAATGAATATAGCAATAATCGGATATGGGAAGATGGGACATATTATTGAGAAGGTTGCATTAGATAAGGGACTAAATGTTACAGCTAAGATTGACCCTATTGCAGAAGATGCTACGCATAAAGAGATTAGTGAAGAATCATTACAGGATGTTGATGTCTGTATTGAGTTTACTGCTCCTGCTATTGCTGTTGAGAATATCAAGAAGATAGCTGCTTTAGGAAAGAATGTTGTTGTAGGTACAACTGCATGGTATGATAAGATTGATGAAGCTAAGAAAGCAGTTGAAGAGAATGATGTTGGATTGATATATTCGCCTAATTTTTCAGTTGGTGTCAACATCTTTTTCAGATTAGTTAAAAATATCTCAGGAATGATGGACAGTTTTAAGGATTATAATGTATCGATGTCAGAAGCGCACCATATACACAAAAAGGATGCTCCTTCAGGGACTGCTAAAAAAATAGCAGAGCTGATTAAAGAGAATAGTAATAGGATAGATGATGTTAAGATAGAAAGCATAAGGGAAGGAGAGATTCCAGGGACGCATACTGTCAAATTTGAGTCTTATGCAGATGTTATTAAGCTGGAGCATGAGGCTAAAAATCGACAGGGTTTTGCAATAGGTGCTGTGATGGCAGCTCAATGGATTAATGGTAAGAAAGGTTTTTATTCAATTGAAGATATGATGAATGAAATCATAAAGTAAAAAAATAAGATAAAAGAATGTGACTTCGTCACATTTGGGTCCTCCCCACCATAGCACAACTATGGTGAGTGTCCCGCCCCGACATTCAAAGTTAGGGGCACACAACTAAATAAATGATAAAAGGTGAATGAAAAATGTTCAAAGGTGTTTTTACAGCTATAATAACTCCATTCAATAAAGATGGAGGTTTGGATGAGGAATGTTTAAAGAAATTAATAGATTTCAATATAGAGAATGGTGTTTCAGGGATAGTTCCTTGCGGAACAACTGGTGAATCACCTACATTAAGTCATGATGAGCATGACAGAGTAATTGAGCTTATTGTGCAGCATGTTAATGGCAGGGTTCCTGTTATTGCCGGGACAGGCTCTAATTCAACAGCAGAGGCTATTAGATTAACGAAGCATGCTGAGGAGGTAGGTGTTGATGCTGCTTTGGTTGTTAATCCATATTACAATAAACCTACACAGGAAGGGTTGTATAGGCATTTTAAGGCTGTTGCAGACTCTGTAAAGATTCCTATTGTTGTTTATAACATAAAAGGAAGAACTGCTGTAAATGTTGAAACCAGTACTTTAATGAGGTTAGCAAAAGATTGTTCAAATATTGTTGCTGTTAAAGAAGCTTCAGGAGATATTGAGCAGATGAAAGATGTCATTGCACAGAGGCCAGAAGGTTTTAGTGTTTTAAGTGGAGATGACAATATTACTTTAGAATTGATCAAGGCAGGAGGAAATGGTGTTGTGTCAGTTGCTTCGAATATTGTTCCTGATAGGATGGTTGCTATGGTTACGGCTGCTTTGGATGGAAATTATGAAGAGGCTGAAAAATTGAATAGTGAGTTAGCTCCTTTATTTTCAGTTGAATTTATAGAGACAAACCCAATTCCAATGAAATGCGCTTTGGCGCTTAAGGGAATGTGTGATGAGGTTTATAGGCTTCCGATGTGTGAGCTAAGGCCTGAGAATAAAGAGAAATTGAAGCAAGTGCTTACTGAGATGAAGATTATTTAGCAAAATTTATATAGTCTCTTTTTAGCATTTTTTTAGGTGATAAATATGCCAGTCGTAAAAATAGATATGTGGTCAGGAAGGAATGAAGAGCAGAAGGAAGTTATAATCCAGAAAGTTACAGATGCTGTAGCTGAGAGTGTTGGTTGTCCTAAGGAAGCTGTTACTGTTGTTATTGATGAGATACCTAAGGAGAACTGGGGCAGTGGTGGAGAGCAGCACTCTAAGAAATTTAAGAATATACCATAAAATGTACAAAATAGAAAAACCCCTGGAAAATAATAATGGAATTTTATGTATTGATGGATGCAATACACTAGATCTTGCTAGGGAGTATGGTACTCCTTTGTATGTTTATTCTGAAAATCGAATAAGGGAAAGATATAGAAGAGCGTTTGATGCCTTTAAGAAGGTTTATCCTAAGTTTAGGTTGTTTTATGCAATAAAGGCAAATAGTAATCTGGCTGTCCTTAATATATTGAGGCAGGAAGGAGCTGGTTTTGATGCTGCATGTCCTGCAGAGATAGAGATGGGTTTAAAAGCAGGAGCAAAGCCTGATGAGATTCTGTATTCTGGCGTTAACCATAGTAATTCAGAGCTGGAATATGCCCTTAAGAAAAAGGTAAGGATTAACCTGGAGGGAATCTCACAAATCAAAAGATTATTGAAGATTGGAACGCCTGATTTTATCAGTTTCAGAATCAATCCTGGTATTTCCGGAGGCTCGATAAAAGGATTAGTTTTTGCAGGGCCGGATGCAAAGTTTGGAATTGATGAGGATAAGGCTTTAGAGGCTTATAGGATGGCTAAAGAAGCTGGTATAAAGAGATTTGGAATGCATATGATGACAGGAAGTTGTGTTCTTGATGATGAGTATTTTGCAGCAGCTGCTTCAAAATTATTAGAGATAGCCGGAAGAATCAGCAAGGAATTAGGAATAGAGTTTGAAATCATTGATATTGGCGGAGGATTAGGTGTTACTTATAGTCCTGGAGAAAAAGAACTGGATGTTGAAAAAGCTGCAAAAAAGGTTGCAGATGTTTTTAAGAAGAAGGTTGGTGAGAATGGTTTAGGCGAGCCTATGCTGCTGATGGAGCCAGGAAGGTTTATTGTCTGTGATGCAGGTATTCTATTGACTAAGGTTCATTCTATAAAGGATGCTAAGAAAAGGTTCATTGGAGTAGATGCCGGAATGAATAATCTGTTAAGGCCTATGCTGTATGATGCTTATCACCATATTCTGATAGCTAACAAGCTGAATGAAAAAGCAGATGAGAAAGTGAATGTAGCAGGACCGGTTTGCGAGAATACAGACCAATTAGCAAAGGACAGGATGCTGCCTCATATTGAAGAAGGTGATGTGTTGGCTGTATTGAATGCCGGTGCTTATGGTTTCGCTATGGGCAGCAGATATAATTCAAGGCCGGTGTGTGCCGAAGTACTTTGTAATAATGGAAAGTCTGAAGTGATTAGAGAAAGAGAGAGCTTTGAGGATCTTTCTTCGCATGTTAAGGTTCCCAGAAGATTGGAGAAATAAGACTTTTGGATTTTGTTAGTACTGTAACATAACTTTTTTATATTAAGTTATGAATTTATTAAAAATGGCACGAACAAACCCACACCAAAATGCAAAAGAATTGATTATTGAAGCAGCAGATAAAATAAATTTAGAACCCTGGATAAGGGATGCGCTTCTTACAACACATAGGGAACTAAAGGTTTATTTCCCTGTTCAAATGGATGATGGGAGTATTAAGAATTTTACTGGTTATAGAATTCAGCATAATCATATGAGGGGGCCTTTCAAAGGAGGCATAAGATACCATTGGAATGTTAATCTGAATGAGGTAAGGGCTTTAGCTACATGGATGACCATCAAATGTGGTGTTGTGGATATACCTATGGGTGGAGGAAAAGGAGGGGTTATTTGCAATCCTAAGGATATGTCTGAAAAGGAACTTGAAAGGATGACAAGAGGGTTTGTGCAGAGGATTGCTCCGATTATTGGGCCTAATATTGATATTCCTGCTCCGGATGTTTATACTAATGCAAAAGTGATGAGCTGGATTGTTGACGAGTACAGCAAATGTGTAGGTAAAAAGGTGCTTGCAGTTGTTACAGGGAAGCCTCTTGAGCTTGGAGGTTCAGAAGGAAGGGATAAGGCAACTGCCAAGGGCGGGTTGTTTGTTTTAAAAGAGATTATTAAGGAGAAATATGTCAAAGGGTTAGATTCATTAAAAGATAAAACTGTTGTTGTTCAGGGCTTTGGCAATGCTGGAGCAACCTTTGCACAATTTATGTATGAAGAAGGAGCTAAGGTAATAGCTGTTTCTGATTCAAAAGGAGCTATTGTTAATAAAGGTGGATTAGATATTCCTAAGGTTATTGAGCATAAGACTAAAACAAAATGCTTAGGGGATTGTAGTGATGCTGCTAATACTACTAATGAGGATATTCTGGAGATGGACTGCGATATACTTGTTCCGGCTGCTCTTGAGAATGTTATTACGATGGAGAATGTTGAGAGGATTAAAGCAAAGCTTATCTTAGAGTTAGCGAATGGTCCTGTAACTACAGGTGCTGATAAGGTTTTGTATAAAAAAAAGGTTGTTGTAATACCTGATGTTTTAGCTAATGCTGGTGGTGTAACTGTTTCTTATTTTGAATGGAGACAGAATCTGGATGAGGAGCACTGGAGCAAAGAAGAAGTGAATAAGAAATTAGAGAAGATAATGAATAGGAATACTAAGTTGGTTATTGAAACTGCTAAGAAACATGAAGTGAGTACCAGATTAGGTGCTTATATATTATCCATGGGCAGGATTGCTGAAAAAGCACCGGATGAGTTAAAAGAAGGACATTTTAACTGTTATATGAACAATAATCTTTAAGGTTTTTTATTTTTTAATTATTTCTTAATATTATTACCTTCTAGTAATTAAAACCGTAACCTTTAAATATGACATATGTCACTACGTTCTAATAATGAAACTTAGAAAGGCAACTATAGGTGTAAGGCATAAAGGGTGCTGGGGCAGCTTGTGCACTATAGAATATCCTAATGTTGTTATGAAAGAGAAGGGTCCTATTAATGTTGAAAAATGTAAAGAGGGCGTTAGGTTATGCGCTACATGGGATGTCAGTTTTAAGGATAAAAATGAGTTTAATGGATTTCTAAAATCATTAGACAAATATGATATGATTAAGATTGTTAAGGTAATTACACTTTATGAAGACCATGCATTGCTTAAGACAGAATGGGCAAATAAAGATTCAAGTTATGCTACTGTCTTAAAGAATAACTGCCTTTATACATCTCCTGTTACGCAAAAAGACGGATATGAGGTTTATGATATAATTACAGAAGACCCGCAGAAAGTTGTTAAGCTAATAGAATCTCTCGATGAGATTGGGGAAGTTAAGTTATTTGAGATTGGAAAATTAGCTCCTAAAGACCATTTGCTAAAGCTGACTGAAAAACAATCAAAAGCATTGCAGATGGCTGTTTCTCACAATTTTTATGAGTGGCCAAGAAAGGTATCATTAGGTGAAGTAGCTGCTTTAGTTGGAATGAAAAGGCGTACTTTTCAGGAAAACCTAAGAAAGGCAGAGGCTAGAGTGATACCTCATATGATCAACATATTGTTTGATAAGGGGGAGAATTAAAATGTCACAAACAATAGATAATAATCTGGAAGATAAGGTAAAAGTATTTCCTTCTAGTGTACTTAGTGAAAAACTTGGTCTTGATATCTCGATTATGGATTTTGAGCATAAGAAGCTAAAGGCGAGAGATGCTTTCGATTATGCTGAAGAAGCAGGATATGAAGTTGTTGTTGCAATTACTTCTGGAAATTATGGGGGAGCTTTGGACTTAGAGAGCATCAGCAGAAATGTTCAGCCTGTTAGTTTTACAGGCAATATGGAAGAGCCAATGGAATTGATAGAGCTAGGTAATGGAAGATATGGTGTTCGCTTTAGGCTGCCTGATAAATGGTTTACCTCAAAGCAACTTGAAAAATACTGGAAAAAGATAGCTAAGGGGAGCAGGCTCTCTAGAAAAAATATTAGAGAAATTATAGCTTGTCCTGAATACAGACAATTTATGAAATCACTAGCTAAGAGAGAGATAAATCCCAGAAAGGTTAAGGCAGTTACAAATTTCTGCGATTGGCCTAATAAGGATCCTTATTATATCCCGGAAGTGCGTGATGTTTTAAGGAATAATAATACTGTAATCCTGCCTAATGGAAGTTCAGAGTTACTTTTGACGTTCTTAAAGGCAAATAATAGTCTTTGGTGGTGGAATAAAGCCAGGATAATTGCATGTACAAGCCCTGCTAATATATTTGCTGATTCTTATGTATTTGACGGCATAATTGAAGAGGGAAGTGAGGCAGATAAACTGGATCTTTTAAGGCCTGGAGAAGCTAATTGGATGGCAAGAGCTTTAGCTAATAAAAGAACTTATTTTGCAACAATCCCAAGAACACAGACCTTCGCAGGTTATGGGGTGTATAAAAGCCATGTAAAAGAAGAAAATTCTGGAATAAATGCCAGCTTAACTTCAGCGATTTGTGCTGGAGCTCTTTTATATGCTCACGATAATGGCATGGAATTACCTAATACTTACAGATTTGAACATTTAGATAAATATTCTAATTTCCTGGTGGATAAGAGGGGATTGAATATATGGAAAAAATATCCTGTTTATAGAAAATGCAGTTTTAAACCAGGAGAGAAGGTCTGTATTGTTAATACTGGCGGGGAATAGGCCTTAATTCTGAGAATCAGGAGTGTATTTTTCTTTTTCTTTTTGATTGTATGTATCTATATTGATACCTGTAGAAAAATTAGTGCTCCTGTAGTGTCCTATTACTTTACGGTTGCCATTAAGGTCAGCTGGGCCGTATACAGGAACTTTTGCTGATTGGCAGCCACTGACTAAAGGTGCAACTGCTAATATTGCTGATGCGATTATTGTTGTTAATTTTTGGGATTTCATTTTCATTATATTGATTGCCTTGTCATTTTGAGCTATTTCTGTGGAGCAGCATCCTTGTAGTCTTTTGTTGGGCCTGGTTTTCCTGCGCATAACTCTACAAGAGAAGTACCAATGTTCTTAGTCCATCTTGCAGCGCCTGTTAAAAGACCACCGTAAAGGGTTGTGTATAACAAAGGTGCCATCTTTCCATCTGAGAAAACAGAAAGTGTTTCGCTGAGATTATCTTTTACGGTGTTAAGATAATTTATTGTTTCTGAGTTAGTATTGGAGTTTAGATAGGTTCCTGCAGCAAATAATGCTGCGAGAAGACCACCATAGGCTACAGTCTGAACAGAACCCCTTAGTGGTTTGAACCACTTTCCGTCAATAGCTTTGCCAGCTCTGTACGATGCCCAAAGGAATCCTGCGCCAGCTATAGCTTCTGGTAATTGTGATTCCTGTCCCAGGAATTTATCAAGCTTACCGCCATCGAAATGCTTGAAGCCACCTTCGTACAAGCTTTGTACTAAAGGGCCAAGGCCTCCATAAAGCGCATAACGAAGCTCGTATTTTGCATTCCTTAAACTACTTCTTAGACTCATTTTATTTGCTCCTCCCTGGGTTCTTACTTACTGAATCCGTATCCACTAGGAACTTTTTTTGAAGTCTCTTCGTATTTAGGAGACCCGTCTAAAACTTTCTTCTCTATCTCTTGTTCCTTACCGATGTAGGTTCTATCTCCCCATTCAAGGCTGCCCAATATAAGGCTTCCACCTGAATTACGAGTACATCCAGCTGAACCAACTGCTAAAGCAGCTGCTACGATAGTAGCTAATGTTGCAGTTTTAATCTGAGCTGCATGCTCACTCACATAGTTCTTTATTTGTGCATATTTCATTTTTCCACCTCGGAAATTAGTTATTAATATTCAGAGAAATTAGGTATGGTATCAATATTGCCTGACATAGGGCAAGAAATAGGCATGACATATGTCAATATTAAGAAAGATTAGTATGTTACCACTATTAAGGAACTATGAATTAGAAAGATTTATAAAGGGAACTAAGTTTTGAGATATTATGGCATATGATGTTTATGGCCTAAGTACATGGAATATAGACTGTGGTCTAGCTAAATTTATGAACAATTTATGTACTGGTCTTTCTCCAACTGCTCTTCCTGAAGAGGTTATTGCATTGATGATAGCATCTATTAACGGAAGCGAATTGAAAAATTATGATTCTCCTGCATCTGATAGGTTTGCCATTAACAAAAAAGATCCCTCTTCCTGGATAGAGGTTGGACATAGGATAGGTGAGCAAATCTCTATAAGAGGAAATCCTGCACTTATCATAGGACAGCATGAATTTGGGCTGGAATCAAAAGAAGGAGTAAGCCACTCTTATGTTGATTTCATGAATGCTATAAAAGAGACAGCAAGATCTCATAATGTAAAAGAAGAGGACTTTATTTTTCTAACATATTTGCATACACTAAAAACACAACCAAAAGATTTTCAAAAAAAAGGAATAATTGAACTTTCGGAAGCAAGTGACGGCTTAAATGTAATGATCCCTCATGCAAAAAAGATTCTTTCAGATGTTTATGGAATTACATCTAATGTATTTGATATTGACCATGGTATAAGAACTATAGATATATCTGAAAGCGATAGACTAAAGATAAAAGGAGAGATGGGTTTAGAAGACACAGTAGCACTTCTTTCAATGGGTTATCTTGGTCCAAACAAAGGATTAGAAGGAGGATTAGAAGCTTACTCAATGGTTGTGAAAGAATCATTTACACCTGAAGTAAGAGAAAAGGTAGTATATCTTATAGTAGGAGATTGCCACAAAAATAATACCGAGGGTGATAAATATAATGCTTCAATAAGAAATAAAGCTAATGAGTTAGGCCTTACATGGGGGAATGCACATTACGGTGAAGATGGTAAAAGATTAATAATAAGAGAAAGCAATGACCCTAAGGCGATTGGTAAAGGACCCAAATCATGTGATGTTGTTTTTGTAAGAAAAAGAACATCTGAAACTGAATATAAAAGATATTTGGCTGCAGCAAATATTGTTGTTTTAGCTTATCCTGATCAGGATCAGATATCAAGTGGAATAATAACAGATGCTGTAGGTGCAGGAAGATGCGTTATAAGCACAGGTTTTGAACATCCTCTTTATCTTTTATCACCAAAAGGCACATCAAGAGGAGATGTTCTTGAAGAACTAGCTGAAAAAAGAATATATGGTATGGATAATCCTGCTGCTATAGGTTCAATGGTCGACTTAAATAATAAAGATTACATAAAGGACTTAGCTGCACTTATGCACTATTATATTGAACATAAAGAACCAAGACTTGCAAAAGAAAAAAATGCTCGTTTAGCACGTATGGATATGTACTGGCCTACTATCGCAAGAAAGATTATTAATGTTGCAGATCACATTAGATATGAAAAAGCAATGAGGAATCATGGAAGAGGTCCAGACGTACCTTTGAATAAGGGTTCGTCTTTAGCAACTATTGTTAGAGATATTATGCATAAATGATTCTACTTGTTAGATTAGCTACAAAACATTTATAAACTATTTATCAATTAGCCTATATTATGAAAATCGAAGCATCAGACAGAGTAAAATCAATTGGAAGCTATGTGTTTGCAGATGTAGACAAAGAGGTAGCTAAGCTTACAAAGCTGGGTATAACTCCGATAGATTTTGGTGTAGGTGACCCTAAGGAGCCTACTCCAGGGAGTATAAGGAATTATTGCAAGAGGGCAATAGATAAGAGAATGTCTTCTGGTTATCCTTCGTATATTGGTGATTTGGGGTATAGAGAGACGATTGCAAAATGGACAAAGCAGAGATTTGATGTTTCGCTTGATCCTGAAACAGAGATTTGTTCTAATTTAGGGGCTAAGGAAGCTGTTTTTAATTTTCCTGAAGGGATTATTAATGCAGGTGATGTAGTTATAATGCCTAATCCTGGCTATCCCCCTTATGAAAGAGGAACTTTATTTGCAGAAGGAAAACCTTATTTCTATCCATTGCTTAAAGAGAATGGTTTCTTGCCAGACTTGGCTAAGATACCTGTTGATATTCGTAAAAAGGCTAAATTGATGTGGATAAACTATCCAAATAATCCGACAGGAGCTATGATTTCAAAGGAGAAATTACAGGAGATTGTTGATTTTGGCAAGGAGAATGATATTATAATTGGTTCTGATGAATGCTATACAGAGCTCTATTATGATGGGAAGCCTGTTTCAATTTTGGAACTTACTAAGGAAGGTGTTTTTGTAGTTCAGAGTTTATCAAAAAGATCAGCTATGACATCTTATAGGGTAGGCTGGATTGCGGGTGATTCAAGAATAATTGATATCTTTAAGAAAGTGAAGACTAATGTTGATAGTGGGACAGCTACTTTTATACAGGATGCTGCTTCAGCTGCTTTATTGGATGAGAAGCATGTTGAGGAGTTCAGGAAAGAGTATAAGCAGAAAAGGGATATTATGATTGATGCTTTAACTTCAATTGGGCTAGAGGATTGTACTCCTGAAGCTGGAATTTATATCTGGCAGAAGTGCCTTTCTGGAGTTTCATCTGTTGAGTTTGCAAAGAAATTGTTAGAGAAAGATATTGCAATAGTCACAACTCCTGGTTCATGGATTTCTAATGAGGACGGAGTTAATCCTGGGGAAGGTTATGTAAGGTTTGCATTAGTTCCTTCGGTGCATGATTGTAAGGAAGCTGCTGCAAGGATTAAGAAGTTGGAGATTTAGAATTCTAATCAAAATATTTATATAACCCATAGAATCATTATTCTATTATGACAGATGAATCAATGCACTGGGCTGACCAGATAGCAAGAAGGGTTGTTGAGCTTAAGGGTAAAAAGGATAGGTATGTAGTTGCAGCTGGAATCACGCCTTCTGGTACGGTGCATATTGGTAATTTTAGGGAGATGATTACTGTTGACCTTGTTCATCGGGCTTTGAAGGATGCTGGGAAGAAGGTAAAGTTTGTTTATTCCTGGGATGATTATGATGTTTTTAGGAAGATACCTAAGAATATGCCTAAACAAGGGGAGTTGAAAAAGTATTTACATAAGCCGATTGTTGATACTCCTGATACTTTTGGGTGTCATAAAAGCTATGCAGAGCATAATGAAAAAGAGGTTGAGGATGTTATGCCTTTAGTTGGGGTTAAGCCTGAATTTATTTACCAGAGCAAGAAATACCGTTCGTGTGAATATAAAGATGAGATTAAGTTTGCTCTTAATAATATAGATAAGATTAAGGATGTTCTGAATAAATTCAGGAAAGAGGAGTTAGCTTCTGACTGGTATCCTTTAAGTGTTTATTGTTCAAAATGTGGTAGTGATGAAACTAAGGTTCTTGATTATGATGGTAAGTATACTGTTTCTTATTCCTGTAAATGTGATTTTGAGGGTAAGGTTGATTTTAGTAAGGAAGGAATAGTGAAGTTACCCTGGAGAGTAGACTGGCCAATGAGATGGCATCATGAAAAAGTAGATTTTGAGCCAGGCGGTAAAGAGCACAGCACAGAAGGGGGTAGTTATAGTACTGCTAATCTGCTTGCTAAGGAGCTTTATGGTGATGAGGCTCCTGTTTACCAGAAATATGATTTTATTATCCTTAAGGGGGTTGGCGGTAAGATGTCAAGTAGTGCTGGCAATGTGATTACCCTGAAGGATACTTTGGAAGTGTATGAGCCAGATATTATTCGGTATCTTTTTGCTGGTACTCGTCCTAATACTGAATTTGCTATTTCATTTGATTTGGATGTTTTGAAAATCTATGAGGATTTTGATAAATGTGAAAGAATCTATTATGGAAAAGAAAAGGTTGATGATAAAGAGAAGTTGAAGCAGAAGAGAATCTATGAATTGAGTTCTGTTGAGAAACCAGCTAAAAAGATGCCGTTTCAGCCTTCATTCAGGCATTTGTGCAATGTTGTTCAAATCTTTGAGAATGATTTTTCAAAAATAAAGGAAAATTATGGTGTTAAAACTAAGGAAGATGTTGAAAGATTAAAGTTAAGAGCTAAATGTGCTTTTAATTGGCTTTCTAAGTATGCTCCTGAAGATATGAAGTTTCATGTTCAGAATGATGTTAAGGTAAAGTTAGCTGGGAAAGAAAAGGAAGCTGTTGGGAAGTTGGTTAATTATCTGGAGGAGCATAAGAAGTTGGATGAGAAATTATTATATGAGGAGTTTTATAATATCTCTAAGAGTTTAGATATTTCTCCTAAGGAATTATTTAAGGTCTGCTATAAGATCTTGATTGATAGGGAGAGGGGGCCAAGGTTAGCGCCTTTTATTATTACGCTGGGGAAGGATAGGGTTGTTAGGTTGTTGGGGAAGGTTTGATTTTGTTATTATTCTACCATAAACCTTTTAAATAAGTGCTTTCTTTGCTATATTTACAATGGTCGTAATGAAGTTTGGAGGCAGCTCTGTGGGAGATGCTGAGAAGATAAGGAATGTTTGTGCTATTGTGAAATCTAAGTTAAAAGCGAAGCCTATTGTTGTGTTGTCTGCTGTTAAGGGTATTACTGATAAACTGATAGATACTGCAGAAAAGGCAGCAAATGATGATGATGTCAGCAAGGAGTTAGAAGAAATAAAGAAAAAGCATCATTCTATATTAAAGGAATTAGGGTTGAATGAGAATCTTGTAGATGTTCAGCTGCAAGAGTATGGCAAGGTTGTTGATAAGATTTTTGAAATGAAGAAAATAAATCCTGAGCTTATGGATGAGGTTCAGAGCTTTGGAGAGAGGATGTCTGTAAGGATACTTGCCGGATGTTTGAATAAAGATGGAATTAAAGCAAAGGCTTTTGATGCTTTTGATATTGGAATGATAACTACGCCAGATTATGGAAAAGCAGAGCCTCTGCCTGATACAGAAGAGAAGATTAAAGAGTTCCTGAAAAAGGTTAAAGAGATTCCTGTTATTACCGGGTTTATTGGAAAGGATTCTGCTGGCAATATAACTACTTTAGGCAGAGGTGGTTCAGATTATACTGCAGCTATAATTGGAGCTGCTATGAATGATACTACAGAGATATGGACAGATGTTAATGGAATAATGACGTCTGACCCCAGGGTAGTTAAGGATGCTAAGACAATAGATCAGATAAGTTTTGGTGAAGCTTCTGAATTAGCATATTTTGGGGCAAGGGTTTTGCATCCAAAAACAATATGGCCTGCTGTTAAGAAGAACCTTCCTGTAAAGGTCTTGAATTCATTCGAGCCTTCTAATAAAGGGACAACTATTGTGAATAAGGCAGGGAAGAGTAAGGAAGCGATAAAGGCTATTGCATGCAAGAAGAATATTGCCCTTGTTAATGTCAGCTCTACAAGAATGTTGTTAGCTCATGGTTTTTTATCCAGATTATTTTCTGTATTTGAGGATTACAAGAAAAGCGTTGATATGATTGCAACTTCAGAGGTTTCAGTTTCGTTAACTGTTGATAATGCCAATGACATTGATAAGATAAAAGAGGATCTGGAGGGTGTTGCTGAGATTAAGGTAGAAAAGAACAAGTCTATTGTTTGTGTTGTTGGAGAAGGGATGCACAACTCTAAAGGTATAGTTGCAAGGGTTTTTGAAACTTTGAAGGATATAAGAATAGAGATGATATCAGCAGGAGCTTCAGAGATTAATATCAGCTTTATTGTTGATACTAAAGACGCTGATAAGGCTGTTCAGGTATTGCATAAGAAGTTTTTTAGTTAGGATAGGTATTCAATAACTTTTTTAACCGCCTTTTCAACTTTTCTTCGAGATTTTCCGTATACATAAATTGGGTATTGTTCAGAATCTAGTTCTTCATACCTAGTTTCTTCACAAATGAGTCCATCTAGGTTGTTCACTTCTTGTGATAACACCTTTGTGTGCAAACCAGGAGCGGGTATTATTTTAAATTTTCCTAAAGTGGATGATTCTCTTATTGCAGTTTCTAACCTCATCCGGTACATATCCGGAAAATACAGAACCCCTATTTTTTTACGTTTTAGTTTATTTAGATTCCCTAGAATTCCAGTTCCCTTATATTTCAGTTTAATAACAGCTACACCTGCACTTGGCATATCTAAGAGGGAACAGCATTAGAAATAAAAGCTTTATTGTTACCAAGGCCATTCAATGCATTTTTTAAAGTTGAATAAGGAATAATCTGCTTTTCCGTTGATTACGAAAGTAGTTGTTTTGTTTCCAATTAGAATTTCTTTTGCTTTGCTTAATGTTTTTCCTGTTTTTGAGATTGTGTCTACTAATAATATTTTTTTATTGGTTATTTTTTTAAATGGTTTTTTTAGTATTGGTTCTTTTCGTATTGGTTTGTTGTTTTTATCCCTGTAGTTTAGGTAGAGTGTTTTTATTGGAATCTTTAAGAATTTGCTTAGAATCTTTGCAGGCACTATTCCGTCTTTTCCTATGGCCACGATTAAGTCGAATTTTGGGAATTTTATTGTTTTTATTTTTTTAATTATTTCTTTTAATGTGAATTTTTCCATCTTATTTAGAAAAAAGTTTAGGTTTATAAAGGTTGTTGGGGAACAGAAAGATATAAATATCATGCCTGCTAAAGTAGAGAATTGAGGTGATATTATGTCTCTTATGGGATGGATGGATTCTAAGATAAAGACAATGTCATGGTATGATATAGGTCTGGTAAAGCTTAGTGTTGCGGGTATTATCCTGATGATAGCTAAGCTTTGGAGCCCTTTACTGGCTTTAGACTGGTATTGGTATGGGCTGATATTTGTAGTAGCTGCTATAGGGCCATTGATTAAGATGTTTGGTAAGCAAGCAGAAGTTGTGTGAATCTTGTTTTAGGTTAGCAGAGGAAAGTTTTAAATAAACATCATACAGAAGAGGTCATATGCAGCTAAAAAAAGGGCAATTGCCAGTATTTCTTGTGCATGGGGTTGCGTTAGTTATATTTACTTTTATCTTTGTTTCCAGAAGGAATTACGAGTTTATGGCGTATATTGGTGTTATTGTTTCTGTTATGCTGCTTATACTTTATACAAATAATAGGGTTGATTATCCGAATGGTCTTCTTTGGGGGCTTACTTTATGGTCTCTGATGCATATGTCAGGAGGGGGCATATTTATCGGAGGAAAGAAACTTTATGGGCTTATGATCTTAAATATTGTTGGCGAGCCTTATAATATATTCAGATATGACCAGTTAGCGCATGTTGTAGGTTTTGCTGTTGCTACAATACTGGCGTATACAATTATCAAGCCTATCTTAATAAAAGAGCATAGGTGGGCTGCTCTTTCAATAGTCATTATTATGGCAGGGCTGGGGATGGGTGCACTGAATGAGATCATTGAATTTACAATGACTGTTGTTACTTCTAACTCTGGTGTTGGCGGCTATATAAATAATGCTCTTGACCTTGTTGCAAACCTGGTGGGCGCTTTGATTGCAATGGTATTTATTTACTATAAGGAGAAAAAGACGTAGATTTTGTATTCTTATATCTAAAAGAATCTTATAGAATTTAAAAAAAAAGATTATAAGAATAAACTTTTTATACTGATTTTTATTTACTTCTTTGCAACTTTGTCAGCTTTTGGTCCTCTGTCGCCTTCAACAACTTCGAATGTAACTTCATCGTTTTCATTCAATTCTGTTTCTTCAGCAAGGCCGGACTTATGCACGAAATACTCTTTACCATCGTCTCCTGCAATAAATCCAAATCCTTTGGACACGTTGAAAAACTTTACTTTTCCATCCATTTTGTTTTTACCTCTACCATGAAGAATACTTCTTCACTGGTGTATTAATTAGGGGATATTTATTCCTATTTATAAATCTATTGGTATCATGCTAGAACTTCACTAGGCAGCATTGTCAATGCTGCGCTTTATTTTTTCAGGGCGAAGGGGTGAAAGGGGCAAAATTTATATACCTCTCTTTATTCCCAGTTATTATGGATACAGATAAGGATGCAAGAGATGTATCAATAACTCAATTGGTTGAAGGTAATTTTCATGGTCAATACGTTCAAGTCTCTGGGAAAATAAGGGGGGCAGTTAGTGATGAGGAGGATATTATAGGTTTTCTTCAAGAGTCTACAGGTTATCTTAAAGATGATTCGAATAGATTTATGGCATATAGGGCAAGCAGAGCAGCAGAGACGAATAGGTTCTTAGCCTTATTTCAAGCGGCTTCTGCATCAGGAATAGAAGTAACTGTAACTGGCAAGTATTCTCCAAGACAGGATGATTCCCAAGAACTTGAATTCAATTTAAAAGATATGGAATTGGGCAATCAAAAAATTAAAATTTATTAGAATTCCCCATTCCCTTTATTCTTTATATTAATGCATCACTTTACTATCTCATCTTACCATTGAGCCAATCCTGCAAGATTCTTCTTGAAGCTCTCTGTACATCAGGAAGGTTGCCTTTCTTCTTTAGATTCAGCTTTAATGCGATGTCTTCAATTGTTGCTTCTTTGTCGCTTTGTACCTTAACGCCATAGTAATCTTCAACTAATTTATAATGGCTTTTGATAAGCTTCATGACAGCCAGGTCAGGGTCTTTGATTGTATAAGGGTTTTTGGCGCCTATCAAGACCAATTCTTCTTCTTTCCTCTTTTCTTTAGAGATAACACCAGGTGTGTCTATCATGAGAAAATCCCTGCCTACCCTAAGGTATTGTTCTGCCCGTGTGAGGCCTGCTTCTGCAGAGGTTTTTGCAGAGCCTTTTCCTTTCAATGCGTTTATCACAGAACTTTTTCCAACATTAGGATAGCCTATTACCCCAACCCTTGGGTCTCTTATTCTTTTTTTATTTGCTAATGTTTTTATTTTTTGTTTTAGTAATGTTGTGCCAAAGTGTTTTGTGGCAGAAACAAAAACACAATTCTCTAATGTTTTCTTGACAGAATCCATATATTTCTTATCTACATAATCACATTTGTTTATTACATGAATCAAAACTTTATTCCTGTTTTTTATCCTATATTCTATTTTACTATTCCTGGTTTCATCTATGAATCTTGCGTCTAATATCTCCAGAACAATATCAGATTTTTCAATTACCCTATCAACTATAGCTCCAAAATGTGACATATGTTGGATATTCTTTCTCTCTATATAAAGATTTCCTGATTTAGTCAAGCTACTCACAAAACCGAAAACTTTATACATTATTCCTGACTCATAGTTCTATCTTGGGGGATATTATGGAAAAATATACTAAAAAGCAACAGATATCGGAACTTGAGGTCGGAAATCAAATAGATGATGTGTTTGTAGTTAAAATAAAAAAAGGAATGTCTGAATATGCCAATGGATTCAGATTTAATCTTCTTATCTCAGATAATTCTGGTAAAACTCTTGAATATGTTTATTGGGGATCTAGAGATGAAAAAAGTGTTAAAGAAATTTATGATTCAATAAAATCTGATAGTGTTGTAAAAATACAAGCAAAAGTATCGTCTTATAAAGAAAAATTACAATTAGCCACTAATGCACCCTTCAAAATAGAAGTATTAAGTGAAGAGCAATATGAAAAAGAAGATTTTGTTAAACCATCAAAGAAAGACACCCAAAAAATGTATGATGAGTTAACAAGTTCAATAAATCTGGTTGAGGATGAAAAAATTAAAAGTCTATTAAATAAAATTTTTAATGATACTATCATACAAAATAAATTTAAGGAACACCCAGGAGCAATAGAAATCCACCATAATTGGATTGGAGGGTTACTTGAACATACCTTAGAAGTGTTAAAATATTCTCAACTTACTCTTCAACAATTTCCAACATTGAATAAAGATTTGTTAATTGCTGGTTCTTTACTTCATGACATTGGGAAATTAGATGAATTGGAGATAACATCAAGAATAAAAGGGACAAATGTTGGCCAGCTTACAGGCCATCTTGTTTTAGGTACAGTCTATGTTTCTAAGAAAATTGATGAGATTGAGGGATTTGATGAAGGGCTTAAGAATAAGATACTTCATATTATGGTGAGCCACCATGGGAGGAATGAGTTTGGTTCTCCAAAGACACCTATGTTTCCAGAAGCGCTTGCTGTATATTATGCTGATGAGATGAGCTCTAAGATTGCAGAGATGGTCGAGTTTATTAAGGACGCAAAGGAAGATACTGAAGATGATTTTATGTATAACCGGAGACATAGCAGGAATATACTTCTTAAGTAGGATTATACTTCTTATACCAAGAGCAACTAAAACAACCACCATTCTCTTTAAATGCCTGACAGCCCTTATCAACATCAATTAATAACCAACATTCTTTTCCTGAATTAAGCTTATAGGCCTCACAGTTTTCTTTAATATCTTCAGGGCAATTCATATGCATCCAGCAATTTTGTATTTCTTCTTTTGGCATATCCCCCTATTCAATTATGGGGGGTATTTAAATTTTTAGTGTGGATGAGAGTAGTGAAATTTGAATAAATTCAATTTCTAATTAATCTAAAGAGAAAAATTTAAAAATAGCTAGGAGATTTCCTCTGATATAATTTAAAACCAATTGGTGAACGATAATATGGAAGATTCAATTGATAATATGTTGCGGGAACTTAAAAGGGAGGGGGATCCTAGGAGTGACCCTATTAAGAAAGAATTTGATATGATAGCACGTTATGCTGACCCTAAATCCAAGGTCCCTATCCCTAATTATGAGCCTAAAACAGGATTTTTGAAATCACTTAAAAATTTCTATCACAACCTATTCTAGTGGTTTTGAAGTTTTACTCCTTTTATTCTTCTATAACTCCAGCCAGCAGCTATTGCCCATATTATATTAGAAACAAATAACCCAACTACAACTTTATTAACTACATTAACAGGCATCCCAATGAAATAAACATCAGTAATCCATAACCATGGCAGCTGTATTAGGTAGGCTGTTAAGACTGCTATAATTATGTTCCATTTTAATCTTACGAATAGTCCGAATAATGTTCCTAAAATGATGTTTCCTATTATTATGTATGGGTTGTTTAAGGCTATTGCTGTGTATAATGAGCCGAATGTAGCTGAGATTAATCCTCCTGCTGGTCCGTAGATGATTGCAGCCAGGAAAATCAGATATTGGAAGAAGTGGAGTCTTACTCCAAAGAGCGTTGTATGGAATAAACCAAGAATGTTTGGGAAAATTGCTAAGAAAGTTAGTAATGTGATGGTTTTCCATGTCCACTTTATGTTGAAGTTGAGGATGTTTTTGTTTATATACATCTTATTTTAAATCTTCAATTCTTATAATAACAGTATCCTTTTTGACAACATCCAGTTTATTGACTTCTTCTATTGCCTTCATCAGGTTTTCTTCAATTGCTTCATGGGTTGTCATGATTACAGGAACAATATCTTTATTTATTTCTTTTTGCTCTACAGCTGCTATGCTTATGTTATTATCTCCTAAAATCTTTGTTATACTTGCCAAGACACCAGGCTTTTCTGTAACTGTGCATCTCAGATAGTATCTTGAGGTTACTTTGTTTATATCCTTTATGTTTATATCTTCAAAATAGAAATTATCTTTCTTTTCTTTTGCAATATCTATTACATCTCCTAAAATTACTGTGGCGGTTGGAAGCTGGCCTGCTCCTTTTCCATACAGCATTGATTTTGTTGTATTTTCTCCTACAAGATAGATAGCATTTAATTCGTTGTTTACATTCGCTAATTCATGCTGCTTTGGAATCATTGTTGGGTGTACTCTTAGTTCTATCTCAGAGTTTTTGTGCTTTGCTATCCCTAATAGTTTTATTTTATAGCCCATCTCATCTGCATATTTAAGGTCATTCTTGCTTATTTTGGTAATTCCTTTTGTAAATATGTTATCATCTACTTTTGCGTTGAATGCTAATGAGCTTAGGATTACTAATTTTTGTGCAGCGTCCTTTCCTTCAACATCAAATTCAGGATTAGCTTCTGCAAAACCTAATTTTTGTGCCTGCTTTAGTGCTTCTTCGTAAGACTGGCCTTCTTCCATTTTTGTTAATATGTAATTTGTTGTTCCGTTAAGAATCCCGTAGATATCTTTTATGTTGTCAGCTGCATAGCTTTCTTTAATTGTTTTTATTATTGGTATGCAGCCTCCGACAGCAGCTTCAAAAGCTATATTTACGTTGTTGTCTTTTGCTGTTTTGAAGATTTCTTTTCCGTGTTTTGCTATAAGTGCTTTGTTTGCTGTTACAACATGCTTTTTGTTTTCTAATGCTTTAATTACAATATCTTTTGCAGGATTATATCCCCCAATTAGTTCTATTATAATGTTTATGTCTTTATCGTTGATTAAGTCATTGTAATCTTTTGTTAGTTGTTCTTCTTTAAGGCCTAGCTCTTTTGCTGCTTCCAGGTTTAGGTCACAGACTTTTTTTAGGTTTATTTTTATTCCTGTTCTTTTTTCTATTAAATTGCTATTTTTGTTTAGAATTTTAACTACGCCAGCGCCGATTGTTCCAATTCCTACTAATCCGATGTTTGCCTGCATTCTATTCTGGTGGGTTTTGTTGAGATTTATAAGGTTTTTGTTTGCAAAAGGTTTTTAAATTACTAAGGGATTCACTAGGTAGTGGAGGTTGATTTATGTGACTATGTTAACTTACAAGCAAACAGTTGATATGATTAGGGATAAAGGTTATCGTTATCATGAATTAAGATCTAATCATAAGAGGATAGCGATTGTTCCTAAATTAGGAGACAGGATTGTTGCTGTTTGTGCAAGAAGTGTAGATGAGCCAAATCCTTTTTATATCAGCCCTGAAAGCTTGGATGAGTCACACAAATTATTTGGATTATTTGGTAAGAGGACATGGACTGGTCCAAGGGGAGCAGGGAATATTTCTTTGTTTCTAGATAAAAAAAATGGAGAGTATATACCAGAGGCCATTAACATTCCTGATCTTTCCAAATCTAGTGAAGACTCTGAACCATTTTTAGATGTATGTAAGGGAACTATGAATATAGATAATGCCAGAGGGAGCACCTTTAAGATAGGTGTAAGGTCAGAAACAAGCATAATGCCTGATAATTTTTTTAAACAAGCTAGGGGTTATGAAGATATTGAAATTGTTGCAATTCAAAGAAATGTGAAATATAAGAATCTTGAAAATCATGAGTGGGGGCACTTACATGGCAATATCTTTATTTGGGACATATCAATGCTTGTGTCAGATGATGAAACAGAGGTTATCCTGCCTTTTAAAGGTAGGGAGGGGACATCAAACGATTGTTACATCGATTATTACGATTTCGGTGACTATAAAGGGGTTCCTAAGGAAAAAAGGGCAAGTCTCGAGGATGTTGAAGTACTGAGGGCTGATGGCCAGGATAAGTGGAAGCTTGGATTAAGCGCACATTATTCAAAAGGGTTTGTGATTTCATATATTCCTATAATAAATACATTAGCTGTGCTTATCTATTATCCTGTTATTCAGGGTTATTATATGAGCAATAAACCAACAGATACTCCTGAGCTCCAAGGGGGGCCAGTATTGGAGGTCTTTAATAATGGTTCAGATGAAAATGGAAGATTCCATCAGCTTGAAGTGCATAGTCCTAACCTGACCTTGAGGCCAAAAGACGTAGCATACCTTAATACCAAAATGATTTTTTTGAAGGGAGAAAAAGGGAGTCTCGAAGAGATTGCTAGGGAGCTGACAGAAAACAACCAGATCAGATTTTAGTGTTTTCTTTTTGTTACCATCATAACACAATATATTTAAATATACTCTTCATTTTCTTTCTTTATTATGAAAAAGCTAAGAGTCGGTATAAGGCAAATTGCCTTCGGCAATTTTAACCTCCCCACTAGCGCTTCAATACTGCGTGTCCCACCCCGGGCTATTGATGGTGATACAATATGAAAAAGTTAAGGGTTGGTATATTTGGTGTAACAGGTATGGTCGGAAAAGAATTACTGAAAGTGCTATTTGACAGGAAGTTTCCTATTGAAACTTTGAAGGTTTATGCTTCTGAACGCTCAGTTGGTAAAAAGGTACAGACTCCTCTTGGGGAATTAACTGTGGAGCTTGCTGATACTGCTGATTATTCACAGCTTGATATTGCATTTTTTGCTATAGGTGGGGGTTGGCCTACAGAGAATGCTCCTAAAGCAAAAGAAGCAGGATGTGTTGTTATTGATAATTCATCTACTTTTAGATATACTGATGGCATTCCTTTGGTTATTCCGGAGATTAATCCAGATGCTATTGGGGATGCTATGCTTATTGCTAATCCTAACTGTACAACTGCTATTGCTGCTATTCCTTTATATCAGATTTACAAGAACTTTGGATTGAAGAAGGTTGTAATTTCCACTTATCAAAGTACAAGTGGGGCTGGTAACGGAGGAATGGAAGAGCTTGAGTCTGAGACTAAGAATGTGCTTAGTGGTAAGAAAGCAGGCAATAAAATCTTTGCTTATCCGATTCCATTTAATGTAATACCTCATATTGATGTATTCCAGGATAATAGTTATACAAAAGAAGAGATGAAGGTAGTTTGGGAAACGCATAAAATCTTTGAGGATGAAAATATTCCTGTTTCATGCACTTGTGTCAGGATTCCTACTATGAGGGTTCATTCTGAAAGCATTGTTGTTGAGACAGAGAAACCTGTGAATGCTGATAAGGTAAGGAAGCTGTTTGAAAAGACAGATGGAATTGAGGTAAAGGACGATATTTCTAAGAATATATATCCTATGCCTTTGACAGCAACTGAGAAGTATGATGTTGAGGTAGGTAGAATCAGGCAGAATCTGATATTTGGAGAGAATGGTCTTGAATTCTTTGTTTGTGGTGACCAGATATTGAAGGGAGCTGCGTTGAATGCTGTGCAGATAGGGGAATTGATAGTCGAGAAAAGGTTTTAGAATTCTTGTTTATTGCTTAGGGTTGAGAGAAACGTAAAGTTTAAAAACAGCATAATAAACGCCATATCTAAATGAAATACAAAAAGATAGATGGGAAAACTGTTATTGGTCTTGTGGAGCCTGTTACTATATTTACTAAAGCAGGGGTTAAAAAGACAATAATGGCTAAGATAGATACAGGGGCCTCTAAAAGCTCTGTGGATGTTAATCTGGCTTCTCAGCTTAAATTAGGTCCGATAATAAAATCAAAGCTTGTGAAATCAGCATCCGGCAATAAGCTAAGGCCTGTTATAGAATCAGTTATAGTGCTGGCTGGTAAGAAGATGGAAGAAGAGTTTACTTTAGCAGACAGATGGCATATGAAATATAGAGTGCTAATTGGCCAGAATGTTTTAAGACATGCTTATTTAATAGATGCATCATTGAAAAAATAAAAAGGTTTTGAAATGAAGGCAGCTGTAATATCTTTGGGTTCTGAAAGTTCAAAATGGACTATTAAAGCTATGGAGGAATATTTTGATAGTGTTGAAGATGTAAATCTAAGAAATATAGAGGTTAATCTTTCTTCTGGGAGTTCAGATGTTCTTTATAATGGCAAGCCATTAGGGAAATATGATTGTGTTTATGCCAAGGGAAGCTTTAGATATGCACAGACCTTAAGGGCGATTACTGGAGCTTTATATCCTGATACTTATATGCCTATAAAGGCAGGTACGTTTACAATAGGCCATGATAAGTTATTAACACATTTATTTTTGCAGCAATACAAGATTCCAATGCCAACTACTTATCTAAGCTCTTCACCGACAGCTGCAAAGAAGATACTTGAGAAGGTAAATTATCCAATCATATTCAAGTTTCCTTCTGGCACTGGCGGCAAGGGAGTTATGTATGCAGATAGTTTTGCTGCTGCAGTTTCTTTGATGGATGCTTTAGAGACTTTGAGGCAGCCTTTCCTTATACAGGAATATATAGAGACAGGAGGAGAAGACATCAGGGCAATAGTAGTAGGTGAAAGAGTAGTTGCTGCTATGAAAAGAAAGGCACTTGTTGGAGAAAAGAGAGCTAATATCCATTCTGGCGGCAAGGGAGAAGCTTTTTTGCTTGATTCACATATGAAGAAGATAGCTGTTGATGCAGCAAAAGCAATTGGAGCAGAGATATGTGCTGTTGATCTTTTAGAGGGCGTAAAAGGGCCTGTTGTTGTAGAGGTAAACTTGTCTCCTGGATTGCAGGGGATAAAAGCAGCTACAGGGGTTAATGTTGAGGATAAGATAGCCAAGTATTTTTATGAGAAAACAAAGGCCTTTACAGAGAAAGGAACAAAGAAAGGGGCAGGAGAGATAATGAAAGAGATAGCTGTTGAGAAAGGAGCTAAGGAGCAGCAGATTGTTACTAACTTAGATTTCAGGGGAGAAAGAATTCTATTGCCTAAGTTGATTACAGCTATGGGTAAGTTTAATGACAAGGATGAGTTTGTTATTAAGGTTAGTAAGGGTAAGGTAGAGATTGAGAAGGTTTAAATCACTGATTTTTGTTTCTCTTTCATCTTAAAATTCTTCTTTATGATGTTATATCCCCATAAGGAAAGGAGCATTATAACCCATGATATTGTAGATACAAACCAATCCTTTGTTTCGGATGTAAGATACCTCCAGATAGAAAAAAGATGAAGTATAAGGGATAATATGAAGATTACTGCATAAATCTTCTCGCTTGTTGATTTTTTCATATATAGTAATTAATGTCTGATATTTAAATATCTTTTGCTTTTTTGGTTAATGCAATATGCGTATTTTTGGCTATTAGTGGGTTATTACGGACATAGCAAGATTGGCTATTTAGTACTACTCTAACATAGTAAAATTAGAAAGCTTTTTATAGTACTTCTTGATTCAAAGGGGAATGGGTGAACAAATATTTGGATTGTGTCTATTAAGTGGAGATACTACTGTTGATAGGGAATCTTCTGAAAGAGGAAATATTGAAAGCCTCTTTGATTTATCTTTATTAGTACTAGGTGATGCTAGGCCAGAAGAAGCAGATAATTCTAATGTTATTGAATATCCCATTCATCAACTAATCAATGAACAACCTGTTGACCCGATTAAGGACGAGGCCTATCAGGCCCTTAAAGACCAATTGAGGGAATATATTTTAGGAGAAAAATTAGTGATAGATATGGAAACTAAAGAAGAAGAGCAAATATCCTTGATTGATGATTTAAGGCTTCTTCGTAGTAAGAATATTATGTCAAAAGATGATAATGGAGACTTTTTAAATCTCAATTTGATTAGATTGTATCAAAGGATTACACAGTCTGCTACGAAAAAAGGCACTCCGAATTGGATAACTACATTAGATGATATATTTGGGGGGGAAGAGGTACAACAATATCTAGGTGGAAACGCAACTTATGAAGATAATATTAAAGTTAAAAGGGTACCTACAAAGATTGATAGACCAATGAAACAATACATAAAACCTAATTATTTAATCCCTTTATGGATGGATTTCAAAAAAAATAATAGTGCCTCTGCAAAGAAAAAATTAGCAGAACATTATATGCGAACCATAGCTATTCCAATTGCCCATTCAATATTATGGAAGACTCCTTGGGTAGGGGAGCATTATAGGAAGGATAAAGAACTAGCTCAACTGGCATATGTTGCACTTGATAAAAAACTAGATACATATGATATTTCATTAGGTATTAAATTTAATACATATGCATCCGAGCGATTGAAGGGGGCTATAAATGACCAATTAAGAAACGAACAAATCCTGCAACGGGCTTATGAAGAAGAAAAGTCAGAGACAACATCCTTATATCTTGGAGAGGAAGACGAGGGCGAAAGACCCATTGACACTATTCCAGTTGAAGAAACTCATTCAGACTTTGATATGTCAGACTTTGAACGTCTAATGGAGGGCATACCCCCTAGAGAAACAAAGATATACATAGATAGGTTGGCGCATAAAAAAGGCGTTAAGGAGATTGCAGAGGAGTTTGCTATAACTGATTGTAGAGTATCACAGTTGTTTATTGAAACAGACAAAATCGTTAAAAAAAGGCGTGAACAACTTTACGCAGGCGCAATTTAGAACAAATATTCTTTTTCTAAAATAATTGTTTGACTTCTTTTAGGCCCTACAGAAACAATGCAGGCAGGGACTCCAACTAATTCTTCCATTCTTTTGACGTATTTCTTTGCGTTTTCCGGCAGGTCTTTGAATTTAGTTATATCTGAAATGTTACATTCCCATCCGTCCATTTCTTCGTAGATTGGCTTTGCTTTTTCTACTTTTTCCGGCTCTATTGGGAAGTCTTCTGTCTTTTTTCCTTCTATTTCATAATGTGTGCAGAGTTTGATTTTCTTTAAATCAGAGAAGCAGTCAAGCTTTGTAATAACAAAAGTAGTTAATCCATTGATTCTTCTTGCATATCTTCCAACTACTCCATCAAACCACCCTGTTCTTCTTGCTCTTCCTGTTGTTGTGCCATACTCTGCCCCTCTTTTTCTCAGGACTTTTCCTGCGCAGTATTCATCATCATCGTTTGCTTTTGCAATATCATCAGGGCTTAGTTCTTGGTCTTTAAGCTCTTTCATTGTCTGTTCGTCTGTTCCTAACTCAGTAGGAAATGGACCACGGCCTACTCTGGTTGTATATGCTTTAATTATTGCTATAACTTCATTTATTTTTGTAGGGCCGATTCCTAAGCCTGTGCAGGCACCGCCTGCTGTTGGATTACTTGATGTTACAAATGGATAGGTTCCATGGTCAATATCTAACATAGTGCCTTGTGCACCTTCTACTAAGATGTTCTTTTTATCTTCAATTGCTTTGTTTATTATTGAGTATGCGTCTTTTACAAAAGGACTTAGTTTTTTTGCTTCTGCATTGTCTTGTTTTACAAAGTCAGACATTCTTAGGCCTGTTCTTTCTATCTTTGCCATGTAGCATGGGCCTATTCCTCTTCCTGTTGTTCCTACTTTTTTTCCTGTTTTTTTGTCAGCATCTATCTGCTCTTCTGTTATAACATGAGATGAGGAGCTTATTATCAGATTTTTATCAGTTAGTTTGAAGCCTTTTTCTTCTAAGCCAGTTATTTCCTTGATTATTTGTTTTGGGTAAATTACCATACCATTGCCACATATGTTTAATTTTCCTTTGTGGATTGTTCCTGATGGCAATAAGTGGAATTTGAACTTTTCTTTTCCTACAACAACTGTATGGCCTGCATTATTTCCTCCGGTTGCCCTTCCTATAACATCAGCTTTTTCTGCTAAGAAATCAACTATCTTTCCCTTACCTTCATCACCCCATTGTCCGCCTATAATTACTATTGTTTTGGCCATAATAATAGAAGAAAAAAGCTTGATATATAAATTATTTGGTTTTTGCTATTGTCCAATATTAGACATTTATGTCCATTTTGTTCTAAATAAGTCAATATCTTTATAAATAAGATAGAGGTACTTAGGGTTACAATGGATTTACTAACACTAAAGAACTGGAAAAAGGAAGATATTTTGCATTTAATAGACGAGGCTGTATTGGTTAAGGAAGACCCTGATAAGTACCTGAAGGTATTGAAGGGTAAGACCTTGGCTATGCTGTTTGAGAAGAAATCAACAAGAACAAGGATTAGTTTTGAGGTTGGGATGGCCCAGTTAGGAGGGCATGCCTTGTTTCTCGATTGGGGAAGTACACAGCTGGGTAAGGCTGATCTGAAGGATGAAATCAAGTGCATAGACAGGTATGTTGATGTTATTATGGCTCGTGTGTATAAACAGGAAGATGTTGAGATAATGGCAAAGAATGCTGAGAAGCCTGTGATTAATGCTCTGAGTGATATGTATCATCCCTGCCAGATATTAGCTGATCTGATGACAATCAAGGAAAAGTTTGGCAAGCTTAAAGGTTTAAAATTAGCGTATGTTGGCGATGGGAATAATGTTTGCAATTCATTGATTATTGGATGCAAAAAGGTTGGTATTACAATTAATGTTGCAACGCCTAAAGGTTATGAACCAGAGGAAAAGCCTGATTTATTGACAACTGATGCTTCAAAAGCTACTAAAGATGCTGATGTTGTCTATACAGATACATGGATTTCAATGGGGCAGGAGGATGAGAAGAAAAAGAAGATGAAGATATTTCCTCCTTACCAGGTTAATAAGAAGATATTAGGAAAGGCATTGTTTATGCATTGTCTGCCTGCTTATCGTGGGTATGAGGTTAGTGATGAGGTATTGGATTCAAAGCAATCGATAGTATTTGACCAGGCTGAGAACAGGCTGTATGCACAAAAGGCAGTTATTTTGAAATTAATGGGAAAGGTATAAAATGAAAATTTTGAAAGGGAATATAACAAAAGTGAAGGGAATTAAAGCTTTGGGTAAATATATTGGTATTAAACCTAAGAATAAGGATTTTGCAGTTATATTTTCAGAGAAATTAGCTAATGTTGCTGCTGTTTATACAAAGAATAAGGTTAAGGGAGCTCCTTTGTATGTTACTCAGGAGCATCTTAAAACTGGAAAGGCACAGGCAATTGTTGTTAATTCAGGGATTGCAAATGTCTGTACAGGAAAAAGGGGAATTGATGATGCTAAGCTGATGTGTAAATTGGTTTCAAAGGAATTAGGAGTAAAGGAAAATGATGTTTTGGTTGCTTCAACTGGTATGATAGGCACTTATCTGCCAATGGACAAGATCAAGAAAGGTGTTAAAGGAATTAAGAAGGAGTTAGGAAAGAAAAGCCATGTTGCAAAAGCAATATTAACTACTGATAAGATGAAGAAGGAGGTAGTGGTTAAGGTTGGTGATGTTACAATTGGAGCGATTGCAAAGGGCTCTGGAATGATTCACCCAAATATGGCTACAATGCTTGGTTTTATATGTACAGATGCTGAGTTTACTGCTGGGAAACTGAAGCAGATGCTGGTTAAGGCTGTTAATAAATCATTTAACATGATAAGTGTTGATATGGATACATCAACCTCAGATATGGTTGTGTTGATGGCTAATGGTATTAAGGGTAAGGTTAATGAAAAGGCATTTCAAAAGGCTTTGGACTTTATTTGTGTTGAGTTAGCGAAGAAAATCGCTGTTGATGGTGAGGGGGCTACTAAGCTGATTGAATGTACAGTGAAGAATTCAGCTACTGAAGAGGATGCAAAGAAGATTGCAAAGTCTGTTATAACCTCTAATCTGGTTAAGTGCATGTTTTTTGGAAAGGATCCTAACTGGGGAAGGATAATGTGCGCAATTGGATATGCTGGAGTTGAGATTAAGCCAGAGAATATTGATATCTTAATTAATGGGATTGCAATAGTTTCAAAAGGACATGGACTGAAAAACAAGAAAAAGAAAATAAAGAAAACAATGAACAAAAAACAATCAACTATTACAATAGAGTTGCACCAGGGTAAAGCAGAAGCAACAGCTTATGGCTGTGACCTTACAACAGAATATGTTAAGCTTAATGCTCACTATACGACCTAAAATGAAAGAACTAATCCAAAAGGCACAGATATTGACAGAAGAGGCATTGCCGTATATGCAGAAATTCAAGAATAAGATAGTTGTAATTAAGTATGGGGGCAATGCAATGATTAATGGTAGCTTAAAAAAATCAGTGATGAAGGATATTGTTTTGCTGAAACATGTTGGTATTTTGCCTGTTGTTGTTCATGGTGGTGGCCCTTTTATTACAGAAGAGATGAAGAAAGCAAAATTAAAGCCAAAGTTTATTGGTGGTTTAAGGGTTACAGATGAAGCAACCATCGGGATAATCAAAAAGGTGTTTAAGAAGATAAATAATGGGATTAAGGCTGATATTAAGAAAGCAGGAGGCAAGGCTGTTTCGGTTGATGGTGCGATTGTTGTTAAACAGAAAAATAAGAAATTAGGGTTGGTTGGTGAGATTGTCAAGGTTGATGCTGCTAAGATTAAAAAGTTATTGAAAAAGGGAAATATTCCTGTAATATCTCCTTTGGGTGTTAAGGATAAGAAAACCTATAATATTAATGCAGACGATGTGGCAACTAAGGTTGCTATTGCTCTGAAGGCAGAGAAATTGACTATGCTGACAAATGTTAGTGGAGTAGTTGAAGATGGGAAGTTTATTTCACACCTATCGATTAATGATGCTCATAAACATATTAAGAATAAAGTAATAACAAAAGGAATGATACCTAAAGTGAAGGCATGTGTTGAAGCTGTTGAAGCAGGTTGTAAGAAAGCGCACCTGATTAATGGAACAATAAGTCATGCTTTATTATTGGAAATATTTACTGACAAAGGTATAGGGACAGAGATTGTAAAATGAAAATTAATGAAATAAAACAAATGGAGAAGAAGCATATAATGCAGACCTATGGGAGGTTTGATGTAGTGATAACTAAAGGAGAAGGAGCTTATGTTTATGATATTAATGGGAAGAAATATCTAGACTTTCTGGGCGGTATTGCTTGCTGCTCAGTTGGGCATGGTAATTCAAAAGTTGTTAAGGCTATTTCAGAGCAGGCTAAGAAATTACTGAATATAACAAACTTATATTATACTGAAGCACAGGTTGAGCTTGCTTCTAAGTTAAGCAAGTTAAGTGGGTTGAAGAAATGCTTTTTTTGCAATTCAGGAGCAGAGGCGAATGAGGCGGCTGTTAAGCTGGCTAAGAAAATAACCGGGAAGAAAAAGTTTATTGCTTTTGAGCAGGGGTTTCATGGACGAACTACTGCAAGTTTAGCTTTGACATGGAAGAAGAAGTATAAGAAACCTTTTGAACCTTTAATGCCTTCGGTTATTTTTGTTCCTTATGATAATGTTAATGCTTTGGAGAAAGCTATTGACTCTGATATTGCTGCTGTTATTATAGAGCCAATACAGGGAGAGGCTGGAATAGTTGTTCCTAGTCCTGGTTATTTGAAAAAGGTTAGCTCTATTTGTGAGAAGAATGATGTTTTATTGATAGTTGATGAGGTTCAATCAGGTAATGGTAAAACAGGAAAGTTTTTTGCTTATTTGCATTCAGGAATTAAGCCTGATATTGTTACAATAGCAAAAGGATTAGCTAATGGTGTTCCTATTGGAGTATGCATTTCTGATCTGGAGTTTGATAAATCAGAGCATGCTTCAACATTTGGAGGTAATAGTTTAAGTTGTGCTGCTGCTAACGCTACAATTGATTATATCTTAGAGAATAAACTGATGGAAAATGCTGTTAAGGTTGGAAATTATTTTATAGGTAAGTTGAAGGGTTTGAATGTTAAGAAGGTTAAAGGAAAGGGATTAATGATTGGTGTTGAGCTTAATAAAGATAATGCTAAAGAGATTGTTGATAAATGTTTAGATAAAGGATTATTGCTGAACAATACCAGTGAGAATGTTTTAAGGTTTTTACCTCCTTTGATAATTACTGAGAAAGATGTTGATAAGGCGATTGAGATACTGGGGAGTGTGTTGTGATGAAAAAAGTAGGAATAATCGGAGCATCAGGATATACAGGGTATGAATTGATTAAATTGCTCAAGAAACATCCTGAGGTTGAATTAAAGGTTTTGAATAGCAAGAGTTATAATGGAAAAAAAGTAAAAGAGCTTTATAGTGATTTTGATGGTGATGAAGAATATACTGCTTATTCTATTGATGAAATAAATAAGATGAAGTTAGGCTGTGTGTTTTTGGCTGTTCCGCATACAAAGGCTTTTGAGATATTGCCTAAACTGAAATGCAAGAAGATAATTGATTTATCTGCTGATTATAGGTTTAAGAAAGTTAGTAAATATGAATCTGTGTATAAGGTTAAGCATAGTGATGAAAAAGGCAATAAGAAAGCTGTTTATGGTCTGCCTGAATTGTTTTCTGGTAAGATTAAGAAGGCTAAGATAGTTGGTAATCCTGGCTGTTATGCTACTGTTTGTTTGTTGACTGGTTTTCCTATTGGGAAATTGGCTAAATATATTGTTTTTGATTGTAAATCAGGGTGGTCTGGGGCTGGGAAAGAGTCAGTCTATGCTAAAGATCACTCAGTTATTGAAGAGAATATTGTTGCTTACAAATTAACAGGGCATAGGCATAAGTATGAGATGGAGCAGTTTTTGAAAGCAAAGTTAAGCTTTACACCGCATGTTATTGATGCTTTCCAGGGAATGATGTGTACTGCTCATGTTTTATTGAAAAAGAAAGTTTCGAAGGAGGAAGTGATTAAGATATTTGAGGATTTCTATAAAGAGCAACCTTTTGTTAAGATAGTTAAAGGAATACCTTCGATTAAGGATGTTCAGGGAACTAATAATTGTTTGATTGGTGGTTTTGAGATAGATGAGAATAATCAGCTTGTTATTGTTTCAGTTATTGATAATTTAATTAAGGGTGCTTCTGGACAAGCTGTTCAGAATATGAATTTAATGTTTGGTTTTAATGAAACGGAGGGATTGAAATGAGTTCAAAGAAGAAAGTTGTTTTAGCGTATTCGGGAGGATTAGATACATCTGTAATATTGAAATGGTTAGTTGACAAAGGCTATGAGGTTATAGCTTATATTGCAGATGTTGGGCAGGATGATGATTTTAAGGCTGCTAAAGAGAAGGCCCTTAAGATAGGGGCTTCTAAGGTTTATATATCTGACTTGAAGAAAGAGTTTGTTACTGACTTTATATTTCCTGCTATAAAGGCGAATGCTATCTATGAAGGGAAGTATTTACTTGGAACTTCACTTGCTCGTCCACTTATTGCTAAAGAGCAGATTGAGATTGCTAAGAAAGAGAAAACAAATATTGTAGCGCATGGGGCAACTGGTAAAGGAAATGACCAGGTAAGGTTTGAGATGACTTACTATACATTGATGCCTGATGTTGAAATAATTAGTCCATGGAAGGATGATGAGTTTTTGAATGAGTTTTCTGGTCGTTCAGATATGATTAATTATTGCAAGAAGAATAAGATTCCTGTTAAGGCTTGTATGAAAAAACCATACAGTACAGATGCTAATCTGATGCATATTAGCTATGAGGCTGGCACGCTGGAAGACCCTAGTAAGACTTTGGATGAGGAATCTTTTGAAATGACAGTTTCGCCTGAAAAGGCGCCTGATAAAGCAACTTCGCTTGTAGTGGAGTTTAAGAAAGGCGTTGTTGTTAAGGTTACTGATAAGACTAATAAGGTTACAGAGACAGAGCCACTTAAGATGTTTTTGTATCTGAATAAAGTTGGTGGAGCTAATGGTATTGGTCGTGTTGATTTAGTTGAGAACAGGTTTGTGGGTATGAAGAGTCGTGGTATATATGAGACACCTGGCGGAACAATACTTCTTAATGCTCATCTGGATATGGAAGGAATGACCATGGACAGGGAAGTTAAACAGATTCGCGATAGTCTGATTCCTAAGATAGCTTCATTGATATACAATGGATTTTGGTATAGTCCTGAGTTTTCGTTATTGAGCACAATGGTTGACAAGAGTCAGGAGAATGTTACTGGGAAGGTAAGCTTGAAATTGTATAAAGGCAATGTTATGATTACTGGTAGAACTAGTCCTTGCAGTTTGTATGATGAGAAGATAGCTTCGATGGATGTTAATGGTAATTATGACCAGAAGGATGCTAAAGGTTTTATTAAGCTGAATGCTTTAAGGCTGAAGAAATGGGCTAATCTGAAGAAGTGATTATTTTTTTCTTTCTTTTAAAGTAAACACAAATTTTTATATAGTGGATAGGTATTTCTCTTCTAATAATGATATCACACAGGAAATATATGGAATTAGCTTTGAAGCTGGCTGAGAAAGGCAAAGGTAACGTTTCTCCTAATCCTTTAGTTGGGGCTTTGATAGTCAAGAGAGGAAGGGTAGTAGGAAGAGGCTGGCATAGGAAGTGTGGAGAGGCACATGCTGAGGTTTGTGCTTTGAAGGAAGCTGGTAAGAAGGCCAGGCAAAGCATAATGTACGTTACTTTAGAGCCTTGTTCTCATTGGGGCAGAACTCCGCCTTGTACTGAGCAGATTGTTGATGCAGGAGTTAGAGAGGTTGTTATTGCTATGAAGGATCCTAATCCTAAGGTTAATGGTTACAGTGAGCTTAAGTTTAGAGGAGTTAAAACAAGAATAGGGATTTTTGAAGAAGAGGCTAAGAAACTGAATGAGCCCTATGTTAAATGGATAAAGACAAAGAGACCTTTTGTTGTTGTTAAAGCAGCTATGAGTTTGGATGGACAGATAGCTACAAGAACTGGTGATTCTAAGTATATTACTGGTCGTGAAGCCAGGAAGTTTGTCCATGAGTTAAGGGCAGAGTATGACGCTGTTATGGTTGGTTCTAATACTGTCTCTAAGGATAATCCTCAATTGACAGTAAGGTTAGCAAAAGGAAGGAATCCAATAAAGATTGTGCTTGATAGTACACTAAAAATATCTTCAAATGCTAAGATTGTTAAGAACGAGCCTACAAAACTGATTATAGCTACATCCAGGAAAGCTCCTAAGGCTAAGATAAAGAAACTGATGCAGAAAGGAGTTCATGTTTTGGTTATTGATATGATTAAGGGAAAGATTGATCTGAAGCACTTGATGAAAGAGCTTGGGAAAAAAGATATCTGCTCTATACTTATTGAAGGTGGAGCAGAGCTTAATGCAGAAGCTATTAAGTCAGGCATTGTAGATAAGGTTTTGTTTTTTATCTCTCCAAAGTTTATTGGCAAGGGTTTAGGAGCGCTGGGTAATCTGGGTATTACAAAGGTTGACAAGTCGATTAAACTAAATAACTTAGGCTATAAGCAGATTGGAAGGGATATTTTGTTAGAGGGTTACTTATAATTAAGTAAGTGTTACCCATACTTTTTTAAATAATTGTAGTTTCTTTGTTTCTATGTTCGGCAAAATAGAATATGCAATTAAACAATTACAGAGAGGGGACTTTATTGTTATTGTTGATGATGAGAATAGAGAGAATGAGGGAGATTTGGTTGTTGCTGCTTCGAAAGTTACTCCATCTAAATTGAATTATATGATAAAATGGGCTGGTGGGTTTATGTGCGTTCCTATGGATGGTGCTAGACTAGATGAGCTTGAGATTCCTTTGATGGTTCCTGACAATACTGATAAATTCAATACTCCTTTTACGGTTTCTGTTGATGCTAAAAAGAACACAACTACTGGTGTTTCTGTGCATGATAGGTTGGAGACTATTAAGACTTTGATTGGAAATGGTTCTAAGCCTTTGGACCTTGCTCGTCCTGGACATATTTTTCCTTTAAGGGCTAAGGAAAATGGTGTTTTGGATAGAGAGGGACATACAGAAGCTGCTGTTGAATTATGTAAGTTAGCTGGGATGTATCCTGCTGCTGTTATTGCTGAGGTAATGAATGATGATGGTACAATGGCTAAGTTAGATGATCTGGAGAAGTTTGCTGAGAAGCATAAGCTTACTATCTATACGATTAAAGAGCTTATTAAGTATAAGAAGAGTAATGTCTAATATTAGACACTTTTGTCTAATATGTCTGTTTCTAGTCAATAACTTTATAAATGAAGGGTAGTTTAATTGGTTTATTATGACAAAGCTATGGCAAGGTAAGCCAAATAAGAAAATCGAGAAGTTTACAGTCGGGCATGATTATTTGCTAGATAAGAAACTATTAAAATATGACTGTAAGGCTTCTATAGCTCATGTTAAGATGCTTAAGAAGATTGGGATTTTATCTGGTGAGGAGCTTGAAAAGCTTGAGAAAGGGCTTAATGATATAATTGAGCTAGATAATAAAGGAAAGTTCATTATTAAATTAGAGGATGAGGACTGTCATACTGCTATTGAAAACTATTTGACTAAAAAGTTAAAAGAATTAGGGAAGAAGATCCATACCTGCAGGAGCAGGAATGACCAGGTGGTTGCTGCAATGAAGCTTTATGAAAAGGATGAAATTTTGAAGGTGAAAAAGCTGGTTTTGAAGCTTATTGGTTGTTTGAAGAAATTAGCTAAGAAGAATGTAGTTATGCCTGGCTATACGCATATGCAGAAGGCAATGCCTAGCTCTGTTAAGTTATGGGCTGAGAGTTTTGTTGAAAGCTTTGAAGATGATTTATCGTTGCTGGATAATGCTTTGTCTGTTATTGACAAAAACCCTTTAGGAACAGGAGCCGGTTATGGTGTTCCTTTGAAGGTTGACAAAGAGATTACAAAAAATGAGTTAGGGTTTAAAGCAAACTATAAGAATTCCCTATATGTGCAGAACTCTCGCGGTAAGCATGAGGCTGTGATATTAAATGCTTTATCAAATGTGATGCTGACTTTGAATAAGCTGGCTAGTGATATGATATTGTTTTCAATGCCTGAGTTTGGTTATTTTTCTTTGCCTGATGAGTTTACAACCGGCAGTTCGATAATGCCTCAGAAGAAGAATCCTGATGTTTTAGAGTTAGTTAGGGCTAAATATTCAATTGTTTTAGGTTATGAGTTTCAGCTTAAGAATTTAGTTGGTAATTTGGTTAGTGGTTATAATCGTGATTTGCAATTAACAAAAGAGCCTTTGATGAAAGGAGTTGAGATTACAAAGGATTGTTTGGAGATAATGGCTCTTGTGGTTAGTGGCTTGAAGGTTAATAAAGAGAATTGTAAAAAGGCTATGAGTAAAGAGCTTTATGCTACTGAGAAGGTTTATGAGTTGGTTAAGAAAGGTAAGTCATTTAGGGAAGCTTATAAGGAAGTTAAGAAGAATATTTAGATTAGAACTACCGTATAATAGTAAAATATTTAAGTAAATATCTATTCTTTACTTATAAAATGAAGATTAAGAGATGGTATCGGGAACAGCAGGTTAATTCTTTAAACAGGCATCTTAAAAAGAAGGGCGTGGATATATCTCGATTAAGAAACCCACTTATAAATATTCTAACTGGAAAAAACAATAAAGAAGCTAAAGCATACATAAGGCGTATTGGAGGGGCTGCTTTGTATCTTAATAAAAATGAGGTGGATATTGTAACTGTCATTTTAAATTCACCTCCTTGTTGTATTAATAACCCCAAGACAGCCGAAGAGTTTGGTAGATGGATGATTCACCTTCACAAGTGGGCTTCTGAAAATTACGATAAGAATATGACACTACCTCGGAAAATGGCTCGTGCTTTTGAAGATGTGCCAAAGGCAGTTAGAGAAACGCCTGATTTTGATGAATATCTGAAAATATATCAAAGATACCTTAATTCAATTTCCCTACTAGAACCCCAGCCCAGCAATGATCCAAAGCAATTCAGAAAATTCAAGGATAATACATTAGATGAAATCTGTTTTGGGATTGACTGTATTGATATTGCTATTGACGTTGGAATATATTCCTGGGGGGAAAGGCCCACATATACTGATCCAGATTTCCCTATTTATTGTATAAATCCGGCAAATCCTGAAGGGTATCAAGAAAGATTTAAAGTTGTGGCAAAAAACTCAGGAAAAGTTGAACCTAAAATCAGACTCATTGGTGCACCAGTTATTGCAAATTTTGCAGATAATAAAGCAGATGCTGAAAAAGCCTACAAGCTTCTTTCAGATAAGATATTTTCTCTTGAGTTTGTTCATCCCATTCAAATTATGCAGTTGTCAAAAATAGTAACTGATTACGAGGGTTTTGAAAAGTGTATAGATGCTCTGGCTTGTTATTTGGAGCCTATACAAAAAAATGAGAGGCGTCGTGCTTATTTAAAGTCAAGGCCTGACCTTTGGAAGAATACTAGTGAGTATAATATTTACACTAAGCTCCTTACAATCTCAGAAAATGCTTCAGAATTCTTAGATAATGTTGATGCTTATGTTAGGCTTAGACAACAGCTGGAGTCTAAAGACGATTATAGGTTCGTTTCAGACAAAATCAATTTCTGGCATCTGTTTCCAAGAGCTAAGGATGCAATAAAGACAAATGGTGACTTTGATCTTCATCTGGTGGTTGAAAAACACGAAGAGAGTACACTGGAGGATCTTGGGGGAGCCCAACTATCGCGGGTTCCTTATTGGGTAATTGATAAATTAGAAGCAGCAATTATACCTAAACCTTTAGAAAAAAGCACCTAACATATCGAAAGTTTTATAATCTTTAATGTTAACTTTTTCTTTAATATGGATTTTAAAAAGGAAATAGTAAAGGTTCTTGAGAAAGAGACTAAGGTTAAGGAAGTTAATCTGGAAGTTCCTCCAGATTCAGCTATGGGGGATTATGCTTTTCCTTGCTTTAGTTTAGCTAAGGTTTTTAAGAAAAGTCCTGTGCAGATTGCAGAAGAGCTTGCTAAGAAGATTACCCTTAGTGGTGTGATTAGTAAGATAGAGGTAAAAGGACCTTATCTGAATTTTTTTGTCAATAAGGAAAGTTTAGCTGGGAATGTTTTGAAAGAGATTGTTAAGGATAAGGATTATGGTAGTTTGGGAATGGGTAAGGGTAAAAAAATATTGGTTGAGCATACTTCTATTAATCCTAATGCTTCCCCACATGTTGGTCGTGCTCGCAATGCACTTATTGGTGATTCTATTGTTAAATTACTGGAGTTTCAGGGCTATAAGGTAGAAACACATTATTTTGTTAATGATGTTGGAAAGCAGATAGCAATGCTTGTACTTGGTGCTGAGGGTAAGAGTAAGGTTGGTTTTGATGATTTATTGAAGATTTATGTTAAGATAAATAAGAAGGTTGAAGATAAGCCAGAACTGGAGAAAAAAGTTTTTGAACTTTTGAATAAATTAGAGAAGGGGGATAAGTCAGTTAAGGCAAGGTTTAAGAAAATTGTTGATACCTGTGTTAAGGGGCAGACAAAGATATTTTCTGAATTGAATATTAACTATGATAAGTTTGATTATGAATCAGATTATCTTTGGAGCAAGAAAACAGATGAGATTTTGAAGAAGCTAGATAAGACTAAGAAGTTGTTTACAGATGATGAAGGAAGGAAAGTGCTTAATCAGGAAGAGTTTGAGCTAGCAATGAAGAGTAAGGTACTTGTTTTGACAAGGGCAGATGGTACTTCACTTTATCCTCTTCGTGATTTGGCTTATCATATTGACAAGAAGAAGGGAGATAATATACTTTTATTAGGAGAAGACCAGAAATTGTATTATCAGCAGATAACAGCTGCTTTGAGTTTGTTGAAATGCAAAGCTCCAAGGGCAGTGCATTATTCCTTTGTTTTACTTTCTGAGGGTAAGATGTCTACAAGAAAAGGAAAGCTTGTTTTACTGGAGGATTTTATGAAAGAGGCTTTAGATAAAGCTAAGAAAGAGATTAAGAAACGACACGGTAAGGTTAAAGAGCAGAATGCTAAGAAGATTGCTTATGGTGCAATAAAATACGCTATCTTAAAGGTAAGCCCTGAGAAGAATGTTACCTTTAACTGGGAGCAGGCTCTTAATTTTGAAGGTGATTCAGGGCCATATTTACAATATGCTTATGCTCGTATTTGTTCTATATTTAAGAAGAATAAATCTGGGGTTAGTAAGGATGCTGAGCTTAGTTTGTTGACATCAGAAGAAGAGGTAGAACTGATAAAGATGTTAGGGAATTTTCCTAGTGTTGTGAAAAGTGCAACAGAGCAGTTGAAGCTGCATTTGGTTGCTAACTATCTTTATAATCTTAGTTCTCAGTTTTCTATCTTTTATAATGCATGTCCTGTTTTAAAGGCTTCAGATGATGTTAAGAAAGCAAGGTTGGTGTTGATAGATTGTGTCAAAAGGGTTTTGGCTAATGGTTTAGGGTTGTTGGGTATTGATGTCTTGGAGAAGATGTAGTTCATATGAAAAGATTTAAATAACGTTTAATCTATTTTAATAAAAAAGAGTAAAAATGATATTAACCTATAAGATTATAGCGCTTTTTGGTTTACTGTTCTTATCTGCATTCTTTTCCAGTTCTGAGACAGCTTTGGTTTCTATGTCAAGATTAAGGGTAAGGCATTTGGTAAAACAGCGTAAGCCTGGTGCGAAGATATTGAAGAAATTAAAAGATGACCCTAAGAGGCTGTTGATAACTATATTAATCGGCAATAACCTGGTTAATGTCAGCGCATCTGCTTTGGCAACTTTAATTGCTATGGAGATATTTGAGACTAATGCTGTTTCGTATGCTATTGGGATTATGACGTTTTTGATTTTGGTCTTTGGAGAGATAACGCCTAAAACATTTGCTACTTACCATAACAGGAGGTTTTCGTTGTTGGTTGCAAGGCCTATTTATCTTTTGAGTATTGTCCTTTATCCTTTGGTTGTTTTTTTTGATGCTATTGCTTTGTTTTTTATGAAGCTATTTGGATGGGAGTATAAGAAAAAGCCTGTAGTTACAGAAGCTGAGATAAAAACTATTATTGAACTTGGGGAGGATGTTGGCGCTATCAAGAAGACAGAAGAGGCTTTGGTAAAGAATGTGTTTAGGTTTGATGATATAGAGGTTGAGGATATAATGATTCCTAAGGAAAAGATTTTTTCTTTAGATGCTGAAAAGAAGCTTAAGGATGCCATGCCTTTAATTATGAAAAAGCACTATACAAGGCTGCCTGTTTATCACAAACAGCCTGAGAATATCATGGGTGTTGTAAATGCCAGCCATATCCTGAAATGCTACGCAAATAAAAAGACAAATGTTACGTTGAGGAGTATTATGAGGAGGGTTTTCTATATTCTTGATAAAAATAAGATAGATGTTTTGCTTAAACAGTTTTTATCCAAGAATATACATATGGCTGTTGTTGTTGATAAAGAGCACAAGCTAAGAGGGATTGTCACATTAGAAGATGTTCTTGAAGAGCTGGTTGGAGAGATAGTTGATGAGAAAGAGATTGAACATTTGAAATTACAAAAAAAAGTAAAAAAATAAAGAAAAAAATTAATTATTTTGTCATCAACTTATTTATATACTTCTTGAATTTATCGACGAGAAAATGTCCCAAGTTGGTGACGAAAATCAGGGTTGTTGATAAAGGGCAATTAGTTTGGTTGAAAAGATTTATAAATTGTGCTTTAATTTACTAATTATATGAGTGATCACAGACAGGTATCTCTTGATTCGGAAGGTCTTATTTCTGAGAGGAAGAGCCTTGCAGATATTGCTTGCACTGTAATGGAATATACTGCTGGGGCAGTTGTAGGTGCAACTATTGTAGGGTTAGGGGCTGTAGCTCTTAATACTATATATCAACAATGTATTGGTTGGGGTATACAGGGGGGACTATTGCCTCCAAAAGACTTAACTACAGCAATTGAACAGACATACGGACTAAATATCGCTCTTGGATTCTATGGGGCAATTGCTGGAGCAGTAGTTAGTATCCCATTAACATACAGGTCTAGGAATAAGGCTCTTTATGAACAGATTAAAAAACTTTATTTCCAACAGCGTTCATCAGAAAATATTGCAAATATTACAAATATGCCACTAAGAAAGATAGATAAACTGGTTCATAGATGGGATAAGAAGTTCTCGAAACCACGTTACTTTGCTCCTCTCTAAAGGAATTCTAAATATACTAATATTTAAAAAGAAAGTTACAATCCCCTACTGTATGAAAATAGTTAAGATAAGCTCTTCGCAAGGTGGCTTAGGAAAAGCAGATGGGGCAGAGTTAGCTCCTGATAAGATTATTTCTAAGACTAAGGAGTTGTTTATGTCTGAAGATGGGGTGTTGCCTAACTTTGATGTTGATATAGTTTCAGTTGTTTCATCTAATCTTGAAGAGACTAATAAGAATATTTATTCTAAGGCTTTATCTGTTTTGAAGGATAATGTTAGGCCTTTATTCTTAGGCGGGGACCATTCAGTTACTTTTCCAATTGTTAAGGCGTTTTCTTCGGTTTATCCTTCAAATCCGGGTGTGATTATATTTGATGCTCATCCTGACTGTATGGGTGAGCTTGGGACTCATGAAGATTTGCTTTGTGCTATGGTTAATCAGAATGTTATTAAGAAAGAGAATATCATTTTAGTTGGAACCAGAAATTGGGATAAAAACGAGATTTCGTTTTTGCAGAAGAATAAAATTAAGTATTTTTCTATGAAAGAGATTTCTGCTAATGGGGTGCATGAGGTAAGTGAATCAATAATGTCTGTTGCTAAGAATTTTTCTGATTTGTATGTTAGCATTGATATTGATGTACTTGACCCTGCTTTTGCACCTGGCACTGGATATATGGAGCCAGGAGGATTAAGTACCAGGGAATTGTTGTTTTTTTTGCATAGGTTGAAGAAATTAAAGAATCTTAGGGCTTATGATTTAGTGGAGATTAATCCTGCAAAAGATATAAATAATATTACTTCTAAGGTAGGGGCTAAGATATTAGTGGAGTTGTGTTAAACCAATAATTTTTTAAAACAAACCTATTTCTATTACTTAAAATGCCAATAATGTTCAAAAGCACAAACAGGAAAGCTCCCTTGGTTAGCTTTAAAGAAGCTTTACTTAAAGGGCAGGCTCCTGATTATGGGCTTTATATGCCAACTTCCATTCCTAAGTTTAGTTCTGGGGAGATTGACTCTTTTAAAGATAAAGAATATTATGAGATTGCATATGAAATAGCTAAGAAGTTTGTTAACGTTGATGGCTTAAAAGAATTGTGCAAAGATGTCTATGATTTTGATGTTCCTTTGGAGAAGATTAGTGATGAGCTTTATATTATGAGGTTAGATAGAGGGCCTACTGCCAGCTTTAAGGACTTTGCAGCAAGGTTGATGGCAAGACTGATGCATTATTTTGCTAAGAAGGAAGGAAAGAAGTTAACTGTATTGGTTGCTACTTCTGGTGATACTGGCGGAGCTGTTGCAGCTGCTTTTCATGGGTTAGAGGATGTTAATGTTATAGTTTTATTTCCTGAGAAAGAGATTACAGGAAGGCAGAGAAAACAGATGACTACATTAGGGGGAAATGTTAAGGCAATTGCTGTTAGGGGAAAGTTTGATGACTGCCAGGCTTTAGTTAAGAGGGCTTTTAATGATAAGGAGTTGAGGAGTTTGAACTTGACATCAGCTAACTCTATTAATTTTGGAAGGATAATGCCCCAGATTGTTTATTATGTTTATGCTTACTCTCGTTTGGCTAAGGGTGAGATAATATTTTCAGTTCCATCTGGAAATTTTGGTGATTTGATGGGTGGGATTTTTGCCAGGGAGATGGGTTTGCCTGTTTCAAGGTTTATAGTTGCTGTTAATGAGAATGATGAGGTTCCTAATTTTTTAGAAACAGGAGAGTATAAGCCGGTGGTTCCTTCTTTGGAGTGTAGTTCAAATGCAATGAATGTTGGTCATCCAAGCAATTTGGCCAGACTAATTGATTTGTATGGTGGATGGTTGACTGATGAAAGGGATTCTTCCGGTAAAGTTATTAAGAAAGGTGTTTTGAAGGAAAAACCTGATATGGCTAGATTAAATGAAGATTTTGTTAGTTTTTCTGTTTCTGATAAAGAGGTTGATTCAACTATAAAAGATGCTTATGAGAAATATAATGTAATATTAGAGCCGCATGGTGCTGTTGGTTTTGCTGCTGTTAATAAGGCAAAGCTTAATGGTTTAATTGTTTCATTAGAAACTGCTGACCCTGCTAAGTTTCCTGAGAAGATAAAGGAGTTATTGAATATTGAGTCTGAGGTTCCTTTAAGTTTAAGCGAGTTGGATAATAAAGAAGAGAAGTTTGAGACTATTTCTGATAGTTATGAGGATTTTAAAACAGCACTTAGAGATTAAGCCTTTTCAACAACTGCTTGAGTAATTTTTTCAGCAACAGATTGAGTTTTTACAGCAATTTGATAATTTTCATGTAGATGTTCTTGTGCTTGTTGTAGATTCTCAAGGATGACACCACTCAAATCAAGCCGATCCATGTGCCGAGCTGATTCTTTCCCTTGCTCAAGGAATTTGTCAATTTGACCTATATGGTCAGAATGTACAATTTGTCCAGGTTCTTCCCTGCCTGTCATTCCAAGCAGAATTAGGGCAAAGATATTGTTATCATATTTTGATACATATAGTCCATCTTCGCCATCCCTTATTGAGATTTCCTGCATAGTTTTATTGTACTTGTACCACAAGGAACCTTCACTATTCATCTTATTTAATTCCATCCACTTCCCTGGGTATTCAACCAATAGGGTTGTTTTGGTTTCTAGTTCTTTTCCTTCAATTGGCATACCATTTTGGAGAGCAAATCTTAGATAGTCATCTACGGTTGCCCTTCTGTCCTCCCCATTTGTAGGTAATTTGTAACCCTTTAATAACCTCTCATCCACCCATTCTCCGGCTGTCTTACTGCTGACACCTGACAACTCAGCCAGATCTCCTGTTTTAAGGATGTAATGTTTTTTAGGATGCAATCTTATTTGCCCTATACCTATTAGTTCTTCTATATTAAAATGTTCAAGATCAGGGTAAGTTGCTCCATTATTCTCCAGAAAGCTCAGCAATGGTGCTCTAGGAAGTCCTTTATCTTTAAGATATCTTACTACTTCTGACAACAACATTCTGCGTTCCTTGGTTCCAGGTATGACCCATCCCCTTAGTTTGCTATCTCCCATAAGGTTGCAGACACTTGCTGTTGAAATACCCAGTATTCTTCCAACTTCTCCAGTAGTAAGGGCATCTTTCATTTAATTATGGAGAATTAACCTGTCTTTTTAAAAATACCTGTTTTTGATAGGGAGTGAACCTGAGACGGCAGAAAAGAAAGATTTACATATAACTATCAATTTTTAGTTAAAATATTTGAAATATGCGAGTAATATGCTTAAAAAATGAAATATATTATATTTTTAATAGATGGAGCAGGAGATTTTCCTTTGGATGAATTAGGTGGTAAAACACCTTTGATGGTGGCTAAGAAGCCCAATATTAATGGGTTGTGTAAGAAAGGAAAGTGCGGGTTGCTTGAGACAGTTCCTGTAGATATGGTTCCTGATTCTGCTGTTGCGAACCTTTCTGTTCTTGGTTATGATCTTGAAGAGTGTTATGAGGGCAGGGCAGTTTTGGAGGCTGCAAATATGGGTGTTAAACTAGATAAGGATGACGTTGCTTTGAGATGCAACTTAATAACTGTTGAAAACAATAAAATAAAGGATTATTCTGCCGGCCACATCTCAAATGGGGAAGCTGAACAATTGATAAAGGCTGTAGACCAGAATTTAGGTGGAGGTAATGTTAAGTTTTATCCTGGCGTTAGTTACAGGCATTTGCTGGTTTTGAAGGGAGAGAATCTTTCTTTGAATATAGAATGTTATCCCCCCCATGATTATCCTGATGAGGCAGTTGCTAAATTAATGATAAAGGCAAAATCTAAAGAAAGTGAGGGAACAGCTGCTTTGCTAAATAAATTGATGATTGACTCTAAATCAATATTGGAGAAGCATCCTGTTAATGTTAAAAGGGTTAAAGAAGGGAAAAATCCTGCAAATATGATATGGCTCTGGAGTCCTGGTAAAAAACCTTCTATGAAGACCTTCCAGGAATTGTATAATGTTAAAGGAGCTGTTATATCTGCTGTTGACCTGATTAATGGCTTAGGAATATATGCCGGCTTTGATGTTATTAAGGTTGAGGGAGCTACTGGGTTATGGGATACAAACTATGAGGGGAAGGCTGATGCCTGTGTTGATGCCCTTAAGGAGCATGACCTTGTATTTGTTCATGTTGAGGGAATTGATGAAGCTTCACATGCTGGTGATTTGAAACTGAAGATTAAAACAATTGAAGATTTTGATAAAAGATTAGTCGGCAGGGTTTTGGATAAAGTTAAGGATGATGTTTGTATTGCTCTTTTGCCAGATCATTTGACCCCTATAAAGGACAAGACTCATTCTCATGGAGTTGTTCCTTTCTTGATCTATAAGCCTGGTGAAGATGGGGACGATGTTTCTGTATATGATGAAGAGAGCTGTAAAAATGGGTCGTATGGGTCTATAAAAGGGAAGGAGTTTATTTCTAGTTTGTTTGAGCGATAGCTTTAAATAACTCTAAACACTACTTAATCACAATAGATTTTAAGTAAACACAAAAATAACTAGGGGGATGATGAAACATGGCAGAAGAAAATGCGGCAGATGAGAACCAGAATAAGGGAACAGATGAGAACCATAGTAGGAGGGCAGATGACAACAATGTTTTTATTGGTGGAAAGCCATTTATGAACTATGTAACAGCGGTTGTGATGCAGTTTACAACAAAAAACACACCAGAAGTGATAGTGAAGGCAAGAGGAAAATTTATTTCCAGGGCAGTAGATGTTGCAGAGGTAGCATGTAAAAGATTTCTAACTGGGCAAATAGATGTCAAAGACATTAAAATAAATTCTGAAGATTTTCAGAATAAAGAAGGACGAGACGTTCGAGTTAGTACAATTGAGATTTCCCTAAGGAAAGTGTAAATTTCTTATTTTTTCTTTCTTTCTATTTAGAATTTTCCTAAGTTTTAAATAGTTGATAATTTTTACCTATACTTGGGCCTATAGGCTAATGGATAGACCATTCGGCTTCGGACCGAAGAGTGGGGGTTCGAATCCTCCTAGGCCCATTTTATTTTTCCATCATAAAGAATTCCTGGTTTTCTTTAACTCTATAGTCTGGGAAGGTATGCCAGAAGATTTCTGCTTTGTTGTTTTTAAATTCTAATACTTTATGAGCATAAACACCTTGTCCTAAGTCTTCTTTATAGTTAGTGCCTGTTTTGAAAGATGCAAGGACCAGTTCATCTTTGTTTACATAGCCTGGGTCTAGGTTTATTGTTCTTTTATTATTTTGGGAAAATTCTTTCTCTATGTCTGTTGTTTGCTGTTTTATTTTAATTAGGTCCTTTTTTTCTATTGGTTTGTTGAAGATAATAAATCTTTTAACTAAGTTTTTTCCCATCTCTTTTTCATAGTAATTAGTAAATTGCTCAAAATCGTATTCTGGGCTTTCTCTTTTTATCTCTTTGAATTTTTCTTTCAGTATGGATTTTACTTTATTGTAGGTTTCTTTGTTAGAATACATTATTGCTATGATTAAGTTTGGCATAGAGAATAAGAATTGATTATTTTATTTAAATGTTAGGAAGATTTAAAAATGAAGGTGCATTCTCTATTATTATGCAAGGAGTTAATTATATACCGGCATACTGAAGATTTTTCTAGTTTTTACTCTTACAAAAAACGAAGTTTTTATAAAGTTCTAATTTAAGGGTATGTACTATGAAATATAAAATAGGATTTATCGGAGCAGGGAATATGGCTTTTGCTTTGGCTAAAGCTGTGAAAAAGAATAAGTTAGCTAAAGCTATAATTGCTTCTGATGTTCGTAAAGAAAGGTTGGATTTTGTTAAGAAAGAGTTAGGAATTAGTGTTACTAATGATAATAAAGAGGTTATTAAGAAATCAGATATTATATTTCTGGCTGTTAAGCCGCAAATTATGGACGGTGTGCTGGATGAGATAAAAGGGTGTGTTGATGGTAAGCTTGTTATTTCGATTGCTGCTGGCGTTAGATTGAAAAAGTTAGAGGGTAAGCTAAAGAAAGCAAAGATTGTGAGGGTAATGCCCAACACTCCTTGTTTAGTTGGAGAGATGGCAGCTGGATTTGCTGTTGGTAAAAAGGTAAAGGATAATGATATTAAGGTAGTTGAAGAGATATTGAATTCAGCTGGCAAGGCTTTTTACCTGAAAGAGGATATGCTGGATGCAGTTACTGGTTTAAGTGGTTCAGGCCCTGCTTTTGTTGCACGATTAATAGAAGGATTGATTGAAGGTGGAGTAAGGTCTGGATTAAGCAAGGATGTTGCTACAGAGCTGGCTTTGCAGACCTTTAAGGGAACTGCTAAATTGCTGCAGGAATCTGGTATGACGGCTGATGAATTGGTTAAGATGGTAAGTAGTCCTGGAGGCACTACTGTTGCTGGCAGGGAAATATTAGAGAATTCAGATGTTAAGGATATTTTGATTAAAACAGTTAAAAGGGCTACTTCCAGGAGTAAAGAGTTGGGAAAATGAGTCTGAAACATAAAGTTTTAAATCAATGTGAAAATGCAAGAGAAGCTTCAATTAGATTATCTTCTATTGGTAATGATGTTAAGAATGTTGTCTTGTATGAATTGGCTGAAGATATTCATATGAACAAGAACAAGATACTAAAGGCAAATGAATTGGATGTAAAGCAGAATAAAAACAAAATTTCTAAGGTTCTTTTGGAAAGATTAATGGTTGATGATAAGAAGATAAAGGAAATGATAGCAATGGTAAAAAGTGTTGCTAAGCTAGAAGACCCTGTTGGTAAGATATTAGAGAAAACAGAGCTTGATAAAGGCCTGATATTAAGGAAGGTTTCTGTACCAATTGGAGTAATAGCATGTATATTTGAATCAAGGCCAGAAGTAGTTGTACAGATATCTGCTTTGGCAATAAAATCAGGGAATGCTGTTTTGTTAAAAGGAGGTAAAGAAGCTATTAATACAAATAAGGTTCTTGTTGATATAATCAGAAAGTCTATTAAGGATAATAAAGGCATGCCTGTTGATGGTGTTCAGTTGCTGGAGACAAGAGAAGCTGTAAGGGAAGTTTTGAAGATGGATGATTTTATTGATTTGATCATACCTCGTGGTTCTAATAAGTTTGTTAAATACATCCAGGAAAATACTAAGATAGCTGTGCTGGGGCATTCAGAAGGGGTCTGCCATGTTTATGTTGATGATGAGGCTAATCTTGCCAAGGCTTTAGCTATTTGTTTTGATGCGAAATGCCAGTATGCTGCTGTTTGCAATGCAATGGAAACCCTGTTGGTGCATAAAAGCATTGCTAAGGTGTTCCTGCCAAGATTGGCAAAGGAGTATGCCAAGAAAAATGTTGAATTGAGAGGGGATAGTGGGACAAGGAATATCCTTAAAGGGATTAAAAAAGCTACTGAAAAAGACTGGAAAACAGAGTATACTGATTTAATCTTATCTATAAAGATAGTTAATGGAACTGATGATGCTATAGCCCATATCAATAAATATGGCTCTGGGCATACTGATGCGATTGTGACAGAGAATGAGGCTGATGCTATGAAGTTTATCAATATGATTGATTCTTCTTCTGTAATGTGGAATTGCAGCACCAGGTTCAGCGATGGATTTAGGTATGGCTTAGGGGCAGAGGTTGGAATTTCAACAAATAAGATTCATGCAAGAGGTCCTGTTGGGCTAGAAGGTCTTGTTATCTACAAATATATATTAACTGGAGATGGACATACCGTTGCCGAATATAGTGGTAAAAAAGGAAAGAAATTTAAACACAAAAGATTATTATAAGGTAAAATGCAGCAGGAGATAATTAAAGCATTCGTAACATTGTTTGTAATCATCAATCCTATTGGGAATTTAACAGTGTTTATAGGCTTGTCAAAAGGAATGGATGCTAAAAAAAGAAAGCACATTGTTAATCAAATTCTTGTTGTTGCTTCTATTTTACTGTTTGCGTTTTTGTTTTTTGGTATGTATATTTTTAGTTTTTTTGGTATTGGCTTAGATACCTTTCAGATTGGAGGCGGTCTGATATTGCTTATTATTGCTATAAGTTATCTTTTGGATATTCATACTGGAATACATGGGCAGAAGGATATATCTGCTGTTCCGATGGGAACTCCTTTATTGATAGGGCCTGGAACAATAACCTCTACTTTAATTTTGGTGAATGAGTACGGCATTCTTATTACATTCATAGCTGCTATTTTTGCTCTTTTGGCGGTATGGTTAATATTAAGATTTTCCGGCCAGATTTACAAGCTGATAGGGCCGCATTGGGCAATGGTTTCTTCAAGGGTAATGGGTTTAGTTCTGGCGGCAATTGCTGTTGAGTTTATCAAGACAGGGATTATTAGTGTTATTAGGTCGATATAGTTCTTTGGTTTGTATTGAAAGAATAAAGGGCAAAGTTTATTTTGTAGACATTGTATAAACTAATGTTACTCCGGTTGCAACATATACATAAATTGATGACATCAACATCATTCCAGTTACTTTTGCAGAGAGATTAGGATCTTCTTTAGCAAATTCTTTAGTTAATTGAAATTGTTTTTCAAGACCCAAATATTTCTTGAAAGGTATCATAGTATAAATTCCTTCAAATAGGTTATCTATAAATGATGTGGAACTATCAGATTGAAAATCGTCTTCAAAGTCAATAGGTTCATTTTCAACAACTGGTTCGCGTGTTCTTTCCCATGTAAACATAATATGATCATCTAGAGTAGCTAATGTACAAATATCTTTAACTCTTAAAGCTTCCACATTTTGAGGTTCATCATCCATATCTATTGAAGTTGATTGTTTATTTATAAACCTTACTTGCCCTTCCCATATTTCGCCATTTGCCGATTGAAACTAACACTTATTAAACGAAGTTTTCACCTTTTAAGTCGGATTAAAACCATTAATTTTAAATATTGGGTTATAATTGTTTCTTATTATGAGTTATAAAAGGATAGTAGTGAAAATAGGTACTAACTTACTTACAGAGAAGCTCTGTGGGTTAAGGACAGATTTTATTAATGGTATTGCTAAACAGATAGCTAATCTTAATGGTGGTGGAAAAGAAGTGCTTATTGTCACTTCTGGTGCTATTGGCGCTGGGTGTTTGGAGCTGGGGCATAAGAAGACCAAAGAGATTGAGGTTCTTCAGGCATTAGCTGCATGCGGCCAAAGTGCTGTTATGAAGGCTTATCATGATGCTTTTTCTAAGTATGGCGTTAGGGTTGCACAGATACTGCTTACTTCTGGGGATTTTGTTGGTAAAAAGTATTCAAATCTTCATAAGGCTATTGAAAAATTGATTTCCTTAGGTGTTATACCTGTTATTAATGAGAATGATGTTGTTAGTGTTGAGGAGATAGGAAAAGGTTTTGGAGATAATGATAAATTATCGGCATTGGTAGCTTCTAAGGTAGATGCTGATCTATTAGTTATGCTTACAGATGTTGATGGGTTGTATGACAAAAACCCAAAGGTAGCTAAAGGTAAGCTGATTAGGAAGGTTGATAAGATTACAAAGGAGATTGAGAATGTAGCTGGTAAGTCTGGCTCAGCGTTTGCAGTAGGTGGGATGATAACTAAGGTTAAGGCTGCAAAGATTGCTATGAGTAATGGCTGTGATGTTGTTATTTGCAATGGCCATAAGAAAGATGTTTTAAAGAGAGCTATTTCTGGTAAGGAAGGGACTTTGTTTAGTTCTAAGTAGATTAATTTAAGGAGGAGTTTAGTTCTAACAAAATATTATTTTTTAGTAAAATTTATATATGCTCTTGTTATGCTTAAAATAATATGAATTTTATTTCGTTAAACAAATTAATTAAAATAAGCTTAATTATTCTAGTTATGTGTTATGCATTTCTTACTGTATCTGCACAAAATATTATTTTAGAAAGTTCTAATAATTTTGTTGATACAATAGAACCTGATGTGACTATATACAAAACAGGCGAAAATAGCCCAATATTTGGTGGAAACCTTGAATTTTCATGCGGGGAATGTGGTTTTGCAGATTTTGATGATGCCATCTCAAAAATAGGTGGTGGTGGAAATAGTATTTGCAGTTATAGTGGTGGAGTCCCTATAAAGATTGTAAATAATGATGATCAATTATGTGCGAGAAGTACAATTAGCGACCGTAAATATGATTTAGATTTTCTTACATGGGTTGCACATGGTAAATGCACTGATATCGATAATGGATCCAGTTGTTCTACTGCAGAAAATCAGTTTTCATATGTGCGTTCTGAAAAATTCATTCTTAATCAACTGGATATTGAGGTTGGATCAAAAACAGATAAAAATCTCCAAGATGAACCACATAATTACAAGATTAGTAAAGATGCTAAACCTGGAGATAAAATAGAAATCATTGTAGAGATTGAAAATGGGTTTTCAGATGATATTGAGATAGAGACTTACATGGAAGTAATAATTAAAGATATTGATGGGGGTGATGATTTGGAAGAAGATACTAGTAAAGAATATATAAAATCAGGTAAAGATGAGCGGTTTAAAGTAGAGTTGACAATTCCAGATAGGGTTGATGACGACCTTTATGACGTCATAATCTTAATTGAAGGTGAAGATGAAAACAATGGAGAATATAAAATTGAGAAAACCTTCAGACTTGAGATTGATAAAGATAAACACGATATTCAAATTACAAAAGCAGATTTAAAATCAAATAACTGTCAAAAAGATACTAACCTAGAAATAGAGATTATTAACTATGGGTGGGAGGATGAAGAAGTTATGATCGTTGTTGCTAACACTCAAATAGGACTTGAATTAGAGGAAACCGATATTGAACTTGAAACAGGAACAGATGATGACGCAGAATATACTTTAAATCTTCCATTAATTTTAGAAAATCTTGATGAAGGTACTTATCCAATAACTATTGATGTATACAGGGACGAAGATAAACTTGAGGATACGAAGACAGTTAATTTAATGATAGAAGATTGTGGGGGTACTGAAAAATTATTGGTTAATAGAATTCAAAATGATTTAATTAATGAGTCTTTGAAAATCCAAAAACATTCCGATGGTAAAAATATGCAGGATATAACTTCCACTGCAAAAGAGAAATCATGGTTTGATGAAAATTTTAATTTAATTTTGTTAATTCTCATTATTTTAAGTGCCATCATATTTTTAATAATTCTTTATCTATTCATATTAAAGAAATAGAATATTACTCTTTTAATCTCTGACTTTCTAAAAAGGACAGAACTCCCCCTTTTTAGAACTTAAACATAATTGAATATAACACTTGTTAAATACGTTTTCTCGGAGAGAAAACCGAAAAGCTTATGACGGAGTTTAAGTTTACATAAATGGAGTTAATAAACTTTTCGAGTAAAATTCTTACTTTCAATCAATTTCTGCGAAGCAGACTATATTTAGGGGGTTTCCGTTTATCAAAGGCGTAAGCCCAATCCAACAAATACATTAAGGGGCGTTTTTTGTCAGGCTAGTAAGCGTCCTTTAGTTTACCATCAAAAAGTTTATAAGTTAGGTAAAACAATGGTACCTCATGAAAAAGATTTATGAAGAAAAGAAAGATGGAATCCATCTATTATTTTTCCTAAGTAAACCTTCAAATATTTCTTACCTAAAGGAATATGTCAAAGAAATTTGTGGGCAAGTAATTATCAGTCCAATTCTTAAGCGGTTCAGAAGAATGGAAGTAGTTATCCACAATGATGAAGTTTTAGAGAAACAGATAAGAAGTTATAGCTGGGATTTCTATCAAAAAATGTGGCGAGGATATACTGAAAAAAAATTAATTAAGGGAAAAAATAGAATAAACATTAACGAAGAAGTAGTCATTGCTTTTAGATACCTTATGAGACGCCGTAAAGGAAATCTAAAGATAACTGATATTAGCTGGAGCAATATCTGTACTGCTGCATCAAAAGATGCAGTTGGCATCATTGTTCATGAAATCGCACACCTTTGGCATTTAAGAAGAAATCCAACTAAAAAATTAATTAAAAGACAATTGAGAAGATTCAACAAAGCGTACTATAATTCCCTTCGTAATGCCGAATTATTTAAGGGCGATGAGAATATAGCAGAGTGCTGGGGTGATTTAAGAACTAACTTGTTTACGTTGATGGATCAAATTGTTACTGAAGGCTTTGCAGCATTTCATGAATCATTAGCGAATGGAACAATTAAGTATACTAAAAAATCATTAGTTGAACTCTATAAATATGTCAAGGGGGTTTCATCAAGTCTAAATAAAGACTTAGAAGAAGTCTACGAAGAGTTTTCTCGAGCTGTTGAGAGTGGATCATATGTTAAGATATCCAAAGTAAAAGCAAAATTTGGTAAGGTTACGAAACTTGTTCCACAACATTGCAATACAATTGGTATGCACTTGCATCATGTAGTTCTTTACACAAATGAAGACATTACAGATGAAGAAATAGTTCACTTCAGCCCCGAAAAATTAATCAAGAATTACGAACAATCTTGTAAAAGTCTAGGGTGGCAACCAGTTATTAGTATCGGCACGGAAGGAATTTTCAGCTTAAAAAAACATATTTCCCATATTCATAGTTTTCGGAAATCTAGCGAGTAGACGTTCTAGAAGCGACCAAATGTTTTTCATATAGCACATTACGCAGATGATTTGCCCCAACCTTTTCATCGACTAAAAAACGCCCCTTTCACTAATTTAGGAAACCCCCGTTCTAAAAAGTAAGAATTTTATTGTATTTAACACTTGTTAAACTCTTTGACCATACGAAGTGTGGTCAAACTTCGTCCGAAGAGTTTTTGAATTGCTAATAAATCGAGCGTAGCGAGTCTATATGTGCGTAGCACAGGGGGTCTGAGTTCAATCAAAAAAGCGAAGCGTTGCATCAAGAACAAGTAATCAAGGGAGTTTTGAGAAGCATTTAAATAGTAGCTTTATTATTTTAATATAAAAGAGGTGTTATAAGATGAAAAAAATTATTTTGATATTGGTAATATTGTTACTAATAGGAATTTTAATGGTAGGTGGATGCCTAAAAACCCCACAAACACCAAGTGCTGAAAAAGTTATAGAGAATCCTGACGAGACAATAGCCACATGTGAAAAGGTGTCTGAATCTGATAGGGGGGAATGTTATGATGCTGTTGCTTCTGCCTTGTCTGAAGCTGGGTTGTTTGATAAGGTGATGGAAGTATGTGACAAAACAGAGTCAGATGATTGCTATTCTGATCTTGCTTCTGCCTTGTCTGAAGCTGGGTTGTTTGATAAGGTGATGGAAGTATGTGACAAAACAGAGTCAGATGATTGCTATGCTAAGCTTGCAATAACAGCACAACTTGTCGATGCCTGCAAAAAGATTTCTAGCAGCACCACGAAAAAGGACTGCCTGTTTGACCTGGCTAGCCAAAATAATACAGCAGCTTGCAAAGAAATGACTAATCAATTTGACAGAAACGAGTGTCTTTTTAACATCGCCAGGCAGACCAAATCTCTGGAAACCTGTGGCGAAATAACTGATGCTTCTGCAAAAGAGGATTGTTATATGGCATTGTCTGAATCTTTTAGGAGTACAGATCCTAACAAGGCGTTTGAAGCTTGTGAAAAAGTGACAAACAAGGATGATTGCTACTGGAATCTCATACTCAATCTCAAGACAGCAAATCCTGATGCTGCACTTACTGCGTGCTCTAAACTACTGGTTAATGTAGATGAATGTTATTTTGATGTGGCAAGAGCTCTGATTCTAACCGATGTTGATAAAGCAGTATCCATCTGCGGGAAAATGGAATACACTATTAATAAAAATGACTGCTATTTAATGATTGTCGATACACCTCAAATTACATTGAAAAACCCAGACAATGCAATAGAGGTTTGCGGAAAGATGACTACAGATATGAATATGTGCTACGAAACCGCAGCCAAAATCCTTACAGAGACTGACAAGGACAAGGCAGAGGAAGCGTGCAGCTACATTATTGAAAATGACTTCCGAACGCAGTGCGAAGAAAGTTACGGCTGATTCTTTTTTTTATTTTCTATTTTTTCTACAATAACTTTTTTTGAACAGGATATATCTTTTTGTGGTAGGCATCCTGAAATAGACTGTTGTATAAAGGACCGTGCAAAAATAAGTAAGAATGTTTTAATCTGCGAATTACTTCCTCAACCAGACAAAGATAATTGTGTTGGAAGTTATTGCACCCATACAGAGCTTGATGCCAATATTTGTGATACCATTATAGATATTGAAGAAAGACAAGCTAGATATATAGAACTTGCAATGAATCTTGCTAATGGTTAAATGGTTTGGAAAAATCCAAATCTGTACTATTAATAAATTTTACAGAATCCATAATCTTCATGATAAAATCTTTGTTCTGATTCAGGAATGTAAACTTATAATAAAAGTGGCCCCTTGAATAGATTAATGTATCTCTCTGGATATTCCTTTGACTTATATGTTTAAATGAGTATGTGTAATACTCGTTGCCATTAATCATAATTGTCTGTATATCTTCAATTTTGTAGGGGATAGGAGCAGGCAGTGCATTAACACTCTTAATAACCAAAAATGATTCAACCTGTTCTACAGCATCTAATCCATCCAATGAATCTTCGCTATGATTATCTTTATTGAATCTTTTATAGAATAATTCTATCTGGAAAAATGCTGTTTTATTAGAAGAAATAAATTTTACATTCTCTGATAATGATCTGTAAGCTGTTCCAATGGGTTTAGCTTCTATAGAATCAGGATAATAAAGCGATATGCCCATATAATCATTGACATATCCATTTACAAGAGGCTCAGAAGCCGACAGCTTTTCAATATAAACAACTTCTTTATTATTTACATCAAATAGAAGAATGATAATGTATAAACATGCAGCAACTGCAAGAATTAAACCTATAGAATTTAAAATAATGCCAGTTTTTGCAAATCCTATACCGGAAATATTTTTGTTTTTTCGGATTGTCGATAGCGATGATACCCCAAGAATTAAACCGGAAATGATTATAGCCCAGCCAAAAATAGGGATATATCCAAAGATTATTGAAAAGATACCTAAAACCATAGAAGCTATTGCCGTTCCAGAAGTTTTTTTAGCCACTTTAATCATCTTTTATTGAGCATAATTCACATATCGGTAAATCCATTCCGAAGGAGCATTCCTCCATGATTCTTTTTCCTGGACTACTGCCACAGAATTCCTCTACATTTAAGAATCTGGAATTCTTTCCACCTGCACAATCTTCAATGCAATTGCATGGATTCTCGATATCTTCGCATATCCCATTTCCGCAATTTATACAGGTTCCTGCCAAGCTTCCGCTCATAGCTCCTGTTTCATAACATTCGTCCCCTATCGGAATGCTTGTATCCATGCCTGAATCCCACTCTTCCAGGCCTTTGCAGCAGTGTTTAGGCAGGTTGTGGGATACTTCAGGAGAAAATTCTTCTCCTTCCTTTGCACAATTATCAGAACTGTAACTATCAGGACTGCAACTAGATAACAAGATAAGTATGCTAATCATACCAACTAAAGTTGAAAATTTTTTCATAGTATCCTATATTAATTTATCCAGCAACAGATTTTTCCGGAAGGGCAATCCATTTGACCTAGGTTTGCACCCTGACATGAGGAAACGCATTTAAAGGGTTCCTCGCATGTTGTCAATTCTACCTCGTTTGTAGTCACCACAGTTCCTCCACCTTCAATACCTTTTGGTAATGTATTTCTAGACTTATCCATTACCTTATCCTGCATATCCTGAAGGCTTGTGTCTTTACCAATATCTTGAATATCAGATAGATTCACAATGGCTTTAGATGTAGAAAACATATCACCACTAATTTCCAGTTTTAAATCTTCTGAATCTTTTGGAATTTCAAATACTGTAGCTCCAGCTACCAATAAGCTTGGCTGTATTTGCATTCCCCACTCCAAGTAATTTGCAATATACCCACTTCCATCAGATAAGCTGTCAAATTTTCTATTTTGGCCATCTATTAATTTAAGTCTATTGGAAAATATCTGCTTAGTTTCATTTGCGTTATTAGTTATCTGAAAATATATCTTAATAAATTTTTCATTTGTTATTTTTTTCATTGGGCTAATCCCCATCTCGGTAAATGTCTCTGCCTTTGTAATCCTATATGTGCGGTAGTCAACACTAATATCCTGATTCATATTGTAAGATATACCTCCAGATGGGCTGTCTTCTTTTGTCCAGCTATTCCTTATGTCATTAAATAGTGTGAACATGCCGACCATAAGTAAAACTACAATAATTAAACTTATAGAGCTTAAAATAATGCCAGTTATTGCAAATCCTTTCCCGGAAATATCTTTATTCTTCAGAATTTTTAATAATGACAATATCCCTAAAATTAAACCTGTAAGGATGACAGCCCAGCCAAAGACAGGAATCCATCCAAATATTATGGAGCATATACCCAAAACCATAGAAGCAATTGCAATTTCTGAAGTTTTTTTAGCCATATTAATCCTCTTAAACCAATAATTTTCCCTTAATTGATTCTTATTTCTTTATGTTAAAAAATCTTTCGTTTTTGTATGTCTAACCTATACTCCAAGACAAAATTTTTTAGGCAAATTTTGTCTCCTCGTAATAAGCAAATGACATGAACATTGTATAAACAATTGTGTCATTTGCTATATCTGAAACTCTAAGATCCACAGCCTTATTTAAGATAATAATACTCCTTGCTTATCGGGTCTATTGCTATCTTTTCTTTGGCTAGGTTAGCGTCATATCCAGGATAACCATATTTTCCAGCTGTAGCATCAAGCACTACACAATCATCCTCTTTGATACGATAATAAGAGATATTATTATTACTAAAATCATATGTTGAGTAACTATAATAAAATTTTAGATTCATATCAACTTTTGCCTTATTTGTATTATCACTATTGATTAATACTATGCCACCCTTCTCTTTTAAGAAATCACATGAACCTGTCACTTCAAAGATATTGTTTCTTTGACATGAAGAATATTGTGAAAAAGGCTCCTTATCTAATATTTTCTCATATTCTGATTTTGATGGTACAAAATGGATTGTAACTGGCTCTGATGAAGAGATTTTGTATTTGATATTCATGAAATCAAAAGGATATGAAAATTTTGAGCCATCTCCCCCAAAATAATAAACATTTCCAGGATTTATCGCAATGGTCTGGTTTTCTTCTTTGATGAGGAATAATTGCCCATTAATAACTTCTGCTTGATATTGGCCTTCTTTACCTAATTCAAGTGATGCAATCTCAACCATGCTTCCCTTAATATAAGCCCATAACTTATTCACATTAATACCGCATGCTAAGCTGTAAGCATGGTCCTCAGTAAGTACAATATATGTTTTAATACCCAGGTTCTCCAACAAGGAATTGAGGAGGATTGTCAAATCCTCACAATCCCCACCCATAACATTAAGTGTGTCCTGTGGTGACTGAATGAATTCATTACTTCTTGGATCACTATAATATTTGAATTTTGTGACAATATACATATAGATCGAGTTTAAATGGCACTCCTTATCACCTGAGGGACATTCAGCAGCTATTGAAGAAGAAAGGGATCTTAGATTAATATCTTCATAGATTACTTTTTCAGTATAAGGCTTTGCTCTCGATAATATTGGATCTGATTCGGTATTATTATAAGAAAGGTAATCATCGTAATCACATGCACTAACAAAGATTATAGATAAAATTAAAAGTATAGTCAATTTGCCTTGAACCATATCCAGTATTATATATATTCTCTATATAAATGTTTTTAATGGATTTTCAGATTAATATAAAAAGACAAAAGTTGTAACTTAAATTGTTTGTCTTTTTAAATATAGTAGCGGAATTATATAAGCAATAACTAATGTCCGCTACTATAAAACCGAAATATTTAAATCTAGATCCATCAATTATCAGTAAAAGAGGTGTTGATTATGAATAAAAATATTTTAATTGTAATTTTCTTGTCTACTATTCTAATTTTAGCTTCTTGCGATAATATGCAAGATGTAGATAATGATACTCAAAAACCAATAAACGAGATTAAAAAACAAACAGTCACTCTTGCTTCTATTTTTTGTGAAGAAAATGGGGGGGAAGTTAAGATAATTACAAATGAAGACAGCTCTCAAACAGGCTACTGCATTCTTGATGACGGAACAGAATGCGAAGAATGGGCTTATTACAACGGGGAATGCTCCGAAGGGAAGGAAGATGCACCTGTAAAAGATCAGGTTACAGAAAAAAAAGAGAAGATACCTCTAAAAGTTATGGCCCCTACAATTGATAAAACTTCAATAGGAGAGGTTGCAAAAACACAATTATTGTCTTTGAATAGATGGACAGACGGAAAAGTTACAATGGACATGCCAGAAGGCTGGAATGTTTTTACAGGGGGTAAATGTTCAACAAAATCAATTTTATCCAGGGATTCAAATAATGAGTTAAAGCAGGTTTTTTATTTCTCGCAAGCAGGGCCTGTCTACATAAACCAGGAGCAGAAAGAATGGGAGCAAGATTATATGGCAATGGGCGGCTCCCCTATGCTGTGGTCAGACAGCCCTATGGTTGACCCTTTAACATCTGAAAACTACTTAATGAACTTTGGAGAGCTTGTATCTGGAAATATCTTTCAGCAGGCATTCCCTCAAGCCCCTATTATTACTGATGTCAAGGTTATAAGCAATGAGGATATAGCAAACAAGCCTTCTTTTGCAAAAGATTTGAAACTGATAAGGGCTGAATTTAAGCAAAATGGAAATCAAGGAGAAGGCTATTTTTATATTTTAACTGCGGAAGGGAATATTGGAGAGGGAATGGGGTATGGGATGATGTTCATTGGAATAACAGCTCCAAAAGGACTGTTGGACTTATTGACCCCTTCACTGAAAAAGAGCCTTGAATCCTACACAATAAGCCAGGAATATGTTGATGCCTGCATAAAGGCAAATGATAAAGCGGCAGCCGGCGCGTTAAAAGCAGGAAAAATCCTGAGCGAAACATCAAATACTATCATGGAAGCCTGGGACAATAAGCTGGAATCCGAGGGAAGAATGTCGGCAAAGCAAAGCGATGCTATACTAGGTTCTAGTAGATTATATGATCCAGATAGTAATAAAGTCTACGAAGTAACACCTGAATTTTATGATCATTATCAAGTCCATGGTGATGAGTTTGAAATGAATAACCTACAAGAACTATCTGATGATCAGTGGGGTTATGCGCCCTTAAATGGAGGAGCACACATAAGGTGATGAATAAAATAGGGCAATTAAGATGAAAAAAATAATTTTAATCTTAATTTTAATTTGTTTATCTAGTTTTGTTCTTGCAGAAGAAAAATCTACCATTGGGATTGTACCTAAACTAACTGCTGCTGAAACACAAGACGCTCCCACTATCGTTAATTCTGAAGTTTATCCTATCTGGGGTGTTCCCTGCACGAATTATACTTATTATGCTGTTTACAAGGATGAAAAAGGAAGAGAACCAGAATATATGAGGATAAATCTTAACAGTAAATGGTATGACATGAAATTGTTGAAAGGTGATGCTAAAAACGGAGCGACTTATGTTTATTATTATGTTCCCACATCTGGTAAAACTAATTTTTATTATTATGAAGCCAGTAATGGTGTAGGAAAAGTTAGAGCCAGCATTATTGACAGTCCGGATAATGGACCACTTCTTTTCTCTGAAAAACTGGATAACAATGAGATTATTTTATTAAATAAAGATGGAAAAGAAATTTGGAGTTATCCCACTGGAAAAGATTGGGTGGAAGGAGTATCTATTTCTAAAGATGGAAATTATATTGCGGCTGTGACAGATTTTTATATTTATTTATTTTCTAAAGAGAGTAAAGAACCTTTATGGGAATTTTGTAAGAATTGTGAAATACCTGATTATCATTCCGGAACTGCTGCCGGAGTAGCCCTCTCTGCTGATGGAAGTTACATAGCTGCAGATTTAGGGGGCAGTCTTTATTTTTTTAATAAAGAAAGCAATCAGCCTTTATGGTCTGCAAATATCGAATCTGGCTCGTTAGGAGTAGATATGTCTGATGAGGGTAATGTCATTGCTGCCGGGATAGGCAATGCTGACGATGGTAAAGGTCAAAAAATTCTTTTATTCGACAAAGAAGGGAATAAATTAGGGGAATACAAACCAGAACATCCAGATTATGAACAAACAGGAGATTTTTATCAACCGGATGTTACTCCTGACGGTAAATATGTGGCAATTTCTACTGGCTGTCCTGACAGAAGAGCTTATTTATTTTCTGGAAAAGGAGATCTGATTTTTAGGAGCGAGCAGTTAACTTATGATTCTCCAGTGCATAAATCAGCGATATCTGATGATGGTAGTTTAATTGCTTATTCTCTGGACCATTCGCAAGGAAAAGAGATTCTACTTTTGTTTGATAATAAAGGAAATAAATTGTGGAGTTTTTCCTCTAATGAAGATAGCACTGCTAGAGCAGTTTCAATTTCGGGCAATGGAAACTATGTTGCTATTGGTACAACTACAGGGCATATTTATCTTTTTTCAAAGGACAGTAATAAACCTAAATGGAAATTCAGTGCTCCAGCATTTTTCTCTCAAATCGGAGATATTAAACTTAATCAAGATGGCAGTTTATTAGCTGCTGGAGGAACCACAAAAAAAGTTTATATTTTCTCAAAAAACAGTAATAAACCTTTATGGGAATATCAAACAAATACCTGGATAAATAAAATTGATTTTAATGGTGAATATATTGTTGCTGGTACTGGTCCCAAAGAATATTTCATGGAAGGGAATAGTCTTCCACCAAATGAAATAATCTGTAAGGAAATAATCCAGCCGCCTCCAATGGAAGGGAGTTTAGGAAAGTGTGGTGATGGAAGGTGTGTTTCTCCACCAGAAACAGCTGAAAGTTGTCCACAAGATTGCTCTCTAGCAACAGGTTATAAGGGTGATACCGAGTCAGTTTGCGGTGATGGTATGTGTAAGGAGCCACAAGAAAGTTATGAAACATGTCCCCAGGATTGTTGTCCACCAACAGGTTGTGAAGATGATATTGCGACAGATTGTGGTGATGGAATCTGTGAACCCCCGGAAGCTAAAGACACTTGCTGTGAGGATTGTGGGGGCTGCAACGGAGACAAGGCAATTAAAACTGATAAAGATATAACTGGAGAAAAAAGTTTTTTTGGAAAAATAATTGATTTTTTTAAAGGATTATTTAGAAAATAATATAATTTGATTCTCAAAACGCCCCATTAATAATAATTTTCTTTTTCAAAGAAAAAGACTATATGTGCGTAGCACCTCAGACCCCCTTTTCTTTTTTTAGCAATTCAAAAATTGAGTTTAACACTTGTTAAACTCTTTGACCCTACAACGTGGGGTCAAACCGCGTCCGCGGAGTTTTTGTCCCGCCAAAAGGAAGCAGTACCCATTAGGGTTGTGCTAAGTGTAATTTTTAGCAAATTCTATAGTTCTTTTTTAGTTTTTATTATTGTAAATGATTAAAAATGTTGAGAAAAAGAATTTGGGCTGGAATGAAATGGAACCGTTTAATCGCGTGTTATCTGAAGTTTTAATTTCAGATTTGAGTGATTAAGCGATGATTTGCGTTAAGAAAATTTTGGTTTTAACCCGTAGCAGTTGAAAATCTATTACTATCAATTTCTGCGTAGCAGACTATATGTCTATAAGACAAAGAGGCACTTATTATACATTTCTACGAAGTAGACTATATTTCCGTAGGAATCGGGGGCTTTTAGTGTTAGTATTTTAGTGTTATATATTCAGAGAATCGGGGGCTTCTTCTTCGTTTTCTTTATTTGTAAGAATATATAAGAGGTGGATTAATGTTGAAGCGTCTTTTCTATCCAATATTTTACTCAAATCATTAATTAATTCCAATTGTTTTTCTGTTGTTTCAGTAGGTTTATAGTATCCTTTCTGATTCTTATCTAACATATTCCAGATTTTGATTAGTTTCTCTTTATCTTCACTTTTCATTGAAAATAAGACTATTTCACTTTAAAATAAACTTTTCGGTTTTATGCTATTCTGAGGGGTTCGGGGGCGAAGAATAGCAACATTTTTATTAGTAATCCTTTCTCTAATTATAGATGAATGAAGAAAACCTCAAAAAATTAACTAATGATAGAGATAAGTTTATGAGATATGCTAAGATGATAGAGGATAAATTTGATGGTCCTTCTGCATATTTTTATATAAAGGTGATAGGTATAATAAAATCTGCTAGCAATTATGATTCTTTATTTGAGGATGAATTATTTATGGAATATCTTTATGCAACTTTAGCTAGTTGGGGTATGCATAGGATGGATAAAAATACTAGGATGGCAGATTTTGATCTTTTTAAAAAAAGTATTGGAGATAATAAAGGGTTATTTAATAAGTTATCAAAAGAAAGACTTAGAGAAGCTAATATAGAGAATTTAAAAGAGGAAATTTTGAAGATATTTAATTCGTTGAGGGTAATGGGTAGAGAAGATGCTCCTAAGTTTGTTGCAAATGCTAAGACGATGCATTTTCTTCTTCCAAACCTTATACCTCCTATGGATAAAAGCCATATACTATATTTCTTTTATGGCTGGGATTCAAAGAATAAAAAAGGAAAGATTGTAAAGAGATGCCCTAATATTAAAGGCGAAGAGGAAATATATTTTTGGGATATATTGAATAAATTCAGAGAAATTGCAGATACGCTCAATTTGACTCAAGAAGACTTGAAAAATGAATGGGATACATCCATTCCAAAAATAATTGATAATGCGATTATTGGTTTCAATCTTGAAAAAAATAGCTAATAACCTTGTTTAAGAATCTAGGGCGAAAAGATTCAATTTGAATATCATTGTGATATAAAATGTTCAATCCTGACCAAGCAATCAAATCTCATAAAGAAGATTTATTAGATAGGAAAGGGTTTGCTCAATCCCTTGCTGATGCAATTTCCATTTATGAAGGGGTAGATAGCATAGTTTTTGGATTGTATGGTGAATGGGGATATGGAAAAACTTCAATAATAAATATGGTGGTTGAACATATTCAGTATATTAACAAACAAAAAATAGAAAAACAAATTATCATTAAGTTTAATCCTTGGAATTGTTCAGACCAAAATCAACTTATTAGTCAATTCTTCAAGAGATTGTCAATAGCACTCAACAGAAAAAGATATAATCTTCAGGATGCAGGTAAATTATTCGAAACATATTCTAAACTTTTCGAACCTATCTCTTACGTCCCAACAATAGGTTGGATTGCAAATATTGTCTCTAAATTATTTAAAAATTTAGGCAACACCCTTAAAAATAAAACAGAATTAAACGTAGAGAATTTAAACAGTATTAAAAATGCACTAAGTAATCTACTAAAGAATCAATCTCACAAAATTTTAATTATCATTGACGATATGGATCGCATTAATGATACTGACATTAGGCGGACATTTCAATTAGTAAAGTCTTTAGGAGATTTTCCAAACACGAGGTATTTATTATCTTTTGATAAAAATATGATTATAAGGGCATTAGATAAAGTTCAGAAAGACTCTGGAGTAGATTATCTAGAAAAAATTGTTCAAATCCCTTTTGAAGTGCCTTCTATATCTAAGGAAAAAATTGAACAATTGTTGTCTAATCAACTAAATGAACTAAAGGAAAAAGAAAATTGGGATGTGAAGTACTGGGGGAATATTTATCATAGTGGCTTAAAATATCTCTTTAGAAATATTCGAGATGTTAATAGATATATTAATTGCTTAAAATTTGGAGTAGGAATATTGAAAGGGAAAGTTAGTTTGATAGATTACTTTGCGATTACTGGAATACAGGTTTTTCTACCAGATGTATATTATGGGATAAGAAATAATCCCGACCTTTTCGTAGGAATTTTTCCTCAATTGCCACACCCATCACCGCCAAAAGGTCAAGAAAAAAGGCGTTGTAATGAAATCATGGATAAAATCAATAAATTACCTGAAGAAAAATTATTAGAATTTTTAAAACTGCTTTTTCCAAGATTAGACTCCATTTATGGCAATACCTATCATGGAGGACATTCATTAGCAAGTTGGAGAAAAGATGGTAGAATATGTAGTCCGGAACATTTTGATACCTTCTTTAGATTGTCAATTTCAAATCAAAAAACGTATTTAGGGGAGATTGAAAATATAATTTCATTGGGGAACAATAGCACAAATTTTTCTAATGCTCTCCTTAAACTAAATGAAGATGGTAGGATACTTACCTTTATCAGACGATTACAAGATTATACTGATAAAGATATACCTCCTAAAGATATAGAAACAATAATTACCGTTTTAATGAATTTGGGCGATTTATTTCCTGATGGGGAATCTGACATTTTTGGGGGTACTTCTTTCGATTTAAGCCGTATTTTTTACCAACTTATTCGTCGTTTTAAAGATAATGAAATCAGATTTAATATCTTAAGGAATGCAATGAATAAAGCAAAAAAAAGTTTGTATACTATCATCAATGAAGTTGATGGAATGGATCATCAATATCAAAAATATCAAACTGAAAAAATAAAGAAACCTAAAAAGGAGTTTCTCATAAATTTAAAACAGATTGAAGAATTAAAGAAATTAGCATATGATAAGATTGAGGTTTGGTCTAAAAATGGTAAACTAGCAAAACATAGAAATTTATCCCATATTCTCTATTTTTGGAGGAAAAGTGGAGAAAATAAAAAGATTGATTCATTTGTTGGTACTTCAATTAAAAGTAACGCTGGATTAATTTCGTTCATTAGTCGTTTTCTAATCAAAGGAAACAGGCATGTAATGGGCGATCATGTTGGAAGCATAATTTGGAGAATTGATATGAAAAATCTTAAAAATTTTGTGAATATAAAAAAGATTGAACCACGGATTAGGAAGATACATTCATCTTCTAAATTTGAACATTTGGGTGATAAGGAAAAAAGATCCATAAAACTTGTTATTGATGCAATTGATAAAGAAAAAGAGAGTTTTATAGTAGAAGGAGACCATTCTGCCCCTTTGATTTTGGGAGAAAAGAAAAATCCAGAAGACATACCTAAATTGATTGATTTTATTAAGAGTGATAATGCAAATGAAAGAAGATTAGCTGCTTCTGCATTAGGTAAAATGGCAAAATTAAAACCCCATATTTTTGAATCAGTTCCGAGTTTAATTCTTTTGTTGAAAGATGAAAAACCCCAAGTCAGGCAATATGCTGTAAAAGCATTGGGTTTGATTAAAGACGAGAGAGCTTTACCTCATTTAGAAATTGTAGCTAAAACTGATGAAAAAGTATACAATAAGAAATGTGCTGAAAAGGCAATAAGAAATCTGATTTGAGAATAAACAATTTCAAATAATTAGTCAAGGGGAATCATTTATGCTATTCTGAGGGGTTCGTGGGCGAAGGATAGGAAAAATTCAATAACCATCTAATTTCCCGCATTTTAAGTCGTAATCTTTTATCTTACCGACAACATATTCTTGCGTATATCTCTTCATATCATTTGGAAATTCAAATTTATTCTTGTTAGCATATTTTTGCACACCTAAACAAATAAAATTAAAATTTTTGTAAAGATCTTCTAAATAATGTTGTATAAAACTTATTGCAACTGAATACCTCCTACTATCAATATCGCTTAATTGTAAATATGCTTGATTAATATTCTTTAATGAAATATGTATATCTTCCTTTTTTTCATTTATCCAATTTAAATGCGCATTTTTTATTTTATTTTTACTTAGTTCACCATTAACAGAATTAATGATCTCAGAACGATTTAGATTATCCATAATAACTTCAGTTATACTATATATCTTCTTTATCGAATTGTAGATTTTTGGATTAATATCAGATAATTGTGCTTGTGCTAATTGATTATTAAAATCGTGAATTATTATTTTGTTATAATGTTTTTTATTTTTTTTCCAAAAATACAAATACGCCTCACACCGTATAATAATCATTTTTAACTCATAAATGATAGCCAATAATCTATTATATTGTTCTTTTCTTCTTTTCTTCTGCTCAGAAATAAGTTTATACAATATAACTGCAACCGATATAAGAGTTATAATTGCAATGATAAGTGAACCGATTAGTGCTTGCCAATTATTGATGAAGCGTATTACGTATGATAAGTTTGCCATATAATAAAGAGTTATATTGTAATATAAATATTTTTGCTTGGCGAGAGGTATCATAAAGGTTTTGGGGTGGAGAATAGCAAAGATATTTATTTTTGTGTAGTCATCTTTAACTAGCGGTAGATTTAAATAAAAGTGCATTTACATTAGATATTAACACAAAATGCCTTACAAAGTATATACTACACCTGAATTTGACAGATTATTTGAAGAGCTCTCTAAAGAGGAACAAATAGAAGTGGATAAGCTAACAAAAAAAGAGCTTCCTGGAAACCCTTATCAAGGAAGGGCACTTGGATTCAAGTTTTTTAGGGAAAAAAGAATAGGTGGTAAAAGAGTTTATTTCCTAATTTATGATGATTATGTCATAGTCCTTATGGTAGCAATTGGAGATAAGAAGACCCAAAATAAGGACATAGCTCAAATAAAAATAAATCGTGAAGCATATTTAAAACTAGCTGAAGACCTTTCGAAAAATCTTTAAGCAACTCTCCTAAGTTGCCCCTGTGAAGCCTGCCTTAAAGAACGATTTATTGACCTAACAACAGAATTATCCAAGCTTGATAGTGTCTCAACTATCTTTTGGTCTTCTTTTAATTCCCTATATTCACTTTCTGAGATGCAAACTTCTTTTGCCATATAGTAGGGTAGGGTACCCTGATTTATATAAAGTTTTCGTTTTTCTTACCTATAGGTAAGCATATATTGGAGTGGGACAAAGTTTGTATTTCAAAAAGTAGTAGTAAATTGATTATTTTGTTTTTAAATATGAATATACTGCTTCATACTCCTTAATGAGCTTTTCAACTTCAGTCCATTTGATGACAATGCCTAAATCGACCATTTGGTTAATATTAACCACTGTTTTTTCATTTGTTGGTATTTTTATTGTCTCTAGCTCTCCAGATTCGTTTTTGATTATTGTCTCAGAAATTATGCCAACAAATAGAAGTCTAGGGGATATCACAATAGTATCGATTTCTTTATGAACTGCAGAATCATATAAAAAAACTGGGCTTCCGCTAGAACCTGGAAAAACTGATGCATCTATTAGAAAAACTGATCTCCCACAATAGTCTAGGTCTATATGTGTAGCAGTAGTTCCTGTACGATAAATTGGCAAATTATGTTTTGTATCATATATATTATTAGGGTATCCTATAAATGATACTTGTTCAAATACATCAATACCTTGAATTTGTTTATCAGTAGGGAATATGTCTTTACGTATAACTTTATAATAAATATTCACCTTTTCCTTTTTTGCTTGATTAATGATAGGTTTTAAAGATCTTATACATAAATCAATTTCTGGATTTGAATGAGCAAGCCATCCCTTCTTAAAATTAGCGATTTTAATCTCATATTTGTTACCTAATCTAAACTTATCATCATCAACTTTTAGGGTAAAAACTAAACGACCTTCAACCGCATTTTCTACAACATGTTTATTGGTTATTATATAAGGATGGTTACCTTTTGATGTAGGAGAAAAAAAACAACCTGTACCCATAGAAGTAGTCCCATCTTCATTCAGAGTTTCGATTCTTATGGTGGTGAAGAGTAATTGTAAACCTGTATTTCTAAGATCAAGTGCCATAATATTGGATTATCATTAGACTATTTAAATTTTGTTTTATTGAACTGCCCCCGATTATATTTCAGTTATTTTATTCAGTTATTACATCTAGCCCCCGATTCTTACCATCACTTTATTTATTTAGTTAATTACGTTAAGCCCCCGATTCCGTTTATAGTGCCTCTTTGTCTAAATAAATAGATTTTCAACTGCGAAGTTTCTCGACAATAACAAAAAATTATTTTTCTAATTTTATGCAAATTAATTGTTGAATTAATTTAGTTCACAAAATATTTTGTGAATTATCGTCGAGAAATCGCATCAACTTAGTTGTGCGGGGCGGGACAAAAATTGAGTTTAACAATGTTATACTCCTCTGTTAAGAGTCTGAGGCTTGCCGAAGAAGTTTTTTGCTGTAATTCTTTAGAATTTTTATTTTAATAAAAGGCAAAAAATTGAGTATAATTCCTGTTATACGTTTTTTCTGCAAGAAAAAAAGCCGAAGGCTCAGTTAAATTTTCACTTATATCAATTCGACCGTAGGGAGTGTAAATGTGCGAAGCACGAGTTGGGGGCGTTCTTTCAAGCTCGTAAGAGCATTCAAGAACAAGAATAAAGGGGACAATTTCTTTTTATCCAGAGTGAAACTCCTTTAAGTAAAATTATTAAGAGGAGAAAACTATTTTTTCTTTTTTCTGGCATTTTTCCACAATAATTCAAACTGTTTTCTGTAAGAATCTGAAAGTTGTTTACTATCTATCATTAGTCCATATAAAGGTTCGGTAAACATTATTATTGCAACTTTATCTCCATAAATAAATGTTGAGGTAGGATTGAAGAAATCTTTCGGAATGAATCTATATTGAGTTGTTTCTCTATGAGCAGGCAAATAATTATCCCCCTCTCTGACTAAAACTCTCTCTTTTAGTTTATTTCTTTTCATTTGATTGAAAAACTGTTTCATAATAATTGGGTCGGTTTCCATAAATCTCTTTTCATCAACACCAATAACAAGACTTTCTCCAGTTTTCTCTAATAAAGTTTTAAGAACATCTTTTTGAATAACTCTAACAACTTTTTTCCCACAGAATAATTCCATTTTAGTTTCATCTTTTGAAAACTTTGTAAAGTCTATTAATTTAGGCAAAACATTCTCTAGTGCTTTTTCTTTTTCTTCTAATATCTCTCTCAATTTTTCAGGGTTTGCACCTTTGTAGTATTTTTTATTGTCTTTTAAGATAAAACTTACTAAGCCCTTTTCAGATAATCTTTCTAGAGTATCATAAACATAAGGGCGATATAATCCTGAATGTTGTGCTATCGTTGAAACTGCTGATGAACCAATTTTTAACAAGGTGATATATATTTTTATTTCATTATCAACCAATCCTATTTCTTTCAATGCTTTTGTTATTTCTTCCATACTATAATAAGTAAATGAAAGAGATATATAAAGTTTTCTAAAGTTGTCGTAAATTATACGACTTGATTTTAAATAATGACTAGAATAACCTATTACTATGTATGTATTAGGAATAAACTCGGTTTATCATGAACCATCAGCATGTTTACTTAAAGATGGGATTTTAATAGCGGCAGCTGAAGAGGAAAGATTTACAACTTTTAGGCATGGAAAAGAAGCAAACCCTTATAACTCATGGATTTTACCATTTAATGCGATTAATTACTGTCTTGAAAAAGAAGGTATTTCAATAAATGAGATTGAACATATTGCTTATTCATTTAATCCTAAAAAGAGATTGCTGAAGAGGATACCTCTTTTATTATTAAAACGTAAGTTCAATAAGATTAAAGATGAATTATTTTTATTCTATTTTAATTCAAACATAAAACACTTTCTATTAAATTATTCTCCAAAATGGCATAAAATCCGAAAAAGATTTACTGTCTCAAATATAGGCAAGATACATTTTATTGATCATCATATTTCTCATGCTGCCAGCAGCTTTTTTATATCTCCATTCAAGAAAGCTGCAATTTTATCGGTAGATGGGATTGGAGAGGTAACGAGTACATTTTTAGGTTGTGGGAAGGATTACAAGATAAAGAAACTAAAAAACATTAATTACCCCCATTCTTTGGGTTTTTTCTATGAGGAGATTACTGAATTTTTAGGTTTTCAAAGAAATCATGATGAATATAAAGTTATGGCATTAGCTGCTTACGGAAAGCCAAAATACTATAATCAATTAGCCAAGCTGATTAAATTAAAAGAAAACGGAAAGTATGATATTAAAATAGATTTTGAGAAAAACACTTTATTTGGTTGTAGAGAATTAAAAGATGTTTTAGGAAAACCAAGATTATGGGAGTCTTCAATAACCCAAAGACATAAAGATATTGCTGCAAGTGCACAAAAAATATTAGAAGATACAGTTTTACATGTTTTAGATTGGTTGCATCAGAAAACGAAAAGCGAGAATTTATGTTTATCAGGAGGAGTGGCTTTAAACTGCTTGATGAATAGTAAAATACGAGATAAAACAAAGTTTAAAAATATTTTTGTTCAACCTGCTGCAAATGATGCTGGAACTTCAATTGGTGCTGCATTTTATGTGTACAATTCAATATTAGGCAATAAAAGAGATTTTGTTTTAAGAAATGTCTATTTTGGACCAGATTGTTCTAATGAAGAAATCGAGAAAACACTAATACAGAATAAAATCCCCTATAAACAATACCATAATATTCCTAAAAAATGTGCTGATTTATTGTCAAAAGGGAAAGTAATCGCTTGGTTTCAAGGAGCAATGGAATTTGGACCAAGAGCATTAGGGAATAGAAGTATCATTGCGGATTCACGAAACAGACTGATGAAAGCTATGCTTAATAAGATTAAAAGTAGAGAAGAATTTAGACCTCTAGCACCAATAATTAAAGAAGAAAAGCTTAAAGAGTATTTTACAAGTTCAATGAAATCTCCTTTTATGTTATTCACATTTACAGCTAAAAAAAATGTTGATAAAGTAATTCCTTCTGCACTACATATAGATAATTCAGCTAGGCTTCAAACAGTCAATAGAACTGATAATCTTAAATTGTATAATTTGCTCGATGAATTTGAAAAACTTACTAATATTCCAGTATTGATTAACACTTCTTTTAATTATAAAGGAAAACCAATTGTATGCACTATTGAGCAAGCTTTGGATTGTTTCTACAATTCTGGAATTGATTATTTGGTAATAGGGGATTTTCTCATTTCAAAAGGTGAAAGCAAATGAATCTAAATTATCTAAATGAAGGAAAACTCTGGAAATTTAAAAACAAAATCATACTTACAGATTTACCCTATGCTGAGAGCGTGGATGCTGTTTTTCATCTCTGCCATGAAAACACATTTTTTTGTCAAAATCTAAGAGTGAATAAAGGAGATAGAGTTCTTGATTTATGCACTGGTTCTGGAATTTTAGCTTTATTTGCTGCAGATAAGGCTTCCAAAGTTATTGCAACCGACATAAATTCAAGAGCAATAGCTTTTTCTAAAATTAATGTTGAGCTAAATAACCAGTCAAATAAAATTGAATTAAGGCAAGGAGATTTATTTGAACCTATTAAAGATGAAAAATTTGATTTAATTATTGTAAATCCTCCATTTGAGCCAACTCCAAAAGGAAGCATAGATTACTTGTATTCTGATGGTGGGGAGAAAGGGACTAAATTTGTAGAGAAAATCCTGTTTGGAATAAGGGAGCATCTTAATCAAAATGGTCGTTTTCAAATGATTGCTTACATTCCAGATTCAAAATTACAGCAGATAAAAAATCTATTAGATATTACTTTTGAAAATGTTGAAATTAAACAATTAGTTGTATCTTCTCCTCATGAATCATTAATAACAGAGCCAACGCATTACATCTTCATTAATGCCAAAGAGTTGTCGTAAATTATACGACTATAATTTATATTCTCTGTTTGCTTATTACTTGTTATGGGAAAGAAAATAAGACTTCAAGGACTCTCTTTTAAAGATGAGTTGGAAGGAAAGAAAATAGATTATGAGAATAAGATAGTCTATATTTCATTAGTTCCGTGGGAATTTTGTAATTGGAATTGCAGATATTGTCATCAAACTGAGAAAAAAAGAGAAGAAGATGAGTTGAAACTACATGAAATTAAGGGTATCTTCAAACAAGTAAAAAGATTAAATGATGAGGGGATTGAAGAGATAAAAAGTCTTTTGTTGTTGGGTGGAGAAGTTATTATTCCTGCAATGTGGGATTTTACAAAAGCAATTATTGAAGAAGCGCATAGAACAGGATTAGTGACATTAATTTACACAAATGGGAGCAATATCACTAAAGAAAATGCAAAATGGATGGCAGATCATAATGTTTCTATTGCTCTCAAACTAGACACATTAGATGAAGAAAAGTATGACAAATTATCTGGAAAGAAAGGGAACTTTAAATCAACAATGAATGCGATTAGGATTTTAAAAAATACATCAATTGGACAAATAACATATGAAAATGATAAAGAGAAACTTGTAAGATTATTATTCTCAACTGTTGGATGTTCAATAAATATTGATGAGTATGTATCATTGGCAAAATTTTCTACAAATTATAATGCAAGATGGATGATGGAATCATTGAATGAACGAGGCTCATTTTTGAATAATTTGGATTTGGCAGTTGATCCTGAAGAGCATTCAGAAGCTATGAAATTAGCAATGATGCTAAATCCTGAACAGCATCATAACTTTGGTATTCCATGCAGATTGTTTTCATGTGTTACGATAAGAAAGCAAGGACAAATAGGCATATGCCCACAAGACTATGATTATTTTGGAAATATTAGAGAAGTACCTCTAAAAGAAGCCTGCGATAAAGTTAAACTCAAAACAAAAGATTTTCGCGATAATTGGACTGGAAAATGTCCAGTTAAATCAGTATACAAATGTAAGGAGGTAGAAAAATGCCAACCAAAAAAATAAAGAATTTGATAACAAAACTTGCAACAGATGCAGACTACAGAAAAACATTCTTTGGAAGCAAGAACAAAGAAGAACTGTTAAGCAAGGATTTCAGCGCAGAGGAGAAACAAGTATTAGTAAACTTAACTCCTGACAGAGTTGAAGAATTTGTTGCATCAAACGATATGGTCAGTTTTTCGGATATAAGGATTTAATTTTTTTTAGTTTTCTCCTATATCTAGAAATTGTCCCCTATCTAATTATAAATCTCTTGACGTAGTCAAGACTATATGTACGTAGCATCGCCCCCAACTCTTTTTTTATTTTTTAAGTGAAAATTTAATTGCGTATAACTTTTGTTAGTTTCCTTTTCCCTCCAAAATCTTTGATTTTGAGAGTGGAAAAGTCCGAGCGAAGCGAGGAAGTCAAAAGAAAGTTCGTATTAGGCGCGGAACGCTATTAGTTAAAATATTAAAAGCCAAAGAAAATAAAAAAGTAGATATTTAACATAAAAATTAATTCATTCCAGCATACAACAATTGTTGAATTGTGGAAATTGCATCTAAAGAATTGATAATTAATTCGTCATCTTGGGAATTTTCTACTTTTAAACCGCAAATATCTGCTCCAATAACCTCTTTAGTATCTGTTATTTTCTCTATTAGCTCTAATAATTCTTCTAAATTAAGTAAACCATGACCTTTATATTCGTCTACAACAGGAAATCCTTTTAGTACGTCTAAATCTATAGATAAATACACCTTATCCTCAGGAATTGATGCTGGATGAAATTGAGACATGTGTTGTGGAATATCCTTGTATTTTTCAACCAGTTGTCTAAATGCGTGATTTTTTTCTCCAAAGGGGATTCTTTCTAATTCCCTAATATAATTATCAAAAGAATCACATATAAATACGTTAGGAGTATTACGTAAAATAGCAGGGTTCTCAACTATATTATAGTCTTTAGCATGTCCATCACTATCAAGCTCAAAGTCTAGAAAACTACTATCTATAAATATTTGTGACCTTGTACCAAGAACATAAACACCATTAATTTGATCTAATCTTGAAATGTGCCATGCTACTGAATAATATGAAATTTTATCTGAATTGTCATTAGGAAAATCAGGATGAGCATCAATATGTAAATATGTAAATGGTCCTTTGCATCTAGATACCATGTCGTATGCTAAATGATGGCTATATCCTGTTCCATGCAGAAACAGTATTTTATCATCTTGTGCAATGTACTCAAAAGCCCTTGATTCCAAACTGATATTAGGAAGTTTCGAACCTTCTTTAATCAAACAACTAAACCTACCTATAGGTATATTACTACCTAGGTGATCTGCAATAAGATTTGTTGTTTCTTTTTCCCTATTTATGTCTAATTGAAGATTATACCCTTTTGTATAATCTGCCACTAAAGTTTGAATCATAACATTGGAATCTGAGTAAAATTTATAAAGCTTATGTAAACAATCAAGTTGCTATTTAGTAAGATTATTTTCTTTGGCTTTTTTAACTTTTAGAACTTTCTTTTTATTGAAACTAAAACTTGTTAGTTTCTTTTTCCATACAACGTATGGAAAAATTTCGTCCGAAAAGTTTATTTTCTCGCTGGAGATTGCCATGTCACTGTAGTTTTTCTAAAAGTTAATAGTAATCAATTACTGCGTAGCAGAGTAGAGTTAAGGAGTTGGGGTTAATTAATTTCTTTGTAATTGATTAGCAAGTAAATAACAATCTTTTCAAAATAAAAATTTATATCTTCCATTAATCTTTTTTGTTTTGTTGTAATATTTCTATAATCATGTACAAGCAAGTTTCTAACACGATACAAAAGGATAGGTAAAGAATAATTATTTTTTTCAGCATCGGGTGTATCAAAGAAGTCAAAAATGATCTCTTCTAATTCTAAGGAGGTTACCTGGGAATATGAATTAAACAATAATCCTATTCTACTCTTTTCATCTGTCATTTTCTGTAACTTTCTATTTAATTCAAACAGATCAACATCTTCAGAAGAAGCTAGGTCAGATATTTTATTTTTAAATTGACTATTAAAAACTTTTTTAATTAATAATTCTATTATTTGGTAGAGCAAATAGAATCTAATTATTATATGTTCTTCATTACAAAGAAGTTCCTTAAACAGTTGATTAATAAATTCTTCCTCTTTAAGATCCTCAGAAACTGGTTCAATTACTATCTTTTTGCGTAATGATTTTTCTCTTATGTCTAGTCTCGCTTCTATAAAGAAATTATCCATTACTTTTGGATGTAGAATTATGTTATTTTTTAGTGGGAAATATCCATATTGATAGAGACAAGGAAGGTAATTATCAAAATTGAAATCGTTAAGTTTTTTTAATTCTTCTTTATCAAAAATAATTATAACTGAATTTGAAGAATAAAAATCATCCAATACATATTCTTCTTTCAGTTGAGGGATAGTATGTTGCTGTTTGCCTTTTGGTGAAATAAGATTAATGAATGCTGGATATGCAATTTTAAGAAAATGTTCATTTCCAGAATATTCATGTTTGTTTGATAGTAGAGCTTGTATTGGAAAAATCCAGCCAATTCTTTGACTTATACTTTTTTCGTATACCTGAAAGATATAATTTTCTGGCAAATTGTTATGGATTAATACTAAGACGACATAACGATCAGGAGGATAATCTTTTCTTGGCGGCAAGACATAAGTAATCTCACGCTGAATATTATTTTCTATGTTTTCAAGAATTATCTTGTCATCTTCTTTATCATTTATCTCTAATCTTACCTCATCACCCATATCAATTGAAAGGGCCATTTTTATTTAGTTTGGCTTAGATACTTCCTAAATCCAGTCTCAACCGCCGATTCAATTTTTAGATAAGAATCGCTCTCTTTGTTAAGAAGTTCTCTAAAGAAGTAGTGAAAGAACAATCTTTGATCATTTCCAATTTTCTTAGCAGTATTTTTTATTTCATCTAACTTCTCAAGTAGACTCTTAAATGTGCTATCAATATCACTTAATGTTAACTGATTAATGATTTCTTTTACATCGTTAAAATTTTGAAGTAATTTAAAATCAACTAATTTTCCAATTACAGAACCAAACCCTGTCATTACTTGCGACTTACCAAATATTTTGTATACATCATTTCCAAATGGTCGACCGGTTAATTTTATGTCTTCATCTGGATTGAATGTCCAGTTATTTGATAACTGATTCACTTTCTTAATGAACGCATGGAAGACTAAGATGAATTCTTGGAAGAGATCTTTATTCTGATCTTCTTCGGAAAGTTTTTCTAAACCTTTAATGTTCTCTAATAGATCAAACCTATCAAGAGGAAGCTCATTTCTATCTAGGTATGCATTAAAACCATCAACTACATCTCTAAACCTGTACTCACCAAAATTGGTCGGGCTTTCATCATCAATTTCTCTTAACAATTTTATCTCGCCGATACTTTTTTGTAAAAAATCTAAATAAAGAATCTCAATTTGATGTCTAAGAGAGACTGGAGTTTGGCCAGTGTTTAAAGTTAGCATTCTATAAAGAACACCTAACCGATTGATGCCATAGTAAATCTCTATCCTAAGTATCCTTTTGTTAAGCTTTTCCAATGCGTCTAAATCTTTGTTTGAAATCAGTTCTTTTTCCAAATCTAATAATGTATGTGTTCTTTGTAAACCATCAATAATTAAAAAATTCCCACCATTAATTTCTTCTTTTAACTTATCTTCATCTATACTCGTAGATGTACCAGTCTGACCAGAAGCTAATACTATTGGTGGAATTAAGCAGCCCAAATTTAGATCTTTTTTTAATAAAGCATAGATTGTGTTAGAACTTTTTACTCTTTTTCTCTGATAATCATTTTTATCAATAATTTTTTTTGCTAATTTTAAATACTCACCTATATCTATTTCAATTAGATAATTTTGAGCATTAATCCTGGTATCAAATAGATTAGATATGATTCTCATTTTTCTACCTCCACTAAGTATCAATGTTGTTATTTTGATATATATTTAAATGTTGTTAATAAAACCCCCAACTCCATAATTAACTTTTAGAAAAATTTAGAAGAGGAGCTACTGCACCGCAACCGTTTATACTTTGTTATATTTAGTCACGAAGTGATTGAAAGTTTGCCTATTATTCGTATAAACGAAAGTGGCATGGCACAAAATCTTCGGAAATAGCGTCAGCCTATGTACCTGCAAGGCGAGAAAATAAATTGAAACTAACAAGTTATATGAGTAAATGGCTAAATTTGGGCAATATGGGGTCCTTAGTAGCAAGATCTTGAGTTCTGGAAGGTGATTTTCAGTATCTACTGGTAGATTAGAAATTTTGAGCAGTTCCTGGTTCACTTGCCAACTCTAATTCTTGGAAATAAATTTATAAATGAGTTCTGTATCCCAACCTATATGAGAAGGGAATATACTGCAACTTCTTTGGATGATGGCAGAATTATAACAGCTGATGGATATTCTCTAAATATTTCTCTTTGTGGAATCAATCACCATCCTGCTGGTCCACATTCTAATGTAGGGACATTTCATTATTTTGCCTCTCGCTCCAGACAAGACAGACTGGAAGATGGTTTGGTCAGAATAGATGTTTCTGAGGGGATTGAGGGGACAGTGACACACTACCTTTCTATTGCTAACTTAGAGATTGTTGGTCCTAGGTTTTTAAGAAGAAAAACCAATAACTTTATTAAATAAAGTATAAAGTCTACTTCTTATGGCTAAGGAAAAAGAAACTCAGGGTTTATCTGTTAAGAAATCAGAAGATATATCTACCTGGTATACTGAGGTTATACAGAAATCAAAGTTAGCTGACTATACGGATGTTTCTGGTTGTATTGTGTTTCGGCCTTATGCTTATGCTATTTGGGAGAAGATTGTTAAGGCTGTTGATGACAGGATCAAGAAAATGGGTGTTGAGAATGCTTATTTTCCTTTGCTTATTCCTGAGAAATTACTTAAGAAAGAGCAGGCTCATGTTAAAGGGTTTAGTCCTGAGGTTGCCTGGGTTACACATGTTGGTGATTCTAAGCTTGATGAAAGGTTAGCTATTCGTCCTACTTCTGAAACTATAATGTATGAAAGCTATAAGAATTGGATAAGGAGCTGGAGAGACTTGCCTTTGAAAATTAACCAGTGGAATAATGTTGTTCGGTGGGAGTTTAAGCATCCTGTTCCTTTTTTAAGGACTAGAGAGTTTTTGTGGAACGAAGGGCATACTTGTTTTGCAACTAAGGAAGAGGCAGAGAAGGAATGCACAGATATACTAAATATGTATGATGATGTTTTAGAGGAGTATTTTGCCCTTTATGGTGTTAAAGGAAAGAAAACTGAGAAAGAGAAGTTTGCAGGGGCAGAATACACAATGTCTATTGAGATGTTTTTGCCTAATGGCCGTGCAATACAAGGTCCTGACGCTCATCATGATGGCCAGAACTTTGCAAAGGCTTTTGATATTAAGTTTTTGGATAAGAAAGAGAATGAACAGTATGTATGGCAGAATACATGGGCAATAACAACAAGGATGATTGGTGTTATGATTATGATTCATGGCGATGATAAAGGGCTGGTTTTGCCGCCTAAGTTAGCTCCTTTGCAGATAGCAATTGTTCCTATTATGTTTAAAGATAGTAAGGAGAAGGTTCTGAAGAAAGCTAAGGAGATTAAGGATAAATTAAAAGATTATACTGTTAAGCTGGATGACAGGGAAGAGTATTCTGCAGGGTGGAAGTTTAATGAGTATGAGCTTAAAGGAATTCCAATAAGAATTGAGATTGGTCCAAAGGATATTCAAAAAGAGCAGGTTGTTTTAGTGAGAAGGGATACCTTAAAGAAAGAGTTTGTTAAGTTCAAGGAGCTAAATGAGAAAGTGAAGAAAACATTTGATTCGATTCATGATAATCTGTACAAGAAATCAAAGAAATTACTTGAAGAAGGGATAGTTGAAGTCAAAAGCATGAATGAGTTTAAGAAGGCTATAAATGATAAGAAAATGGTTAAGGCTTTATTCTGTGGAGAGGCAGCTTGCGAGGAGCTGATTAAGGACCAAACAGGAGGGGCAAGTTCAAGGTGTATTCCTTTTGGGCAGAAGTTAGCTACAGGCAAGTGTGCGCATTGCGGGAAGCAGGCAAAGTATTCTGTTTATTTTGGTAAGGGTTATTGATTGATAATGTTTTTTTAAGATTCTTTTGGTTTTTGTAATGGATAGTTTTGTTACTTTGATTTAGGAGTAACAAAATGGAAAGATTTAAATAGCGTTTACCCATTCTCGAAAGAAAGATGGCAACAAATGCGAGAGAGCTTAATGAAGAAATAATGAGTATCATAAGGGATATCGACCCTGGATTTGGTGGGTCATTAGATATTCAGCTGGGTGAGCTTGGCTCTTTAGTAGATGAAAACTCCTCACATTTGAATGATGTTAATGTTTCAACAACAGTCAGTAAGCTAAGCAAAAAATTATCCAATGCCGGGAGCAGTGAAAAGCAAAAATCATACCCTATTATTGATTCATTACAAGCTACTGTTGCTAAGATAGCAGATGAGTTCCTTCCATGGTCAATTTCAGATGCTTTAAGTGGAATGGTTCGGTTAGATTATGCAGGTAGAACCCTGGAAACCTTGCGAGATATTCTTTTGACTGGCGCGTATAACTGTGCAGGAGGGTTTGATTCTCAAGCCTTAGCAAACCTTGCGAATGCACATTCCAAGGCTGGAAGGTATGACCCAGAAATATTTGATTTTATTACTGGGCAGATCGAAAATAAAAAATGGAACATTAGGGGGAAGTTTGTTCCTCGAGCCTTAGCAAGCCTTGCGAATGCCTATGCCAAGGTTGGAAGGTGCGACACAGAAATATTTGATTTTATTGCTGAGCAGATTGTAAGTGAGGCATATGATACAGGGTGTAAGTTTATTCCTCAAGACCTGGCAAACCTTGTGCATGCCTATGCCAAGGTTGGAAGGCGTGATCGGGATGTATTTGGTTTTATTGATGATCAGATTACAAGTGGGAAATATGATACAGAGTTTGAGTTTGATCGTCAAAGCTTGGCAAACTTAGTTTATGGGTTGGGTTTAGTTTCCAGACCAATCCCCCAGATAATTGTAAGTCAAATTTCAACCTGCCATAATTTCGAACTGATACATCTAAATCAGTTCTGTATGGGCTTTAGTTTACTTGGTGAGGATATACCCTCAAATGTTTTAGAGGCATATAAGAAACACGAGGACACATATAATTCACGAGGTAATAAAAGTATGACTCCGACTGAACGAACAGTTTTCCAATACCTTAAAGGTGAGCTGGATGCTGAAGTTAAAAAAAATCAGTTATTTAAGGGGTTTGAGATGGACATAGTTTTGCCTTCATTAAAAGTGGATGTAGAAATTGATGGGCCCCATCATATGCCTTATCCAGACCAGCGAAGAGATAATTATCTTCGTTCACAAGGCTGGGAGATTATTAGAATACCTCCTAGTGATGTTTTAAGTGGGAATTATAGGGCGTCTTTGAAATCTAAGCTTCAAACAATAAATGTATAATCTAGAAAGCATTATCCCAGAGAATCAGCAATTAGGTTACTGACGTCTATTTTTGCAGCTTTATTCGGTATAGTATTTGTTGTAATGACTGTTGCTCCTGCTTTTTGAAGTTTTTCTAAAGAATTATTGACTAATATGCCATGAACTGCAAAGCATGTTACTTTCTTTGCGCCTAGTTTTTTCATTGCTTCTATTGCTCTAAGCAATGTGTTTCCGGTTGAGATCATATCATCTATGAAGATTAGGTTTTTGGACTTTATGTCTATCTTTTTGTTTAAGGTTACTTTTACTTTTGTTGCTGAATATCTTTTCTTTTCCATTATTGCACAATCACATCCTATTTTTTCAGCACATCTTTGTGCCCATTTATAGGATTCCCAGTCAGGCCCAATAATTACCGGGTTTTTTATTTTCTTTTTGATATAATCTGTTATTAGGGGATTAGCTGTAACCTTTTTTGAGCTTATTTTGAAGATATGCTTTAATGTTCTTTCTCTATGGAGGTGAGGGTCTACAATCAGGACTTTATCAAAGTCTTCATCTATGTTTTTTGCTATTGTTCTTAAGCTGATGCATTCTCCTGGATTAAATCTTTTATCCTGCCTTAGGTATGGGAAGTATGGTGCTGCTAAGATTACCTTTTTAGCGCCTAAATTACGGGCTGTTTCTGCTGCGAATAAAGCTTCTACAATACAATCATTGATGTTTTCATAGAAAGACTGGACCAGAACAACATCTTTTCCTTTGATATTTGTTTTGAATCTTAGTTTTATTTCAGAATCTGGAAATCTGGTTACTTCAAGTTCGTGGTATTTTGTTTTTAGTTTATTGGCTATCTTTTTAGCTATGTGTGAACCGTGAGAGAAGCCTTTTATTATCATAGTTTGTTTTTGGATTAAGTAGTATAAAAATGTTATGGAAAATTTCAATTCACAACATTTTTATATAACCTTGTTTATCCTAATCTTATTATAAGGAAAGTATGGTGTGAATCCATCGCTGACCCGCAACCGTAGAGCCGGAATACTTGAATAGGATCGTGGAGTTGTCCGTAAGGCTTCTCTCAAAGACAATAAAAAATGTTAGCAACATTACCAGTACAATCTATATTTGAGATATCTAATCAGAAGAATAGAATATTTTCTTTAGTGAGAGCTCCTGTTTTTGGACATAACATATTATCTGGAAATGGACAGGGGCCTGAAAAGCCAGTGATTGAAGAAGTTGAGGTTGAAGAAAAGGTTTTTACATTTGCTTATCCTGAAGAAAGAGGAGAGATTTCTGATATAGTTAATCCTCCTGTTGAAGGGATTGCTGGAGAGGTTTTAAATAATAAGGGAGGGGTAAAGCAGAGTTTTGGTACAGGGGTTTCTTCAGATATATTGCAATATGTTTCTATAAGGGATAGTGATAAGCGAGAAGCATTGTATGATTCTCAACCAGAGTTTGTTTCATTAACAAGACAGCCGGAAATTGCCGCTTCTTATAGGAATTTATTGGTTTATTCAGGCTATGGTGCAACAGAAGGTAACTTTAGCTATAATTCTGAAGAGGCTTATGAAAGTCCAGCTTTTACTGAAAAAGAGATAGTTTATGAATCAGGCAAGCCTCTTTATGAGGGTAAATTTCCTATGCCGATGATTTCTAAGAGGGTTGATTATATGGCTAAAGGGGAGGATAAATTATATGTAAAAGATGTAGTTCAGCCAGAATTACAAACTTATGGGAATATTCAGGAAGAGAGCAAGATTCAACCAATTGTTCCAGTTTCTGATGTTCAATATAATACTGCTCCAGACTTAAATTTTAAATTAGACCTTAAATTAGATTATGAATCGACGCAATTAGAATTGCCTTTGGTAAGAACTGAATTGCCTGTTTTGAATATGGATATTGAGAGAACTAAAAGCCAGCTTATTGATTTGCATGCTAAAATTGATAATATTCCTAAGTATGATATAAAATCTGAAGTAAATTATGAAACAATAAAAGATATTCTGCCTTCTAATTTAGGGTTTGATGATACTTTAATAAGAGACAGATTTGTTGAAGGATTAAAAGCGCAGGTTGAGGCTTTGGAGAAGCAGGATATAAAATTACATCAAACTGAGTATATTAAGAAGGCGGAAGTTAAAATAGATTCAATAAAAGAATCTGCTTTTCAATATAATGCAAGGCTGGATTCTTCTTTAGATAATTCAATTGTGTATGAAATGCCTAAGGTAGAGCTGGATCCTTTTGCTTTGTTTAATTTAAGAAGTGAAGTACAGGCAAATTACCAAAGCAATATTGGGGTAAAGGATGTTTTATTGCCTGCAATGGAATATAATGCAAGGGGTAATCTTGATAATTTAGTTAAGGTTGGTTATCATGAAAGGGTTCAATCTTTACAAAAGGCCGGATTAGGTTATAATTCACATTTGGTGAATGCTCAGCTGAAAGTGAATTTAGGTATAGAAGCTGATTTAATGGATGATGCAGGCTATGAAGGGATTGCTCCTGAACAAAATTTAGAAGAAGCGGTTGAGCGGGAACAGGAATTGACAGAAGAAGAGACGGAAGGTAGGTTAGATGATAATGCTGGAACAGAGGTTTATGATGATGATGCTGCACAGGATGAGCTTTATGAAAAGAGCGAGATAGATGGGGAAACTGAAACAAAGGAATCTAGTAATTCTGCTGTTGGTTATTTGGCTGGTGCTGTTGGTTTAGGGTTAGTTGCTTTATTGAGTTCCCCTTTAAGTTTATTAAATGCTATTGCTGATTCTGATAATGCATCAGAATATTTATCCGAAGAGCCAGAAATAAAACAAGAAGAGCTTAAAGATTACGGCACAAAAAAATGCACATCTGTATCTGCAAAAGATAATGAATATGATATTAGCAATGACTTTGCAAAAACTACCCAGATAGATGGGGAGAAGTCTAAAAAATTATGTTTTGGGGGCATTGATGAAAAAAATATTGATAACAAGGATTTTGCAAAAACATCACTGCCAGATTCTGGTAAAGAAGGCACTAAGAAGTTCTGCTTTAAAGAAATTACTGGGGGTGATAATGGTTATATAAATATTGAGGGTGTAGGTTATAAATCGCATTCGACATTGACTATTAATCATGAATACAGGCAGAAACTTCAGAATAATCCTGAGAAATCCATAATAAATATCAGGGGAAAAGATGGAGGAGACCTTACAGCCCAGTACGAAGTTTCTAATAAATCGATAATCGCAGCATTATATGCTTATGCAATGGATGATACTGAGAATGGGGGTAAGGGATTAACGCTTGATGTAAGGTTAGATCGAAATTTGAATGGTTATGAAAACCTGAATGAAGGAATGCTTATGGTGAATGGCATATTTGGATTAGATGATTTTGATTCACAATATATTGTTCAGGCAGTAAAAAGAGACGAGTCTGGAAAAGTTACTGAAAGATTCTTTCCCAGAGGGGATGATGGGGGCTTCTTAAGTTTAGAGCAGGAGCTTCCGGAATTGTATAAAGACTATGATATGGAACTGGTTAGGCTTGAATCTAAAGGGGAGAAGGAATGGCAGAAATCAGAGGATATTAACTCAATACTATCAGATATTAATCAGGATTCACAAAGAATGCTGGAAAATGGAGGATATACACCTGTGCTTTCTCAGCTAACAGATGAAAATGGAGAATCAATAGGGAGAGCATACCTCGTTGGTGATAGATTTCAAATAACAAAAGATGATATAAAATTAGGAGGTACATCTTATGTTGGGAGCGATAGAGGATTGGACAGAGATGAAAATCATTATAGTATAGGGTTGAATAGTAATGGCCTATTGGCAATACTTGATAGAAAGTTAAAAGAATCCGGGTTAAATGCCATTCATAAGATAATGCCTACACAGAAAGACAGAAGTGTTTTGAATGATAGTGAAGTATATATAAAAGGAATGGAAGGATTAAATGAACAATTAGCAAAACTTCACTCTTATGTGCCTAAAGAAAGATGGAGTCTGCTCATAGTTGAGGAAGATCCCTTAACTGGGGAGTTATCTGAACCAGGGTATAATCCTGAGACAGGAATGCAGTTCACACCTGAAGTAGGTAAGAACTACAGAATTGTAGTTGGCGATGGGTCTGATATTTCAAAAGCAAGAATAAAAACGAATTCTATTGATTATCAAAAAATTGAGCAAAGTGAAGTAAAAAAAGCCGAACCTATCCCTGTTTAAAGATATATTTTTAAATTAGGCAGTGTTTTTGTGCTACTATGAAACAAAAAGTTGTTTTAAAGAAAAAGAAAAAACAGAAGTCTGAGCAGAAGAAAGAGCTTAAGCCAGAGCAGAAGGTAGCTTTGCATGCTGTTCAGAAACAACTGCAGATGCTTAAATTAAAGCAATGGCTTGTTGTTATTGGTTTTGTTTTTGGGGGGGCTGCTTTAAGGATTCCGATGCAGGCTGTGCCTTCAGCAGAGCCTATTACATTTTTTGCTATATTAGCTGGATGGCTTTTTGGGAAGAAAAAAGGATTTGTGACAGGTGTTGCTGCCGGCTATATGTCAAACTTCTTTATGTTTGGTGGACAAGGGCCATGGTCATTATTCCAGGCTTTAGGATGGGGGATAGCTGGGTTTTTAGGCGGATTTATCCGAAATATCAAGCCTTCGAAAAACTACTTTATGTATTGGGCCAGAGCGATAATACCTGTTTTGATTATAGGTGTGATCTCAACATTAGTGTTTGATACTATTATGAATGTTAGCTGGGTATTGTTTATGCCTTATAGTATATTTGCTTTGTTTTTGTCAGGGCTACCGTTTTTATTGATTCATTTAGTATCTAATGTTATATTTGCATCATTTTTGCCATTTGCGAGGAAAGTTGTCTATGAAAAAGGAAAATTCAATGAAATTGAAATTTGTAAAAGCGTTATTAATAGGATTAATAGTAAGTTTAAGCCTAACAGGGTGCTTCCTACAGGAGAAGCAGCAGAGCAGTGATGGAACTGCTACTCTTGTAATTAAGTCAATAGGTGCTGTAAAAACCGAAAGATTTAAGTTTAGCAAAGGGACTCCCTTAGGTATACTTAAGTACAACCATAGAGTAGAGACAATTTTAAACGATAACTACGTAGAGTGCATAGATGATGTCTGTGTAGATGGCAACTATATGTGGTTGTTTTATGTTAACGATAAAGCAGTAAATTATGGGGTGAAAAGGTATACATTAAGAGATGGGGATGTTGTGATGTTTGAGTTTACGAATAAGAATACGGGTGAGAAGAAATGAAAAAAACTATTTTTGCATTAATGTGTGTTATTCTGTTATCCCCTTATTGCATATCTGCAATTAAAACAGGGATAGTAATAGAATCAGATGATGATACTTACTATGGTTGTGTTAATGTAAATGAAGGAGAATCTATTTATGATGCTATTAGAAACTTGGATGACACAAGAGAGGATATAATCATGACAATTGATGGCGAGTTAACAAGGATGTACTATTTAAGGTCTATTAATGATTTAAGTGATAAAACAGAAGGAAATAAATATTATGGGTGGATTTTTTTCCCAACAAACTCAAACAATGATAATTTTGAAGATGCAATTGGTGTTGGAATCGGGGACTACAAAATAACAAAAGAAGAAAGCATAGGGATAAAATATACATATACTGTCTATAATCTAGACTGGACCATTGAGATTCCTCCTGAAAAACCTGAATTCTTTACTTTTGACCAACTATGTGATAATCTTTTGGTAAATGTAACAAAAATCTATGTTGATGGTGACAGATTAAGTGACAAGAATGTTAGAAGGGGGAAGATCCAAGATGTATTTCCTGAATCTGAGATTAAGTTTAAAATAGAGTTGGAAAATTTATATGATAGCAGCACAGACCTTGAGATAAGTGATATTTCTATTGAAGGAACTATAGAAGAGATAAATGATGGTGAGGATATTGATGAAGAGATTAGTGAGTTTGATTTATCAGCAGACAAGGAAGTAACCAAAGACTTAGAATTTAAAATTCCTTTAAGGGTTGAAGCAAAAGACAGATTACTGAAAATAGTGGTAGAAGCAGAGGATGATGCTGGTATAAAATATGAGTTTGAATTTACATATGATTTAGAGGTTGAGAAAGAGGAACATGATTTGAGAATATTAAATGCAGAACTTAATGAAGATTCTTATGAATGTGGAGAGAACGCATTTCTTGAACTTTTGGTTCTTAATGTTGGTGATGGAGAAGAGGATGTTGAACTTAGCATTGTGAATGAAGACCTAGAGCTGGATATCAATGAGAAGTTTGAGTTATCTGATGATGTGTTTGAAGCTTCAAGCAAGTATGAAAAGAGATTCAATATTTGGCTGCCTGATGATGTAAGTAAGGGAATTTATGCTATAATAATAACAGCAAATTATGGCGGTGAAAAAGAGATGAAGAATCTTGACTTGAGTATTAGTGATTGTGATGCGAGCGCTGCTAAGGAAGATGTTATTGATGTTCAAACCGGAGAAATTTCTGAAGACTTTGAAGAAGGAACAGAAGCAGAACTTACTAAAGATGGAATGACAACAGTAAAAGAAGTTGTTACCAGGAATTTGCCTTTGGTTTTAACTATTGTTTTAGTTGTGTTGGTTGTTGTTATAGTGGGATTAGGTGCATGGTTTTTTATTGTCAAGAAATAAGCACTACTTTAAAGTAAAGACATTATCGAAAGGTTTATATATGAAGTAAATATTCTTAGGTGTAGAATGATAGTTAAACAGGAATTATTGACTAAGCTAAAAAGCGATTTTAGGCTTAATATCTATGAAGCAAAGATATGGACTGTTCTGCTTTCCAGGGGGATTGCAACTGCAGGCGAGCTTGCAGATTTAAGCGGTGTTCCCAGAAGCAGATGTTATGATGTTCTTGAGAGTTTAGAGAAGAAAGGCTTTATAATTATGAAGATAGGGAAGCCTATCAAGTATATCGCTATACAACCAGAAGAGATTGTTGAAAGAGTTAAAAAAGATATTAATGAAGATACTAATTTAAGCCTGAAGATGATTAATGATATTAAATCAACAGACATCTTTAAGGAATTACAATTACTGCACAAGACGGGTATTGAGAAAGTAGACGGAAGCGAGCTTTCAAATTCTATTGTTGGAAGGGAAAATGTAAATCATTTCCTTAAGAAGATGGTAGAGAAGGCAGAGAAATCTGTTTTGATTGTTACAACAAAAGAAGGCTTTGCAAGAAAGGTAAACTTATTGCATAAGGTTTTGAGAAGGGTTAATAAGAGAGGCGTTAAGGCAAAGATAATCGCTCCTGTTGATGAGAAGGTTGCTAAGAAGGTTAAGGACCTTGTTGAATTAAAAGATAAAGATATTAATGGGAGATTCGTCGTAGTTGATGACCAGTTATTGTTCATGGCTAATGATGGCTCTGTTAATAAGGATTATGATGCAGCTGTATGGGTCAAATCTGAGTTTTTTACAAAGGCTTTAAGGCAGATGGTTGATTCTTTGGGTAAGTAAATTATCAAATCGTAAAGTTTATATACTACTTATTTAATACATCCATTAAAGGAATTCTGATAAAGAATGGTAGATGATAAAGACATAAGGAAGACAGGCACTACAACAGTAGCTTTGGTTTGTAAAGATGGTGTTGTGCTTTGTGCAGATAAAAGGGTAACTTCTGGTTATTTGGTTGCCTTTAAGAAATATGAAAAGATAGTGCAGATAACAGACAATATAGCTGTTACAGTAGCAGGAACTGTTTCAGATGTTCAGCTGTTGACAAAGTTATTGAGTGCAGAAATAAGATTAAAGGATATAAGGACTAACCGAACAGTTACTGTAAAAGAAGCTGTAAACCTGCTTTCTTCAATGGTTTACAATAATATAAGAAAGATGAGCATGATACCTGGTATATCTCATTTTATAGTTGGCGGGAAAGATACTACAGGAATTCACGTTTATGATATTGGAGCAGATGGAAGCGTAACATATATTGATGATTATACAAGCTCTGGTTCTGGCTCAGTTATGGCTTATGGAGTACTTGAGACTTTGTATAAAAATGGCTTAACGGTTGAAGAAGGGGTAAAGTTAGGGGCAAAAGCTATTAATGCTGCTGTTCAGAGAGATATTGCATCTGGCAATGGAATAGATATTGTTAGTGTAACAAAAGATGGCGTTAAGAAAGTATTGAGCAAAACTGTTGAGATAAAGATTGAAGCTTAATTGAAAGGGCATTCTTAAAGTTTAGAAGCTGATATTTATGGGAGATATAACTAAAGAAATCTTGAAGCAGCTACCAGCAAAAAGCATCAGTGATGTTGCTTTTGAAGGAGCTAATATTGTTCTTTATACAAAGGATAAAGACTTTTTTCTAGATAATAATGGGTTAATCAAGAAAATCGTTGATGATATCAAGAAAAGGGTAGAGTTAAGGCCGGACCCTTCTATAACTATGGATATGGAAAAGGCAGAGAAAGCAATCAAAAAGATAATTCCAAAGGAAGCTGGCATTGACCATATTATATTTGATCCTCACAGAAGCAGAGTTATTATAGAAGCCGCTAAACCAGGACTTGCAATAGGAAAGCAAGGTTCTTTTTTGAGTGATATAAGGTCAAAGACTTTGTGGGTTCCTTTGATTAGAAGGAAGCCTGCTATTCGCTCTAAGTTAATTGAGAATATTCGTGCTGTTTTGTATAAAGAATCTGATTATAGAAGGAAGTTTTTGGACAAAATAGGACATAGAATTTATGACGGATGGATTAGAGAAAAAAAGCATGAGTGGGTTAGAGTTAGTTATTTAGGTGGAGGCAGACAAGTAGGCAGAAGCTGTTTATTACTACAGACACCTGAAAGCAGAGTTTTGCTGGATTGTGGGGTGGATGTTGCTTCAAATGACCAGGAGGCGTATCCTTTATTGGAAAGTCCGGAATTTAATATTCAGGATTTGGATGCTGTTATTGTAAGTCATAGTCATTTAGATCATAGTGGTTTTGTTCCTTATTTGTTTAAGTATGGCTATAGGGGTCCTGTCTATTGTACAGAGCCAACAAGAGATGTTATGGCTTTACTAACTCTCGATTATGTAAAGATTATGCGTTCAGAAGGTAAAGATCCGATTTATACTGTTGATGATATTAAGGAGATGGTTAAGCATACAGTTACTTTAGGATTTGATGAGGTTACAGATGTTACACCAGATATCAGGATTACACTTTATAATGCAGGACATATATTAGGGAGTGCTATGGTTCATCTGCATGTTGGAAATGGTTTGCATAATCTTCTTTATACAGCAGATATGAAGTTCGGAAGAACAAGATTACTGGAGCCAGCTGTGACTTCTTTTCCCAGATTAGAGACATTAATGATAGAGAGCACATATGGTGGTAAGGATAATATTTTAGCACCAAGGCAGGAGCAGGAGGATCAGATAAGAAGCATAATTGAAAATACAATTAAAAGAGGGGGCAAGGTTTTAGTTCCTGTTTTAGGTTCTGGAAGAGCCCAGGAAGTCATGGTGCTCTTAGAAGGTATGATGAGGAGCGGGAAGATTCCGAAGGTTCCTATTTTTGTTGATGGTATGGTGTGGGATATTACAGCTATTCATACTGCTTATCCTGAGTTTTTGAATAATGTTGTCAGAAAATTAATATTTCACAAAGACCAGAATCCTTTTTTAGCTGAGTGTTTTAAAGAAGTTGGTTCGCAAAAGGAAAGGATGGGAGTTATTGAAGATATGGGAGCATGCATAATATTAGCTACCAGCGGCATGTTAGTTGGTGGGCCGTCTGTTGAGTATTTGAGGCATCTTGCTGATAATCCTAAGAATTCATTGGTGTTTGTTTGTTATCAGGGAGAGGGTAGTTTGGGTAGAAGGCTGCAGAGAGGAGAAAGAGAGATTAATTATGGGACACCTGCTAAGCCAGAGATGTGCCCTGTTAAGTTAGAAGTTCATACTATAGACGGCTTTACAGGCCATTCAGGAAGAAGAGAGCTGATGAATTATTTATTGAAACTTGAGCCCAGACCTAAGAAGGTTATTGTTAATCATGGTGAGAATTCCAGGTGTTTGGATTTAGCTTCCTCTATACATAAACAGAATCGGATTGAAACTGTTTGCCCAAGGAATTTGGAAGCTATTCGGATAAAATAAGAATAAATTTATATAAGTTCTTTTAATTCTTACTCTTTATGGATTCAGAAATTGTTGAGAAATATAAGAAAGCTGGAAAGATAGCATCTGAGGCTTTAGCCTATGGTAAAGGTTTGATTGTTAAGGGAGCTAATGTTCTTGATGTTTGTGATAAGGTTGAAGAGAAGATAATTTCCCTTGGTGGGGGGATTGCTTTTCCTGCGCAGATTTCTATGAATTCTGTTGCTGCTCATTATTGTCCTGAAGAGGATGATGAGGCTAAGTTTAGCGATGAGTTAGTTTCGCTGGATGTTGGTGCTCATGTTGATGGTTATGTTGGAGATAATGCCTGCACTGTTGATTTATCTGGGAATAATTCAGAGTTGGTTAAAGCTTCTCAGGAGGCTTTGAAGGCTGCTATTGAAAAAGTTAAGGTTGGCGTTAAGTTAAATGAGATTGGTAAAGCAATTGAAGATGCTATTACTGGCTTTGGTTTTCAGCCAGTGCGTAATTTATCTGGCCATGGTCTGGATGCTTACAATATTCATTGTGCACCTACAGTACCTAATTTTGATACAAAAGGAGACGAGGTTTTGGAGAAAGGTGTTATAGCGATTGAGCCGTTTGCTACAGATGGTGTTGGGATGATACATGAGAAAGGAGATGCTTCTGTGTTTGGTTTAGTTGGGAAGAAGTCTTTTAGAGTTGGTTTTGTCCGTAACATACAGAAAGAGATTGAGAAGCTTAATGGTCTGCCTTTTACAACAAGATGGCTGACAAAGAAGTTTTCCTCTGCCCAGGTTAAGTTTGCTTTTAATCAGTTCAAACAGTTAGAAATTCTTAAAGAATACCCCCCTTTGGTTGAAAGACAGGATGGATTAGTTTCTCAGGCAGAACACTCTTTGCTTGTTGATGATGAGGTTTTGGTGCTGACTTAGTAATTAACTCTCTTAAAATTACTTTGATTACCCCTTACCCATATGATTCTTATAAAATCTTTTCCCCTCAGAATCTACAGGCTTTAATTTTAATGCTGCGGAGTCATTGGTTCTAAATATAGTTATGTTAGGATCAAACAAAACATGTTCAAAAAGCAAATCACGAGTATCATTAGGGTTTAGATTAATACCATACTTATGCTTATTAATATATGCTGCTGTAATGCCGTCACTAACTATCACTGATTTAGGATTATCCATTGAAAAATAGAATTCATTTTTTTCTTTAGGTTCGAGATGTAAGAATGGATTACCTTTTGCTATTCGTTGTACTAACTCATAAGCTTGTTTACTAGGTAGCTTAGTGATTGATTCTGGAACATTATCACTATATGTCATACTTATGTTGCCTTCAAAAAGAGCCCTTACTTTTTCATAAAGGCCTTTAGTGAAAAGCTGAGTATGGATTGGAGGAGTTTTTAGATATTCTCCCTCATCAATAGTTTTATCACCATCAAGGTTTTGTGAGTCTGTTGACTTTAGATGCCAATCTATAGATTGTGGTTTTGGAATAAATAACCTTCTTCCTGGATGGCCTTTTTTCTGAGTTTGATTTTTCATATTCAATCCCCCATAACTTTTATATAACTTATATAAATTATTATAGAGAGAATTGGGGGTGTTATATTTAAATATATCGTAATTTTAGGGCAATAATTTAGAAATAGCTATTGTTTTTTGAAATATTTAATAACCTCTTCTACATTAAAAAGATTTTCTTCTCCTTTTTCCATATCCTTTAGTTTAACTTTGTTTTGTTTTAGTTCATCTTCACCTATGAATAAGACATAAGGAATCCCTAAGGAGTTTGCATACTTTAAGTTCTTAGAAGGGCCCCTGCCTGTCAGGTCAATATCAACTTTAATGCCTGCTTCTCTTAGTTGTTTTGCTATCTTCAGGCTTTGGTTTAATGTTCCAATTGGAATTATGAAAAGTTTTGTTACTGTCTTTTGCTTTACTGGATTTTTTTCAAGGTAAGCGTCAAATATTCTCTCTAAGCCAAAGCTTATTCCCATGGCAGGATACTCTCCTTTACCTAAAAATTCTCCAATCATCTTATCCCACCTGCCGCCAGAGCAGACAGCTGACTTTATTTTGGTATTTTTGATGAAGGTTTCAAAGACTGTTCCTGTATAATAGCTCAATCCTCTTGCTAAAGAAACGTCAAAGGTGAAATTTATGTCGAGGAGATTTAGATAATTCATTAATTCTTCAATTTCTTTTAGTCCTTCATTATCCGGAATTAATTTCTTTAGCTTATTTAGTCTTTCTTCATTTTTACCTTCCATAGTTATTATGTCCATTAGTTCATTGATAGTTTTTTCTGAGAGCCCTTTTTGTTTTAGTTCGTTAATAACGGTTTCTTTGTCAAACTTTTCTAATTTGTCAATTGACAGAATTACCTGGTCTTTTTTATTATCTTTAATTCCTACTTTTTCCAGTATTGCATTTAATATTTTCCTGTTGTTTAATTTAATTTCGGCAATAAAGCCTAGTTTTTTGAAAGCAGTTGATACTATGTTAATACATTCAGCATCTATTGTCATATCTTTACAACCTATAATGTCAACATCGCATTGTATAAACTGCCTGTAACGGCCTAAGCTGATTGGACCGTCCCTGAAGACCTCTCCAATCTGATAGCGTTTGAAAGGCATCTTTAATTGAGGGTTCATGCCTACGACTCTTGCTAAAGGCACTGTTAAATCATACCTTAAACCTAAGTCTCTACCGCCCTGATCTTTTAGTTTGAATGTTTCTTTTAGTATCTCTTCACCACCTGCATATTTTGAGGATAGAACATCAAAACGTTCTATTATGGGTGTTTCTAATGGTGAGCAGCCAAATAATTCAAAGGTTTCTTTTAGAATAGAGATGATTTTTTGCTTTATAATCTGCTTTTCAGGCAGCATATCTCTTGTACCTCTGGCCCTCTGTAGTTGCTTTTTTAGCTCATTCTTTGGCCTATTTTGGACCAGTTTGACGTCGGGTAAGGCTATTTTCCCTTCCCTACCTAGAACAAGGCATCTAACGGCATCTCTGATGGCTTCTGAGCTAGAGCTATAGATATCTCTGTCTACAAGCTTCTCTATTTCTACTATTAGGCCTTTTGTAAGGCGTATTTGCATAGTTTCCATTACCATAGTAATTGAATTGTAATGTATTAGTATATAAACTTTGTGGTTTTTTGGCGTTACATTTAAAAAAGACTTATCATTCTTGACAATTATGGTACAAGGTAAACATCTAATTGCAAATATTCGAAACTTTCCCAAGGTCGAGATAGAATTTTGTTTGGAAAAAATGCTTGAAGCAGTCCCTTTAATGGGGGCTAAGGTTGTTGATTCTGGTTGTTCACAAAATCCTGAGCAAGCATATGTGTCTTTAGATGCTAGCCATATAGCCTTACATGTTAAAAGAGTACAAAATCAGAGAGTAGCATTTCTTGATATTTTTACCTGCGGTTCTTGCGACCCCGTAGTGGGCTATGAATATTTAAGAGAACAAATAGGTTTTCCTGAAACAGATTATAAGCTATATGATAGATTCGTTTCGAAAGAGTCCGAACATTAATTAGGTCTACACCTATTAAACAAACTTATTCTTATATGATTACAAACCCCCACTATAGCGGTAAAATTTAGATATATAAGTGTCTGGTTCTAGGTTAGTATGGAACTAAACTTTGATAAAATGAATGGATTATTGCCTGCTGTTATTCAGGACTTTGCTACTGGTAAGGTTTTGATGGTTGGGTTTATGAATAAGGAGGCTTATGAGAAAACACTTTCAACAGGAAATGTTTGGTATTACAGCAGAACCAGAGAGAAGCTATGGATGAAAGGAGAGACTTCAGGCAATATTCAGATTGTAAAAGAAATGTTGGTTGATTGTGATGATGATACTTTATTGATAAAGGTTGAGCAAAAAGGAGGAGCTGCTTGTCATACTGGTTATGAGTCATGTTTTTATAAAGATATTAAAGGTAAAGAAAAAGGCAAAAAGGTTTTTGATCCTAAGGAGGTCTACGGAAAATGAAAATTAAACTAGGAGTACCAAAAGGAAGCTTACAGGAGGCTACAGTTGCATTATTTAAGAAAGCAGGTTTTAATATTAATGTTACTGAAAGAAGTTATTTTCCTTCAATTGATGATGATGAGATAGAGTGCATGCTGATAAGGGCACAGGAGATGGCCCGTTATGTTGAGGATGGTGTTTTGGATTTTGGATTAACTGGAATTGACTGGGTAAAAGAGAATGATGCTGATGTTGTTAAGGTTGCTGACCTGATTTATTCAAAGAGAGGATTGGGAAAAGTAAAATGGGTATTGGCGGCACCTGCAGATGGCGATATAAAATCAGTTAAAGACTTAGAGGGAAAGAAGATTGCGACAGAAGCTGTGAATCTAGCTAAGAAATATCTTAAGAAGAATAATGTTAATGCTGAAGTTGAGTTTTCATGGGGAGCTACTGAAGTAAAGCCCCCAAGATTAGCTGATGCAATTATTGAGATAACTGAAACAGGCAGTTCTCTTAGAGCTAATAACCTGAAGATACTTGATACTGTGATGGAATCAAATACTGTCCTCATTGCGAATAAAAAGGCCTGGGAGAATTTGGAGAAGAAGAAAAAGATAGAGGAGATAGCTTTGTTGTTGAATGGCGCAATTGAAGCAGAAGAAAAGGTAGGGTTGATGATGAATGTTAAGGAAGATGAGCTGAAGAAAGTACTTGAGGTATTACCTGCACTGAAAAAACCAACTATCTCAAAGTTGGCTGATAATAAATGGGTTGCAATTAATACAATAGTTGATGAAAGAGTTGTAAGAGAAATCATTCCAAAGCTGAAGAAAGCAGGAGCACAAGGTATTGTTGAATATCCACTGAATAAGGTTATTGCATGATGATTTCTGTAATTGATATAAAGGACAGTGAAAAGATAAAAGAGATAAAAGAAAGATCTAAGAAGAACTTTGAGTTAGCTATGGTGAGGGTTCTTCCTATTGTTAATGATATTAAAACCTTAGGTGATAAGGCTTTGTTTGATTATGTTAAAAGGTATGATTCTTTTGATGCTACAAAGAATAATATTTTGGTTGGTAAGGATGAGATTAAGGATGCTTATTCTAAGGTTGATACTAAGGTAATTGATGCAATTAAAAAAGCAAAAGAGAATATCTCAAAGTATGCTAAGTTGCAGATGCCTAAGGAATGGTCTGAAGAGGTTTCCAAAGGAGTTAAGGTTGGACAATTGGTAAGGCCTTTAGAAAAGGTTGGGTGTTATGTTCCTGGTGGTAATTTTCCTTTGGTCTCTACAGTTTTGATGACTGTGATTCCTGCAAAGGTTGCTGGTGTTAAAGAAATCATTGTTTGTAGTCCACCTAAAGAGAATAATTATGCACTTTATGTTGCTTGTGATATTTTAGGAGTAGATAAGATTTACAGAATTGGTGGTTCGCAGGCAATAGCTGCAATGGCTTATGGTACTTCAAGTGTTGATAAAGTAGATAAGATTGTAGGGCCCGGTAATATATTTGTTACAGCTGCTAAGAAGATAGTCAATGGTGATGTTGGTATTGATTTTTTGGCTGGTCCATCAGAAGTTTTGATATTAGCTGAAGAGGGTAATGCTTCTTTTATTGCTGCTGATATGTTAGCTCAAGCTGAGCATGATAAGTTAGCTAGTGCAGTTTTGGTGACAACCTCTAAGGAATTAGCTGGAGAGGTTGAGAAAGAGATGGAGAAACAACTTAAAGAGCTTTCGTCTGATAGTTTTGCAGCTGAAAGTTTGCGTAAGTATGGCGCAATTGTTTTAGTTAGTGATATTGATTCTGGCATTAAGTTTGCAAATGATTTTGCACCAGAGCACTTAGAAATAATTGTTAAAGATAAAGAAAAGGTTATTGGTAAGCTGAATAATTTCGGAGCTTTGTTTATTGGAGAGTATAGTCCGGAAGCTGCTGGTGATTATTGTTCAGGTCCTAATCATGTTTTGCCAACTGGCGGTGTTGCTAAGTTCAGAGCTGGATTATCAGTTATGGATTTTGTTAAGATGCCAACTGTTCAGGAATTAAGTAAAGAAGGGTTAATGTCTTTGAAAGATACTATTAGTTCTATGGCTGATGTTGAAGGGTTAGAGGCACACAAGAAGAGTGTTGAGAAAAGGTTTTGAATTCTAAGAAATATCATTTAGAACTTATTATTGGTTTAAGATGGCTATAATATTCAAAAGTTGGATTATCCCAATATTCTTGTAACGCTGCTTCAAATTTATCTTGATTTTTTTTAGTCTTTTCCATAAGTAGGAGTGTTTCTGGAGAAGGATTGTTTCTTTGTACATATAATTCATTTAACTTTTCGATTTGCTTCTGAACGTCTGGACTCGCGATATACTCTGCTCTGGATTGAGAGACATTACTCACTTCCCAACTATTAGGACCATGCTGTAAGGCAGTATGAGCAACACTCTTATTCCAATTGATCCTAGTTCTATAGTACGAAACCTGTTCATCATAACCTTCTATATCCCCTATTAGTTCTAGATACAGGTCAGTGTTATCTATAAACTCTGTGAGTTCATCAGTTAGTTCAGATTCTGTCAAATACTCAGACCTAAGGAGGCTATTAATATTACGGGTAGACCTTATATGTGCCCTAGTTGCGGTTTCCAACTTTGGATCATCACAGAGATCTTCAAGAGCATTCTGAAACTCTGCTTTTGCTTGATGTATATTTTGTGCTGGAGTATACCATGTTGCAGCATCTTTTACTGCTTCTAATCTTTTTGCATAATCTGGAAAAAGAGTTTTTACTGTAGCATCAGGATATTTTCTAGTACCTGCTAGGGCTGCCCATACACTTGCTATGCTTGCCCCTACAACTAAAACAGGAATAACGAAATATTTCATATATTTATTCATATCCCTTAAAAATGGCCTTATCTTTATATATTTTTGTGTAGTAAAGAATATAATTATTAAAAGATAAATTTTGAAAAGATTCTAAGAAAACTTTCCAAGTAACCTATCAACAGGCCCCCTTACAACTCCAGGGTTCTTCCATAAATAATAAAGAAACCATATAACCAATGCTATCAGAATAAGATTAAACAGCCAGCCTTTCTTTTTCTTTATGGGTTTTATTGCAGCCTCTCTTTTTGCCAGCTGCGGATTATCCAATACACTTTTAGTATCTAACATTTTATTATCTCTGCAAAGTCTTTTGCATCTAAGGATGCGCCTCCAACTAAGGCGCCGTCTATATTATCCTTTGAAACGAGGTCTTTTGCATTGTTTGGCTTTACAGAGCCTCCGTATAAAATGATTATATCTTCTGCTGTTTTGCTGTCAAACATAGACTTTAGCAGGTTTCTGATAAACGAATGAACTTCTTCTGCCTGTTCTGGTGTTGCTGTCTTGCCAGTTCCAATAGCCCAGATAGGTTCGTAAGCTACTACTATGTTTTTCATGTCTTTATTTTTTATGCCATTCAGGCCTTTGTTGAGCTGCTCTCCAACAATCTCTCTTGTCTTGTCTACTTCTCTTTCATTTAATGTTTCTCCTACACATAGTATGGGGGTTAGGTTATTCTCTAAGGCAGACTTTATTTTTTTATTTATCAATTCGTCATCTTCATTAAAGATCTGCCTTCTTTCAGAATGGCCGAGTATGACATATTTTGTTCCGATTTCTTTTAACATCAATGGTGAGATTTCACCAGTGAAAGCTCCTTGTTTTTCAAAATGCATGTTTTGAGCTCCTAATTGTATGCTGCTTCCTTTGAGTTCTGCACTGACAGCTGCCAGACTTATGGATGGAGGGCATACTACTATTTCCCTATCGTCAACATCTTCAACCAGTTTTTTTAATTCTTTAACTAAAGAAATAGCCTCTCCTATGTTCTTGTTCATCTTCCAGTTGCCGGCAATGAGTGTTTTTCTCATAATAGGTTATATATTTATTAGTTGTTTAAATATTTTTTGGAATTTCATAAAGTGAAATTCCCAAACTGATTAAACATCAAAGATTAATTGGAAATGAAACATTTCCAATTTGCTCAGAAATCTCCGATTTCCGACATTTAATAGTTTTTGGAATTAATAGTTACTAAAAACCAAGACCCAATAAGAACAAAACAACAGCTATAGCTATAAACACAAAAACATACTGCAGAACCCAGGCCATAAATGCTTTTATTAATGAGATCTTAAAGGCTAACTGATATACGAATAGGGTTGCAATCAGCATAAACAATCCTGCAAAAACTCCTATGAAGAAGGTTGCGCCCATGGATGCAAAAGATAAAAGAAGGCTCATTAGTATGATCTTTACAATACCTGCATGTCCTCCTACTAATTTAACTGCAAAGTATAGCGGAAGAGCTGATAAAATCAGGGTTATAATTACCAGCAAGGTGTTTGCTCCTATTAATGCTGTGATGTCCATTTTCTATAGAAAAATATTGAAACAGCAGCTAATATTAAAAGGTTTCCATAAAGGATTATGCTTGTAAATAGCTTTTTGGCTATATCATAGAAGAATCCTGAAGGATAGAGCTTGATTATGTTGTCTGATGAACTAAAGAGCCAGCCTCCCTGCGGGAAGAGTATATTGTGGAAAAATGTGAAAAAGCTGCTGAAATTCAGCTTTATTAATAATAATAGGGCAACGGTTACAAGTAAAGTTAGTGCACCGCTTAAAAATAAGGTTATGCTAAGGTTTTTTAGAAAGGCTTTTTTGTTTAATTGAAACAGAGTGAGTATTAATAAAAATAAAATAGTAATGTATGTGTAATATATTGTATTCCCTTTTCTAATCAGTTCCTTTACATCCTTTAGATGGGTTATTTCTTCTTCATTAAAGAGTTCTTTATTGTAGCTATCTGTTTTTCCTTTTAGATATAGTATAATTTCTGAGTTTATAGTGTCTATATCCTTATCAGGGAATTCACTGTAGACATTGTATTTTTCAAATTCCTTTTTATGGAATTTTTCATTAAAGATGTTTAGCTTGAATGCTGTTAAATAGGTGATGTCTGCTATGCCTAATATCAATATAATAGAAATGATAGTTATTAGTAATTTTTTCTTCATAAAATCTAAGAAAGAATTTAAGTTTATATATCTTTTCTTTGTTTAAGGATTTTATGGGAGGCTGTTTGTTGTTTCATTAGGTCCATCAGTTGCATATAACATTTCGTATATATTTGATTGTCTTTTACCTATTTCGTCAGTCATATCCCAGTCACTAAAACTATAGAACTCTTTTAATGCGTCTTCAACCCTGTTTTCAGATGGAATCTCTAGCATAGTTAGTGGTTGATTAAAACTTGCGCTGTTAAGCTGCTGGTCTGAATAGCTTACGACAAGAGAATAATCATCAAAAAACATTACTGCTACTTTATGTGTATGTAATAATCCTTTTCTATCATTTTCCCCAATCGCACTGCAAACAGGATATTCTGTAATCCCTTTTTTCTTTAATTTTTCAATAAATCTATCTGTGGAAAAGAAACAATTGTTTTTAGTATAAATCGAAGAATCTTTTTCTTCTTCTGGAAGCTGGAAATTATCACTTGATAACCTGTTATATTCTTTTATTGCATCATCAACAGTTATTTGAAAACATTCTAGGCTGTGATGTGATGATGCCTTAACTAGTTCTTCTGAATCTAGGATAAATCTTCCAACAGGACCATATGCATTTATCTTTTGCCCTTCAATTTCTTCTTTCTTTTCTTTATAAAAATCATCTATGGCTTTATACCTGTTCCATGTCCTAATATCCTGATGCATTTCTTCTGTAATATTAACAAGAAAATCTAAAGTATCTTTTTCAGGTTGTCCTTCTTTGCTTTGTGCAAAAAGAACAGGATCAACTAATCTATAGTTCTTTCCTTCTGCTTTAATGTAATTACTCATCTTTTTTCTTAACCGTAATCTCTCTTTTCCTTATTCTTCGCCTTTTGATTATGATTTCCTCTATTTCGGTTTCTCTTAGGATTATTTCTTTTCCTGTAACAGCCATCTGCGCTTTTAATATTTCGTCAACTACTTTTTGATTAGGATTCTTAATGATAACTGGTTCAATAGCTTCGCCTGTTTTAGGGATTGCTGAACCAGAGTCTTCTGCTGTATGCGGTGGGGGAGCATAGAGTTCTAAAGGAGCTCCGTCTAAAGCTCTTTTGATTTCCCTTAGATTTTTGTCATAGCCAATCTCTGTTTTTGAGTATTTTATATCTGACAAAGCCTCAAACTCTGTTTGCGAGTAAAAACCATGAGCATAGGAAGGCAAATCAGAGTTGACTATTGCATCATAGGTAGCAGAAGCAGAGCCATGGCTGCCG
>SDBV01000036.1_pt1 | contig 124163 bp, 93 predicted proteins | sample 2277081 | NCBI WGS metagenome assembly SDBV01 (sample SAMN10402039, study PRJNA504765) | marine sediment metagenome | isolation source: marine sediment core GS10_PC15, 223 cmbsf | place: Arctic Ocean: Southern Knipovich Ridge | collected 2010 | reverse complement strand
CCTCCAAGGCCGCTGCTCGCTCGCCGACGCCATCGAACGAATAAAGATCAACACGCGCCGCCTCGCCAAGAAGCAACGCACGTGGCACCGCCGGTTCGAAAGCGTACATTGGTTTTCCGCCACCGACGACGACACCCCCGCCGACCTCGCCGACCGGATCGCCGCGGCGATTTCCTTTGACTCCCCCCCGCGCCGGCCGTAACAAAGACCACCGTGATTACCGAATATTGCATCGTGAGTATCGGAACACTGGCCATCAACCGCCTCTGGGGCGAGTCGTCCCCGGCTCGGGCATCGCACGCCACCACCACGTTGGTCACCGCCGACGATCAACTGATTCTCGTAGACCCGTCCCTGCCGGTGAACATTCTCGCAGCCCGCCTCGACGAGCGAACGGGCAAGAAACTCACCGACATCACGGACGTTTTCTGCACCACGCTTCGCCCGGTGCACAGGCGCGGCATCGACGGCTTGGCCCACGCCAACTGGTGGTGCAGCGAGATCGAACTGGACACCTATTCACAAGGCCTGGCTGAGATGCAGAACTCGGCCGAGCGCGCAGATGACGACACCGACGCCCTCGCCGCCGAGCAAGCGGTCCTTGCGCGGTTCCGGCCATGTCCGGAGCGGTTCAGCCCGGTGGTCAGTTTCTATCCGCTGGCCGGGCCTTCGCCGGGATCGGCGGGGCTGCTGCTGACGCCGCCGACCCAGACGATCCTCGTCGCCGGCGACGCGGCGATCACCATCGGGCACATCCAACGCGGGCAGGTGTGGCAAGGCTGTCACGACACCGACGAGGCGGTCGAAACGCTCACCGACCTGCTGGAAATAGCCGAGATAATCATCTGTGGTCACGACAACGTAATGGTCACAGCCAGGCCATGGCTGTAGACGACGGGCCATATATACTGTTACCAATGTTCGATCTATCTGAACAACCAGACGATCCCGACGACCAACCGCCGCTATCGGTTATTGGCTCGCGCAGCTGGAGGGTGGGCTGATGTGGGGACAACTCATCGCTGACCACATCTGGCAGGTGCTGGCCCTGGGCGGGCTAATCGTGGGCTCGGCCTTTTTCAGCGGGTCCGAAACCGCCCTGTTCAGCTTATCTCGCGGACAAATCCACCGCATGCGCCGCCACCACACGGGCAGGTACATCGCCAAACTCATGGCCAGGCCCCGTCGCACGCTCAACATGCTGCTGCTGGGCAACACGATCGTCAACGTAGCATTCTCCACCACCATAGCGATGATCGTCCTGCGCCTGGCTAGCTGGCAGGCGGTGGCGGCTTCGTTGGCGGGGCTGCTGGCGCTGATACTGCTTGGCGAGGTCGCGCCAAAAATGCTCGCCTTCGTGGCCGCCGAGCGGTGGGCAATGACGGCTTCGGGCGTGCTGATGGTCGTCGGGCGAGTGCTCCTCGTGCCGCTTTGGCTGCTGGAGACATTCCTCATAACACCGCTGGTAAAGATCGTCGCCCCGGCCAAACCCGGCGACGTAGATGTCACGCCCGGCGAACTGACAGCCCTGCTGGAGCTGTCGGCCAAGCGAGGCTTGCTGGCCAGCGACGCCCACTCGCTTATCAGCGAGATCGTCCAGCTATCTCAACTGCACGTAGCCGACGTGATGACGCCGCGCGTGGATATGTTCGCCTTCGATGTAAGTGGGCCCGCCGCCGACCTGGCTGACGAGTTGCGAGGGCGCCGCACCCAAATCGTGCCGCTATACCGCGACGACATAGACCATATCATAGGCGTCGTCCGCGCCAAGCGAGTGCTGCTGGAAACGGACAGGCCTCTTAACGAGCTGATGGAACCCGTGGCCTTCGTGCCGGCCAGCGCCAACATCGAGCGAGTACTTCTGCAATTCCGCCAGGCGGGCAGGACACTGGCTGTCGCCGTGGACGAGTACGGCGGCGCCGCTGGGCTCATTCGTCTGGAGGACATCCTGGCGGAAATCCTCGGCGATATCCCCGGCAGTAAGGATGTCGCCCAAGGCCCGACCGTGGAGAAACTAAACGACCGGCAATACCTCATCGACGGCGACCTGGCGGTGCATGAATGGGCTGAGGCGTTCGGCATCGACTTACAGGAAGGGCGGATCAGCACCATCGGCGGGTTCGTAACCTCGCTTCTGGGCAAGCTGCCGCGGGCGGGCGAGTCGGCAAGTTATCGCAACCTTCGTTTCACGGTCGAGTCCATGCGAGGCAGACGCATCGGCCAGGTCCTCGTCGAGCTGTGGGAGGTGGAGGCATGATGACTCCCGGGCCGATGGCATATGTTTTCTGGGCGGCTGTGCTGGCGTGCTGTGCGCTGCTGGACTCGATGTTCTCCGGCCTGGAGACGGGCATATACAAGATCAACAAGATTCGCCTGGACTTACGCGCCGAGGCCGGCCTACCCGGTGCGGTGACGCTGCAGCGAATGGGGCGGAACTTCAACAACGTGCTGTCGGTGCTGCTGATCGGCACGAACCTTTGCAGATACGTCGCCACGTTCAGCATAAGCGTGATGTTCTTTATGGGCGGGGCGGGCGGCAATGCGCGGTGGTACACCATGGCGGTGGCAACGCCGCTGATGTTCGTGCTGCAGGACAGCATCCCCAAGAGTATCTTCCAACGGACAGCCGAAACGATGGTGTACCGGCTGACCTGGTTATTGCGATGGGCCAGCCTTGTATTCAATGTGTGCGGGCTGGCGCCGCTGGTGCGCGGGTTCGCCCACGTAATGCTCCGACTCAGCGGGCAGGACATCGGTGCCAGTCACCTTCTGGGTCACACCGGCGTGGAAGCAGCCGTCGCTGAGGGACGAGCAAGCGGCGTGCTGACGGACTTTCAGTCGGCCATGGCCGACCGCGCCATGCGCGTGGGCCAGTTGTCATTGCGGGACGTGATGGTGCCGATGGCTGACGTGGTGGCCGCGCCGTCGGCGGCCAGCCGGGACGATGTGCTGGATATCATAGCCCGACACGACTACGCCCGCTTGCCGCTACTGTCGGCCGACGGGCAGGTCGACGGCGTGCTGACGGTTTTCGATCTTCTCATCGATGGCCGGGCCGCCCCGGCTGATCTGATGCACCGGCCCGTTGTCCTGCCAGGTAACCAAAGCGTCACCGACGCGTTCGCAGCCTTCCAGCGGGCCAATGCAATGATGGCGATCATCATCGACAAGAATGGGCGACACATCGGCATCGCATCAGTCGAGGACATCGTCGCGCAGATCGTAGGAGAGTGGCGTGAGGCGAGCTAGTCAGGCTCGGCTGCGTCCAGTGCATCTACCAGCGCACGGCAGATGTCGTCGTGTAGATCGTGGGCGGCGGCGCCCCCGCCGCCCGGCACGCGATTGACCAGTATCGAGTAGGTAAGCACGGGCTGGCCGTCTGCGTCGAGCACGAATCCGCTGAGGCACTGGGCGCCGGCAATGTAGCCCGTTTTGGCCAGCACACGCCCGCGGTAGGCCGGCTCGGACAGGCGGTCGGCGATTCTTTCATCCACGCCCGCCAGCGGCAGCGAGTTGAGCAGTATCTCGCCGCCATCGCCCTTGACGGCTGCGGCCAGCACGCTGGTCATGACGTTGGGCGTGACGAGATTGCCCGCCGACAAGCCGCTGCCATCGAGAAGTTTCACGTCGTCGGCATCGACGCCGAAGGAGTCGACAAGCGTCTCGGTCATCGTCGCCGTGCTGCCGGGCCAGGTGCCGTCGCCGCTTCGCAGCAGCAAGCATTCGGCGGCGAGGTTCAGGCTGTGCTTGTCGGCCCGCCATATCGCGTGGGCGATGGGCGTTTGAGTCTCGGCGACCAAGACGGCATCGTCGCCCGGCAGATCGCTCTGGCTATCGACGCGAACATCGCCGGTGACAGTAACTCCGGCCCGGGCCAGCCGGTCGGCCAGCACGCGGCCGAGCAACATCTGCGGGTTGTCGATCGGCACGCTGAATAGCTTGGTGGACGCGGAAATCGTGCCGCTCAATGTCACGGTGGCGACATCCCTGCTGCCGGCCAGCCGCCACGTGGTGCCGACGCCCGGCGTGACCTTGTTGACCACGCGAATGTGCGTGCTGGCGGGGGCGAGGGTCGCCTGGACCTTGCCGCCGGCGAGGTCGAGCGTCACGTCGAAGCAATTGTCGTTGAAGTTCAGCGGCGACGCCGGCGCGCCGTACCAGTAGCCGTGATGTTTCTTCTGCCATCCTTCGGGCCTGGCCCCGGCGCTGAAGTTCGGCGTCAGCAGAATCACATCCCCCGCAACTTGCCCCGCCAGGTGCTCAGCGACCGCCACGGACCACGCGTCCAGTTCGGCGTAGATGGACTTATCGAACAGCGCCGCCAAGCGCGGATCGCCCAGCGTGGGGTCGAAATCGCCGACGACGATCACATCCTGCCCGCGACAGTAAACGCGCGTGGTGAACTGGAAATCCGCCCCGAGCGTTTCCAGAGCGGCCGCGGCCGTCAGCAGCTTGAGATTACTCGCCGGAACGAACAGCTCGTCGCCGCGGATCGTCGCCACTGCATCGCCGGCCACCGTATCCAGCACGGAAACGCCGACGACGGCTTTGCTCGTCCGCTGATACTCACTTACCAGCGATGCGATTGCCCGTTGCAGATCCGCTCTCGCGGCGAGGGGCACGGGCGGCGGAGAGGCGGCCTGTTGGCCCAGCACGGTCGGCCCCCACGTGCCCGCGGCCAGGGCAACGAAGATAACGCCCGCCAAGACGGTGGCAGCCCGCCCAGCGTGGCCTGTTTTGCGGAAGTGAGGGAGCGTGGTCACTGCGCGTCAGTCTCCAAAACTTGTACTCAGCGAACGAGCCGCTGCAAGCGTGGGGCAGTCCAGCGGCACGGTGCGGACCTTGCCCGCCACCTCGCTGATCGGCACGGATTCTATCTTGGCCTCGTGCGAGACGACCATGCGATTGGTCGCGCCCGATGCCAGCAATTCGAAGGCGTGGTGCCCAAACCGCGTTGCCAGTATGCGGTCGTAAGCCGTCGGCGTGCCGCCCCGCTGCACATGGCCCAGCACAATCGCCCGGCTGTCCAGATCGGTCATCTCTTCGATTTTGTCGGCAACGAATTTGCCCACACCGCCCAGACGAATGGGGTCGGGCGAGTCTTCCACGATGTGGTCGATGATCAGCTCGCCGCCGAGCGGCTTGGCGCCTTCCCCGACGGCGATGATTGTGAAACCTTTACCGACCGACCTACGGCCGATGCACTTGTCGGCGACTTTCTCCAGATCGAACGGTATTTCCGGCATGAGGATAACGTCCGACCCGCTGGCAAGCCCGGCGTGCAGGGCGATCCATCCGGCATACCGGCCCATCAGCTCGACGACCATCACGCGGTGATGGCTGGACGCGGTGGTGTGCACCTTGTCCAGCGCGTCCACGGCGGTGGCGACGGCGGAATCGTGGCCGAACGTTACTTCCGTGGCCCACAGATCGTTGTCGATCGTCTTGGGCACGCCGATGATATTGATGCCGCGCGTGATAAGATCGGCCGCCCCGCACATCGTGCCGTCCCCGCCGATGACGACCATCGCGTCCAGCCCAGCTTGCTGGTAGTGCTCCACCACCTGCTGGCGGACGTCGCGGGTCTCCCACTTGTCGCCCACGCGAATGGCATACTTGGCGGGGTTGGCCTTGTTGCACGAGCCGAGTATCGTGCCGCCCTGCGTGAGGATGCCGCTCACTTCGTTGACGGTCATCGTGTGCAGGCGATTTTCGATAAGCCCGAGATACCCGTCAGCTATGCCCACCACCTCCAGGCCGGCGGCCATGGCGGGCTTGGCGACAGCCCGAATTACGGCGTTGAGGCCGGGGCAATCGCCGCCGCCGGTCAGTATTCCGATGCGTTTAAGCTTAGCAGTTGCCATTCATTGGCTTCCTTGAGGCGACAAATTAAGATTTACCCATATTTAACGACTATAATTCTTCGGACGCTCGTTCCGATACTACTATATCGGTGGACCGAGCCATGAATGTAAAGTCTCAAGCCAATAGACGCGTATACACACGATACCCCGCACCGGCCAGTGTGCGCGTTGAGCACTTGGCCAGCCACCGCAGCTTTCCCGCCCGCGCCGTCGATGCATCAGTGGGCGGCATGCTCATGTATGTCCCTGCCGCCACTCCCGTTAAAGTCGGACAGACTATACACTTAGCCATTAGCGACGTCGGCCAGCCCAACCTAGCGGACCTCGCCGGGGCAGGGATGTCAGCCACTATCAAACGTGTCGACCGACACGCGCTGATCAAAACCGGGCACCTCGCCATCGGCGTAGAGTTCGACAAGCCCAGCTAGATCCCGCCGCCCCTGGCCGTCCCTCTTTGCGCCCCCGTTTCTTGTATCTGGAAATTCTCTCCCCGCTTATAATGGCACCGTGACCAGGTCGCGTAATGTCATCATCAACGAATTGCGGGAGAAGATATCCGCCCTCCCCGCCACGCCGGGCGTGTACCTCTTCAAGGACGCCGCCGAGGTCGTCCTTTACATCGGCAAGGCAAAGTCGCTCCGCCCGCGCGTGGCCAGCTACTTTCAGCCGGCAGCAGACCTCGCCGCCACGCGCGGCCCTGAAATCGACAAGATGATCCGCCAGCTCGTCGTCGACGTGGACACGCTCGAATGCGATAGCGAAGTCGATGCCCTGCTGCACGAGAGCCGGCTGATAAAGGACATTCAGCCGCGGTTCAACGAACGGCAGAAAGACGGCAAGAGCTTCCCCTACCTGCAAATCACCACGAGGGAGGACTTTTCGCGCGTGAGCATTACCCGCGAACCGAAGACGAAGGGCGTGAAGCTCTTCGGGCCATTCATCAGCCCCATGGAACTGCGGGCGGCCCTGCCGCTGATGCAGCGCGTGTTCAAGTTCCGCACGTGCAAGTTGGACATCGACGTCACCGACGAGTCGCGCCGCTTCTTTCGCCCGTGCATACTGCACAACATAAAACAATGCACCGCGCCGTGCGGAGATAGGGTCTCTCGCGAAGACTACGCCAAGCAAGTATCCGACCTGATTGCGTTTTTGAACTCCAAGGGCTCGCAACTCCGCAAGGACCTTACCAAACAGATGGAAGAGGCCTCCAAGGCGCTGCAGTTCGAGCGAGCGGCGGCGCTGCGGGATGAACTTCGCGCGTTGGCGGGTCTGCATAAGCGAGGCCTGGTCGATGAGCACATTCAGCCTGAGGTGTTCTACGTGGACCCGGCCGAGGGCCTGGCCCGCCTGGGTGAGCTGCTGGACATGCCGGCGGCACCGCGAACGATCGAAGGCGTGGATATAGCGCACCTGTCCGGCGAAGGTTTGTGCGGCGCGACGGTGTGCTTCATAGACGGCAAGCCCCTCAAGAGCGCCTACCGACGGTATAAGATCAAGACTGTCGATGTGGGCGACGATTACGCGTCGATCCGCGAGGTAGTCTGGCGACGATACAAGCACGCGGGAATGAACGAGGGGCTCTTTCCCGACGTGATCCTAATCGACGGCGGCAAGGGGCAACTGTCGGCGGCGCTCAGTGCGTTTGAGGGGATGGAGTTCCGCCCGCCTGTGCTGATGTCGCTGGCAAAGAAAGATGAGGAGCTTTACGTGCTGGGCCGGAGCAAGCCGCTCCGCTTGCCGCGGCGCGACCCCGCGCTGCGACTGTTGCAATCCGTGCGTGATGAAGCCCACCGCTTCGTCCAGCACTACCACCACATTCTGCGGCGCAAGGCCACCTTCAACGAGCCGGACCGGCCCCGGGGCAGGCGCCGCCGCTAGAGCGTACCCACGTCAGCGGCCGGCCTTGCCTTGCGGCTTGGGGGCAAACTTATTGCCATTTTCGTCAGGCGCGTTGATCTTTGCGGGGGAGGGGAAGGCCTTGTCGAAATCGATCCCCGCAGCCTGACATTCTCTGCGCAATGGGCTTCGCAGCAGGGAGTCGTACATCGCATCCTGAATGCCGGGGGTGATCCGCTCGATGCGATGGTAAAGCGACGACCTCTCTGTCAGCGACAGCCACACTCCCTGGTTCTGCGGGCGGACGAGCATCTCCCGGACCACGTAAAGAACGATCTCCCCCCATGGCTGGACGGACCCCGGATCTTGCGACCCGATCAAGAACGTATCGTATATGGACCAGCGGGCGTAGTCGTAACTGGCCTGGAAGCCTTCGGTATCCCCCGCCGCCAACGACTCCAACGCCGCCTGCAACCCCACCTGCACGTGCATGGAGGCCACGTCGGCGTAAATCGCACCGTCCTTCTTGAGCGTGAAGACCACGAAGTCCTCGAGGTCCATGAGCCATTCCGGGCCGACCGGATCGTAGTGCTCCTTGAGCCACTGGAAGTATTCCCGCGCCTCGCCCCGCCTGTTGCCGGCGTACAGCGACTGAATCACGCTGATGAGATAGTTCTTGTGGCCCGCCCTGTAGGGGTTCCTGCCGAACTCCTCGCCGGGCTGGATGGATGCCTCCGCCGACGTGACGTACTCCTCCTGAGAGGCGGCGATGTAACGCCAGTCGAACATATTCTGCAAAAATGGGCGATCCGGATCTTCGGGGTTCTCAACGTAAATCAGCCTGCCCTGCCAGGTGAGCGTCTTGAGGCAGAACATCGCCACGCGATCCGTGTTGATCGGCGTTATGTCGCCCAAGGGCAGGTCCTCGGCGATGTGCGAGCCGTAGGTTATCCAGTAGAACCCGTGGGGCTCGGGCATGCGCCAGTCCAGCGGGGCGTCGAACTTGACCATCAGGCCGTGCATCCATTCCGGGTCCATCTTGTAAACGTTCCACAACACCTGCGCGCGGATGAAGGCGAGCACCTTGCCGCGGGCGGCGGCATGCTGGGACGCGTTGATCAACTCCGATAATGCGGCGTCCTGCTGGCCGTCGATCTTGGGCGGGACGAGGCGGACGACGTCCACCGACAGATCCATGCTGAACCTGTTGTAGATGGCGAGGAAACTTTCGTCGATGCCGACGCCATACTCCGCGAATCGCTCGGCGTAGTCGGCCACGGCTGGGTCGGCGAGCAGAATGGCGAGCTGGTCGGCCTGGATAATCTCCGGCAGATTCGTGCCGGAAATGTTCCTGCCCTGACGAATCAGCGACTTGTCCAGCGGGGCTTCGGCTATCGGTGCGAAGGCGGCTATCACTTCCGCTGTCGTTCCGTAACTGGTCGCGCCCAGCAGTCGCTGCATCTGAGAGGCCCAGACCTGCTTGTAGTACGGGTGCATCTCGTCGAGCGATTGGCCGAGCTTGGAGAAGAACAGCCACCCCAGTTCCTTGTACAGCAGCAGTGAGCGGCGGTTGCGCGGGATCGCCTCATCGCGCAGCAGTTCCAGTCCCTGGCTCACCCAGTGCCACCGCTCCTCGGGCGTGTGGGTGGTCACCGAGATATTCCAGGCCATGTTCCACGCGTGGAAGCTCCACACGCCGGGGAAGTTCGGCATCAGCCGACACGCCAGGTCCGCCAACTCGCGAGCATCGTAATGCCTGCCCGCCTGGTGCTGCTCCTGCGACCGCTGCCAAACATAGGTGAACGCAAGCGCCCGCAAGCCGCCGGGCAAGACCTCCACGACGGATTTCTCCGTGGTGATGTTCGCGTCGATGAACAGTTCCTGGCTGGTAGCCATGTCGCCCAATGGCCGTTGCAGCAGGCCCGCGCCGACCAGCAGAGCCGCCGCGGCCAGGAACCATAGCAACTGTTTTGTCTTCAACGGGCTTGGCATTTCCTGCTCGATACTCCCGACAATTCTACGACTGCGTAAAGCTACACCTGCACGCGCGCCAACTCGCGCGAGCGGAAAATAAGACACGCCAACACCAGCACTACGCCCGCACGCAGCAGCAGCGTGGCCACCGCTACCTGACTGACGAAGGACCATGACATGTACATGCCGTCGACCAGCCACGGGCCGGGCGACGCGCCTTCAAGGTCCGGCAGCAACCCCGCCATCGCACGTACCGTAATTCGCCCGGGCCAAATGTACCACTCCAGATCACCCGATGGCGGCGGCGTGACTGCTTCGGTGAGATACTGGCGGAACACGCTGAACGGCAGGAGTGTGAACACCATCAGGCACCCGACCGGAAAGGCCAGGAAGCTGCCCGCCAGCACGCCCAGGGCTGCGACGTACGATAATTGTATCAACATCAGCAGGACGCCCCGCGTGAAGTTCGCCTCGAAACTGCCCAGGCGGAACAGCACGGAGATATCCTCATCCAGAATCGTCACGCCGGTCATCCGTCCTGTCAGAGGGTGCGGCAGGTTGTAGTAGCTCACTCTCACGTCGACCAACACGCTTGGCGGCGCGTCGTCTACTGACGGCACGGACTCGCTCGTCGCCAACTGGCGGGCCTCGGCGAGGATCCGCTCGCGCTGATTATCATCGTCGGCACCGTCGATGCCCAGCCCGCGAGCTATCTCATCGGCGCGGTACTTTTCCCACATTTTCACATCCACCACCCGCCCGACCACGCGGGCGGCAAGCGTGAGCGTGGCCTGTTGGCGCACGGGGTCGTCGCGCACCGGCCTGGCCTGGGTGCCCGAGCCGGGGTCCGCCACGATCCACTGGCTGCGCAGTCGGCCGTCCGGCTGGCTGCTCGCCGAAGACGCCTTGTAGGTGATTTGTATCGTCGGCTCGACGGTAAGCGACACTTCGTCTCCCGCCTCGATGGACTGGATGCGGTGGTCGTCAAAATCTTGCATGTAAAACCGTGCGTCGAACCCGGCCTTGTTGAATCGCTCGACCCACGCCTCCACGCCGTTTATGAGCACAGGCCCGCGAAATACGAGTCGGCCTATCACGTCCTTGCCCGTCTCTACGCGCAGGCGCAGGGCATTCGGGTCTGTCACTGCTCTGCCCGTACTGTGGTAGTCCTGGCCGGCTACGTCCACGCCTTGGAAATCCCACGTCAAAGGCGTGCCCGGCTTAACGGACTGCAGCCCCTGGGCCACCTGATTGTATATCTCTTCGTAAAATCGCGCCTCGGCGTCCGAGCCGTACCTTGCCGTAAAGTTCGACAACTTCTCCTCTAGCTCCCCGGCAAGCGTAATCTCTTTGATCCGCTTGGCCACGCCCGCTTCGATATCTTTCGGGATCGGCGATATGCGCTTGCGGGCGGTGAACACTTCCGTTTCCACTGCAGCCCGGTCACGTGCGTTGATCGCCTCGCCGATAGCGCCGGTGCGCAGGTACATGGCCATTGCGTATATGCCCCCCGCCGACACCACCACCAATATCGTGTTGAGGGCCATCACGCCGAGCCATCGGCCTAGTATGTACTGCCAGCGGGACACGGGCTTGACCGCTACGCTGAAAATCCGCCGCGTGCGGACATCTTCGCTGACGGCTGAGACGGTAAAGAACACCGTCAGCACGCTCAGCGCCGCGAGCGTTAGAGACGTGCTGTAGGACAGGAACGTCCGCGATCGGCCCGCCAGTGTTCCGTCACCGGTGAGCATGAAAGGCATGGCTGCCAGCATCACCGCCAGCAGCAGCAGGAACACAACTACCGCCCGTGTGCGAAGACACTGGATGACAGTCTGGCGGCTGATGGCCAACAGCCCACCCATCGCTATGCTTCCTTTCCGTCACCGTCATCGCCGAGCAGATCGTCGATGACGCTGTGATCCACTTTGGACTTTTCGTCGGCAGGTGGGGTCGGTTCGGTGGCGGCTTGGTCGGTTGGTTCGTCGGGCTTGCGGCCTGTCAGCTCGGCCAGCACATCTCTGTCCGGCTGAGGCGAGGGCGCTTCACCTGCGGGCTCTGGCGGGCTGGCGGGCTCTTCGTCCGCCGAGGAGACGGATGTGACCAGTTGCTCGATGACGGCTCGGCCCGTGTCGTCAGCTTGCTCGCCGCTGCGGAGGAACTCGGCGATGTGTCCGCCGGCCTCAGCTCCGCCCGTGGTGAGGCGCTGGGCTTGAGCGTCGGCAACGATACGCAGGAACAGCGATTCGAGCTTGTCCTTAGGAGTGACAATCTCGCGGATGTCGCAGTTACCCTCAGCCAGCACCGCCCGCACTTTAGCGAGCATGCCTTCGTCGAGCCGGCTGGTGGTGATCTGCGTGAGATCCTGCTGGGCGAGCAGTTTGTCGATGTCCCCCATCGCCCGCTTCTGCCCGCCGTACAGCACGCACACGCGATCGCACACTTCTTCCACGTCGGCCAGCAGATGACTGGCCAGCAGCACTGTCTTGCCGCGCTTGGCCAGCGTGAGGATCAGGTCCTTGAAGTCTCGCGAGCCGATGGGGTCCATGCCACTCGTCGGTTCGTCGAGTATGAGCAGGTCCGGGTCGTTTATGAGCGCCTGGGCCAGGCCGACCCGTCGCTGCATGCCCTTGGAGTATTCGCCCACGCGCCGATACGCCACGCGCTGCAGGCCTACCATTTCGAGCAACATGTCGATCCGCTTGAGTCGCTGGCGACGTGGCTGATGGAACAGTCTGCCGTAGTAGTCCAGCGTCTCTCGCGCGTCGAGGAACGGGTAGAGGTACGACTCCTCGGGCAGGAACCCAATCCGCGCCTTGCTGCGGACGTCGGTGGGCCGGCGGCCGAACACTGCAACTCGCCCGCGCGTGGGGAAGAGCAAGCCCAGGATGATCTTCAACGCCGTAGTCTTGCCCGAGCCGTTAGGCCCCAGCAGGCCGAACACCTCGCCCGCGCCCACGCGCAGATCAAGGTCGGCCAGAGCTGTAACGCGCTCCCGCAACCAAAAGTCGCGGAAGATCTTCGTTAGCTTAACTGTCTCGATATAGTTCTCGGTATCGGCCATTACATTTTTCGCCTGGCGGGCGTACTACTCCTCTTCGTCCTTGGCTTCGCTGGTCAGCAGGTATTGCTGAATGCGCTGGGCGATGGCTGGGTCGCGATTGATCTTTACAACAACGGTCCCGTCGCCCTTGTTGACGTAGAATTTTTCGGCCATCGGGTTGTTGAGTATAGCGTCTCGAGTGTCGGCCCACAGTTGGGCGACGGTGAACTCCGGGGCCAGACGGTACTGAGGCAAGAGCTGTTGGAACAGTGCGAGCCTGCCCTTGATCGGCTCGACGAGGATATCGCGGTCTCGGCGGGCCTCCTGAATGATGGTCTGGGCCTGGCCTGTCGTGGCGTCCAGGGCGGCGTTGATTCGTGCCAAGAGGTCCTTGGCGTCCTGCGAACGGCCTTGCTCGCGTGCCCGCGTGTAGAGCGTGATCAGGCCCGGCTCGCCCGTGCCATCCAGCTCGCCGACCAGTTCCACGTAGCCTGCCCCGGCCATGCCGGACAGCGTCGCGGTAGCCTCGGACTCGGCCTTGCTGCGGCTCTCCGCAATTGCCTGTCGAGCGGCGCTCGCCTCGTCGACAACGGACAGTACCCGTCGGGGCCAACTCACTCGCACGGCGTTGACCGCCCGCACTTGCAGGCCCGTGCGCATTTCGTCAAGCTGATCCTGGGCTAGCTGTCTGACCACGAGGGTAAAGCTGCCGGTGTCCGTTCGGATGCCCTCCGCCGTTCGCGTAGCGGCAGCCCGTATGGCAGCCCGGCAGATGACGCTGCGAATGATTTCCTCGGAACGAAGGGGCTGACCCAGCTTGCGAGCCTGCTCTGTGTTCTGATCGTCCACGTTGGTCTGGAACAGCACAGCCGGATCCACTTTCTCCCCGGGAATGCGCCCTGTGGCCACACCGTAAATGCACAACAGCTTCACGTGCAGCAAGTTTCCGTCGCCGGTCAGCAGCGCGCCGTCGCGATCCGGCATTAGGCCCGGCTCGCCGGCACGAACATTCAACGCGCCCTTGGTAATTTCCTCAGGGGTTTCAAACACCCAGAAGTCGTCGATAGCCAGCTCGCGCTTCGACAGGTCGATGATGTCCATTCGCCCTATTGGGAAGGGCCAAGTATATGTCAGTCCCGGCTCGGCCGTGCCTATAACGCGCCCAAGCACGCTGTGAATGCCGACCTGATCGCTCTTCACCTGCCGAACGCCCGTCAGTAAGAAGGCCACCACCACCAGCACCATGATGACCGTAAGCAAGCGGAAGCTGAGCTTCAGCGCCCCTGCCAGCGCCTCGGAGGCGGTGTCGGCGGCATGATCTGCCGGCTGGGCCCGGTCGTTATTTTCAAGCTGCGTCATAAGGTTCTCTCCCGCGTATCAAGCGGTCATGCACATTGCTAATCGTCCTGGTCGATAACGGGCACGGACGGGCCGTCGAAGAACCACCTAACCGCCGGATTCTTCGAGCCGTCCAGCATGAATACGGCGTTGGAACTTAGCCCCGTCTTCAGCGATTCCAGCTCCCGCAGATACATCGCAAAGGCCGGGTCTTCGGCGAACTTTTCGTATAGCAAGACCGCCTCGCTGTAGCCTTCCGCTTCTATTTCGGCGGCCCGGCGCTTGGCGAAGGCCAATATCCGCTGGGTGGCAACATCCGCCCGCGAGCGAATGGTGTCGGCGTAGGCAGTGCCCGTCGTCTGCAATTCCGTCACTTCCTTTTGCTTCTCGGCCTTCATCGCTTCGATGACGCTGGCGGTCGTTTCCTCAGGCAAGGCCAGGGACTTGATGCCAACCATGACGATCTCGACGCCGTACTGCTGCTGGACCTCAGCCTGCAGGGCTTGCTGGATTTCCTGCTCGATCTCGGCGAGCTTCATTGCCTCGGGGTCCGTGTTGATGAACTCGGCGAAGTCGCGACTGCCGACCACACTGCTCTTCTTGTCGACCAGCGAGCGGTTAATAGTCTTCTGAGCGTCGGTGACGGTCTCGATATCTCCGGCGAAAACAATCGGATCGGTAATTCGCCACGCACAGAACATCGTCAGGATGATCTGTCGGCCGTCCTTGGTGCTCAGTGTCGTGCCGGCGTCCTCGAACATGAAAATCCGCGCGTCGTACCTCGTGACGGCCTCGACGGGAAAAGGCCATTTGAACTTCAGGCCAGTCTCGTCGGGGTCCCTGCCGTCGTATACCTTGTCAACGTCCACCTTGCCGCCCGTGGTCACGAACACCAGATCCGTCGACCTGACGGGATAGGCAACCGTGTAAGAGACGAACACCGCCACCACCAAGGCCGCCAACGTTATCAGTCCAATGTGTTTTTTCATGGTATCGCTTCCTTCTTGCCGTCGCCCTGCGGGGACGGAATGTCACAGTTTTCGCCCGACCGTTATGGCCCTTCGGTCTCCCGCTCGAACCTTACACGCTGCTCGAAGCGGCTATCCCGCTCGAGGTCCAGCCGCGGTTCCAGGCGGTCGGGATCGAAGCCGACAACGTACTTCACCGCGCCGGGCAGCACTCGGTCCCACACGTCCATGTACAGGTCCAGCGCGTAAAGATCCGGGCTGGCGCGGTAGACCGCCAGTTGGGCCGGAAATGTGCTGGCCCGGCTGTAATATTGAGACTCGCGCTTCCAGCGGCCTATGCTTGCTTGGGCTATCGTAACGGCGGCCTGGCCTCGGGCACGATCGAGAAATTTCTCCGCCTCGTCCTCAGCCTGGTCGATCATCGCCGCCAGATCCGGCTCGCCGTCGTTGCTGGCGATGCCTTCCAGCAGCAGGCGATATTCCACCATCGCCGCCAGCACTTCCTTGGTGTCCTCGGCCGACTCGTCGGCCGCACCGCCCAGCAGGTCGTCCTGCGCAAGGTCGCTGTTCAGCACGGCCATGTGCTTGTCGACAAGCTTGATCATGGCGTCCAACTTCTCTGCAAAGGCCGCCGGCTGATTGTTGGCCTGCGAGTTCAGCAGGCTTGTCAGCTCGGACCGTTGACGAAGGGCGAGGGCGAGTTTCTGTGCGAGCACGGCATCGCCGGCGGCGCTGATGAATTTCCGGGCGGCGTCGGCCTGCGCCTGGCTGCGCTGCATTTGCTGGCCAAACCGGGCTGACAGGACCTTCTCGAAGTCCTCAGCCACCTCTTGCGGCGGATGGACTGCCGTAAGACTAAGCGACACCACTTCGATCCCAAGGTCCACCGCCGGGGCGTCTATCGCCCGTTGGATTCGCTCCTTCAGGCCCGCCGCCATCGCCGCTCGACCATGAGTCATTATCGCCTGGGGCCTGAGCGCGTTCACCCCGTCCGTGTTCGACGAGTCCTCCAGCAACGTCGCGCTGGAGCAGTACAGTACCATTTCGCGGTGGGCCAGGCAGTTGAGCATCGCCGATGCATCTTCGAAGCGATAGCCGAACTTCACGGGATCGACTATGCGATAATCGAGTACTGCCGTCAGGCGTATCACGTTCACCGGGGGCGCCTTGCCCGAGTAATCCTGCCCAAGGTCGACGGCAACGACGAAGTTCATCTCCTCGGTCCCGCCGTGCTGTTCCGTCCAAAGGGCCAGTTCGCGTCCATCGAACGTGCCGCCGTGGATCGTCTTACCCCGGTGTTCCTCGCTGCCGCCCGTGCCGAGGGGCATCATGCGGACATGCTGATCGAACACCACGGCCGTGTCGATAGGCCAGGGCCATTTCAGGTGCAAGCCCGGGCCCAGCGGCTCGTCCTGCATCTCGCCCAAGCGAGTAATGACCGCCGACTGCCCCTGGCCGACCGGCACGATGGCTGTTATGCCAAACATCACCATCACGGCAAAGATCAGCAAGGGCACGCACGCCCGCTGCAATAGCTGATAGAACCACGTATGGGAGACTTCGAAGCCGAACTGATAGTTGAGCGTCTCGGCAATGGAATGACCAACGCGCTTGGGCTCGGCGACAAGGTTCATGAGGCGAGAGTCGAAGCTCAACCTTTCCTCGGCCCCGGCCACGTGAGGCCTGTAGCGTTCGAGGATGAAGTTGACGATCATCTCCGCTGCCAAGACCAACTGGCAGATCGGAATAACGTAGGCCACTATTTTGTCGACCGCGGCGATTTTCTGCCAGCCGGCTATCAGCGCGACAATGGTGCCGACGATCATCAGCGTGCAGACCAGCATGTAGCTACCCGGCGCTCGCAATGGTCGCCAGTCCGCCTGTCGGGCCATGCCTGTAGCGTAGCAACTCAGCAGCAGCGCGCCGAAGGCAGCCACTATCGCGAGCAGCGACGCCTGGCCGGCCGTCACGACGTCCGGCGCGCCGGCCGAGCCGGCAACCCGCAGCAACAAGTAGCCAACCCACACATTCACGCCCGCCCACACCAGCGTAAAGATCGGTACGACCCATCGCTCGACAAGCATCAGCCTGCGGGCGGCAATGCGCTGATCGGCAAGACTGTCGCCCTCGAATATCGAAGCCGACGTGTCATCGGCCAAATCGGTGAGTTCTTGCTGCTCAAGCTCCGCCAGTTGCCTACAGTACATCAGCAGTGCGGCCATGAGCCAAAGCAGCGTCCCGCAGGCGAGCATGAGCATGCAGGCCCTGGCCGCCGCAGACCCAGCCCATCGCCACACTATCAGCAGCACGATAGCAAAGGCCAACTGGCTGATCGCACCTATCAGGGCGACGTTTTTTCCGCGTCTAGAATCTTTCATTGATGATGGGTCTCCGGCATTTCGCCGCAGGTCAGGCTCCTCGCCCCTTGCCTGCCATGGCGTGTTCGCGCTACAATTCTCCGCAAGATACCAAACCGCCCCCCGCCGTCGGTCGTATGATTAGCAAAAGATCGACCGACGCGTACTGTACAGGATTCATAATGATCAAACTGTGGGCCATCTGCCGCAATACATTTACGCAAACCATACGCCAGCCGATCTTCGTGATCCTCATCGGCCTGACGTTCGCCCTGCTGGTCATGGGCTTGCTCCTGAGCACCTGGACAATGTCGCCAAGCGGCGACCATCAAGCCACCGACCAGAAACTCATGATCAACCTGGGCCTCAGCACACTGCTGACGACCGGCCTGCTGCTGGCTGCGTTCAGCGCGTCGAGCGTGCTGGCCCGTGAGATCGACGACCGCACCGCCATGACGGTGATATCCAAGCCCGTCGGGCGAGCGACATTCGTAGTGGGCAAATTCGCCGGCGTCGCCCTGGCTGTTACGCTGGCTTTGTATCTGTGCTCGCTGGTGCTGATGATGCTTGTCCGCCACGGCGTGGTCTCGGCGGCCAGCGACCCGATAGATTGGCCCGTGATCGTCATAGGCCTCAGCGCCCTGTGCGGCTCGTTCGTTGTGGCGCTGGTGGGGAACTTTATGTTCGGGTGGCACTTCACGTCGGCGCTGACGTGGATTCAGGTAATACTCATGTCGGTGGCGATGGGGGTTATCGCGTTGGTCGGCAAGGGATGGACCATCGTGCCATTCTGGCAGGGCATCGGCCTGGAGGTGCTGTGGGCGATTCTGACGATCTACATGGCCGTGCTGTTGCTGACGGCCGTCGCCATTGCGGCAAGCACTCGCCTGGGGCAGATGTCGACGCTGCTGGTCTGCATCGCCGTGGCGGTCGTGGGCGGGTACCACCAACTGCTGTTCGCTCGCGCCGGTGAGGCCAACGTGATAGTCAGGGCCATCGGCGCGATGATTCCCGATACGCGTTACTTCCTGATGATGGAAGCTCTCGTGCGGGACAAGCCCATCACGCCAATATTCCTGGCAACGGCGGCAGCGTATGCCGGCTTGCTGATAGCGGCTGTGCTTGCTATCGGCGCGGGCCTGTTCCAAACACGTCAGCTCGAGCCCGCCCCGACGGCGTCCGGCCCGACGGGCGTTAACCTGCTGGCCGGCGTGGGGCGCGTTGGGGCGGCCGGAATGATCCTCGCCGCGGCGATAGCCTTGGCCAAGTGGGAGCAGTTGTCGGCAACACTGACAACGGCCGGCGGGCTGTCGGTGGGCGGAGTACTGGCCTGGATAATATCCGGCTTTTTTGGCCGAGGGGCGCGATGGAGCTACTGGGTGGTCATCTGCGGAACCGTGGCGGCACTGGCGATCAGCGTGACGGCTCTGGCGGCGCCAGACAAGCTCAGCTGGCTGACGATAAGGCTCAGCCAACCACAACTGGCCGGGGCGACGGTGCTCGCCGCCGCTGCCGTGCTCATCTGCCTGTCGCCAAGAACGCGTCGCCATTTCTCTTCTTCCGCAGCCTAGTGATAGGCCGTTACGCTTGAACCGTTTCTAGTTTGAGGCCTACTTGTGCCTCAGCGGGCACGGCGAGCTTATGCAACTCCTCGCCGTGCCGCACCAGCCTGGCGCTGTTGAACACCACAACAATCGCCGCCAACATCTGAAGCGGCGCGCCGTACTCGGGGGGAATAGCGCCCACGCCCGCCAGTACCAACAGGGCCAATATCACCGCCACGCCAAACAGCAAGTTCTGGTGCACCACGCGAATCGATCGCCGCGACAGGCCTACCAGGAACGGCAGGCGGTTGAGATCGTTGTTCATAAGAACGATTGTCGCTGAGTTAATCGCCACGTCGCTGCCCGCAGCCCCCATGGCGATCGCCAAGTCCCCAGCCGCCAGGGCCGGCGCGTCGTTCACGCCGTCGCCGACTACCGCGACCTGATGGCCCTGCTTCTTCAGCGAATCGACCAGCGCCAGCTTGTCAGCCGGCAGGACTTCTGCCATGACTTCCGTGCAGCCCATCTCCTTGGCGACCCGACGGGCGACCGACCAGCGGTCGCCGGTGACCATCACAATATCCTTTATGCCCGCTTCTCGCAGATCGGCCATCGCCAGGTGGGCATCTTCTCGCGTCTTATCTTCCAGGCCTATCCAGCCCAGCGCCTTGCCCGCCCGCACAACAAACAGTGTGCTGAGGCCCTCGGGCTCGGCGAATTTTTCATCATCCAATGGCGTGAGGTCCGCGCCCTGCTCGGCTACCCAGGTGCGTCGGCCTATTAGCGTCTCCGCGCCGTCAACCATCGCCCGCACGCCGCGGCCTGGCACTTCCTCGAACTCCGTCGGGTCGGCGAGCTTCAGTTGCGCCTTTTCCGCCACGGCCACCACCGCCCTGGCCACCGGGTGACGGGAGCGATGCTCCGCCGAGCCCGCCGCCGCCAGCAGGTCCGCCCCGTCCACGCCGTCGGCGGGCATCATCTTGGTGACGCTCAGTTCGCCGGTGGTCAGCGTGCCTGTCTTGTCGAAAACGAAGGCTGTCAGGTTGCGAGCCTGCTCAATGTTGGACACGTCCTTGATGAGTATGCCAAGCCTGGCTGCGCAAGAAAGAGCCGCCACCATCGCGGTCGGCACGGCCAGGATCAGCGCCGTCGGGCAGGCCACCACAAGAATGCTGATCACGCGGCTCATATCCCGCGTGAAGAACAACACCACGCCGGCCACCATGAGAATCGTCGGCATGTACCAGCCGGCGTAGCGATCGATCAGCCGCATTATCGGCGTGCGCGTGCCCTCTGCCTCCAGGATGAGCTTCTTGACATGGCCCAGCGTGGTGTCCTCGCCGGCGCGAGTTACCCTCACGTCGATAGCGCCTGCCAGGTTGTTCGTGCCGCTGAAAACTTCATCGCCCACCGCCTTGTCCACCGGCAGCGACTCGCCGGTGATAGTCGCCTGGTTGACCGACGATTGCCCCTCAACAACTTCGCCGTCAGCGGGAATGTTCTCACCCGGGCGGATGCGGACAACGTCGCCGGCGACGAGTTGGCTGGGGTCGACCTCTTCCTCCGTGCCGTCCCGCAGGAGGCGGACGGCCTTTTTCGGCGTCAGCCTCAGAAGGTGCTCAATGCTCGCCCTCGCGCCAAGTGCGGTGCGTTTTTCGATCAGGTTGGAAAGCAGCAGAAAGAACGCCACCACGCCGGCGGCCTTGTAGTTGCCGCCGCCTGCCTGGTTTCCTCCCGATATCGCCGCAAGAACGGCCACGGCTACGAGCTGATCGACGTGAAGCTTGCCGCCCAGCAACTGCTTGCCGGCACGGACAAAAATCGGTGCCCCCAGCGTTATCGCACCGGCCAGGGCAAGCACGTCGCTGTAGAAACTGTTGTCGAATATCCACGCCGCGACGTATGAGTTGACCACCAGCACACCGCCGACAAGTATGCCCACGATCAGCAAACTCGCCCGCCCGGTCTGCTTGTCGACCGAGGGGGTCACGATATCGTTAGCCATTGACATCTCCATCAGCGCTTGGAATTCGCTTCCGTTCATTTCGCCCGGCGGGTGAGGGCTCAGCTGGGCGCGACACTTAGGCCTGGCCCGCAGACCGCCCACCCCTCGCCGGCAGTGCCCGGGAGGTGAGTGGGCTGGTGAGCCTGTTACGCCGCGACGGCGATAACTGCAAACTGCCGCCGCAGTTCCTGCTGGGTGTTCATACGCCAACATCCGCCGGCGTGTTCATCATAATGCCCGCCTTTTATATCCCTGCCGTCAATACATTGCAACCGAAAGGCCGCCGCCAGACCGCCAGGGAGGCCTGTGAGGGTGCAACTGCCCCAAAAAGAAAGACTTGCCGCCCAAGAACCGCAACGGCCAACGCCCAATGGCCAGTGGGTGGCGCGTGGTGCGGGGCAGAACTTGGCAGCGGCCAAGTTATTTCGTCGTCCAGGTGGGCCGGGGCAGGCAGGCGAGGCTATAATACCAAGTCGCGGGGCCGGAGTAGCGTGCCAGTAGTGCCTGGCCCGGTTACCTACCACATTGTGGCAATGAGCGGCCTACAATGACATACCGTCTCCCCGCCGGCTCCGCAGACCGAGTTGACCGGACGGGGACAAATCGTGAACTTGTGCAACCTTATCTGAAAGGGACGTACTATGGCTTGGAATGCACTATTCTCTGGCGTAAATCATCCGGAATGCCCGGGCCACGTTGGCGAAATGTCCGACCTGGAGAAGAAACACATGCCCGTTATTTCCGCCCCCGAGAGCGTTGGCGCGGGCGAATGTTTCCAGGTCGAGGTGGAAGTCGGCAAGTGGCTGCCCCATCCCAACCAAACCGATCACTTCATCGAGTTCATGGAGCTGTACGCCGATGACATTTTCCTGGCCCGGCTGGACCTGACGGCAGAGACCACGTGCCCAAGGGCACAATTCAGCCTGGCCCTGGCCGGCGAGGTGAAGCTCCTGCGGGCGTTCGTGCGGTGCAACTTGCATGGTGTGTGGGAGGGCACTGTGTCGATAACAGTCAACGAATTAGCTGGGGCCAGCGCGTAGCAGCCCAAAAGCCACCGACTGTTTGAATGGAGCATATGCGATGAAAGCTACCGTAGATGCCGACCTCTGCACCGGATGTGGGCTATGTATAGACACGTGTCCCGAAATGTTCGACATGGGCGATGACGAAATCGCCGTGGTCAAGATAAGCGAAGTGCCCGACGAGGCACTGGCCGACTGCCGCCAAGCAGCCGAAGACTGCCCCACCGAAGCGATAAAGCTGGACGAATAGTCGGCCGGTTGTTCGGGATTGACGTCGGCGCTACTCCAGGCCGCCCTTGAGGGGGCGCTTGCGCTTTTTGTCTGAGGCCGGGGCGTCGGATGAACTGGACGTGTAACCGTCGCTCTTGCCGTCGAAGGCCTGGGCGGACGCGGCTACCTGCTTGATCGACAGCGATATCCGCCTCGCCTCCTCATCCACCTCCAGCACGCGCACCTGCACGGTCTGGCCCTCTTTGACAACATCGCTAACCGTATTGACGCGGTTCTCACTCAACTCGCTGATGTGGATGAGCCCCTCGACTCCCTCCGACAGTTGCACGAACGCGCCGAAATCTGCGATCCGTGTCACTAAGCCCTCGACGAGCGACTTCTCCTGCCATCTGGCAGACGCGCCCACCCACGGGTCGTCGCCCGCGCGCTTCAGCGATACGCTTATTCGTTTGCGGTCGGCGTCGACGTTCAGCACGCGAACGCGCACTTCCTCGCCGACCTGGACGATCTCCTTGGGGTGCGTGATCCGCCGGCCGAATGTCATCTCGCTGATGGGGATCAGGCCCTCGATGCCCTCGGCCAGTTTGATAAATGCGCCGAAGTCCATCAGCTTGACAATTTTTCCGGTGATGATCGTGTCGGCGGGGAACCGCCCCGCCACGTCGTGCCACGGGTCGGGCAAGGCCTGACGAAGCGACAGGCTGATTTTCTCGTCCTCCTTGTCGATCTTCAGCACGACCACCTCGACCTGCTGACCGACCTGCACTACGTCGGAGGGGTTCTCAACGTGGCCATGTGCCATTTCGCGGACATGCACCAAGCCGTCGGCCCCGCCGATATCCACGAACGCACCGTAAGGCATGATGGTCTTGACCACGCCGTTTATGGTGTCGCCTTCGGCGAGTGTCTCGAAAAGCTCATCTCGCTTGGTGGCGGACGTGGCGTCCAGGTGGGCCCGGCGCGAAACGACGAGCTTCTTGGCTCGGGCGTTGGCCTCGACGACCTGGCAGGTGAGCTTCTGGTTGACATATACGGAGACGTCTTCCACGCCTCCGAACTGCTCGATTTGGCTGAGCGGCATGAAAGCGCGCAGGCCGTTGATCTTCATCTCCAGCCCGCCCTTGTTAGTGCCCGTCACAGTGCCCTCGATGGTCTGCCCCTTTTGCAGCGTATCCCACGAGGCGGAGTCCACCGCCCCTTCCCGATTGAGCAGCACCATGCCGTCATCGGTATTTCGGCCTGTCATCAGGAACTCGACATCTTCGCCGACCTCCGGCAGATCGTCATCGCCGAATTGCGTGGTGGTCAGCAAGCCTTGCGTCTTGCCGCCGAGGTCCACGAAGATATTGTCGCCGTGAATTGCCAGGACGACGCTCTTGTAGAGTCGTTTGCCGTCTGCCGTCACGCGCCGGGCCGTCAGTGTGGGGTCCGACGAGTCCATGATGTCGGCGAGGCTCTCGTCGCCCAAGGCGTTGGCGATTTCCTTCTCCAGGGCCTCGCCTAGGTCGCTTTCCTGTTGGAACTGCTTACTGTGGTCGATGCGTTCGATTTCGTCGCTCATTACAGAGTCCATACACTAATGAAAAAATGGGCGCGGATACCCCCCGGCCGGCGTAGCTTTGGCGTCGGGGGCGTTCGATGCGAACAAGCCTGATTGTGATTCATCCTAAAGGTTCCCGCTACGGGCAACCACCTCACTTGCAGCGCATAAGGATAACCGAATCATGCCGTTGGGCAACACTAAATACCTTCATCTGATTTTTGATCTTGGAGATGTTCTTCGAAGCTCTTGGCGGGCTGGGCTCGGGTGGAGGTGTTCTTCGGCGAGCGAAGCCTATCCGCCGTGCGAAGATACCGCCCGATGAGTATCGGCGTGCAACACACAGCGGCGACAAAAGCCCAGCAAAATACATTAACAACCACGCCGGCAGTATCAAATCGGTCCCGGGCGGTCTGATCTGAAGGCTCATTGAAAACACGGACCATAGTTATGGGCCAACCGTACTCCCGCCGAGGCTGGGCCATCCAACTCACCGGACCGGCCGAGCCGCTCGCGCCCGCGTACGATCTGCCATGGAAGTTCATCCACGCCACCCCCACCGTTGCTAGCAAAAGCAACGACGCCGTGGCGATCAGGCTTGGTCTGCTGGCAGACATGCCGATTCCCTTGAATACCTACTATGCCGTTTCAATTGCTTTGATGATCTCATCCAGGTCGTTATCGACCGCCACGGGCATGTTGGCGAAGCGACGCTCGCCTTGGACGCTGTGGTCGGCGTCGTAGTTGCCCGTGTGGTAGCCGACCGTGGCATTGGGGTCCTTGAGAGCATGGCCCGTCAGTATGCACACGACCCGCTCGCCCTTGGAGATCAGGCCTTCCTCCGCCAGCAGCCTGGCCCCCGCCACCGAGGCCGCCGACGCCGGCTCACAGCCTAGCCCGTGCATGCCGACCTGGGCTTTGGCGTTCATTATCTCACCGTCTGGAATCGCCCGCACCACGCCGTCGCAAATCTCAAGGGCGCGGAGGCACTTGTCAATATTGACGGGCTTGGATATCTCGATGGCGCTGGCGATGGTGTTCGGCTTGGCGCCCGTATCGTCCTGCCACTGGTAATCCTTGGCGATCACGTCGCGGTCGAACTGCCCGGCATTGTACCGCAGGAGAATTTCGGGGCTATTGACAAGCCGGTCCAACGTGGGTGCGCCGGCCGAGTTTATCACCGCCAGGCGCGGCACGCGGTCGATCAGGCCAAGGTCCTTCAACTCGCCCCACATCTTGCCGAACGCCGAGCTGTTGCCCAGGTTCCCGCCAGGGACGACGACCCAGTCCGGCACTTCCCAGTTCAGGCTCTCCAGCACGCGGAGCATGATGGTCTTTTGGCCTTCCAGGCGGAAGGGGTTGACGCTGTTGACGAGGTACAGGTTGAGCGCCTCGGTGGCTTCTTTCACGCGGGCCATGCAGTCGTCGAAGTCGCCGTCTATCTGGAACGTTCTCGCTCCGTAATCCAGCGCCTGGGCCAGTTTGCCGAACGCGATCCGTCCCGAACCGACGAACACGATCGCCTCCATGCCCGCCGCCGACGCGTACCGCGCCAGCGATGCCGACGTGTTGCCGGTAGACGCACACGCCACGCGGGTGGCGCCGACCATGGACGCATGGCTGAACGCGGCAGTCATGCCGTTATCCTTGAATGAGCCTGAAGGGTTGAGCCCCTCATACTGCAGGAACAGGTTGCCTTTATCCACGCCGACGTAGCCTGCCACGCCGTCGCAGCACTGCAGCAGCGTTTGGCCCTCGCCCTGGCTGACCTTGAAGCTGTCGTCGCAGAAGTCCAGTAGCTCGCGGAACCGCCATACGCCGGAGAAGTCCAGGCGATTGTTGCGGGTCGCCCATCGGCCGTTGAAGTCCGACAGCTTCTTGGGCAGCTCCACTTTGTCCCAGTCGTATATCACGTCCAGCAGGCAGCCGCACTTGGGGCAGGCTACCAGCGACTGGGCGAGGTCGAAGGTCGCTCGGCAGGCGATGTTCATGCATTCCTGATGGGCTGGCTTGTCCGACATTGTGCTTCCTTAATTTAGCTGAGCAGCATTCTCATCAGTTCGTATCCGGGCTGGACTACCAGCCCGCTCTCGGCGGCGGCCCGCTCGGTCAGCGTGACGGCGTCGTCGGCGTCCACCCCATCACCGGCCAGCAGGAACGGCACGGGGTCCGTCGTGTGCGTCTTTAGTTTACACGGCGTCGGGTGATCGGGCGAGACGATGATTCGCCACCCGTCTTCGCTCGCCCGCAATCGCTCCAGCAACGGCGGCAGAACCAGCCGATCTATATCGGATATCGCCTGGGCCTTCTCGACCGCCATGTCGTTATGCCCGCACTCGTCGGGGGCTTCTACGTGGACGATGACGATGTCGTGGCGATCCAGGGCGTCAGCCGCGGCGGTGCCCTTGCCGGCGTAGTTCGTGTCGATAAAGCCCGTCGCGCCCAGCACCTCGATACGCTCCATGCCGGTAAGCTCCGCGATGCCTCGCAGCAAGTCCACCGCCGTTATCACGCCGGCTGACAGACCGAACCGGTCGATGAAGCTCGGCAACGTGGGCATTTTGCCCTGGCCCCAGAACCAAATGCTGGTGGCCGGTCGCTGGCCCGCTCGCCGGCGGGCGACGTTGACGGGGTGGTCGGCCAGTACAGCCTGACTGGCTTCGATCAACTCATTGAGTCGCTCAGCCCCATCGCCGCGCGGCAGGTGCTCGGCGAACGGCTTGTCCGTTATATTGTGAGGCGGCGTGGTCGTCACGTCAAAGTCGCCGGCGACCATCATCAGATGACGATAGCTCACACCGTGGTGGAACCGCACGCCCTCGCCGCCAAGTGCAGCCTGCACCGCGTCGATCAGAGCTGTGCCCTCTTCAGTGGTGATGTGCCCGCTGCAATAGTCCGCCATCACGCCGTCGGTGAGGGTCACGAGGTTCGTGCGGAACACCCACTCGTCGTCGGCGACCTCGATGCCCTGAGCGGCGGCCTCTATCGGCGCTCGGCCCGTGTAGAAGTCCGTCACGTCGTAGCCCAGCAGCGAGAGAATGGCCACGTCGCTGCCCGGCTCGTAACCGGGCGGCACGTTGTGGGTGAGCCCGATCTGACCGGCCGCAGCCAGCGAATCGATGACAGGCTTGTCGGCAGCTTCCAGCGGCGTCTTGCCGCCAAGCGCATCGAGCGGCTGGTCGGCTGCGCCGTCGGTGATGACTATCGCGTATTTCATGGTCGCTGGCCCCGCGGGCTACATCTGCACTTCTTCGTGCTCGGCGACAATGCGGATGGAAACGGTCGGCTTGACCACGGCGTCCAGGGCGTCTATCTCGTTGAGGGCTTTCCGCACGTCGCCCTCGACGGCTTCGTGGGTGGTCAATATCAGCGGCACGCCGGTCGCATCGTCAGCCGGCTCGTGCTGAATCATGCTGGCGATGGATATGTTGTTGCGTCCCAGAGCCTGGGCCACGTCGCCCAGCACGCCGGGGGAGTCCTGGCAGGTGACGCGCAGGTAGTATCGCCCGCGGACCTGCTCTATCGGCAGCACGTCGGCCAGCGGTGTGGTGTCGGGCCAGATGCCCAGCGTATCGAACCTCCGCTTGGCGTTGCCGCTCGCCACGTCGATGATGTCGGCCAGCACAGCCGACGCGGTGGCCGAGCCACCCGCCCCGCGCCCGTAGAACATGGTGTGGCCAACCGCGTGGCCGTAAACGCACACGGCGTTGAAGGGCCCGCCCACGCGTGCCAGCGGATGGTCGCTACGGATGAAGGCCGGGTGAACGCGCAGGCTGACCGCATCGCCTTGACTGACGGCGATGGCCAGCAGCTTGGCCGTGTAGCCCAGCTCCGCGCCGTAGCGAATGTCCGCCACGTCGACGGTGTCGATGCCCTCGGTGTAGATCGAATCCAGCTCCACCCGTCGGCCGAAGGCGAGCGAGGCGAGGATCGTCAGTTTGTGGGCGGAGTCCATGCCGCTGACATCCAGCGTGGGGTCCGCCTCAGCCAGGCCGTCCGCCTGGGCCTGGGCGAGCACGGTAGCGTAATCGCTGCCGTCGGCGGACATGCTGGTGAGTATGAAATTGCACGTGCCATTGACGATGCCGAACATCGCGTCGATCCTATTGGCGAGCAAGCCGTTGAGCAAGGAACCGATAACCGGCACGCCGCCGACGCAACTGGCGCCAAAGCCGATGCACGCGCCGCCCGCCCGGGCGGCGGCGAAAAGCTCAGGCCCATGGCCCGCCATCAGGGCCTTGTTGGCCGTGACAACGCTCTTGCCGGCGGCGAGCGATTTGCTGACGACGTCCCTGGCGAAGGTATCCCCGCCGACGAGTTCGACAACTATGTGCGTTTGCTCATCAGCCAAGGCGCGGGCGAGGTCGCTGTGGCAGATGGATTCAGCCACGCCGGCCTGCTTGGCGGCGGCGAAATCGATGTCCACCACGTGGCGCAGCTCGAGCGTCAGCCCGCTACGACGGGTAAGTAGTTCGATATCTTCCAATAGCAGCCGGGCGACATGGCTGCCCACCGTGCCGCATCCGACGAGCGCTATGCCGACAGTTTGTACATCATTCATTACAAACTCCTTGTGACGGACCGGATACTCTAACGCAAATCGGCCCTTCTGGCCAATAAATGCGGCACTGTATCATCCCAAAGTAGGAGGCAGTCACTTTCTACCCTCTTGCGTCCGATTAGGTTTGCTGGCATAATTGTTCGACTGTTTTAGAACGATTTCCCCGAGTGGGACATTTTGACCTTAGGAACATTTGATGAACATCAAGCATCTGCCGATGAAATTCTCTCTGTTGGCCTTGGTAGTAGTGCTGTGCCTGTGGGCACTGAACGCTCTGCCCGTGCCATTCCTGATGGGCACGGGCCCGGGCCTGCGCGAAGGGACGGACCTTGCGGGCGGCTATAGCCTGGACTTCAAGCTCCGCTCGGCCGGCCTGGACGTCGCTCAGCTCGAACAGCAAAAGAAGGACTTGACAGCCAAGCTGGATGGCGACCTCACCGACGAGGAAAGAAAGAAGGCCGAGAAGGCTCTGTCTTTCATCCAGGATAAGCTCGACCGACAGGCAAAGTCTCCCAAGGCCGACAGCCAGCGCCTCATCGAAGCGGCCATGATTATCGCAGAGAGGCTGAACCCCAACGGCTTGCTGGCCATTGAGATTATTCCGATGCCTCACATCGGCGGCATTCGCGTTCGCATGCCCGCAGCCAAGCCCGAGGCCCGCCGAGCGGAGGAAGCCTTCCGCCAGGCCATGAGAGCCCTCAAAGACGGCAACATCTCCTCCAGCCAGGCCAGGCGGATCAAGACTATTGCAGACCCCGCCGAGTTGGCCCGGCAGATCGGCCGCGTATCGGCGGGCATTGACAGGCGCAGCGAGGCCCTGACGGCCATGGCCGCTGCCTACCAACTGGAGCTTACGACCCGCCAGGCCTTCGACAGCACCCAAGGCTCCGATGCCCGCCGAGAAGCACGCATCGCCCTGGACAACGCAACATACGAATACGACAAGCGTCTGGCGGAAGTAATGGCTACTAACGTGAACGTCGACGAGCTGCGTAGTGTGCTCAACGACAACTACGTCACGCGACGCCAGGAACGCCAACTCGAACAAATGTCGGACGGCAAGGAGAAAATCGCCGACCGCACCAGGTCACTAACGGGGTACGTTGCCGGACTCACGGAGGAATCCCCCAGCCGGGCTGAGCAAATTCAGGCGGTCGTCGACACTTACTCCATTTGGGCCGAACAGCGGCAGACGCTGGGCGACGCCGACGACGTGATAAGCATCATCTCCAGGGCCGGCGTGTTGGAGTTCCGCATCGCGCCGGCTTCGTCTTACATCGACCCGAAAGCCCTGCCCGAAAAGGAGTACATGCGTCTCAGTGCGCTGCTGGCAAGCGAAGGGCCCGAAGGGCCCGCATGGCAGGGCGAAGACTTCCGCTGGCTGGTCGTGAAGGAAGGGGCAACGTTCCCCAACCTGGTGGTGGAACGCTACCTCAGCCGAAAATACCTACTTGTCTACGACAAGCCCGGTAAGGTAATGCTCGCCGACCGCAGCGGCACGGGCTGGCAACTTGAGCAAGCCAGGCAGGCCCGAGACAACCAAACTGGCCGGCCAAACATTGCCTTCACGCTCGACGCCGAAGGCGGCCGACGCATGCGCGACCTTACCAGCAACCACGTCGACCACAGCATGGCCATCATATTGGACGACGTGGCCTACAGCGCACCAAACATCCTGGAAGCCATCGGCGAGCGGGGCAGTATCACTGGCATGGACATGGAGGAAATCCCCGAGCTGGTGCGGACGCTGAACGCGGGCTGGCTGTCGCTGGACCCTAACCCGGTTTCGCAGAGCCGTTTCGGCCCGGCCCTTGGCCAGGACAACAAGGATCGCGGCCTGCGGGCAGCGGTATGGGCCATGATCGGCGTTGCCTCTTTCATGCTGATCTACTACATGTTGCCCGGCGGAATTGCGAACATCGCCCTGCTTATCAACGTCACACTGATCCTCGGGTTCATGAGCCTGTTCCAGGTGGTACTCACGCTGCCTGGCATAGCGGGCCTGATCCTTACCATAGGTATCGCCGTCGACGCCAACGTGCTGATCTTCGAGCGTCTGCGGGAGGAGCAGGCCAAGGGGCAGTCCCCGGCGATGACAATCAAGAACGCCTACCAACGGGCGTTCAGCGCGATCTTCGACGCCAATATCACCACGGTCATAACGTGCGTGATACTCGGGTGGGTCGGCACAACGGAAATACGCGGCTTTGCTATCGTGCTGGGCCTGGGCGTGACGTTCAGCATGTTTACCTCCCTGGTAGTCACGCGATGGATATTCCAAGCCTTGCTGAACCGTGGCCTGATCACGGGCAAGGTAAAAATGCTGCAAATTGTCGGCGTACCCAAGATCGACTGGATATCCAAGCGGCATTTCTTCTGGGGGATCTCTGGTGTGATGCTCGTGCTGGGCATTGTCTCGCTGGTCAAACAAGGCGGCGACATTTTGGGCATCGAGTTCTCATCCGGCACGCAAATTACCATCGTCCTCAAGCCTGATGCGATGATCCCCAACGCCGATGGCGTGGCCTCCCTGCCGAGCGACGGCTTGCTGCGAGACGTGATACGCACCAAAGCTCAGAATCGAGGCAGTGTGGGCGACAAGGTGGCGACCGGGCGAGTGGAACAGCGCCTGATCCCTCAGGAAGAAGCTGTCCAACGCTTCCTCGTAGCGGCGATCGATGAAGGCCTCGCTCCCAGCGAAGCGACAGAAGCCGGGCTAATTCCTCGTGACCAGTGGAGTGGCGACGGGGATTTCTTCAACGCGATAGACACAGACGGCGACGGAACTATGACCCGCGACGAACTGATGGCTGGTTTGCCCCCCAGCACATACCAGTTGACCACGACCGAGACGGACGAAGGGCTCGTCGTGGCGGTCATAAATGATGGCCTGGACAAGATCCTGCGAGAGGATCCGGCTGTCGACGAATACACTTTCGTAACCAGCCAATACGACCAAGCCTTGGGCCTGAACCTCGCCAACGACGGCCTTACGCGAGTACACGTGGCCCGGTCCAGCGATTACCGCGACCTGCTGGCTCAGTTCGACAACGGCGTCGTTTTCAAAATCGTTGATCTGTCAGTCTCCCTCAGTGAGGCAAATTTGTTCGAGCGGATCGATTCCACGCGATACAGGTCCGGCTTTGCCGACAGGCCCCTGGCGGAGACCGTGGTTGTAGGGCTCGACCAGGCAGAGGACAACCTGTTCCGTTCGTTCCTGGTCTTCAGCAGGCCCGTTGATGAAGCGACGTCAGAATGGCAGGATTTCGCCGAAACCGAAAAGCAGGTGCTGGTGGCCGCACTGGCAAGACAGGACCTGATGCGGATTAACTACGACGCACAGATAGCAGGCCAGGCCAAGGGCATGGCCCTGATGGCCATCATCCTCAGTTGTATAGCGATAGTGCTATACCTTTGGCTGCGGTTCGGCTCGATTCAGTGGGGCCTGGCTGCCGTTATATGCCTCGCTCACGACGTGATTATCGTCGTCGGCTTGGTGGCGGCGTCGGCCTGGCTGAAGGACACGACAGTCGGGCGGGCGCTGGGCATCCAGTCGTTCAAGATCGACCTGGCAATGGTCGGCGCTTTCCTGACGGTCATCGGTTACTCGGTGAACGACACGATCGTCGTCTTCGACCGCATCCGTGAAAACCGCGGCAAGCTCAACGCCTTGACGCCGCAGATCATCAACCGGTCGATTAACCAAACGTTAAGCAGAACACTGCTGACGTCGAGCACGACGTTGATCGTGGTGGCGATAATGTATCTGTGGGGCGGGCCTGGCATTCACGCGTTCAGCTATGCGTTGCTGGCCGGCGTGTTGTTCGGCACGTACTCGTCTATTGCCGTGGCCAGCCCGCTGCTGCTTGGGTTCAAGAAGGCCTTCGTATCTCGGCCTGCCACGAATGAAGGGCAGGACGGCAAGTAGGAGTTGTTGCGTACTACGACGGAACGCGGCGTCCCACAGGGGCGCCGCGTTTTTCTTGCGCGTAAGACAGGTCCGGCCAAGGGGAGCAACTGAGAACGGGGCGAGCGGGAGGGGTCAGTCGTTGGCGATGAGAATGATATTCACTATCAGACTAATCAACAGTGCCACAGCCAGAATAACCATGTAAGTCAGCAGTTTGCCGCCGGGCTTGGCCTCGGGGACGGTTGCTTCCCCGGCCCGGCCTTGTTCGAGCATGGCCAGCGTGCCCGCATCCATCTGCTTGTGAGCCTGCGGCGGGGCCTGACCTGCCGAGACGGCCTCCAGATCGATCAGCAAGTCGCTGGTCGATCTGTAACGGCGGGAGCGATCCTTGGCCATCATCACTTCGACAAGCTGCCCCATGCCGCTGGACAGCGCCGTGTTTATGTGATCCGGCGGCACGAGGGGTTCCTTGAGGTGTTTGTGCATCACGCCGGCCGGTGTTGGAGCTTCAAACGGAACACGACCGGTCACCAAGTGGTACAGCGTCGCGCCGAGCGAGTAGATGTCCGCGCGGAAGTCGATATCGATCTCGCCGCGGATTTGCTCGGGGCTTATGTAGTATGGCGTGCCGAAAGCTTTGCCTGCCTCAGCCTGGGCGGCCTGAAGGTCGCCGGCCTCACGGGCCAAGCCCATGTCCGCCAGCTTGGCTATGCCCTCAGTGCTTATCATGATGTTCTTGGGCTTGACGTCGCGGTGGATTATGCCCTGACTGTGAGCATGCTCCAAAGCCCGAGCAATCTGTATGATGACTCCCAGGGCGTCCGACTCGGAGAATACCTTGTCAGTCTGCAGTTCGTCGTAAAGGGTATGCCCCTCGACGTATTCCATGACGAAGTAGTGGAACCCGCCCGCCTCGCCGACGTCGAAAGCCTGGACGATGTTGGCATGGTTCAGACTGGCCGCCGCCTTGCCCTCTTTGTAGAACCGCTCGACGTATTCGGCGTTCTCAGAAAGCTTACGCGGCAGGACTTTGATCGCCACCATCCTGTCCAGGCTGATCTGCCTGGCCTTGAAGACCGTCGCCATAGCCCCCGCCCCGAGCTTGGTGAGTATCTGATAGCCTGGTATCTGTTGGCCTCGCGAGGCCGCCAGGTCTGTCTTGATCCGCTGGACTTGCCCGCTGGTGACCACGCCCTGACGGACCATGACATGTGCCAGCGACTGATTGCGGGGGTCCTGCCTGGCCGCGAGGCATTGGTCTACCTCCGTCTGCGTGGCGAGCTTCTGCTCGACGACCAGCTTGGCCAGTTCCGCGTCCTCTTGTCTTGCTTCCGAGTCTGACTTGCCGTCGGTCATTGGCGAACTTTCGCAATACTCGTGGACCTCAATGGGGTTGGCATCATCCATCCCGAGTTGATCGGCTGAGAGTAATGGCAGTGGGAGTTTTGGTCAACACAAAAACGTCCAGCCGTGCCCTCTTTCGTGGCATGGGCATCTTGGCCCTGCATAAAGGAACAATCATGGGCAAGATGCCCATGCCACTTTTACCACGACGGCTAAAGGCCGACTGGCATGGCGGACCGGTAAAGTTCCGCGGGGCCAAGCTCTTGTGGGAATAGCCCCCGGCTGTGCAGATGCAGGCGGATGGACCAGCACAGATGACACTTCCCCGCGTACCTGTCGGCCGGGGTGAAGCCCGCTTCCGTCGCCAACGGCAGCAGGCCCACGGGCCCGCCAGACGCCAACGCGCCCAGCACGGGCCTGCTTGCGTGGTCGTCCGCCAAGCGCCGCCAGCAGTCGCCGACGGATCGCCGCGGGCCGGCCCGCCCGATGACAATGCCCGCACACACGCCTGGCATGATCCATCCGCCCGGGCCGACATGGACCTGGCGATTGCGCAGGATCGCCTCCCGGCAGGGCTGCCCGGCCAGGTCGGCCAGTGACTTATCCGCAATCGCCGGCGCCAACTGCCCAGTCGCTCGGCCGTTCATGCGGTCTCGCCCGTCGGCGGCGTAGCGGGAGAACAATTCTCTGCGATCCGCCTCGGCCATCGAGCTTGTATCTGCGCCGTCGGCGAGCCAGTCTCGCCAGCGCACCTGCACGCGCGCGGGCGTAAGCACGTCCTCAGCCACGCGCGCGGCCAAGCGGGGACGATCGATCGGCACGTACTGCTGATGGTACGGATCGGCGGAGATGACGAACTTGTCCATACCGGCAGCGTCCAACGCCGCCAGCCTGTCGCGGACGATTCGCTCGTCCGTCGCCCAAAACGCGTTGGTCTCAACGTTGGCCAATGGGCCTAGCCTTTCCGCCTTGGCCCGGCGACACAGCTCGATCAGCCGGTCCCATTGCCCAAACGCCTCGCCGCCGGTCAGGTGGACCCGACAACCATGGGGGCTGGCTTCGATCAGCTCCCGCCACAGGCGAAGTGCCTCGTCCACGCTCATCTCCTCTGATCGGCGAGGATGGCAACTCAAGTAGCACGAAGCGCAAGACGCATTGCACCATTGGGTCAGCATGAGTCCTGCCGAGGACCAGTACTTGACCGGCATCGGTTGGCTGCGATCTCGTGGCGTCATACGTTTATTGTACAGTTTGTCGGGCGACCAACAACCGATACAATATCGACGCCTCTTGTCGCAAGAACACCATGGCCAACGCAAAGCCCTTCAACTTATTCGTCTACGGCACGCTGATGAGCCCGTGGGTATTCAGGACAGTTCTCGGCAAGGAACTCGTCCCGCGCCGCCATGATGCCGACGGGATCGAAAGCTTCCACGCCCTCCCTGCCGTCCTCCACGGGTACGAAAAGACCAGCCCCGATAACACCTACCTCTACGCCGTGAAGGACCCCCACGGGCGAATCCACGGATACCTGGTGGGCCCGTTGCCGGGCGACTGCCTCGCCCCCTTGCGAAAGTACGAGGGCAAGAACTATGTCCGCAGGACGCTCACCGTGCATACTGCCGACGGCAATGAGAAGGCGGTAGTGTTCGTGGCCAATGACACGCAACTTGAGCACGCTTTCGGGCATGAGTTCCGCGACCATTTCAAGCAGGAAGTGCTGCTGGCTGACAAGATAGATTCTGCCCTGCTCGCCGCGCAGCGACAGCAGCTCGACACTGACGCGCCCACCCCAAGCCGAGCGCTGGCGGAGTTGCACAGCGGAACAATTCGCAACTTGCAGAGGAGACACTTCGAGGCCGGGGGGATAAGCGACTACGCCATCCGTCAATCCCTGCTCGATGCGCCCCTGCCGAGCCATTCGCACTTGCGGGGCAACCCGGCCGCCGCCGCCTTGGCGCCGAACTACCTGGCTATGGTCGTCCGCCAGGTGATATTCAACGAACTGGAAGAGAATATCTACCACGACCTGCGCTACGAACTGGACCACATGGGCCTGTCCGATACTCGCTACGAACGGTCGGTCAGTTCGCTGACGGCCCTACGGCTGATCAACTCGCAACGAGAGGCCGACCGGCAAGTCGAGCTGTGCCTGGCCGCGCTGAGCTTCCAGAACAATGAACTGATGGACTTCGTTGGCTGGGGCGTAACCGCCGCAGAGGCGGTGTACGACTTACCCCAGGCCAGAGGCGAACTGGATTTCCTCCGCCAGAATATGAGTCCCGGACACATGCCTCTTGGCGCGGAGTTGGAGTTCTCCAACATCGGCCACCAGGTCATACGGGACCCGGAAGGACGAATGCTGTGCGATCGGCAGTATGACGGATTCCTTTACTTTTACGACTTTGCGCTCGACGTGCTGACCGGCAAGCTGGGCGGGCACATCGACGACCATCACGACAAGGTCAAGACCACCCCCCGGCGGGGGTTCTTCGAGACGGCCCTGGGCAGTTTGTCGATCGAAGAGAACATCTCCCAGCCCGTCACCAACGACCCCTGGTTGCTCAACCAGCTCATCCACGAAACTCGCAGGTTCTACCGGATAGCGCCCCACAGCGTGCACGTGTCTTTGCAGCTTCCCCCGCGGCAGCGCCCCGTGAAGAACCGCCCCTTGCCGCCTACGATCATGAAGTGCCTCTTCGCCATCGCCGGAGACCCGGTGAGGACGCCGGACGGGCGGACGATCATCAGCCGACTTGTCAGCGACGAAATCTACGGCGACCGGCCCAGCCCGTACATGACGTTCTCGCAAATCGCCAGGCGACACAGCGCCGCACCGGAGGATTCCCACGCTCTACTGCGCATCCCGGCCGACAGCGGACAATACGTCCAGCAGTTCAAGTTCCTCAGGCTCTCGCCCACGATGAACTACGAGTTGCTTACGCTGGCATTGAAGGGGCTGCAGATTAGCCTCAAGCCCAGCAGCTTTCTTGTTGGGGACCAGTATGCCAAGTATCCCAGATTGCGCCGCCTCGCCGACGAGTTGCGCCAGTGGGGCCGAGATCCTCAGCCTTTCTCGCCGGTCGACATGGAGACATTCCTCGGGCCAATCTATGAAGGCTTGATGGCGGAAAAGAGAGGCAAGCCCGCCCATTCCAAGGCGTACATATCCTGGTCGATCAGCCAACTGCGAAAGTTGCTGACGGACTTTAATGACATGCTGGCCGGGCTTGACCCGACCTGGCCTTAGCTCCCCCCCCGCCCCGCCGAATGAGTGCCCCGGCCGACTGTTATTCGTCGGGTCGCTCGCCTGTCAGCACGAACTTGGCGTAAGCTGCCAACATCGGGTCATCGGCGACATCGGCCAGACGTTGGGCGAATGCGGCGGCCTCGGTGTCATTGTCGACACTGGCGTTCATGTACGTAGCCAGCATCAGCAACATCTGGTTGTCCTCGGAACTGCCCCCCAGCAATCTGTCCAGATCCGCCAACCGTCGCCGGAACACATCTGCATCCATCATGTCGGCCACCGCCAGTTGCGTCTCCATGATGGGCGGGAATATCGTCATCGCCCGCCGCAGCCTGACGGCCGATGAAACCGGCTCGCCGGCAGCGAACATCGCCAACGCCGCGCCCATGTGCGAAAACGGGTTCTGTAGATTGCTCGACGAGGCGCTGCTGAACTTGACGGCTGCATCGTAGTATCGCCCCCTGTCCATCAGAGACTCCGCCTCAACCATGAATCGGTTGAACATGTCCTGGTTTCGCCCAGCCAGCGAGCGGATGATCAGCGCACCGGATTCTTCGGGGACTACCAGCGATCTGGCCTGTCGCTGGCGGTCGGCATCTTCCAGTCGACGGTCGTCGGCGGGGTCGGCATCGGCGGCCTGTTGGGCGCGCATCTCCATGAGCAGGTCATGGAAGGCATCCTGCCCAGGCTCGGGCATGAGGGTTTGCATGGCGCCCGTCGGCAAAACGGCAGAATCGGTTTCGACGTCGGGCTGGCCGGTGATCATCGTGTTGATCCGGGGATCATCTTCAATCTGATCGTCTTGCGGATTGAGCTGGGCGGTGGCGCCTCTGTCCTTGCGGATGGCGTTCAGTTCAGCCAGGAGCTCTTCACGATTTTCCTGCCAAGGCAGGGCAAAGATAGCTCCCGCGCCGGGCCTGGTGACGCCCTCGAAGCGTCCAGGTGCGGCGATTTGGCCGGCGACGACCGGCATGCCCAACGGGCCCTGCACGGAGCTCTGCCAAAGTACCAGGCCGGCAGACGATGCGTTCCTCATGATCGGTTGATAGCGGCGCACCGCCGTGGAGTATAGTTCATTGGCGACCTGCCGCGGCAACGTACTGTGCTGCGGCACGTTGCTGCCAGGTGAGGCCAGGCCCGACATAATGCCGCGAAGCCCCAGCACCGTCTGCGCTCGATCCAGATAAGGCGAAGCGCGGTAAGTTGCCCCCCCGGCGGTTATCTCTTGCAGCCCAACGGACTGTTGCCGGAAGTTCCGAACACTCCCACCGGGCAGGCTCAACTGCAAGGCACCCACTGCCGAGTAAGGTGTACGGCCGCGGAATCCAGCCAACCCGCTGACTCGTCCGTTGACATACAACTGACTGTTGATAGCCTGGCCAATCTGGGCAACGCCAATCCCCGAGTTGTACCCGCGGGAACCCACGCCAGGATTGGCGTCGAGGGCATCGCCCCACTGGACCCGAGCGTCGACGCCCTGCCCACTGGCCCAAGAGGCAACGAGTGCTATCATCAGCGTCACGCAGAATGTTTTGTCGAGGCTCATCGTCCACGCTCCCCGGCCCGGATGCCGCTACGACAGCGAGCCGTGTTTCATTCATTGGCTCGGCCTAGCTGGCCGAGCAACAGGCCTATCTTAAAGAGGCACGCCGCACCCTCCGAGCCGGCATCTTTCCCGGACGCCGAAGGACACGCGACACGACAGGAGGCACTGCCTCCCTCGCACACTTAATTTTATACCTTTTTTCCACCACAATCGAGCATTTTCTCGGATCGCACGGCCTGGCCGACGTCTCCTCCGACCACGAGAAGCAAATCTTCATCGACATTATAGTATCGGCGTTTTCTGGCCATGCACTTGCAATCTCTGACAAAACCGGGGTAAGTGGACTTAGTGGGCTTGGGCGCACAAAGCAGTTATCGGACCATGACGCCCCGCCGATCACATAACCCCGATGGCCCGATGCACCCCCAGCCCGTCTGTGAGGCTGGAATACCGACAAGATGTGCGCTCACAGGCGGTAATGCTCACAGGCCCACATGCCGATGATGGTCCAATGTTCGCTCATCCCGCCGCCGGTGGCGCAAGGCCAGATGTGGCCTGCCAGGCTGGCGTTCGACCTGCGCTAGGAATTGTATGAGACCACTGAGAACCTTCACGATCGAGCCGTCATTGCCGCCTCAACTCGCCCCCCTGCTGGAGGTGGCCCTCAACCTGAGATGGGCATGGAACGGCGACGCACGCGAGCTTTTTCACCGGCTTGACCCGGGCAACTGGGATGCCACCGACCACAACCCCATGCTCATTCTGGGCAGAATACACCAGGACAGGCTTAACGCACTGGCCGCCGACGAGGGCTTCCTCGCACAAGTCGAGCGAGTACACAACGATCTGAAAAGCTACATGTCCTCCCCGGGGTGGTGGCCCAAGACCTACGGCGGCGACAGACAGCCTCAGGTGGCATACTTCTGTGCGGAATTCGGCATCACCGACTGCCTGCCGATTTATGCGGGCGGCCTGGGCATGTTGGCCGGCGACCACCTGAAGAGCGCCTCGGAATTGGACATCCCCCTCGTGGCGATCGGCCTGCTCTACCAGCAGGGATATTTCCGCCAGCGACTCAACGCCGATGGCTGGCAGCTTGAGATGTTCCCCCGCAACGATTTCCACACACTGCCCGTCCAACTGGTGCGCGGCGAGGACGGCACGCCGCTCAAGATAAGTGTCCAGATCGCCGCCAGAACGTGTCACGTACAGATCTGGCTGGCCCAGGTCGGGCGGATCAAACTGTACCTGCTGGACAGCAATGTCTCGGACAACTCGCCCGAGGACAGGCACATCACCGCCCAACTCTACGGCGGCGACCAGGAAATGCGAATCCGCCAGGAGATAGTCCTGGGCATCGGCGGCATACGGGCGCTTAAAGCGCTGGCAATAGAGCCCAAAGCCTTCCACATGAACGAAGGGCATTCGGCATTTCTCGCCCTGGAACGAATCCGCATGCTGATGGCCGACAGCGGCGTGAGCTTCGACGAAGCCCGCGAGGCGGTCGCTGCTTCCAGCGTGTTCACAACCCACACGCCCGTCCCGGCCGGCAACGACGCGTTCGACTCGTGGATGACCGACAAGTACTTCCAGCACTATTGGCCGCAGCTCGGCATCGACCGCGACAAATTCCTCGACCTTGGCAGGCAAGAGGCCGGAAATGAGGACGAGCCGCTGTCCATGACGGTGATGGCAATGAGGCTTACCAGCTTCCGCAACGGCGTCAGCGCCCTGCATGGTGAGGTCAGCCGAAAGCTGTGGGCGAGCATTTGGCCCGGCGTGCCCGACAACGAAATTCCCGTCGGCTCAATAACCAACGGCGTCCATACGCTCAGTTGGATCAGCCGAGACCTGAGCAACCTGTACGACCGCTATCTCGGGCCTCGCTGGCACGAACAGCCGGGCGACATGGAAATCTGGCAAGCTGTGGACCACATACCCGACACCGAGGTGTGGCGCACCCATGAACGCCGACGTGAGAGGCTGGTGGCCTTTGCCCGCAAGAGATTGCAGAAGCAACTGTCCAATCGTGGCGCGGGCGTCATGGAACTGGCCGCCGCTGAGGAAGTGCTGGACCCCGAGGCCCTGACGATCGGCTTTGCTCGGCGGTTCGCGACGTATAAGCGGGCGAACCTGATTCTGGCTGACATGGATCGCCTGACTGCACTGCTGAACAATCCGGGGCGGCGCGTGCAGATAATCTTCGCGGGCAAGGCTCACCCGCGCGACAACCCGGGCAAGGACCTCATCCGACAGATCGTCCACACCGCCCGCAAAGAATCGCTCCGCCACTCCCTGGTGTTCATGGAAGATTACGACATGAACGTCGCCAGGTACCTCGTGCAGGGAGTAGACGTGTGGCTCAATACGCCGCTTCGCCCGATGGAGGCATCCGGCACGAGCGGAATGAAGGTCGCCGCCAACGGCGGGCTAAACCTGTCGATACTCGACGGCTGGTGGGCAGAAGGCGCCACGCCCGACAACGGCTGGTCTATCGGCTCGGGCGAGAGCTACGAGGATCTGGACTACCAGAACAACGTCGAAAGCCAAGCCCTCTACGACCTGCTGGAAAAAGAGGTCGTGCCCTTGTTCTACGATCGCGGGCCTGACAACTTGCCGCGCGGCTGGATCGCCAAGATGAAGGCCGCCATGAGAAGCCTCGCACCCGTCTACAACACCAACCGCATGGTCCGCCAGTACGCCGAGAACTACTACGTCCACGCCGCCGAGCGATGGACCGCCCTGACGGCCGACAACCTGGCAAATGCTCGCCAGCTCAGCCAGTGGAAAAGCAAACTGCACCACGAGTTCGCCCACGTGCGCATCGAGAGCGTCAACGACAACATGAACGACAAGCGCGGCGCCTTGGTCGGCGGCGAGGTGACGGTCGAGGCTGTGGTCAACCTTGCCGGCTTGAGTGCCGACGACGTCGTAGTGCAACTGTACTTCGGCCCGCTGGATTCCGACGGGCAACTCAACGCCGGCGAGTCGATCACCATGGAGCAGATCGAACACCTCGACGACAACAAGGCCAAGTACCGCGCAGCCATGCCCTGCGGCGATAGCGGCATGGTGGGCTACACCTTGCGCGTGATGCCGCATAATGAACTACTGGCAGATCCGCTGAGCCTGGGCATGATACGATGGGCGTAGCGGCTGGCCCGCCTGGCGGCGGATTTGCGATTTTGGATTGCGGATTTTGGATTGAAAACAGCCCAACGGCCGGCCGAATAGAATTGACAATAGCCGTTGCTACAATTCTAATGGCTTAGCTGATTGCCACCCACGCAGAGGCGAAAATGGCACCTACGACCACGACAACAACGAAATCTTAGTGATCACCGCCCCGAACATCGCGGGCGGCCTGCCGGTCGTGGGCCTAGACGTTCTGCAAACCCTAGCGCGGCCAGCCAAGCTGCATTCTGCTGATATCCTCACGCACCTCCCCTCACACCTCCCTGACCGTTCCGCACTGCTCCCGCCACGAGCCAATAGGTAACTGAGCATGAGTACGAACATCAAACTGCCGGACGGTAGCTGCAAGAGCTTCGACGACGCCGTCACCCCCCTGCTCGTCGCAGAGAGCATCTCCCCGCGCCTCGCCTCGGCGACACTCGCCGCATTCGTGGATGGCGAACTGGTGGACGCATCGGCCAGCATCTCCGACGGCGACCACGAAGTAACCCTCATCACCAGCCGGGATGACAACGCCCTCGAGCTGCTCCGACACACCACCGCCCACGTGCTGGCCCAAGCGGTCGTAAAACTCTTCGGCGAGAAGGTGCAGTACACCATAGGCCCAGCCCTGACAAACGACTTCCAGTACGGCTTCTACTACGACTTCGACCTGCCCGAGCCTATCAAAGCGGAAGACCTGGAAAAGATCGAAGCCGAGATGAAGGCGATCATCAAAGCCAAGACCACCACCGAGCGCATCGAGATGTCGGTAGCCAACGCCAAGGTGGAGATGACCAAGCTAGGCCAGGCCTACAAGTGCGAAATGATCGACGACCTCGTCGCCAAAGAAGGCGTCGAGACGATCAGCTTCTACCGCCAAGGCGATTTCCTCGATATGTGCAGAGGCCCGCACATTCCGCACACCGGGCACATCAAGGCCTTCAAGCTGCTGTCCACGGCGGGCGCGTACTGGCGCGGCGATGAGAAAAACGCCATGCTCACGCGCATCTATGGCATATCGTTCTTCGATAAGAAAGACCTCGCCGCCCACCTCGAACGCCTCGAGCAGGCCCGCAAGCGCGACCACCGCGTCATCGGCAAGCAGATGGGCCTGTTCCTGCTGTCCGACGCCGTCGGGCCGGGCCTGCCCCTGTGGATGCCCAAGGGCGGCATCATACGCATGGAGCTGGAGACCTGGCTGCGGCGCGAGCTGCTGGACCGCGGCTATCAGCCCGTCATCACGCCGCACATCGGCAAGATAGACCTCTACCGCACCTCGGGCCATTACCCCTACTACGAGCATGGCCTGTTCCCGACCATCGAGATGGACGACGGCGAGGGCTATCTGCTCAAGCCCATGAACTGCCCGCATCACATTCAAATATACAAAGCCGAGCAGCACAGCTACCGCGACCTGCCGGTCCGCCTCAGCGAGTTCGGCACGGTGTACCGCTACGAACAGTCCGGCGAATTGTCCGGCCTGACGCGGGTGCGAGGCTTCACCCAGGACGATGCACACATTTTCTGCACCCCCGATCAACTGGAAGCGGAAATCGAATCGTGCGTCTCGCTCACCCAGTACATCCTCAAGACACTCGAACTTTCGGACTACCGCGTACGGCTTGGCCTGCGAGACGCCGACAGCGACAAGTACACGGGCGAGGCTGCCAACTGGGACGCCGCGGAGACCAACATCCGCAACGTGGTTACCAAGCTGGGCATGAACTACACGGAGGAGGCGGGCGAGGCGGCGTTCTACGGGCCTAAAATCGACTTCGTCGTCACCGACTGCATCGGGCGGGAGTGGCAGCTCGGCACGATACAGGTGGATTACAACCTGCCCGAGCGGTTCGACCTGCACTACGTCGGCTCGGACAACTCCCAGCATCGGCCTATCATGATCCACCGCGCCCCGCTGGGCTCGCCCGAGCGGTTCATTGGTATTCTCATCGAGCACTTCGCGGGCGCGTTCCCGCTCTGGCTGGCACCCGACCAGGTAGCGGTGCTGCCTGTCAGCGAGAAGTACGACGATTACGCTGCCGGCGTGCACCGGGCGCTGCGGGATGCCCGCATCCGCGCCAAGCTGGACGACTCGCCCGAGAAGGTCGGCGCCAAGATACGCAAAGCCACGCTGGACAAGTTCCCTTACATGCTCATCGTGGGCGAGCGCGAAGTGGAAGGCGGCACGGTCTCCGTCCGTCACCGCACAGCCGGCGACACCGGCGCGATGAGCGTTGAGGAGTTCATCACCGGCCTGCGGGCGGAAATAGATTCAAAGGGCCTGGATAAGCCCCTGGCGCCGAAAGGCGATTAGAAAAACCCCTCGCGTCGAAAGCTGATTAGAAAAAGTCCAAACAAACCATTGGACGTGCAGCACGTATAAGATGTAATAACAGTAACGCCGGTCGGTAAAGGCAGCCACGGTGGCCGCCCGCCTCCGGAGCGATAAAAGTAGGAGTAACTAATATCGCCAAGCGCTACAGCAAAGATACCTCCAAGAATCTTCGATGCAACGAACGCATTCGCATCACGCCGATTCGTCTGATCGGCGAAGGTGACGAACAACTGGGCGTCATCGAGACTCGCGACGCGCTGAACATGGCTCGCGACGCCGGGATGGACCTGGTGGAGGTCGCGCCGCAGTCGTCTCCGCCGGTCTGCCGGATCATGGATTACGGCAAGTGGAAGTACGAGCAGGCCAAGAAAGAGCGGAAGAGCAAAGCCCAGCGGCATGAGACCGAGCTGAAGGAAATCCGCATCAAGACACCCAAGATCGGCGTGCACGACTTGGCGATCAAGGTCAACCACGCCCGGGAATTTCTCGAGCGCGGCGACCGCGTGCAGTTCGGCCTGCGGTTTCGGGGACGGGAACTGGCCCACATTGATGAAGGGCAGAAAATCTTCACCAGCATCAAGGAGCAACTGGCCGACATCGCCAAGGTCGAGCAGGACTTCCGCCGCGAAGGCAGGCGAATCACCATGATGCTCGCCCCAGCAGCCAAGCCCAAGCCCCCGCCAAAGCCACCAAAAAAGCCCAAGAAGCCCAAGGACCAGGCCCCCGCCGAGCCCCAACAAGCACAGGCCGACGCCCCCGCTGCACCGGCCCCACCGGCAGAGGCACCGGCCGCCCCGGCAGATTCCGCCCCGCCGGCAGAGGCAGCCGAGTAGGGCCAGGCCCGCGGCGTTCTTTCGTGGCATGGGCATCTTGCCCATGGTGTTTCTTCTTCTGCCTTGTTGTTTGCGGGACCAAGATGGTCCCGCGACGCCCGCCGCGGCGGGCCACTTTCATCCCCGGCGGCAAAGAAGGGGCTTTACATACTCGCCCGGATCAGTATAATAGCGCCCTTTTCGCAAGTACTAGACCCAGGTATACGATGCCCAAACAGAAAACAAGAAAAGCTATCTCCAAGCGTATCAAGGTGACGGCCCGCGGCAAGGTGCTGCGGAATCGGCCCGGTGCAAGCCACCTAAAGAGCCGAAAGTCGCCCTCACGCATCCGTCGCTTCCGGCAGGAAGTACAGCTGCCAAAGACGTTTGCGAAACACGCCAAGACGATGACCGGCTCGTAACGCTAATAGCCAACACTGGCCCAGATGGGAGCCCCTTGGGGCGGCCGATCCCGCCATAACAGGCTGGGACGGTGCGGAACAGTCCATTACGGACGTCCATCGGCCTCTGCAGGAGTAAGACATGCCACGCGTAAGAAAAGGCGCCGCACGGCGTCAGAAGCACAAGAAAGTTCTCAAAGCCGCCCGCGGAATGTGGGGGTCGGCCTCTCGCCACTACCGAATCGCCCTGGACAAAACCTTCAAGGCAGGCGTCTACGCCACACGCGACCGCCGCCACAAGAAGCGCGACTTCCGCAGGCTGTGGATCACGCGTATCACCGCCGCGGCCAACCAGCGAGACCTGCGATACAGCGAACTGATGCACGGGCTCGACGAAGCGGGCATCCGCCTGAATCGCAAAATGCTCAGCGAGGTCGCCATCGCCGACCCCGCCGCCTTCGACATCATCGTTGACGTCGCCAAGGCTGCCATCGCCGCCAAAGTAGCGTAGCTCGCCTCCAGACCCCCGCGCAACGCATTGCCAACCGCGACGCGCCACCGGTATACTGTCTCCGCCGCGACCCGGCCAACGACAGACTTTTGCCCCGAGGTACTGCTATGTCGCTCATGGACGAGCTGAAAAAGCTGCAACAAGACGCCAACGACGCACTCGCCAAGGCCACGTCCGAAGAAACGCTCGAAGCATGGCGCATTAAATTCCTCGGCACCAAGGGCGCCGTCAAGGGAATCATGCAGCGACTCAAGGAAGTCGCCGCCGACCAAAAAGCCGCCGCGGGCAAGACTGCCAACGAGGTAAAAAACACCCTCCAAGCGAAGTTCAAAGCCGCCCAGAACTCCCACGCATCGGCCACCAGGCCCGCCCCAGCCGCCATCGACGTGACGCTGCCAGGCGACAAGCCAACCATCGGCCATACGCATGTCATCACGCAGACCATCAACGAAATGTGCGACATCTTCGGGCGGATGGGCTTCGACGTAGCCTACGGGCCTGAGGTCGAGGACGAGCACCACAACTTCATCGCGCTCAACATCCCCGCCTCGCACCCAGCCCGCGACCCGCTGGACAACTTCTACATCGACGACGACACCATGCTCCGCTCGCAGACCTCCACCGTGCAAATCCGCGTCATGGAAGCCAACGAGCCGCCCATCCGCGTCATCTCGCCCGGCCGGGTCTATCGGCCTGACACCGTCGACGCGACCCACAGCTTCATGTTCCACCAAGTCGAGGGCCTGTACGTCGACGAAAACGTCACCATGGCCGACCTGAAGACTTGCCTCAACGAGTTCTGCACCGCCTACTTCGGCCACGCCGTCCCCACCCGCTTCCGCCCGAGCTTCTTCCCCTTCACCGAACCATCGGCCGAGATGGACGCGCTGTTCGAATACGACGACGGCTCCAGCAAATGGGTGGAGATGCTAGGCTGCGGCATGGTGGACCCCAACGTCCTGGCCGACGTCGGCTACGACACGGAAAAGTACACGGGCTTCGCCTTCGGCATGGGCGTCGAGCGCCTGGTGATGCGGAAATACAACATTCCCGACATCCGCCAACTCTACGCCGCCGACGTGCGGTTCCTGCATCAGTTCTAGAATTGACGATTTTCAATTTACAATTGTCAATTGAACGGCGGCCACGTCACTGAGTCCCGTAGGGACGCCTGATCTTAGCCCAGCAGTTCACTGCTGGGAATGCAACGCCACCACGCAGGTAGCAAGTCCCGTTAGGGACGGCCGAGATTGGCTCGGCATTGCAACTGGGGTGCGCCCGAATGATAATGCACATCTAAACACGGGCAATAGGTCCTCGGGCGGGAAGGGAGATTCATCATGGCTGCTAAACGTAGCGTACTGTTGGTCGTCGCACTCCTTGCTGCATCCTTCGCAGGGGGCGCTACCTCGCATTGGCTTCTCGTCGTCCTGGCCACCCCACCAGAAACACCAGACCCAGGCCCGCAACCCATCACGACCACACAACTCGTGCTGGTCGATGACGAAGGGAACAAACGTGCGGAACTGCTCTGCCAGGAGGGGGACGGTTCGCCGCCTTCTCTCGTCATGTACTACGATGGTGAGGATACCAACGAACACGCTGAAATAACGTTGGGCAGCACTTCCAGTGGGTACGGCCTGAGCATATCCCAACGCTATCATGACGCCGAACGGGAGGCAGCCCGCGCAGCGGCGGGCCACACATCCATAAGCCCTGATGAGGTCAGCACCGCGATGCACATCGGCATAGATGGCTTCCTGCCGGCTGTGCAGATGGAGAGCAGCGGGCCAATAATAGAGCTGAGCCATGGGCAACTGGCCAGGGCCAGTGGCACGGCCAGGTTAAAGCTTGGTCTGGATGCCGAGGGCGACTATGGCCTGACGATATCGGACGCCAAGGCCCAGCAACTGGTCCGCCTGGGGACATCCGAGCTCGACCCGGAGTTACGTCTGCACGACCCTCATTCCGACAGGACGATACAGGCCAGCGTCAACAGAGCAAAGGCGTTGCTGCAGTTTTCCGGGCCCGGCGATGCTGGCGCTTATCTTCAGCTGAGCGACCACGCGACGTACTTTGGCCTGCTCGGTAGCGATAGCCGGCCCGACACCTATAAACCGTCTCTTAAGCTTTACAGCGGGCCTTCGTGGGGCGGCCCGGCCATAAGCTTAGATGGCGGCGACAAGAGACGCGGCGCACTTACTCTCGACGGGCTGTGCGTGACATCGGACACGGGTACGGCCAGACTTGGCATAGACCAATTCGGCGCGATGATCGAGCTTACCGATAACGAGGAAAAGGATACGGCCAAACTCGGCATGTACCAATTCGGCGCGGTGATCGAGCTTGCCGATAACGGGGAAACGGTCTGGCCGGGATCGGCCGCGGAGGACCAGAGAAAGATACATGAGGCCCGGAGAAAGACACATGAGAAATTGCAGCGGAAGGACACCCTTGAGACTCAGGACGTCAGCCTGGAGGACGTCTTCCTCTATCTCGCTGAAGTTTATGATCTTACCATCCAGCCGGAATGGCCGGTGCTGAAAGCGTCTGGCGTTACTCCAGATACTGCTGTCAACGTCCGCGTTATAAATGTGCTCCTGAAAGACCTGTTCCGCGCCGTCCTCGACGACGTGGAGGATGACGAGCCGTTGGGGTATTTCATCAACGATGACGGCGTGATCGTTATCACTACTCAAAGCGAGATCGACGAACGTACCCAATAGCCAGCCACGCCGCCGGCTGCCCATTCCCGAGCAATGCCGCCGCTAGCCAGTCCCGTAAGGGACGCCTGAACTTAGCCCAGCAGTTCACTGCTGGGTAAACCGCACCGCCCCAACCAACCAGTCCCGTCAGGGACGGCTGAGGGGTATACTGCACGCCATGGCATCTGACGCGACGGACCAATTCACCATACGCCCCTACCGCCGGGCCGACCGGCAGGCTGTGCGGGATATTTGCGTGGCTACTTGCTGGATGGGCGAGTATCGGCCTGATGTGATCCCCGACGACTGGCTGTGGGCTGAGTACTGGACGCGATACTTCACCGACGCACAGCGGGATTTCTCGTGGGTGGCCGTCGGGCCTGACGGCGAGGTGGCGGGTTATCTGACGGGCACGCCGGACGTGGGCGGCTTCGAGGCCTACGTGCCGCGATTGCTGCCGGGGGTTATCGCGCGGGTCGTCCGTGGCCGACTGATCAGCCGGCGCGAGAGTCGCCGGGCGCTGGTGAGTTTCCTGCGGTCGGCGTTGCGCGGGGAGATGTCCCTGCCGCCGGCAGCGGGGCGAGATTGCCCAGCCACGTGGCACTTCAACTTGCTGCCCGCCGCCCGCCGGCGCGGGCTTGGCTCAGCCATGCTGAAACTGTTCATTGACCGACTCCGCCAAGTCGGTTGCCGGGGCCTGCACGGGCAAGCGATCAGCGTCAACGCCGCGGCGCTGGCCATCTACCGGCGGGCCGACATGCGAATGGTCCGCCGCTCGCCCCTGACCGCCTTCGCCCACGCCATCGCCCGCCCGCTGGAGCTACACACCTACGCCACGCCGCTATAAACGGGCCACGCGCCGCCGCCACGAGCCAACCAGTCCCGTTAGCAGCGAGTCCCGTCAGGGACGACCGAACTTAGCCCAGCAGTTCACTGCTGGGTAAACCGCGCCACCCCGCCCCAACCAGTCCCGTAAGGGACGGCTGAGAGCAACTTGCACCCCTCCCCGGCGGGGCATATGATGAGTTGGAGAGGCTGTTACCGAAAGCGTCGCCGTGAAAAATGCTTATTACATTACCGTCCTGCTAGCCGCGTTGATCCTCATTGGCTGTCGAGAGCGGCCCGCGGAGGAGGAGCCTGACATGTCCGATCAATCTTCCGAAAACACCCCCGCCGATAACGCCCCCGCCGAGGGGCCCGCCTTTGAAATGCCGCCGCTGACCGATTTCGAGAGGCACGTCATTCTCGATAAGGGCACGGAGATGGCCGAGAGCGGGCAGTACTGGCAGCACTTCGAGACGGGCACGTACATCTGCAGGCAGTGCGGAGCACCCCTCTACGAGTCGGACACCAAGTTCGACTCACACTGCGGCTGGCCCAGCTTCGACGACGAAATACCCGGCGCCGTCGAGCGCAAGCCCGACGCCAACGGGCGCCGTACGGAAATCCTGTGCACAGCCTGCGGCGGCCACCTGGGGCACGTGTTCCTCGGCGAGCAGATCACCGAGAAGAACACGCGCCACTGCGTCAACTCCACCTCGATTGTCTTCGTGCCCGCCACGCCGGCTGAGCCAGCCGCCGAGCCCGCCACCCAGACGGCGATCTTCGCCGGCGGGTGCTTTTGGGGAGTGGAGCATTACTTCCAGCAGGCCGACGGCGTGATATCGGCCGTCTCCGGCTACACAGCCGGCGAGGTGGACGACCCGACCTACAGGCAAGTCAGCAACGAGCAAACGGGCCACGCCGAAGCCGTCCAGGTAACCTTCGACCCAGCCCTGACGAGCTACGAGCAGCTAGCCAAGCTGTTCTTCGAGATCCACGACCCCACCCAGCTAGACCGCCAAGGCCCCGACGTCGGCGACCAATACCGCTCAGCCGTGTTCTACCTGGACGACCAGCAGAAGCTCGCCGCCGAAAAGCTAATCGCCCAGTTGCAAGAGCTCGGCTACGACGTGGTAACGCTAGTCCAACCCGCCCAACACTTCTGGCCCGCCGAAGAATACCACCAGGACTACATCCAAAAGAACCCCACCCGCAAATGCCACGCCAAAGTACTAAGATTCGACACGCCGGCGGAGCAGTAGAAACAGCCTGCGTCCGCAGGGACGCGCCCTGCCAAGTTACCTCTTGGCCACTTTCTTCTTGGCGACCTTCTTCTTGGCAACTTTCTTTCTGCTCGCCTTGGCCTTGGTGAGTTTCTTTACGGGCCTCTTCGTCATCTTTGCCGCCTTCGCCTCGCGCGGAGGGGCAGCATCGCGTTTGCCCATATCCAGATGAACACTTGGCAGGACGAGTGTTGGCAGGCCCAGCCTAGCAATACTGTTCTGGACGAACTCACGCCAGTATGGATAGGCATTGTAAATGCCGTTCCTCTGTGCAAAGTCCTGCAACGCTGCATCGGAGTGTTCCGCAATGTTTGGGCAACCGTATGTCAGCTGTACTACACAACTTATCGTCACTACAGCTTCACCCCCCGCCGCCGCTGCTTCGGGCATCGCATTGAAGGTGAAAGTCGCCAGGACGCGCAGCTTCGCTTCTGCAGTGTCGCCGACAGCCGCGGCGTCGGTAGTCATTTCCACCGCCATCGCGCCGCCTGCGTCTTCTTGCCGACAATACGCTTGGAATGCCACTAGCCTAACGTCTTCTATTTGGACGGCATTACTGACCCGAATCCAGGCCGGCTGCTTCGGCGACACCGTATTATCCTGCATGGTCGTCTCTTTCATCGGCTAGGGCCTTTCTTCGCTAGGCTGCTTGGGCCAGGTCGATCGGAGTCTCCGACTGTCTTGCTGCCGAGCTGGACTTCTTGACGGACGACCACATCAGATCGGGCGTCCCTTGGGTCCATACTTCCGAATCAGCACCGGCCCACGAAACAGGCTCCAGGTCCGTGACAGCCAATCGCTTCAAGTGGCGCCAGCCCAGCTCAAAAGCAAAACCCAGGTGGTTGAGAACGTTGGAAACCGTCGCGATCGTCATATTCCGCTTGCCACTGAGAAGCTGCGTGATGTTAGCGGCAGCGACTCCCATCTTCTCCGCCAGTTGAGTTTTGGTGATCTTCTTTTCTTCCATGAGGTGATAGATCATCTCCGTCACATCGACGATGGCTCTCTCTTTCTCGTATGCCCGGCGCATGGCCGGATCATTATCGATCTCTGTCAAGATTGGGTTCTCATCATTAGAGGTCATGGTTTGTATTCCTGCTTGTCCCGTAAGAGGAGTGAGTTTTAACTGGTGCGGGCCCGGATTCGCTTCCTGTCTTCTTTAATTATACGGACGGCTTTGCGGAACTCTTTAGACTGCCATTTCTTTTCAGTCTTCTTAAAACCGAAAACAAGGATGCAATCATCCTGCTCCTTATAGAACGGCAATCGGTACTGTTCATGCCAAAATGCCCACAGTCCGTGCGGTTCCTGTTTTACGCCAGCTCGGCACTGGCCCGTCTTCGCCATTCGTATAAAATAGTCGAACAACCGGAGATATACTGGCATATCCCTCTTCTGCCATTTCTTAAGCTTGTCGACTGCAGGACATTTGCCACTCGCGCGCACTGCACCCAGCACGCGGCAGGCGGGGCCGTCGTAGATAATCACGCGGCCATTCTTATCCGTAAGTAGCCTATCCAAATCGTCCATGACAATTAAGATATATGTTAATCGTCCATATCATAAATGTCAATGAGCAAAAAGACAGAAGTTTTCTCGCCTCTTCCTGGGGACTCATGGACGCTCATAATGCCTTCTGAGAATTTTGTCTGTCACAGATTAGCGACAAACTATCTTGTCGTTAACGAATTGCCATTTCATTAACGACAAGATAGTTTGTTGTTATTAGATGATAGACAACGAGCCCCCGCCGACGGCGGGCCCACGCTGGCCAAGAGACTCAAACCACCATGGAAAAATTTCGTCAGAGCATTACGTTTGAAGATGGCGTTGATCACGGTATGAGGGCTGGGTATCGGCTTTCTAATTGGCCGGAGGGGACGTGGGAGGTGGCCGACGGTCTGATGTGCGGGCGGCGGAGTCGGGTGGATGAGCTCAATGTCCGCCTGGCGTATCGTCGGGAGCACTACGGCGACGGGCCTTCTTGGATCAAGATTCCGCGCGCGCCATACCCCGCGCTGGTCATCGGCGACACTAGCTGGCACGACTGCAACGTAACGACGGCTGTGCGCGTGGACGCCGGCGGGCGGGCTGGGCTGGCTGTGCGATGGCAGGACGGGCGACATTGCTATTACTTCCTGCTGGAGGGCGGCTCGCACGTCGCGTTCTATCGGCGGGACCAGGCTGAGCTGGTGGAGCTGGCCCGCCAGCCGTTCGAACACAGCCCCGAGGAGTTTTACTCGCTGGCCGTATCCGTTCAGGGCGGCACGTTCGCCTGCGCGGTGACGGGCGGGCCTAGCTTCGTCGTCACCGACGACCACTACCCCACCGGCGGCGTGGCCTTGCTGGCCGAGAGCCCAGCGGCGTATCAGCACCTGGCCATCAGCGGCACGCGCGAGCCCGCCCGCCCGCGCGAGCTGCCCGCCAATGTCGCGCCGGTCAAGCAACTCACAATCCCCCTGCCCGCTTTCGATGCTGACACGGCGATTCGGCCGATGCTGCTGCAGCTGAACGGCGAGCCGCTGTTTGGCTTTCGGCCCAACGAAGGCCGGGAGCTGCTGTTCGTCAGCCATGAAGGCAAGGAGCTGTTCCGCGCTGAGCCCTGGGGCGACGCGCAGGAAATAGTCGGCGACGTGCCCGTGCAGGTGTTCGACCTCAACGGCGACGGCGAGGACGAAGTCGTGCTGATAGCGGACGGTCATATCCGCGTGTTCTCCACCACCACCGGTGAGCAGCTCGCCGAAGTCGACGCCCCGCCACCGCACGCATACGGCGAATGCGCCGCCGACCCCGAGTGGGCCACCGTCAACGACGCCCTGTGCCCCGTGCGACTCAACGGCCAGGACGAGATGGGCTTCTACATCAAGGACCGCTACTGGAACATTCACCTGTACGATTCGTCGCTGAATCACCTGTGGCACAGGCCTGTCAACACGGGCCATTACCCCCTGCCGGTGGACGTCGACGGCGACGGCCGGCAGGAGATTATGTGCTGCCACACGCTGTTCGACGTGGCGGGCAACGTGATATGGAAGGCGGACCTTTCCGACCACGTGGACGGCCATGCGCTGGTTAGCTTGGCCGGCGTCGATGACCCGGCGCCGCTGTTTTACATGATAGCCGGTGAGGAAGGCGTGGTGGCTGTGGACCCCGCCAGCGGGCGCGTCGTCCACCAGTTCAAACTAGGCCACGCACAGCACGCTCTGATAGGTCAGTTCCTGCCAGGCCCCGCCCGCCAACTGCTCGTGGAAACACTGTGGTGCGAGAACAACATCCACTACGTGCTGGACGACCAGCTCCGCGAGCTTGCCCGTTGGGAACTCGACCTCGGCGACACCGGCGTGGGCCCCTACGTGCTGCCTTGGGGCGAGCGCGATCTGGTGGCGACCAGCAAAGGCATACTCGACCCGCTGACCGGCGAGCTGTTCGCGGGCGCCGCGCCGTGGGGCGAGCAGGAAGAAACGCCGAAAGGCCAAGCCGAGCTGCAGGGCTCTGCCGGCAAGCCCGACCTGCTGGGCCAGTGGGTAATGGACTACCCCGGCGCGGGGCCAAGCCGGCTGGTGCAACTGTTCGCCGACCGCATAGAAGTGTGGCAGCCGGGCGATGGGCAGGTCCGCCGCGCCTCCCCCCTGCCGACATTCTTCTCAGGCTACCTGCCGAGGTGACGGCCCGTCCCGCGCGCGGCCGGCTGCGGCAGAGGCCACTCTTGCCTGCTGTCACTCGCTTTGGTCTGGCGGCAATTCCTTCAGCGTCTCAACTACCAATCGGCCTAGGCGTCCCTCAGTCGGCTGCCATGCGTCATCTACCCAAACGGCGCGAAGGCCGGCCGGCGTCCGGACCACCGTCGCGTGATTGAAGTACCAATCTGACGGATCGTCGATCCTGGCGATCAGTCGGCCTTGATAGTCCGTGATCCACGCTTCATCACCCCCGCCCGTTGTTGCGTACAATTGGCCCGGCGTGGGCAGAACATAAAAATGGAATCGCCTTATCTCATCGCTGCCGGGCTTGGGGTTGAGCGGGCCACCCACGGGGCGGATCGTGTGGGCATTCGGGTCGACCAGCATCGCGCCCTGCGGGTAGGCATTGACCAGAATGTACTCACCTTCGGCGGTCCAGCCGTCGACCTTGACGGAGGCCTTGGGAAGCGCCAGCAGCGGAAGCAGCAGGTCGTCCAGAACCGTCAGCTCGCCGGACGCGGCGTCTACGATGCCGGCCTGGAAGGCGGGCGCCGGGTTGGTTAGGTCGGCCGGCTGATGAATGCTGCCATGGCCGGGAAGGGAAAGAATTGCCGAACTATCGGGGCGCCACGCGGCACTGCCAATAAGATACCCGTCGTCCCCCTCGATAGCGGGCCGTCTTACGCCGGTCTCGATATCGAGTATCTCATGTGCCACAAGGCGACGGTGAGAGTGACCCTTTTCGAGTTCGATCGGCATCTCATGCCGCAGAAGAACGTGCCGACCGTCCGGAGACCAACGGCCACTGCCGCTCCAGGGGCGGAGGGCGACCTTCTTTTCCCGCAGGACAAATTCCTTTTCTTCCGCAGGCGTACCTGCCCGCCAGCGCCACGAGCGACGATCGGTAGTTGAATCCCAATTGCTGATCTTCCCTATGGTCACAAAGCCCAGCTCCGTCGGGCTGCGCCACGCGAAACTCTTGGGCGTTTCGTTGCGATCGGTGAGCAACCATAGCGTTCCGTCGGTGACATCCACGACGTGGAGCGATTTACGGGTAATCACGGCCAGGTACCGCCCGTCCGGTGAGAAACGCGCTGTCCCATATGAGCCCAGAACATTGCGCACCCCAGGCAGCGAGACGCGCTTCTCTTCGGTGTCACCATCAAAGCTATACCATACCAGTTGGCAAGCCACGTCCACCGGTTCCGGGCTTTCGTGCCCCAGCAGCATCACCATCCGTTTTCGGCCTGTGCTGGATACATACGCGACGGTCTGGCCGTCCGACGACAACGCAGCGGCGCCGATTTCATTAAATGACACGATCCTTGAAGGGCAACCGGCCAAAGTGCAAAGACATATCGCCAGCAGTAGCCCACCCAGCAGCGGATTCTTCAGCCGAACCAGCGACGACGGTGCGGCCACCCGACCAGCGGAAATCGTGATTGTGTGATCCATTGCTGAACTCCTTTCATCGATTTTGCCGAGCCCCGGCGGACGCGCGCGGCCATGGCGCCCGGGCCCCATGGCCCTACGCGGGCAGATCGCTTACGTCGCAATCAATCCCGTGGCCGGCCAGCAAGTTTACCAGTTCTTCCTGGAAGGCGAACTTCTCGTGGCGCTCCATCTCGCCGATGAGGTAGCGCTCTATCTGCGATAGCACCGACTGGGTGGTCCTCAGCACTTCGTGACTCACTTGCCAGCGGCAGCGGGGCAGGCGTCGCGCAAGCCGGGCCGACAGGTCGGCGTTGATCCGCTCAGCCGCCGCGGCCGCGCCCTTGGGGATGGGGACGATGATCGTCAGCCGAACGCTATTGGCCCCGCCGCCGGCCCGGCTGCCGGCCTGACTGTCCGCAGCCAGCACCACCCCGCCGATATTGCGTACCACATCCCCCACACACTCGCTCACCGTGGCGGCGAGTCGGCCTTTTTGTTCCGCGCGTGAGCAAGCCGAAGGTCGGCCGTGGCGGATTGCACGCCCTGCGGCCTGCCCAGGCTGACCACCCTCAGCTGAGAGGACTACGTGATAATTCAAGCATGCATATAACATCCGGTACTTTCGTATGTCGCCCTGTCGGGCTCTTTCATTTGCGCGCCTGTTCCGGGCCCTCACGGGCCCAGCGAAGGTGCGGACCGGCCACAACTAGGTTACAGAATAATCCGGGACACGTCCTGAGAAACGCTTCCTTCGGAGCTATGAAACACTTACGGCTCAGCTACCCAGGGCTTCCGCCCTGGGCTAATCAAGACGGGCCTTTGGGCCTGTGAAACATTTCTCTACCGGGCCATTCGTCACCATTGCGTCTTCTTCAATCCGTACAATCCGCGTAATCCGTGGACTGCTCTTGTCGTCTCTCGGTCCGGCCGTTTTCACCCACCGATCATCGCCGGTTTCATTTCCGGCAGGTTGGCTGTTCTCTCGTACATGGCTGCGGCGCGGAAGATTGTTTCTTCGCTGAACGTTGGGCCTATCAGTTGCATGCCGATCGGCATGCCCGCCGCCGACAAGCCGACCGGAACGGAAATGCCAGGCAGGCCGGCGAGGTTTACGCTGATCGTGTAAATGTCGGCCAGGTACATTTCCAGCGGGTCGTCGGTCTTCTCGCCTAGTGCGAAGGCCGTCGCCGGCGTGGTCGGGCAGGCCAGCACGTCGCAGCTTTCGAAGGCTGCGGCGAAGTCATCGCTGATCAGCCGGCGGACCTTGAGGGCCTGGTTGTAGTAGGCGTCGTAGTAGCCGCTCGAGAGGGCGAACGTGCCGAGCATGATCCGCCGCTTGACCTCGTCGCCGAAGCCTTCCGCCCGGCTGGCGCTGTATAGCTCGATGATATCGCCCACCTTCCGCTCGGTCCGATGGCCGTAGTGCACGCCATCGTAGCGGGCGAGGTTGCTGGACGCCTCAGCCGTGGCGACGACGTAATAAGCAGCCACGGCGAAGCTGGATAGCTGACCTGCCTCGTCCTTGTCGATTCGGCTATGCGGTAGCGAAACTTCCACCACCTCCGCGCCCATCGACTTGTACAGCTCGACCGCCTGCTGAATCGCCGCGGCGATCTCGCTGTCGAGTGCATCGCTGAAAAACTCCGTCGGCAGGCCTATCCGCAGGCCTTCGATAGGGCTATCGAGCGAGGCGAGATAGTCCGGTACGGGCTCACCGACGCACGTCGAATCGCGAGCGTCGCCGCCGGCTATCACGCCGGTCAGCAAGGCGGCGTCGGCCACGTCGCGCGTCATCGGGCCTATCTGGTCCAGGCTCGAGCCATACGCCACCAGGCCGAACCGGCTCACTCGGCCGTACGTTGGCTTGAGGCCCGTAACGCCGCAGAACGCCGCCGGCTGGCGGATTGACCCGCCGGTGTCGCTGCCGAGGGCGGCTGCGCACAGCCGACCCGCCACGGCCGCCGCCGACCCGCCAGACGAGCCCCCCGGCACGCGGGCGGTGTCCCACGGGTTGTGCGTTGGGGCTATGCCGCTGTTTTCCGTGGACGAGCCCATCGCGAACTCGTCCAGGTTCGTCTTGCCGAGTATGACAGCCCCGGCGGCCTGCAGCTTGGCAACGGCCGTCGCCGTGTACGGCGCGTGGAAGTCGGCGAGTATCTTCGACGAGCAGGTGGTCCGGCCGAAGTCGGTGGCCATGTTGTCCTTGATGGCCATGGGCACCCCGGCCAGCGGACCAAGCGATTCGCCGCCGGCCCGGCTGTTATCGACGGCCTCAGCTTGGGCGAGCGCACGCTCGGCGAATGTTTCGTTGTACGCGCCTATCGCACCGTCCAGCGCGTCTATCGCCGCCAGGTACGCTTTGGTCGCTTCGACGGAAGACGCATCGCCTGCTGCGATGGCAGCGGCGAGTTGGCGGGCGGTCATATCGGTAAGTTGGCTCATATCAGAAAGGCTCCTGCGGCTAGCTGTCGCCGATGACCTTCGGCACCTTGAAGAAGTCCCCGTCGCGAGCCGGCGCGTTGGCCAGGGCGGCGTCCGGCGTGAGCGATTCGCCGAGTTCGTCATCGCCGAATACGTTGCGCAGCTCCAGCGCGTGGGCCATCGGTTCGACGCCTTCGGTATCCAGCTCGCCGAGTTTGTCCACGTAGGCGAGAATGGCGGCGAGTTGGTCCTTGAAAGTGTGGACCTCATCTTCGCTCAGCTCGATCCGGCTGAGCTTGCCGATGTGTCTTACCAGGTCTGAGTCTATCTTCGTGCTCATGTCGCGTTCCTCTGCCGCGGCGGGCGGCTGGGATGTCGGGTGGTGTATCATTGGCGAAACGCGGGCGAGTGTCAACGCGGCAGGCGCAAATCGTCGCTCGTCCGCCGGGCCGGGCCGCTGGTGTGGCCGGCCGGGAGGTGCTATCATGGCTGTCTGGCTTCACCGGCGAGCGAATATGCGAAACGCACATATCATCACGATCGTCCTGGCAACGTGGCTGCTGGCCGCCGTCGGCTGCAAGGAGAACGGCCCGGGCGATGCGAGCGATCTATCACGCCCGACCGATGGCGGCCAGCCGCAAGTCACGATCAACGGACATCAATGGAACGTGGAGCTGGCTACAACGCCCGAGCAGCGATACCTCGGCATGAGCGGGCGAAAGAACGTGCCGACCGACACGGGCATGTTGTTCATCTTCCAAGACAGCAAGCCGCGGACGTTCGTCATGCGAGACTGCTACGTCCCCCTGGACATCGCCTTCATCAACTCGGGCATGCTGATCGTCGCCATTCACACCATGGCAGTAGAGCTCAACCGGGCGGGCCGAGTGCCTTACGAGTCCGGCATGTCAGCCAAATACGCCCTCGAAGTAGCCGGCGACGCACTGGGCCAAGCAGGCGTGGCAGTGGGCGATAGGGTGACGTTCTCAGGGAACATCCTGCAAGAACAGGCCGCGCCGTAAGGGACTGCGAGGCCTAAGGCGCAGGATGCACATGTCGCAACTCAGCCCGGCTAGGCCAAATCGTACTCAACGATCAGCCAGGGCAGCCAGTGGACCGGCTCGGAAGGCACGTCGTCACGGTTGCAGTAGTCGGCTGCTTTCCGGGCGTCGGCCTCGGTGGCAATGAAACCGTCGACGCTGGGCCTGATCCTCAGTTCATCAGCTACTGGCGCCTCCAGGTCGTTGGCCAGCCAGGAAAATGGCGGCGGGGCATCCATCATGAACCCGAGAAGTTCAAAGCCCAACCGCCTGCCGCCCTCAGCCGGCGGCTCACCCAAGGCCAACGTCTCATAGACTCCCGGCAAGCCATTCTTGCGGCACCCGCCGCTTTCACATTCGTCGACTTGCTCGTCCGGCACAGCCGGGAAATGTGCCGCGTGTTCGCGCCGAACTGAGATACCAAGAATGTGCACGTCCAGCCCGCCGGCGACGAACCGCGTCGCCACGTCTCTGGCGACCTCTGGGGTCGACAGGACGTTCGTCCAGCGAAGGCGATTGTCGGACCATGCCTCGTCCGTCCAGGCAAGCAGGAGTTCAAGTTCATCCGGCGATAGGCCGAACATGGCGGCATCTTCCAGCCGGCTCGCCTGCGTCCGATCCGTCCAGCGAATAGCCCACGCATCGGGGATGCTGGGGCACATGTCTCCGGAGGCACTGATAATCTTCGCCGGCAGCAGATCGGCCGACTTCCAGTCAGGCCGGGGCATGGCCTTGACGATGTAGTAGCCCCCACTGATGTATTCATCCAAACGCACGTTGTCGGGCATCGGCTGGTTTCTCCCGTGTTCCACTCGCCCAAGACCATCCCCGGGCCAAGGGCGATTCTAGGACCATCCGTCCGCGGCATCCACTGATATCCTGCGAGCAGCGCCCCCGCCAGCCAGACCTAACTAAAGAGGCCATCGCAGGTTGACGATTACACCTGTGGAGACATGCAGTCACTCTCGCTACAGGCGATGGGTAACTGCTGTGAGGAACTGGCGTTGTCTGATAACCCGACATTGTTGTGGGTCAGTGATCTACCCGTGCCGCTGAACGTTTTTCGTGCAGCTGGGCGGCGGTGGGAGGTGCGGACCGGCATCCCGAGTGAGCAGCTCGATGCGTCCCTGGCTGCCACGAAGCTCGTGGTCGTCAGGCCCGAGGGGGCGTGCGACGACCCGCTGAAGCTGGCCGAGCTGGTCGATCAGTTGGAGGAATCCCACGCGGTGGCAGTTTTCATGCTGCCCGACTCGGCGACGGCTGCTCACGACATGCTCGCCGCGCGAGGCGGGGCGTTCCTGTGTGTCAGCGACGATGCATCCAGCGAAGAGCTCCAAGCCAAGTTCGCCGCCGCCGAGGCCCTTCAGCCGGCCATTTCGCGCCTGCGCAAGGAGCTGGCCAGTTGCCCGATAAGCACAGGCGGCGTGAGCGAAGAAGTGCTCTCCCACGAACTCCGCCTGGCCGCCCGCCTGCAGCAGGACTTCCTGCCCAGACGCCTGCCGGAAGTAGGCCCCGCCCGGTTCGGCGCGCTGTTCCGCCCGGCATTTTGGGTCAGTGGCGACATATACGACATCATGCGCCTCGACGAGACGCACGTCGGCTTTTACGTGATAGACGCGGTGGGCCATGGCCTAGCGGCCGCCCTGCTGACGATGTTCATCCGCCGAGCTCTTCAGACCAAACGCATCACGGGCAGCGACTACCAGATATTCCAGCCCGACGAAACGCTGGCGGAGCTGAACATCGACATCTGCAGCGAGGAACTCTCCACCGGGCAATTCTGCACGGGCGTGTACTGCGTGCTGGATATCGAGACGATGGAACTGACTTACGCACGGGCGGGCCATCCCGAGCCGGTGCTGATCCGCGCCGATGGGACGATCGAGACGCTGCCGGCCGACGGGCCGCTGCTGGGCGTGTTCCCGGACGGTGAGTTTGAGTCTCGCACCGTCCAACTGGCGCCGGGGGACAGGGTCGTGCTTTACACCGACGGGGCTGAGGATGCCCTCAAGCAGCCCAGCCAGGACCTCGGTCATGGCAAGACGTTCGCCCGCATCGCCGAAGGCTACCGCCAGACCCCCCGCGCTGAAATGCTGATGCAGATGACGGCCTCGCTGGATATCAAGTACGGCCTGACCGACCCGGAAGATGACGTAACCGTCGTGGTGATGGACATCGAACGCAGCGGCTGGCGAGCGCAATAGGCTCACAGAGCGCCCGCCTCCTCACTATCAACTCAGAGCCGCCAGCCCCGGCTGGGCCACCAAATTGCATCTGCCGGGAGCCGTCCGCCCACGTTGCGCTTGACATTTGGGACAATCTTCGCAACATTGCTCACTCTTCAAGCAGCGAATGAGTGATTTACATGAGCCCACAGCGAACAGACAACCCGCATGCCGCACTCGTTGTGGTATTGGCCTGGCTGATACCGGGGGCGGGCCACGTCTGCATAGGCCGTGCGCGGCGGGGGGTGATTATCTTCCTGGTCATCGGGGCCACGTTCTGGGCCGGCGTGGGAATCGGCGGCACGCTGACGCTCGACCCCAGCACCGAGCGGGCGTGGTCCATCTCTGAGATGTTCGCCGGCGTGCATGGCTTGGTGGCCTGGTACCGTCAGGATCGGCTCTACGAAGAGATCTACGACGAAGTTGGGCCCACTCCCGCAAAAGGCAGCACAGGCGAGATAATTGAGCGGCACCAATACGAGAAGGATTTTGCCCTGGCCAAGCGGGAGCAGGCGCTGCCCTACCCAACGAACGTCGTGGCTCGCGCGTATGCAGGGGTGGCGGGCCTGCTGAACTTGTTGTGCGTTTTCGACGCGACGGCCCTGGCTCTTATGGGCGTGCGCGGCGAACCACGCAGGATTCCCCAAACCAACGAGGCCCGAACATGATTGCCTGGCAACTGTTTGTCAACCCGGTCCTCCTCATGCCTACCAGCCAGCTATGGCTGATGCTGCCCCTGTTTGCAGCCGTCGCCATCATTCACAAGACCATGCGCACAATGGACATTAGCAAGTTGTGGAAAGAGGTGCTTGTGCTGGTGGCCTACATGGCTGCCGGCACGGTGGTTCTGGCATTTGCGCTATGGTTTGTGGTGACCTACTGGCCCCATTCCTAGCCGGCCGGCCGACAGCACATCCCGCCTGAAACTCCTCTGCCGTCGCTGCGTACATTCTCACCCCTCTTCGGGCTCGCCGTAACCCCTTTTCATGCAACCGCCCACGCGCCACAAGCGTATTAATGTACGTGAGGACGCGTCTGTGCCCCTGGCAGGGGCTACAATGAGTAAGGCGGAAGGTTGTCTTCTGGAGACAGCCATGGTTACGGATATGGTGATTCTTGACATAGAGACGCAGAGAGATTTCTTCCATCCGTCGGGGGCCTGTTACACACCCGAAGCTTCATCGGTGGCCAAGAATATCTACCGCCTGCTGCGGGCCGCGCGGAGGCGGCACGTGCCGGTCCTGTCGACGGTTCTGCGCGTCAGGCCCGGGCAGCTCGGCCCATTGGCCACGGTGCCTCACTGCATAGTTGGCACGCCCGGCGAGCGGAAGATGACCCGCACGCTGCTGACTCACCGGATCAACCTCGGGCTGCGAAACATCACCGATCTGCCGCACGGGATTTTCCAACATTACCACCAGGTTATAGTCGAGAAACGCGACACGAATATCTTCGTGCACGCGCGCATAGAGCGGCTCATAACCGAGATGTCAGCCACAACGTTCGTTGTCTGCGGCGCGGGAGTCGGCCAGGGCATTGCCGAAGCCGTCATAGGCCTGCGAAGCCGGGGATTCAGCGTCATAGTCGCCAAGGATGCCGTCCTCAACACCGACGGGCCTCGGTACATCCTGCCCATAGAACGAATGGAGGCCAAGGGCGCAGTACTGTTGCCCACGAACAAGATTGTCCTGCCTCCTCACCCTCAAGGCGCAGCGCATAAGCGCATGCACCCCGTCTCCAAATGGGCGGACCGGCCCGCACGTATCTAGGCCAGCCGTTGCGGCCCCGCCTGCTCAGCCTATCAGCCCGCGCCGGTCAACGCTTGCAGACGGCCAGCGGTTGTGATAGCTGTTGGCCATGGCTAGTGAAGCATCGCAACAGTGGACCGTTCTGAAACTTCTGGAGTGGACCAAGGACTACTTCGCCCGAGCGGAAATCGACTCGCCCCGCCTTGCCGCTGAAATGCTGCTGGCGCACGTGCTGGGCTGTGAGCGCATTGAGTTGTACGCCCGCTTCGATCACGAGCCCACAGACCAGCAACGCAGCGCGTATCGGCAGCTCGTCGGCCAGGCCGGCGAACATGAGCCGGTGGCATATCTGGTAGGTTGCAAGGAGTTCTACTCGTTGCGTTTCACCGTGACGCCGGCCGTGCTGATTCCCAGGCCGGAAACCGAACTGCTTGTCGCCCAAGCGACCGACCACCTCAAGAAACTCGCCAAGCCCGCCTTCATGTGGGACGTGTGTACGGGCAGCGGCTGCGTGGCGATCGCGACGGCTGCGCAGGTGGAAGATCTGACGGTCCTCGCCACTGACATATCCGACGAGGCCGTCGCCGTCGCCGCCGACAACGCCGCCGCGCACAGCCTCGACGGGCGAGTGATGTGTCGCCACGCCGACCTACTGACTCGACCAGCTGACTGCGGGGAGCTGCCCCTCTTCGACGTGATCACCGCCAACCCGCCATACGTAGCTACCGGCGACGAACTGCCGCCGACCGTTCTCCGCGAGCCGGCCGCGGCATTGCGAGCCGGGGCCGGCGGGCTGGACGTCATCCGCCCGCTAATCGCCGCCGCCCCGGACCAACTCGCCGACGACGGCCTGCTGATCCTCGAGTTCGGCCAGGGCCAAGCCGATGCCGTGCGAGACCTCATCGTCGCAACAGGCCGATTCGCCGAGCCGACCATCCGCCGCGACCACCAGGACATCGAGCGCACCGCCTCGGCCCGCCGCGCCCGCTGATCGATCCGCCCAGCCACGCCAACCGCCCCCGCCCAAAGGCGCCGCCGGACCCAAATAATTCCTTCTCGCGGCGACCATAGAATGCAATAGGCGCTTGGCCGGGACGTTCTTCTATATAGACCGACTGACCAGTCAGTCATTTTATGAAAGACATGTGTACTGAGGTGGAATCATGAGGCTATTCACAATAAATAATGCAGCGAGAGCCGTTGTTCTAACGAGCATACTGGCCGTGGCCTCGTGTGGGGGCGACTCGCAAGAGTACGGAATCTATGACTTCGAGCCAAGTTATCTGGGGACATCCTACACTGCCGGGTATGTCGGCGCAGCCCCCGTGCGGGTAACGCACGTCGGCATATCTCCCGTGGGGTATCGGCAGTACCGCCAGCCTGTTTATTTGAGGCATTCCGGCGGCAGACGACCCGCCGGCAGGACCTCCTCCTACCGGTACAGCCGTGCTCGGACGACCTATTCATCACGAAGATATTATGGCGGAGTAGGCTATTATGGCGGAGTAAGCCGCGCCAGGATCATCGTGGCCCCGCGGCATGGACGGTCCTATGGCCGATCGTTCGTCGGCTCGGGGATCAGCGTGACCTTCGGCCGATCCAGCGGCCGGCATTCCAATAGGCACGTCGGGATCCGCCGCGGACGAACTGGGGGCCGCCGCCACGGGGGCATGACCCAACGTCACAGCGGAAGCAGGACCGCAGGACGCCATGGCGGAAGAAGAAGCGGCAGGCACAGCGGCGGCCGCAGGGGCCGGTAGATTGCAGTAGCACGCGGATCGCTCATGCGCCAGCCGATCAGTACCAGACGGCCGGCGCGGTAGGAGGGGGGATCCACGCTACCCGGGGGCTTGCACGTCGCGGAAATCTGGCCACAATATGCCAAGTCGCCGGGCGAGTTGGTCGGCCCCGATATGTGTCGGGCCAGGCCCCTGCCCCGGCGGCAAGTCTTCTGGAGACTGCAATGCTCAGCAAAGCTGAAATCAAGGCCTGCCTCGCCGGTGAGCCGACGCCCATTGTGCCGACGCGGTTCTTCTGGTTCGACGGCAAATTCATCGAGCCGCACCGCGAAGAAGTCGACAGAATGCAGGCCAAGTGGGAGGACGATTTCGTCCACGTCTGGTCGAAGCTTATCAAGCGGGCAGCCGAGCCGGACCTGGAGGACGGTGAGTTTACCGACGACTGGGGCTGTCGGTTCAAGGCTGCCCCCGACGGCGTGGGCTCCCACCCGACCAGGCCCATCGTGCGAGGATTGGACGAGTGGCACAAGTACGTGGCTGAGTCCATGCCGACCATTCCCGTCGAGACGTTCCGCTCGGACATCGCCGCCGGCGTCGCCAAGCACCCCGATGCATACGCCGTGGCGGAGTTCTGGCGGACGTTCTACGAGCGGATGTACATGGTAATCGGCTTTGAGCAACTCATGATGGAGATCGCCGACGGCAGCGAACTGTTCCTGACGATGCTGGAAGACTTGAAGAACTTCACGCGCCAGGGCGTGGAGCTGATCGGCCAGGCCGGGGCCGACGGTGTGTTCCTCGCCGACGACTGGGGCACGCAGCACCGCCTGCAGATATCGCCCGCGATGTGGCGAAAGTACTTCAAGCCCGTCTACGCCGAGCTGATCGACGTCGCCCACTCACTGGGCATGGACTGCTGGCTGCACTCGTGCGGCAACGTGACGGAGATCGTCGGCGACTGGGTGGATATCGGCCTGGACGTGTTGACCCACCTTCAGCCGGCTGCGCTGGACCTGCCCGCCATCGCCGCCGACTACCGCGGCCAGATGACATTCTTCGGCGGCGTGGACGTGCAATACAACGTCGTCCACGGCACGCGCGAGAGCATCCGCGATGAGGTGCGCTCGCTGATAGAAATGTTCGACGCCTTCAACGGCAAGTACATGCTCTGCCCCGCCAACAGCATAATGCCCGAAACGCCGGTAGAAAACGCGTGGCACATGCTGGAAGCCTTCGACGAGTTCCGCCGGGAGTAGAAACAACAAATCTCAAGAAACAAGATACAAAAAGGCAGCGTGATCGTTGTCACATGCCGGTCGCGGCTGAGCTCGGCCTTTGTATCTTGTACCCACCTACCGGCAGGCAGGTCTTTGAATTTGCTTCTGCTGCCACCTTCAGCGCGGCGGGGTGCCGCATGACCCCAACGGGGTCAAGCATGTCAGCCCAGGGCAAGGCCGAAGGTCGCCGCCCTGGGTCAAGGCCCGGACCACCAAAGCCCTGAAAGGGCGAAGCAAGCGGCCGTCTCGATGGCATCGCTAGATTGCTACGCCCTTTCAGGGCTCAATCGCCTTCCGGCCTATTACCCCGGGCGTTGCCCGGGGCTGACTTGCCTGAGCCCTTCGGGCTCTCTTGCCTGAGCCCTTCGGGCTCTCTTGCCTGAGCCCTTCGGGCTCTCTTACCTGAGCCCTTCGGGCTCTCTTACCTGAGCCCTTCGGGCTCTCACCGGGATCCACTACCGATACTTCGAGAACGCATCGAGCATCGCCATTACGTTCTCCGGCGGGACGTCCGGTTGGATGTTGTGGACCTGCGTGAAGACGAATCGTCCGCCGGGGGATAGGTCGGCGATGCGGCGTTTAACTTCCGCGTCTATCTGCGCAGGCGTGCCCTGGCGCAGCACCTGCTGAGTATCACAGCCGCCGCCCCAGAAGGTTATCTTATCGCCGAAGCGTCGCTTCAACTCGGCTGAGTCCATGCCCGCCGCCGAAACCTGTACGGGGTTGATAGCGTCGACGCCGGCCTCTATCAGCAGCGGAATAAACTCGCTGACCGCGCCGCACGAGTGGAAGAGCAACGCCGCGGCCGTCCGACTTTTGATGAAACTAAACAACTCCTGCTGGTAGGGCCAAATCATTTCGCGATAGCAATCCAGCGACATCATGGGCGAGTTCTGTGTGCCGAGGTCATCGTTGACCAACACGACCTGCACCACTTCCCCCACCCGGCCCAAGTAGGCCTCGGCCCGGGCGATGTATGCGTCGGTCAGCCTGCGGAAGATTGCGTGGGCCATGGGCTTGTCAGCCAGCAGGTCCATCATGAATTGCTCGTAGCCACGCAGCATCTGCCCGCCGGCCAGCAGGTGCAGTTGCAGGTTGGCGACGATCGCGTAGTCCGTCTCGTCGAACAGTCGCTGAGCCCGGGCGGCGATGTCGTCCAGCGACTCATCAGCATGACCAGGCCAGTCGAAGTTTTTCAAATCGGAATCATGCTCATCCAGCTCCGCCGGCTCGCGGACATCAGCAAGCGGCGCGTAAGCCGGCTCGAAGTAGAACCCACCCGCCGGCATGCGGGCGATGACATGCTCGGCTGTGTCCCGCACGACAAGCCCACCGGCCGTGTCCTCGACCGGCTGCCACTTCTCGGGGATTTCGCAAGCCGACCCATCCGGCAATTCGAACGTCTGCCAGCGTCGCGGCTCGATCAGCAGCGGCACGGTGTCTATCTCCAGCCGCTCGCGCAGATCGTCCTCGATCTTCACCACCTGCTGATACGTATCGAACACTTGCGCACGCCCCGGCGCCATGCCGAGATGCGCCCGCAGCCGATTGTGCGCAATCCCCGTCAGCCCGGACGACTCCGTGCCGCCAATATCCAGCGGCACACGGTCGGGCGCCTCGCCCCGTAGCGTCGCGACAATTCTTTCGCGTGGTGTCATGGTACGGCTCTGCGGATCGACTCGGTGGCGGGACAAGGTCCCTGCCGCCGAAAGGCCAGGTCCTTCCCGCCTGTGCTATCTAACCAGTAAGGGCGGCATCAGCACTGTCACATTTAATGTGAGGGTAGCAGTCCTCATTGTACCGATCCTTGCGCGGATACTTTTCTCTTCTCTCATGGCAGCATCTTGCTGGCTGCGGAGAGCTTCAATTTCCATCATCGTAGCTGCCATCGACCTGGACCCCTCAATGGCCATGCCACGTTCGTCTCTCACCATGTCTCGGGTCGCCATCGCCCCTTGCAGACGACTCTCCTGACGGGCAACTTCACTGGCGACAAGTTGGGCTTGCCTGGCCTGGATGGCTTCGCTGAGGGCCGTCTTCCTGTCGGCCTGGTCAGATGCCTCACCAGCCGGCTCGGCCAATAAGGCCCCCATCTCCCCGGACATTCTTTGCAGCTCGACATCGGCAGCAAATGTCTCCTGCAGCAGCGCCGACTCGCTATATTGCTCCTCGTCCTGTGCCTCCCTTAGCGACCTGAGCTCTCCCGCCGCCGCCCGCAGCTCATCTGTCAGCTCAAGTTCACGAAGCGTGAGGGCCTCGATCATCGTGTTCCACTTCACGGCGTCGCCCTGGCTCGCCATGCTAGCCATGCGCCTGATTCTATCGCTGAGATCGGCCATGCTATGCTCCACGTATTCCAGCTGCTGTTCCTGATCGCGAAATTCCATATCCAGGATGCGTCTGCGAGCTTGTTCCATTTCCGCACATATAGCCAAGGAACCTGCATTGGCAAGCAGGAGGGCATCCTGATCACTGCTGCAGCCGGACACCTCAATAATGACAGCGCCGGACAGGCCCGGGACGGCCCTTGTCGAGAAGAACATCTTCTTGGCATCGCGCAGGGCAAGGCGAAGCTCTTTCGCGCCGGCAATGTCTTCGTTGGCGCTAACTCTCGCCAGGAACCCCCCTGACGACAGGTAGCCCGCCAGGAGAGCCGCCTCTTCGTTGGCCGACAGATCGGACAAAATGAACCGCGCCTGCGGCTTGACGGCCGGCTCGGGCGCCTCGACTGCCGGCGGCGCGACCGGCGGGGCAACCGGTGGCGCCTCGGCTGGTGGCGCGACGGGCGGGGCCTCGGCCAGGGCAGCTTCGCTTGAGGCCTGGGCCGAATCGACGTCGGTCGGGCTCGTCACGGCCGGCGCCACTGCTTCTTCACCCAACAGACCCAGCTTGTCTCCGCAGTAGACCGCTGCGCACACAGCCACGATGAAAACAATGCACCACAACGCGCCGGCAATAGACTTGTTCATAATCAATCCCTTTCTTTTTGCGACCAAATGAAGGGCCCGCCCAATGATTCGGCCCCGGCCGATATCTGTGGACTCCCATGCAGAGATTATGTAGTTTCTGCTCGCCGGCGGCAAGTCGGCGAAAACATAACGTTCGAGGTGAAAGCAAATGCGTGACGCGAAAGACAGACCGAACATCATTCTGATCAACTGTGACGACCTGGGCTATGGCGACATCGGCTGTTACGGCTCGACCAAGAACAAGACGCCCGTGCTGGACCAAATGGCTGCTGAGGGCGTGCGGTTCACGGACTTCTACATGGCTGCGCCAGTCTGCACGCCTTCACGCGCGGCCATGATGACAGGCTGCTACCCGCAGCGCGTGAGCCTGGACCGCGTAGATAACGGCGACTGGGTGCTGTTCCCGGGCCAGTCCATGGGCCTCAACCCCGAAGAGAAGACCATCGCCACGCTGCTGAAGGGACGCGGCTACGCGACCAAGCTCGTGGGCAAGTGGCACCTCGGCGACCAGGAACCGTTCCTGCCGACCAGGCACGGGTTCGACAGTTACTACGGCATACCGTTCTCTAACGACATGGGCCTGATGACGTGGTTCGAGGACTTCAACCACTACCCGCCGCTGCCGCTGATGCGGGATGAGCAGGTCGTGCAGGAACAGCCCGACCAGGCAGGCCTGACCGAGCGATACGTGGAGGAGTCCGTGCAGTTCATCCGCGACAATGTGGACGAGCCGTTCTTTTTGTACCTCGCCCACATGTACGTTCACGTGCCGCTGTATGCACCGCAGCGATTCCTGGACCAATCAGAGAACGGCCCGTACGGCGCAGCCGTCGAGTGCGTGGACTGGGCGACGGGCGCGATCATGTACGAGCTGAAAAAGCTCGGACTCGACGAGAACACGATAGTGATCTTCACGTCGGACAACGGCTCGCAGATCGGCGAAGATGGCGGCAGTAACGATCCGCTGCGCGGCGCGAAGGGCGAAACGTGGGAAGGCGGCCAGCGCCTACCTTTCATCGTCCGCTGGCCTGGCCAGTTGCAGGCGGGGGCCGAGTGCGGCGAAATGACCACATCCATGGACTTCCTGCCGACGCTGGTAGGCCTGGCCGGCGGCAGCGCACCCGACGATCGCATAATCGACGGCAAGGACGTCAGCAACCTGTGGTTCGACCCGACGACCGCCAAGGGCCCGCACGATGCGTTCTTCTATTATCTGTGCGACCGCCTGGAGGCAGTGCGAGCGGGCAAGTGGAAGCTGCACGTCGAGCGGCGCGAGCTGTACGACCTGTCAGCCGACATCGGCGAGCAGAATAATGTCATCGACGACAATCCGGACGTGGTAACTGAGCTTGACGCTCTGGCGGACAAATGTCGCCAAGACCTCGGCGATGCGATAATCGAAACGGTAGGTGCCAATCGCCGCCCAGCCGGCCAGGTAGACAACCCCAAACCACTAACCACCTACGACCCCAACCACCCCTACATCATCGCGCTATACGACTAGGCCAAGCCTCAGACCTCAAACCTCAAACCTGCCTCTACAACAGCTCCGCCGCTTTGGCGTTGTTGTCGGTCGAAATGATTATCAACGATTCCGCTTCGTCGCCGGGGGCGGCGTAGATGCAGTTTATGAAGATGCCAATGTCGCCGATCTTGTGAGCCACGGCCGACAGTGCCCCGGGCTCGTTGGCAATGGTCACGCAGACGACGTCTTCCTCGCGGACGGCGTCGACGACGGGCTCGATGGCGTGGCAGGCCTTTTCGTTGTCGTCCGTGATGAGCATGACATGGCCTCGCCCCTGGATGCTCCAGCCGCATATCGCCCTGATCGTCAGGCCGGCGTATTTGAGGCGGTCGGTCAGTTCGCCGAGCTTGCCCGGCTCGTCGTGCACGTCGGCGACTATTTGCTTATGAATGCTTGCCATTCGGCGTGTATCCTTTCGCGACAGCTTGGCCGCGCGCGCGGCCCGCCTGTATGAGAATCGGCACGATCAGCAAGACAGGCCAGTTGATTTTGCCAGCACAAGGCTGGCCGATGGGCCCGCTGGTTGCAACCGGCCGGGGCGGCGCGGTATCCTAAGGCCGACTTGCCCGGCCCCGCACCACGCGGGCCCGGCGGGGTGAAAGGAAAGCATGGATAAGTTCATCATCAACGGCGGGGCGAAGCTCAAAGGCAGCATTCGCGTTAGCGGCGCGAAGAACGCCGCCCTGCCGATCATGGCCGCAGCCCTGCTGGCTGAGGGCGAAAGCGTCATTCACGACGTGCCGGACCTCGCCGACGTGCGCCTCACCATTGACATACTTGGCAAGCTGGGCATGGACGTCAGCCGCGACGACGCCGGCGCGATGCGCCTGCATGTGGTCGACGAGACGGCCAGCCATGCCCCCTACGACAGCGTACGCAAAATGCGTGCGAGCATATGTACGCTAGGCCCGCTGCTGGCCAAGCGTGGGCTGGCCCGCGTTTCCATGCCCGGCGGGTGCGCTATCGGCTCGCGCCCGATAGACCTCCACCTGAGAGGCCTGCGAGCGCTGGGTGCCAAGATCGAGCTGGATCAGGGCGATATCGTCGCAAAGGCCGACCGCCTGAAAGGGGCAGAGATATTCCTGGGCGGCCCCTTTGGTTCGACTGTGCTGGGCACAGCCAATGTCATGATGGCAGCCGCTCTTGCTGACGGCAGGACGATCATCGAGTCGGCTGCCTGTGAGCCGGAGATCAAGGACCTGGGCGATTTTCTCAACGCCATGGGCGCCAAGATAACGGGCCATGGGACGCCGCGAGTTACCATCGAAGGTGTGGAGGGCCTCACCGCCGCGGAGCACACCCTCATTCCCGATCGCATCGAGGCGGGTACGTTCATACTGGCCAGTGCCATTACCAACGGCGAGGTAACGCTGGCCAACGTCCGCATGGATCACATGATGGCCCTGACGGACAAACTGGCGGAAGTGGGCGCATTCGTCGAGAAGAGCGATGGCGGCATCGTCGCGCACGCAGCGAGGCATCTCAGGCCTGTCGACGTGACCACCCAACCCTACCCGGGCTTCCCCACCGATTTGCAGGCCCAACTGATGGCCCTGCTGTGCTTGGCTGACGGCAACAGCGCGATTACGGAAAAAATTTATCCCGACCGCTTCATGCACGTAGCCGAACTGCTGCGGATGGGGGCAGACATCCGCAAGGAAGGCCCCGTGACGATCGTCACGGGCGTCAAGAAGCTCATCGGCGCACCGGTGATGGCCTCCGACCTGCGAGCGTCGGCAGCCCTTGTGCTGGCAGGACTTGTAGCTGAAGGACAGACGACCATCCAGCGCGTCTACCACATAGATCGCGGATATGAACGCATAGAAACCAAGCTGACAGCCCTCGGCGCCGACGTGCAACGCGTCGGAGAATAGCCCCACAGGCAACTCAGGGATACCCCTTACATAAGTCCAGCACATTCGCCAGCTTTTGCGCGCCAATTCCTCAGCCAAGATGCTCCATGCTCAACCTGCGCCTCGCAAGTGACGATATTATTACCAGACCGGAGGGTCGCCGAGAAACACCCAAACCCCCAGGAGCAGCGCCACATGCGTACAATTCGTATCAAGTGCCCGAATGACAAATGCAGGCTGGAACTCGTCATTGACCACAGCAGCCAAGGTCAGCAAGTCAGATGTGCCGGTTGCGGCAAGAAGTTCCTGGCCCCGCCGGCTGAGCCGCCCAAGCTGAAAAGAGGCGTGCGAAGCAGAAAAGCTAGCTAGCCCCCAGCCAGGCTGGGGGGCATCCGAAGCTCCAATTTCGGATTTCGAGTCCCCCCCCCCAACTATCGCTCACCAACGCCCTCTTCGGCCATGGTTGCTTGCCATGTGCTCGGATCGCGATAGTAGTCCTTCAGCATCAGCGCCGCCACCACGCCGTCTGCGCAGGCCGTCGCCAGTTGCATCGCCGCCTGCTGACGACAATCGCCCGCCACAAAAACGCCGGGCATGGACGTCTTGAGCGTCGTGCAATCGCAGGCGATGAAGCCCGCCTCGTTCATCGTCACGGCATCTCGCAGGAAGCTCGTGTTCGGCACCATGCCGACGAACACGAACACGCCGTCGACCTTCACCGCCTCGATCTCACCCGTATCGACGTTCTTGATATCGACGTGGTCGATCTCCGTCCCGTCGGCCGACGGCACGATCTGCTCGAGCACGTAGGGCAGCTTGACGTCGATGTTGTGCTCCTTGGCAGCATCGTACAATTCATCGACGAGGATCTGCTGGGCGCGGAACTCGGTGCGGCGGTGGATCATCGTGATCTTCTTGGTGAACCGCGAGGCGAGATAGATCGTGTCCTCCACAGCCGTGTTGCCGCCGCCGATTACGAGTACTTCCTTATCGCGGTAGAACGCACCGTCGCAGGTCGCGCAGTAGCTTACGCGGGTGGCTTGGCGCATTTCGTCCTCGCCGGGCGCGTTTAGTCTGCGGTAGTCGCTGCCGGGGGCGAGTATGACAGCCCTGGCCAGGTAGACCGTCTCGCCGCCGTTGACGGTGATTTCCAGCAAGCCGTCGTCGCGGCGGACCAAGCTGGTGACCGCCTGGTTGACTTTGATCTCCGCCTGGAAGTTCAGCACCTGGGCCTTCATGTGCTCGATGAGCTCAAAGCCCGTCACGTGCTCGTAGCCCGGGTAATTCTCGATGGCCTCGGTGAGCATGATCTGCCCGCCGGGCAGGCCGTTCTTATCCAGCAGGAGCGTGCGGTAGCGGTCTCGCGCGGCGTACAGTCCGGCAGCCAGACCGGCCGGGCCCGCTCCTATGATGATTACGTCATATACGTCATTGTCAGTCATTGTGTTTCCTGTAACTCGCGTGCGGTTCGGCAAGGCGGGGAATTGTACGCGCCCGCACTGCCCGAGGCCACTAATCAGTTACGCTCTCTTCAGCGCCTTCGCCCCGAACACGATGACAAACCACACAGTCATCGCACCGGCTGCGATCCAGAACACGGGCCAGCCGCCCCATATCGCGAGCAAGGGCACAGCCGCGCTGGTCCACAGCCCGCCGCCCATGAAGGGCTCGTGCAGCAGTTGCTTGGCGGCGAAGGCATCGGCAGCGGGCGTCTCGTACTCCGGGTCCACCACGCGAAGCAGCAGCAGGCCCGTCGCCGTCACGCCCATGGACTGCCCCATCTCCGCGATGGACCGCTCGAACCACGCGTCGGGCAGCATTCGCTTGGCCAGCACCAGCACGCAGAACACGTTCCACAATATGCCCGCCGCACAGATCATCAGCAGCGGCGCCCAGTTGCCATGAAGGGCAGACAAGCTGATAGTCGCGATCGCCGCGACGACGAGGAAGTCCAGCGAGAGGTTCTGTATGCGTTTCATCAAGCCGTGGTCTATCAGCCGGGCCTTGTCGAACTTGTCGTCCAGCAGTTGCACAACCAGCCCGCCAAGCATGCACAGCGGGAACATCGGAAAACCATCGGCGATTTCCGAAAACGTCTTATTGCCAATCGCCCCGGCTAGCGCGCCCATGCCCTGCAGCAGCGCCCAGCCAATGCCGATGGCCAGGCCCACGATCATCAGGTGAAGCGTGAGCGAGCCGATCGCATCGGCACTGACGGTCAGCTTGCCGGCTTCGGGTCGCTTGTCGACAGGGATCACGCCTGTCTCATCACCAATTTTCCCCTGGCCGCTAGCCACAGCAACCACGCCCCGCCGTTCCGCCCAGTTGATAAGCGCCATGCCAACGATGATCGCGCTGATCATACCGATCGTCGCGCTGGCCAATGCGAAGTTCTTGCCATCCTCCCAACCCCTGGCCGTGAACGTCTTGGCCAGCCCGGCCGCCGTGCCATGCCCCCCCTCAAAGCCGACCGGAACAATCGCACCGAACATCTCCGGCAGCTGCGGATACATGCCATGAATCACCAGCAGGAACAAGCCGATGCCGACCACATACTGCCCCCACGCCACCACCTGCCCATACGCCAACTGAGGCCCAGCCCGGCGGGCGAGCGTGCCCATCTTCGGCAGCCTCATGCCCAGGAACAAACACGCGAACACAACGTTTATCAGCAGGCCAGGCAGCTTGCCCCACCCGGCTGTCCATTCCACCAAAGCTCGCGTCGCGCGCGATACGACAGACTTCTGCGTCACCCAGTCGGCGGGCTTGGGCTTGCCGACTGACCATTTCGGCAGTTCGCCTTCGATGGGGTCGCCAACCTGCCAGCCGGCCGGCAGGACAACTGCATCGGGCGGGTCCGCCGCTTTGCGGGCCCGCGGAAGTACGTGCGGCATGGCCACGCCGCTGGAGACGACCACCTGCACAACAATCAGCCCCAACAGCCCGGCTATCACGCACGACGGCAGATACAGCTTGCGGAGCACCCGCACCTTCATACGCAGCAACTGCCCCACGGCCAGCAACAAACACAGTCCGATAAATGATTGCATTGATATATCTCCAGGGCAATGCCCAGATGAAAGGCGAACGACAAAACAATTCTAAGCTGGCGGCCCGCAGATGCAAGGCTACTGCCGCAGTGGGCGAAGGTAGTACACCCAAACAGCCGCGACTTCGCGCAGAACGTAATGCGGCATGGCCGGTATTTCCCAGCTCTCCCGCGCGGGCGTTGTGTAAACATTCCAGCCCGCCCGCTGGTAGGTCATCTTGATCCGCGGCAGGTGGTACCAATGGCTCACCGTCAGCACCCGCTTGATGTCATGCTCGCCGAACATACGCGCCGTGTTGGCGACCGTGGCGTCTGTGTCCAGCCCGGCGGAGTCCAGCAGAATACGGTCGGCCGGCACACCCCACCCGATGGCGGCGCGGCGCATGGCTTCCGTCTCGTGAATGTCCCCATCGCCGGGCCCGCCGGAAACTATCAGCCAGTCGGCCAGGCCCTCGTTGTACAGCTCGCACGCCGTCCGCAGGCGGTCGGCAAGCGGCAAGGACAGCCCGCCATCGGCATAAGCCCGCGCGCCGAATACCACGATCGCATCGACCGGCCTGGCGTAGCTCGTCCGCCCGAAGAAAGCCATCTGCCCTAGCGGGAAAGCGACAACCAGAACTGCAACCACCAGCCCCGGCCCAATGCTGCCTGCCAGCGGCCCACGCCGCGGCAAACCCCTCGCCAACGGCAGCGCCGCCAACAGCCCCAGCAAACACCCCGCCACCACGAGCGACAGCGGCACGCCAGGCCCGCCCGCAAACGCGCCGCGCGCCCGCAATATGTAAAACATTATGCTGTTGATGACGGCAGCCCCCGCCAAACACGCCACCATCGCCCGCGTGGCGGCAAGTCGGGCTCGGCCCAGCCGCGGACGAACGGCATATGCCAGCATCGCCAGCGAGGCGGCGACCATCAGCGCCGCAGCCAGCGCGCCCGGCAGCCATCGCGCGTCGATCCACCATACATTAATGTCGAACCCGCCCCGCACGCGCCCCCCGGCAACGTTAAGCAGGCCAAAGCCACCAAGGAAAAACGCCAACCCTCTCGCCATCGTCACGAGAAGCCGGCCAACTCGACCTGCAGGCCGAGCCGTAGTGGCCGGGCTTGCATCGTCGTCTGTCGTCGGGTGGGTCATCCGGTGAATCCCCTTCGATATGCTCGCCCGGCCGTTAGACCTGCCGCGACGCCTGGTCGGTAATGGGTTTGATATCAATCATCCGTTGCAGCGCGATTCGCGCGTCGGCGGCGATGGTGGGCGGCACGGTTACCTGGTTGACGATGTTGCCTTCGGCGAGGTTATCCAGCACCCACAGCAGGTGCGGCTGGTCGATCTTGCCCATCTGCCAGCACGACGACGCCCCGCCGGCCAGCGGGCGGATTACCTTGTCGGGGTGCTGGGCGGCGAGTCGATTTACAAGCTTGCTCTCCGTGCCGATGGCCCACTGGCTGCCGGCGGGGGCGGCGGCGATCGTCTTGATGATCTGGGCGGTGCTGCCCGAGTCGTCGGCAGCGGCCACGACGTCCCGCGGGCACTCCGGGTGGACAATCACGCGAATGTCAGGCTGGGCTGCGCGCAAGCTATCTATCTGCGCGACCGTGAAAACCTGGTGGACGTGACAATGGCCCTTCCAGAGGAAGAACGTCGCACGCTTGGCATCCTCAGCGGTCAGCCCGCCGGAGGGAAGGTCCGGGTCGTACAGCGCGCAGGCTTGGTCGATGTCGTAACCCATCGCCGCGGCGGTGTTGCGGGCGAGGTGCTGGTCGGGCACGGCCAGTATCTTCTCGCCGCCCGCTCCGCCGGCGGAAAGAGCCCACTGAAAAACATTCAGCACGTTGCTGGAAGTGCAGCACGCCCCGCCGCCTCGCGCGGTGATCGCCTTGACCACCGCCGACGAGTTAACGTAGCTGATCGGCACGATCGGCCCGCCGGTCAGCGCAGCCAGCTCCTCCAGCGCAGTCAGCATCGACGCCTCGTCGACCATCTCCGCCATCAGGCAGCCCGCCTCCAAGTTCGGCAGGCAGACGATCTGCTGCGGCGATGACAGAATGTCGGCGGACTCAGCCATGAAGTGCACGCCGCAGAATACGATGAACTCCGCCTCGCTCTGCCCGGCTGCCAGTTGCGAGAGCTTCAGACTGTCGCCGGTGAAGTCGGCAAAGCGGATCACGTCGTCCCGCTGGTAGTGATGGCCCAGTATGCACAGCCGGCCGCCGAGCTCGGATTTTCTCGCGGAGATCCGCTCGAAGAATTGTTCGTCGGTCAGGCCGTGGTATTCGTCGGGCAATTGTTGTTGGGTGGGCATTGGTCTTTTCGCCATCGCTGCATAGCTTAGTCGGCCTTGGTTGCCGAGTCCACAGCGCCCGGGCCTCGCAGCTCGGAAAGCTCCCGACACCGCATCGCCGCCGCGATCGCCAGGAACGTCAGCCCCCCGCCGACCACAGCCGCCGCCACCAGCGTGAGCCTGCCGCCCGGCAGCGCCCATTTCGCCACGGCCCATTGAGCCGCGAGTATCGCACCGACCATGCCGCCAGTCGCTACGCACGTGCGAACCAGCGACGCCGCAATCTCTCCGCCGCCGAGCCCGCCACCAAGCCGTCGCCTCAAGACCACGACCAGCAGCAGCGCGTTGGCCGATGCGGTGATAGCCGTCGCCAGCCCGAACGCCGCCCCGCGCAACGGCGTGAAGACCAACACGACCACCATCGCCACGTTCGCCCCCACCAGCCAGCAGGCGATGCGAAGCGGCGTGCGTGTGTCCTTCAACGAGAAAAACGCCCGCAGCAGAATATGGTTGCAGAAGTATGCCCACATGCCCACGCAGTACATTTGCAGCATGACGGCGCTGCGGGCCACGTGGTCGGGCGTGAATTGGCCCGTGCCGAATATAAGCGATATCGTGGGCTTGGCCAGCATCGCCAGGGCCACCCCCGACGGCACGCCCAGGAACAAACTCAGCCGCAACGCCCGGTTGGTGGTGTGTCGCAGGGCGGGCATGTCGTTGTCGGCGGCGTGGCGGGCCAGTAGCGGGAACACAGCCGTCGCCAGCGAGACCGCCAGGACACCCATCGGAAACTGGTACAGCCGATTGGCCGCATGCAGCCGAGTGACAACACCCTCAGCCAGCGGCCTGTGGATCTCCAAGCCCAGTAGCTGCAGCGGCGCAGCCCCGGGCTCGGCCGACATCACCAATGCGTACCAGAAATCGAACAGAGCGCTGAGCTGGATCATCCCCAGCGGAATCATCATCGGCAGTACCATGGCCGATATCCGCCGCACCTCCGGCAGCGCGGGGCGCAGCGTCGGCAGGCCAGTCAGCTTGGCCGCCCGCAGCAGCCAGACCACGCCAACAAGTTGCACCACACCCGCCACAACAACCGCGCCGGCCAGCACGAACAGTCCGCCCCATCCACCGGCCAGGTCGGCCCAGCCCACGTACCAGGCCGCCGCGATAAGCGCGATGTTCAGTATGATCGGCGCGAAGGCCGGGTATACGAAATGGCCCTTGCAGTTCAGTGCAGCCGAGCCCAGGGCGAGCAGGCAGACCGTAAGCATGAAAGGCAGCAGGATCATCACGAGCTGCACGAGCAGCGCCGAATCCCACCCGCCCCAGCCAAAGGCCGCGCTGCCCGCCAGCCAGCCGGCCAGAGCCAACTCGCCGACCAGCAACAGCCCCGCCAGTATCAGCGCCAGCCAGCCCGTCACATTGGCCAGCACGAGGCGGGCCTTGTCCCAGCCCTCAGCCCGGCCGACTTCGGTGAACACCGGCACGAACGCCGCCGACATCGCTCCCTCGCCGAAGAGCCTGCGAAACAGGTTCGGCACGCGGAACGCCGTCCAGAAAACGTCCATGTGGCGGTTGGCGCCGAAGGCCACGATGGCCCGGTCGCGAACGAGCCCGAGAATGCGAGACAACATCGTAAGCCCCGCCACCACGCGCGCCGCGCGGAAGAAGTGCTCCCGCTCATGATGTTGGCCATCTTTACTCACGACAATAGATTACGCAGCCGGCCCGGGTTGTGAGAAGTGAAAAACCGCCGCCAACATCCGCTCTTGACGTCCCCACCCGCCGCAACGACGATAAAGCCATGCGAATCTGCCACGTGATAACGCGCCTCATTATCGGCGGCGCGCAAGAGAACACGCTGCTGACCTGCGAGGGCCTCGCCGCCCGCGGGCACGAGGTGACGCTCATCACGGGCCCGGCGATAGGCCCGGAGGGCGAGCTGATGACCCGCGCGATGGCGGGCGGATACCGCGTGATCGAGATGGACGAAATGCGGCGCGAAATCCACCCCGGGCGGGATTGGAAAGCGTACCGCAAGTTCAAATCGCTCCTGGCAGAGCTCAAGCCCGACATCCTGCACTCGCACTCGTCCAAGGCGGGCATCCTCGCGCGGCGGGCGGCGGCGAAGGTTGGCGGCATGAAGATCGTCCACACCGTCCACGGCCTGCCGTTCCACCCCTACCAAAGCCGGCTGGCGAATCGCGCTTACATCGCCCTCGAACGGCGAGCCGCCCGCAAGACCGACGCGATTATCTGCGTCGCCGACGCTATGACCACCCAGGCCCTGGCGGCAGGCGTGGGCGAGCCCGAGCAGTACACGACGGTTTACAGCGGCATGGAGACGGGGCCTTACATCGATCGACCGAGCGAAGCCGACGAGTTCCGCAGGTCGCTGGCCTTGCCGGACGGGGCGGTGCTGGTCACGCAGGTATCCCGGCTGGCGGAGCTGAAGGGGCACGAATATCTGCTGGAAGCCGCCAGCCAGGTCCAAGATCTGCCGGTTCACTTCTGCTTGACGGGTGACGGCGCGTTGCGGGAGCAGATCGTGGCGGACATCAATCGGCGAGGGCTGGCTGACCGGTTCCACCTGACCGGCCTGGTCCCGCCGCAGCGCGTGCCGGCGATCATGCATGCATCGGATATTGTGATTCACTGCTCGTTGCGAGAGGGGCTCGCCCGTGCGCTGCCTCAGGGGATGCTGGCCGGCAAGCCGGTTATCAGCTTCGACGTGGACGGCGCGGCGGAGGTCGTTAACGCCGAGACGGGGATACTGGTAGCTCCCAAGGATTCAGCCGGCCTGGCAGGGGCGCTGCGGAAGCTCACAACGGACGCCGCCCTGCGCGATCGTCTGGGGGCGGCGGGCCTGGCAGCCTGCCGACAACGGTTCGACCACGATCATATGGTCCAGCAGATCGAAGCTGTCTACGAACGCCTCGGCTAAAGCCAGGGAACATGCCTACACGAGCGTCCCGATGTACATCGGGATGGCACCCCATTTCAAGCGTCGGGTCCGGATGCAAGTTCTTCCATCGTCGCCAAGTCTACTTCGTGGAAGCTATCCACTATCAGGTCCGCCTGGGTCAGCATGTCGGCTGGGTACGAGGTCGTTATTGCCAAAACTTTCATTCCGATAGTCTTGGCTGCTGCGATGCCGGCCGGCGAGTCCTCCGTTACCAGGCATCGGCCCGCTTGCAGATCCCTGCCCGTTATCTCTCGTAACTGATCGAGCGCTTTTGCATAGCCCGCTGGGTCGGGCTTGCCGCGCGGAACGTCCTCGGCGCCCACGATGGTGAGGAACCGCTCCCGCACGCCGATTGCCCGTGAGCACAACTCCACCTCGTCTCGCAGTGCTCCCGAGCAGACAGCCATCGGCACGTCGGCCTCAGCCAGAACAGCCAAGAGCTCCACAATGCCCGGTATTGGCTCGATGGACTCGGCCATAATGGCCTTGGCCATGCGGGTTTTGGCGGCTGTCATGTCGGCTATTTGGTCTTCGGTGAACTCCAGGCCGTGGTCTCGCCCGACCGCCTGGAAGCAGTCGTGGTCGTCGAAGCCCAGGTACTTTCCGTAATAGTCCTCGCTGGTCAAGGCGACCCCCGCCTCGGCCAGCACGGCCGTAAAGCCGCGTAAGTGAATCGGCTCACTGTCGGCTACCACGCCGTCGAAATCCGTTATCAGTGCATCCATAGTATTGCCCTCTGTCGGTGCTTTGAGGCGTATCCTTTTACCCGCATAGGCCCATGACGGCAAGAGGGTTGCGGCTATTGAAGGCCAGTTGGCTGACCTTGAGCCCATCGGCGGAATTGCCGCTTGCCTGCGTGAAGGAGCAATGCTCGTTGGTGTCTAGAAAGATTTCTATTGTGGAATCCGGCCCAACCCCTACAATCAGGCCGTTGGGTCTGTTGGGTGATGGCTTGTTCTGCAGTAGCCGCAGACGCTTGCGATGGCTGGCTGCTGCTCGCTGTGGAATCTTGGGTGAGTACTTACGCGATGAAGGGCTGCCATGAGCAACGAATGCACTACGGTGTTCCTCGCCGACGATCACGTTATGGTCAGGGAAGCGCTGGCTGCTATGCTTTCCCAGCACGAAGACATACAAATCGTCGGGCAATGTGGGGACGGGCTGAAGGTCAGTGAACAAGTACTCGGGCTAACCCCCGGCGTGCTGGTGCTGGATATCATGATGCCCGGGCTCAATGGCCTGGATATCTGCCGCCAACTGACCCGCAAGAACAAGTCCATCGGCGTGCTGATACTCAGCATGTGCGAGGACGAGCAATTCATCGCCAAGGCGTTGGAGTACGGCGCATCGGGGTACTTGCTCAAGGAGTCGGCGGCCCTTCAGCTTATTCAGGCGATCCGATCCGTCGCCCGAGGCGAGTTGTTCCTGGGGCCTGGCATACCACGATCCGTGCTGTCTTATATGTCCGATGGTGGCGATCCGTACGAGTCTCTGACCACCCGGGAGCGGCAAGTCCTCCAAGCTGTCGCCGAGGGCAAGACCAACCGCCAGACAGCCGAGCAACTGGGCCTGGCGGTCAAGACGATCGACACCCACAGGATGAGGCTCATGAGGAAGCTGAACATTCATGACCAGACGAGTCTCGTTAAGTTCGCCGTCAGGCGGGGGTTAGTTTCACTTCAGTAAGCTGACTTGCGGCATTACGCTTCGTTAAGGCCATTTCCAGGGGGAAATACTGCGAATTTGCACCCTCAGGTACGGAGATGTTTCTGCCGATGTAATTTGCGAAACAGCGGAATGTTCCCTACACTCTATTAGATAGTAGCGAGCGGTGGGTGGAGAAAATTTGCGCGGTCTAAAGCTAACATCACCGGGAGTCCTCCTGATACTGGCAGTCATCGCGGCATCCAGCGTGTTCCTCGTGGATCTGCTGCACCTGCGTCCTCTGGCTCAGAGCATGGAGAACAAGGCCATCTTCGACAAAGGGCAGGCTCTGGCCGGCCGGAAGGAAGAGGACTTGGCCGGCAATGGGGCAAGATTGGCAAGGCTCTGCCGCGCCGCGGCTGTGGAATTGCAGCAAGGAGCCCAAGCGGGCCCCGGCATGGCCAGTCTCACCGACACAACGATCCTGGCGATCACTGACCCCGCGGGGAAAGTTATTCAATTACATTTCGCAGAAGATTGGCAAGCTGCGGGCGGCCGAAATGAGGTAACTCGCGAGCAGGTCCAGCAGTCTCTTGCCGCTGCATCTGCGGCGGGCATAGGCGCAACGCACGGCCTGCTGCGCGTGGACAGCGAAGTGGCCATTTTCGCCCGTTGCGATATCGAGCAGACTGACGCAGCGCCTACGACGCTTTGGCTGGTCAAACCCCTCGCCGCCGCCCTCTCGGCCAACGTCGACATCGTAGTCGACGGCGTCCGCCCACCAAGTCGAATCGATGACGGCGGGACCGACTTGTCGCTCAATCCAAAGCTGAATGAAAACTCGCTTGAAATAGCTTGGCCCGCACCCAACGACGCGGCTGGTAACTCCGTCGGGTATTTCATGACAACTACGTCGATCAGAGAAATCCGCAACAATGCCCAATCCAGCCGAAACAGCGCGCTACTGCTGCTGTCGCTATCGGTGGGGGCGGCGTCGGTGATGTTCCTGGGTGTGCATATTCTGATCGCGGGGCCCGTCTACCGCCTGATGCAACGGCTGCGGACGATCGAACTGGGCGATGACGTGCCGAAGGACCTCACGCGTGACCTGCACGGCGAGCCGCTGGTCCTCGCCCGACGCCTGGAGTCGGCCTTTGACAAACTCGCCCAGATGTCGCGCACGGACGAAATGACAGGCTTGGCCAACCGCAGACACTTCACCAACGTGCTGGAAGCGTTCTACGCCCAATCGCGCCGGTACAGTAGGCCCTTGTCGCTGGTCGTGATGGACATCGACTTCTTCAAGGCCATTAACGACACCGGCGGACACGAAGCGGGCGACGAACTGCTGAAAACCGTCGCCGACGCCATCGAAGACGCCAGCCGAAAAGCCGACCTGCCAACCAGACTCGGCGGGGACGAGTTCGCCATACTCTTACCCGAGACAAGCGCGTCTGACGCCGAAGCCGTCGCCGAGCGAGTCCGAACTACTCTGGCCAACGCCTCTGTAATGTCCGGCTCGGATGTTCGGGTGACGCTGTCGATCGGCATCACGGACCTCAACGCCGGCGAGATCGACTCGCCAGCCACCATGCTTTCCATAGCCGACCAGGCTCTCTACGCCGCCAAGGACAGAGGGCGAAATTGCATAGTGCAGGCCCACACTATGGTCGGCATGTCGCTGGCCAACGGCACGGGTAACGAGCAGGTCAGCAAGCTCTACAAGAAACTGGCCGGCCTGGACAATCAGTTCAAGGATCTGTTCCTCAGCGGCGTCGAGGAGATCATAGACATCCTCGAGACCCGCGCGCCACACATGGCGGACCACGCCCACAAGGTGCAGCGATACGCCACGATGCTCGCAGAGGAAATGGGCCTGCCTCGACGCGTCGTCAAACGCATAGAAATAGCCGCCATGCTCCACGACATGGGCATGCTCGCCATGCCGGATTCTCTGCTGCTGTCCACCAGCAAGCTGACCAGCCAGGACATGCGAATCCTCCGCCAGCACCCACTGATCAGCGTGCGAATCATGGAGGGCATGGAGTTTCTGGAGCAGGAAATCCCCGCCGTCCGCTATCACCACGAATGGTTCAACGGGTCGGGCTACCCGGAGGGAATCGTCGGAACGGCCATTCCGCTGTCGGCAAGGATTATCACGGTGGCCGATGCGTTCGACGCCATGACCTCCCCACGACTGTTCCGCGATGCGATCTCGTGCGACCAGGCGATAGCGGAACTCCGCGACAAATCCGGCAAACAGTTCGACCCGGACGTCGTAGCCGCTTTCGAAACGATGGCCCAGCGACTGGGCGATGAATTGATGGCGCAACAAGACAGCCCCGACGACAAGCCCATCGCCGACCAGCAGGCTGCCCACCCGACCCAATAGCGCCGGCCCGCACATTCCGCCAGGTGCAAGGCGCACGTAGCCCGGCCCGGCCTGCTCGCCTCCTTGCCCATCGGATGCCTCTCTCCGCTACCCCGACAAGGTAAGGAACAATGCGGTTGCAAATCCACCGACGCGCTCTTAGAGTAAGGCCGAATGGATTTGTCGAAATCTCTACACCAGTGACCCAGGTGAGGGACGCTACGTGGCTAAACTTCGCCCAACGCAACAGGCGGCAGTGAAGCTGTTCGTGGACAAGATGTCCCGCGAAGAGCAAACATTGCTCGTTCTTCGCCACGAGCTCTACGAGGACAGCTGGCAAGAGATGGAAGCCGACCTTCGGGCCCGACTGGCCGGCGGACCTTATATCTTCAAGCTTGCCCACCGGATAGTTGACGACCTCGAAAGAATCCAACGCCTTCGTAACTTCGAACAGCAGTGCGGCGTCGATCTGTGCGATCATATCGATGTCGAACCATGACGCCGGCCGCGACCGATATCCAGCGGGATCATCGCCACGGCCGCACAGCAAAGCAGGAGAACATAATGCGCTCATTGGCCAAATGGATTGCAGTCGCCTCGTGTCTGGCAGTTGTGGGCTGTCAGCCGGCCGAGACGACGCCCGACGCCGGGCCGATCGGGCCGACCGAACCGGGAACCGTCATCACTCAGCCGGAACCGGCCATGCCCTTCGATGCAGACCAACTACAAGCTGCCGGGCTGAAGGTCTACTGGGAGCACTCTCTGGAACTGGAAGCAGGCGAAGAGACCGATCGCATTTTTCGCCTCGACGAAAAGTTCTACTGCCTGACGAATACCAACATGCTCATAGCTGTAAGCGCACGCGTGGGCTTGCCGAAATGGCGCCATCCTATTGCCTCGCCGGGACAAACCGTTTTCGCTCCCACGCATGTCGACGACGTGGCCCTGCTCGACGAGATCTTCGGCATCGGCGGCATTTTGGACCCCGAGTCAGTGCCCGCAGCTATTCCCTTCGATGCGGTAATGATTAACACCCTCAGCTACGTCCTCGTGCTGGACCGCAAAGACGGACGGGTCATCCGCGGGCCTAACGACATGCGTTTCAATTTCGCCGCCAATACCAGCGGCGTCAGCAACGGCCCCATGTTCTTCGTCGGCGGAATCGATGGCAAATTCCGCGCGCTGGACCTCGTTTTTGGCGTGCAGGCTTGGGTTGAAAGCACGACGACGATGGGAATGATCACCTCCCCCCTGCAATACGCCAACGCCAAGCTGTACGTCGGCACAGAAGGCGGAGAGTTCGTGGCGACGGACATAACCACCACCCGCCGCTTCGCCTGGCGACGATCCGTAGACGGGCCGATCTCCGCCGACTTCGCCGTCAGCAACGGCCAGTGCTTCGTGCCATCCGAAGATAGGCGCCTCTATGCCATCAGCGCCGTAGACGGCAAGGATATTTGGGATGCATTCATCACCTCCGGAGAACTGCGCACGCCCGTGCAGGTCTCGCCGGCTACGATATTCCAGTACGCCCACGACGATCGCCTTTACGCCATCAACCGACTTACCGGAAAAGAGCGGTGGAACATGCCCGACGGTCGAACGATTCTGGCAACGATGGACGGCAAAGTATACGTGCTGGACAAGGACAAGATAATGCACGTCGTCGACGAAGAGACCGGTGAAGTGTCGGCCTCGGTGGACATGAACGGCCTGGACCTGCTGCTGACCAATTCGTCCACGCCGGCCATCTATGCCACAACCACCGACGGAAGAGCATTCTGCTTCCGCACCCTCGACGCCGGACATCTGACACCAGCTATGCTCGAAGCGGATATCAATCCCCGCTAGATACCCACGTAAGATCCCGCAGCCGTCGCACAAAAAGAAGAAGGGCCCCTCATGGAAGGTGTCAAGATTCGTCGCGCTCTTATCAGCGTTTTCGACAAAACCGGTATCGAGGACTTCGCCCGGAGCCTCACCGACATGGGCGTCGAGATCATCTCCTCGGGCGGAACCGCCAAAGCCATCGCCGCAGCAGGCCTGCCCGTGCGCGACGTGAAAGAATGGACCGGCTTTCCGGAAATGCTGGGCCATCGTGTTGTGACGCTGCACCCCAAGGTGCACGGCGGCCTGCTCGCCCTGCGCGACGACCCGGAACATCAGAAGGACATCGAGAAATACGAGCTGGAACTGATCGACCTGGTGTGCGTCAACCTGTACCCCTTCGAAGACGCCATCGCCAAGGACGGCTGTCAGCTCGCAGATGCCATCGAGATGATCGACATCGGCGGGCCCACGATGATCCGCTCAGCGGCCAAGAACCACAGGTATGTCACCATCGTCACCGAGCCCGCCCAATACGGGCAGGTGATCGACGAAATGACAGCCAACGACAGCGAGGTAAGCTTCGAGACGCGCCAGGACTTCGCACAAAAAGCCTTCGCCCTCACGTGCCACTACGACACCGTCATCAGCCGATACCTCGCCGGCGAGCTCGGGCTGAGCTTCCCCGACCGAATCGCGTTTAGCTTCACGAAATCCAGCGACTTGCGGTACGGCGAGAACCCCCACCAGGCCGGCGCGTTCTATGTCAGCCCCGATGCCGCCGAGCCGTGCATCGCCCGGGCGAAGCTGCTGGGCGGCAAGCCGATCAGCTATAACAACTACTTCGACGCCAACGGCGCTCTGGAACTGGTCAAGGATTTCGACGCACCGGCCGTCGCGATCATCAAGCACGCAAACCCAGCCGGCTGTGCGATCGACGACGATCTCGTCGAAGCCTACCGCAAAGCCTACTTCGGTGACGTCAACGCCGCGATGGGCGGAATCATAGCCGTCAACCGCCCGGTGACCGAAGACTTGGCGTCCGCCATAGTCGAGACGTACAAGCGTTGGGGCAAAGCCGCCGGCGCGGGCGGGTACTTCGCGGAGATCATCCTCGCCCCAAGTTTCGAGGGCGACGCGCTGAAGATCATCCAGGCCCGCGAAGGCTGGGGCAAGGACGTGCGACTGCTGGAAGTTGGCCCGCTGGCTGACAAACGCAATTCCGAAAAATTCATCAAGTACGTCGTCGGCGGCGCGATCGTTCAGGACCGCGACCTGCTTGGCTGCAACGAGGACGACTGGAAAGTCGTCACCAGCCGTCAGCCCACCGCCGACGAGCTGGCCGACATGCGGTTCGCGTGGATCGTCTGCAAGCACACCAAGAGCAACGCGATCGTGCTGGGCAAGGACCGCGCTCTGCTGGGCGCGGGCGCGGGGCAGATGAGCCGAGTGAACTCCGCTCGCCTGGCGGGCATGATCGCGGAGCAATATGGTGGCGGCGGCGTGGCCGACACAGCCGGCTGCACGCTGGCGAGCGACGCGTTCTTCCCCTTCCCCGACTCACTGGACTGGGCCGTCGAAGCCGGCGCCACAGCCGTCATCGAGCCGGGCGGCAGCAAGAAGGACGCCGACGTAATAGCCCGCGCCGACGAACTAGGCCTGGCCATGATCTTCACCGGCGCGAGACACTTCAATCACTAACTGAACGCCAGCCTGCAGGACTTCGGCGACCCGCACCCGCAGGGGGGGGACAGTTGAGTTGCGGACAGGCAACTGCGATGTTAGCATCATGTGATTGGGAAGTGTCGTAAGAAATGCCAAGTGCGCACAGGAATTCAGAAATGATTGAGGCGTCCTGTCCAAATTGCATGTCGGGGTTGACGCTACCTGAGCAGCTTCTCGGGCGCGGGTACAAGTGCCCGACATGCGGCACGCAGTTCATTGTCGCGGAGGGCGCCCCCCCCTCGCCGCCTGTCGCCGCGCCACCTGCGCCTGACAGGCGCATCAAGCCCCGACCGCCCCCTGCGCCGCGTGCCGCCGGGCCCGCTACATCTCAGTCAAACTCGAAGTCCCCCGCCGCGCCCCCGCCCTTGCCGCCTCGTCGGCCCGCCGCAATCCCGCCGAGGCCTGCAGCCCTGCGGACATTCGCCTTTCCGCCGCTCAGGAGCATTCAGTTCCCAAACGTCTGCGTCGGGTGCCTTGCAAAAGACCCAACGGACCTGCTCAAGCTCAATGTCCACATCTCCGCCGCCTTGAGTGGCTTGAGCAGCTGGCAAGGAAGGCTATGGGTCGCCGGGGGCATCGCCTTCCTGCTGATCGGCGGGATTGAGCTAATAACCGGTTCCGGAGCCCTTCCGCCCAACTTCTGGCTTTACGCGCCGGTGCCGGTGCTGATGATTGCGCTCCCTTTGGCGATCGGCATCATCGAGAGCAAGACGCAAAGGACGGTGGCAGATTCTGCAGATGCCTACTATGTTCCCATCTGTCAGGAATGCCTCTCGCACCTAAGCCCGGAAGAGATCGATGCTCTGGACCCTCGGCTATCGGAGGGGGTATGGGCCACCAATAGACACTTCCGACTAGCAGTCGACCAATACACCGTCATCTTGACCTTCACCAGTGAGGGCTACGCCGGCGCGTTCGGCAAAATGAACGCCGGGAAAGGGCAGATCGAGACCGGCAAATTCGTGGTCCAGCCTGGCAGGAACTTTCCTGAGCATCTGGACCTGCTGCTGAACAAGCTCCTGCCGCACAACCCAGATGAGTCTTGGTACCGAAGGCCAAACATTCCGGCCTCAATCCTTAACACAGCCATCACCTACTACGCTACGCAAGCCGGGAACGAAGATGTATTGGCAGTTGCCGACGCATCGGGCACAAAAGATGGCAAATATGGCTGCGCGATGACGACTGGCGGAATTTCTTACACGACTCATCCCATGCGGTCTCTGAACAAAGGGATGATCGGGCAGGGGCAAGGGGGGCGCAGAGGCGACCTCTCTTCTGAAGGTTTCATTCCCTGGGAGCACATTCTCAAAGCGATCGCCATGGGCACCGAGGAGGATGCCAGCCTAAGGCTTATGCTTCACAATGGCGAGGAAGCTTTCATTTCCTGCAAAGCGTTCTCGGGCGTGCAGATGGCTTTGCAGAAACTTGTCCAACAGGTGATCCTGTTCAACATGAAGTTTGGGGCGAGGCGCTCCCAGGCGCCCCCTCTATAGTCAGATCGCTCGCCACTGGCTCACTGCCGCAGGCGGATCGTGCGGATGCTCATCGGCTCGAGCGTAACCGTTACGCTGTGTGGCTGGCTCACCAGCGGGTGGGTGTTCTTCTCGACGAGGTCCGTGGTGAACGCCTCGGCGATTGCCAGGAACGGCAGCTCGACCGTCACGTCGGTCGCCTTGCCCTCCGTCTCCACCAGCCGGAGAATGAAACCGTCCTCGTCCTCTGCCCGCTTGAGCGTCGTCAGCACAACGTTGGGCTTGTCGATCTTGCAGAAGCTGTCCACAACCGGCCGATCGCCTTCGGTTTCCCTGGCCAGCATGACGGGCATGAGCGGGTTGGCCCGCGCCCAGCCGAAGTCACGCGGCGCCCCAGCCGACCAGTCGCCCGCGTGGCTCGTTATCGAGTAGCGGAACAGCAAGTCCCCCTGCTGGGCGGGCCTGAAGTTCGTGCAGAAATTATTGGCCAGGGCGAACGAGTACATGTGCCCGTCGGTAATTTCCTCTTCGCTCACGTAGCCCTTCTTGAAATCACGCGGCTCGACATTCCGGTGAGCGGGCGACACGCGGAACGGATGAATGCCGCCAAACTCCACCAGGTGCGAGTCGATCGGCGTCAGCGTGATACCGATCTCGCCGTCGGAAACTTCCGCCCAGTGCTGCACGGAGTAGTAGTTCGTGTTCGAGCCGGGCAGCTGATCCTTGAACGGCCGAATCACCGAATTGGACCCCTCGAAAGCAAACTTCGGCCGATCCATCTTGAACGGGAAGGCGAAGTGCAACTCCAGCAGCGGCGTGGAATCCTTCAGCACGCGGTTGTTGAAGTCGACGCGCTTCACGCCGTCGTACAGCGCGATCTCCTGCGTGACCTGCGGACAGCCCAGCGCCTTGCTGGTGACTATCAGGCTCGCCATCACAGACCCGGTCTGGCCGATGGCGACCTTGCCCTTGGCCTGCGTTTTGAGACGCGTGGTCTTTGCATGCTTGACCACGAGCTGATTGACGTGGTGGTCGGCCTCGGTGTCGACCAGTTCTCGCTGCAATTCCTTATCGAAGATGCTCGTCACCACGCCCGCCTCAGCGTCGACCGTAACTTTGAAGAACTCGTTTTCCAGGCTGGAATCGGTGACCTTCAACGTTGTCTCGAAAGTCGGGGCGGTGTCCCTCGGCGCCATGCGGAAAGCTCGATAGCCCACCGACGGCACGTCCTGCGCCTTGAACAGCAGTTCCTTACTCAGCGGCGGCTGAAGCGTTCCCATGGCCGACCGCGGAGCCGCGAAGGGCGCCGGATGCTGCGGCGAATCGATATGGACGATCTGGTAGGCGATGGACTTACCCGTCTCCAGGTCTATCAGATCGAACGGTGTGGAGTCGGTCTGCATCTCGCTGATAAGCCACAGATGGCCCGTCTCCATGCCATTGACCCGCACCACGTCGTCCCGCCCCATCGTCAGCGGGTTGAACACGACAACGTGTTCGCCTGCCTCCCGCTTAATGCCATTGGCGATGCTGGTCAGCGCACGCCTGCCCATGATGGTGGCGGTAGCGGCTGCTCTGTAGGCATGGCGAGACTTATCGTGCCACGCGAACTCCTGAATAGGTCCGACCGGGCCCCACATGCCCCACGTGTGCTCGTCGAACATCATCATGTCGTACCATGCGTCGTCGATTCGGCTGGCCATGCCCATCTGCGGCACGTCCAGTGACATCACGTGCGTGTCGTGGAAATGCCCCGCCGCCGGGGTGAGCAGGCCCGGCTCGAAGGCCGATGCGATGGCAGCGAACCGCTCGATGGCCGGCAGCTTGTCGTGCGTGACGCGGTTGAGCGACGTCTCCTTGGCAGACGACAGCGCGCCGACGGCGTAATCGGAATGGGGCACCTCGCCGCGGAACGTGCGCAGGTCCTTACACTCTGGCTCGACGGCCCGGAAGAACTTCGTGTTAGTCGACATGACCAGCTTGGGGAACGCCCACGTGTCGTTCCACTCGCGCGTAATTTCACAGCCGACCATGCTGGTGGGCGTGTTGTCCCCGCAGCCGTAAGCCGCCGCTCGCATAACCGAGAACGGATTGCCCTTGGAGTCTATCTCGTCGAGTATGCCCGGCAGGTCCTTCATCACATCGTCGGTGCTCCGCGGGTCGAATCCGCCGTAGCCGACCTGGTAGAACGTCAGCACTTTACTGCCGTCGGGGCCTTCCCACCAGAACGCATCGGGCACGCCGGTTTCGCGGACAATTTGAGAATCGTCCCAGCTAGTGGCATGGCCCTTGGCGGTGCTGAAGTAAGGCGGCAGGCCCGCGAAGAAGTACTTCACGCCGGACCCAGCCAGCACGGTGGGCAAGGCCCAGCTCAGGCCCGGCACGTCGGTGATACTGCCGACGCATATCTCCCCGCCCAGGCGGCGCTGCAGCGTGCGGGAGGGGTACAGCAGGCGGATGAGTTCCTCGTGGCCGCACATGCCGGACGTTTCGTTGCCGACCAGGGCGGGTATTTCCACCTGGCCGGCAGCCACCCACTTGGCCAGCTTGTCCAGCGTGGCCTCATCGCTATGTTCCATGTAGTACCGAAGCGACCAGGCCTCTTCGCAGGTGTAGTGGAACCTTGCCTCCACGGGCCAGTCGGCCGTGGCTTCGCAGTAGGTGATGGTCTTGTTGTACAGGTCGATGTAGAACTGCAGCACATCCTCGATGGTGTCGGTGTAGCCGTAGTCGTGGTGGGCGATGGGGATGAGGTGAATCTCCCAGTGCTTGCGAGGCTTGAAGGCGACAGTCTTGCGTGTGGTCTTGCCGTCGGCGCTCTTGAGAGCGACCTTGACGTCGGCCGGCTCGCGCATGTCGGGCACCTTTGCCTGATGGACACTCTTGCCGGGGGCGATTTCGCCCAGCGCGGCAGTGACGGTGGCCAGACCGGGCAGCTTGAACGTCAGTGCCGCCCCGCTGGCGGGCGCATCGGCCTTGTTTTCGATGGTGACGTTGACAACTTGCAGCAGGCCGTTATCGCCGTGGGCGAACAGAACCGTTGGGTCGACCGACTTGATTCGCAGCATGACATTTCACCTTTCTCGCAGCACAGGGGCGTTGACGAACTGCCGCAGACTATACCGCGTTTGCCCAGCGGCGTAAATGGCGGTAAGGTATCGGGCAGGGGCCGGCAAGTGCCACGCCGCCGCCGGCCTGCAAGCAGCTAATAGTTGGAAGGATGGAAATGAATAAGACGTTCTGGAATCTGTTCGGCGACAACTGGAGGCTGAACTGCCGCAAGTGGCGACGCTCTGCGAAAAACCCCGTCGTCCCCGCTACCGGCGAGACATGGAAGAAGACATGGACGGCCAACCCGGACGTTATCGAAGTCGATGGCCGAACGCTCCTGTACTACCGCGGCCATGGGACGCTGGGCGGCGCGGACGACGCCGGCCACGACCGCATCGGGCTGGCTGAGATACTTAGCGTCACGCCCGACGATATCGAGATTCACGACCTCGCCGGCGGCGAGCCGATCTTCGACGTCGGCCAGGCGGGCACCTTCGACGACCAGCACGCACTGGACCCAGCGGCGGTAGCGTATTGCGGCAGCGTGCTGCTGTTCTACTCAGCCGTCGGCGCAGAGGGCGACGCGATCGGCTTGGCGATCAGCCATGACGGCGTGAACTTCCGCAAGTTCGGCAAAGTGCTCGAGGGCCGGGCGCCGGAAGTGGTGGTGAAGGACGGGCTGCTGCACATGCTCTTCCAGAAGTACATCGACGACGACCACTACGAGGTCTTCCTGGCCAAGAGCTTCGACGGCGTAAAGTGGGAGATGGTACAGGACGAGCCCGTCCTCGCGCCCGGCGCGGCCGGTGAGTGGGACAGCTTCGACGTATGCACCGCCCGCCTGCACGTGGCGGACGATGCGTACTACATGATATATGCCGGCAGCCCGCACCTGTGCGACGTGCCGGACTACTTCGGCCTGGCCCGCTCGACGGACCTGATAAACTGGCAGCGTCACCCGGGCAACCCGATCTTCGGCACCGGCGCGAAAGGCCAGGCGGACGGCGGAGCCATTTGGTACCCGGCCCTGCTGGAAGAAGACGATTTCTTCGCCGTGCTCTACGAAGGAACGAGCACGAAATTCCACGACGGCATAACCAGCCAAATATGCATGGCAAGCCTGGTGAAATGATTTTTGATTTGCGATTTTTGATTTGCGATTGGCACCGACCAGGCACGGTGATCACACGCAGGCCCAATCAAAACTCACCAATCAAAAATCAAAAATCGGCAACAGAATAGATGTTCAAATATGGCTAGAAACATGACCTCCAAAGAGCGCGTCCTCGCCACCATCGCCCACACTGAGCCCGACCGCGTGCCGGTGAATTATTACGGCGAGCCGGCCGTGGACCAGCGGCTGCGCGAGCACTTCGGCACCGACGACCTCAACGCGGCGCTCGGCGTGGACTTCCGCACCGTCGGCCCGGCCTACACGGGGGCCAAGCTCCACCCCGACAAGGGCGATATCAAGGTCAACGACTGGGGCATTCACATGCGGCGCGTTGTGCTGGACGACGGCGAAATGTGGGACTTCTGCACCTGGCCCCTGCAGAACGCCACGCTCGACGAGATCGAGGCCTGGCCAATGCCCAACCCCGACGACCACGACTACGCCGGCGTCGTCGCACAATGCCAAGCCGTCAAGGACTTCTGCATCTGCGGCGGCTCGTGCGGGCTGCCGGACATCATCAATGGCAACGGCATGGTGCGAACTATGGAGCAGGTGCTGGTGGACCTGGTCACCGACGACCCAGCCGGCCTGCGGCTGATCGAGCGGCGAAATGACATCCAACTGGAAATCCTCCGCCGCACCTTCGAGGCCGCCGGCGACAAGATCGACCTGTTGTGCCTCGGCGAGGACCTCGGCACGCAACGCGGGCCGACCATCAGCCCAGCCATCTTCCGCAAGCACATCCGCCCGCTAATACAGCCCTACGTGGACATCGCCAAGGCCTACAACGTCCCGGCCATGATCCACTCGTGCGGGGCCAGCAGTTGGGCGTTCGACGATTTTATAGAAATGGGCATCACCGTCGTCGAGACACTCCAGCCCGAAGCGGTGGACATGTCCCCAGCCTACCTCAAGAAACGGTTCGGCGATAAGCTAGCCTTCCACGGCGCCATCTCCACGGCGGGCGCCGTAGCCTACGGCACGGTAGCCGACGTCGAAGCGGAGGTGCGCAAAACGCTCGATATCATGATGCCCGGCGGCGGGTACATCCTCTCGCCGACGCACACGGTGATGGAGAACACCCCCACCGAAAACGTCGTCGCCATGTACCAAGCCGCCCGCAAGTACGGGGTGTACGCCTAAACCGCCTCGATCACCACCAGCGTGATGTCGTCTTCTTGCGGCTCACCGTCCAGGAATGCCGTAACGGCGTCCACGACGGTAGCGTGTATGTAGCGGGCGGGCTCATCGGCATGGTCGGCGATGACGCTCCGCAGACGATCCTTGCCGAACATTTCGCCAGCCGCGTTGGCTGCCTCCCAAATGCCGTCCGTACCGATCACGACAATGTCACCCGCTTCCAGCGTCACAGGCCCGCCGGGCTCGAAGGACCTGCCCTCCTCTATGCCCAGGGGAATGTCAAGGTTCGGCAGCTCCTCGAACTCGCCAGTCGCCTGTCGCAGCCAGATTGCCGGGTCGTGCCCGCCGGAAGTCCACCGCAATGAGCGGTCGGACGAGTCCAGAATTCCGTAGAACAATGTCATGAACCGCGCGTCGCCGCTATCTCTTACGAGGTGGTGGTTGAGTGTCTGGAACAGCCCGGCCAGGTCGCCGCCCATCCGCCCGGCGTGGCTCCGCAGCACCGCCCGCGCCGACGCCATCAGCAGCGCCGCTCCGATTCCATGGCCCGTAACGTCGCCCACTGCGATGCCGAGCTTGCCGGGCCCAAGGTCCATCAGGTCGATAAAGTCGTAGTAGTCGCCGCCGGTTTCATCGCAGTAGATACTCTTGCCGGCAATGTCAAAACCATCCAATTCCGGCGGGCCCATCGGCAGCAGGTGCTGCTGGACCTCCATCGCCAGGGCGAGCGAACGTTTCATTTTTTCGCGTTCCAGCAGCTTGGGCCCCATGTCGTTGAAGATGGCCGCCAGTTCGCCAATCTCATCGCAGCATCGCACGGCCGTGCGGGCGTCGTAGTTGCCACCAGCCAATTCCTCGGCAGCTTCGGTCAACGCCAGAATAGGCCTCGTCACCGCCCGGCTGGCTCGGGCGGCCGTGACGGCGACCAAGGCCGCTACGATAAACATGCAGGCTCCCATTATCTGCAATCCCTCGGCAATGCTCGCCCGCACGTGCTGCTGGCCTTCCCGCGCCGGAGCCATGATCGTCTCGTAAGGCAGGATGACCAAGGCGAATCCCCCCTCCTTCTCCACGACCGAACTGTACGCCCACAGAGCATCCTGGCCGAGATAACCCATCCGCCGCACCCCGGAGCGCCCTTCCTGGGCATCGGCAATCAGCAGCGCCAATTCCTCGGGGTCGTCTGACGTCAGCATAGATAACTCAACCGGCTTGCGCCAGTCCCGATGCTGGCCGATCTGGCGGGCCTCAGCTATGATGCCCGCCTGTCGGGCGTACTCAGTGCCCTCCTCGCCGATGCCCACAAACATCGCCACAGCCACGTCGCGCCATTGAACGGGGGGCATCAGGCCGTGCAGCACGCCCGAAGCCGGCACGTCGATGGCCGTCACGCCGGCGAACTCGCCATCGGGCCCGTAGACAGGCTGGGCCGCGGTAAGCGTCGCCACGCCCGTTGTCACATCCGTGATCGACACCCATGTCAGCTCCCCAGCATCACGCGCCTCGATGTACCAGTTGCGAACGCGCGGGTCGTAGTCACTGGGGTACCCCCCATGGGACGGGTAGGTGGTGTGCAGCCCAACTGCCAATGACGTGTACTGCCACTTCATTCCGTAGGGGATCGCCTGGCGCAAGGACCGATAGAGTTGCGGCATTGCTGAAAGACGCATCATGTCGTCGCTGATGTCGGCTTCGTCCGCCGTGGCGACGACAAAGTAGGCCTGATCGTCATAGCCCACGAGCATCGGCCCTGCTTCGTCGGCGTGCATCTGAGACAAACGGACATCATCGGGCAAGTCCACGCCTTCGTCGAAGTCGTTAGCGTATCGCAGCGCTCGCCGAGCGGGCGGCGGCGAAGCCAGCCTCTCCTCCACCTCCCGCGCCTGGACCTCCACCGACAGCTCGATCATCCGCTTGTCACGCTGGACTATAGAACTGTATCGCTCCAGCACGTGCCCGAGAGTAGCCCGGGCGTGGCCCTCGAGAATCTCCCGCCGCTCAGCCGACAGACGCCGACCGAGATGACTCGTCACGCGCCGTTGTATGATCCCCCCGGCGATCAACGGCACAAGCGCGATGGCCAGTAGTAAGATCAGCAGCTTGCCACGAATCTTCATAGACACCTCACTGCCAAGGGTCACGATCCCACCCGGAAATATGCCGAAACATTCTCCCACGAACCGAAGGCCCATGCAACACCGACGGCCCGGCGGGGCCTGACCCGTGTCGAGGCACTCGATACTACTACACCCGCTACCATATCCCCGCCCGAGCACTGGTAGCCAAGAGCCCTGAAAGGGCGACACAGCATGTAGCCCCACTACCCCTGGCCACAAGCTTGTCGAACGGCTGCCGTGGGGGCCAAGCTCCCCAACATGGAAAGCCCCACCGGCCGGTCCCCCCGCGAGCGCCCTTGCCTGTGGCTCCTGACAGTTCTATGATGGCCTATTAACAACGAGTGGGGCATGTGAAAGGTGAACCATGTGTACTGAGATACCCGTGAAGATTACAAGAGACTTGGGAATTCCGGGAGAAGGCCCAATTGTCATTATTGGGCCCAACGGAGCCGGTAAGACCCGCCTTGGTAATGCCATGCTTTCTCTGAATCCTTCTGCGGGAATGATCGCTGCACTCCGCAATATTGCTCTCAGTGAAGACATCCCCCTGCAATCGTTCGACCAGGCGGAAAGGAATCTCGCTCGGTCTTATGGTCAGCGAAAGACCAAGCACTGGACGCTATCGAATGAAATAGACCAGCTCTTCTCCAAGCTCATGGTTAAGAATTCTACCAGCGCGGTGGCCTTTCGCGACGAGCACTTGAACGGCAATGCCCCCCCCCAAGGACACCACGCTGACTACCCTTCAGAAGTTGTGGCAGCGCCTGTTTCCAGGCCGGCAAATCAGTTTTCGTGATTACACCCCTAGAGTGTCCTCGACCCTCGTAGAAGATGAGAGCGCACCCTATTCAGCGCAACGAATGAGTGACGGGGAACGTGTCGCGGTCTACCTGGCTGCTCGCGTTCTCGACACAACAGAAACCATTCTAATAGTCGATGAGCCTGAGGTGCACTTCCATGGCCGGCTCGCCGTACGGTTCTGGAACGAGATGGAGACAATGCGATCTGACGTGAGGCTAGTTTACATTACCCACGACTTGACCTTTGCTCTATCGAGAAGCAACGCAATCTATGTCAACCTGAAATCAGCCGGGAAGCCTACCTTGGTGGAACTCCACGATGGGGTACCACGGTCGCTGGCACAATCCCTCCTGTCGGCAGCGTCCTTCTCGATCCATGCGCGAAGGATCATTTTCTGTGAAGGAGAAGAAGGTAAGAGCTTGGATTACGACTTCTATTCTGCGTGGTTTCATGATCTCGAAACAGCTGTCATCCCCGTTGGCAATTGCCGAGATGTCGCGGAGACAGCTGCCAGATTTGCCGACAGCAAGTGGCTCGCCGGCCTTACAGCCATTGGCATCATTGATCGGGATTACTGGCCCAACGCCTACCTCAATGGCTTTGGCCCATCGATTCATGTACTGCCCTTTCATGAAATCGAGGACCTTCTCTGCTCCGAAGGGGTCTTTTGTGCCGTGGCGGCACATCATGGCAAGTCTCCGGACCTTTATGCTCAATTCATTAACAACGCCAAGGCCAAGTTCGACGACGACTTGTTGGTCTACCAAGTAACTGAGCGATTCAAGCGCCGCGTCGAGAACGAGTTCTTCACCGCAAGGAATGGCTTGAAGCCGAAACAATCAATGGCTGAAACCGCGCAACACTTTGCGGAGGCTTTGGGGCCAAGACAGTGGCAGACGCCACCCAATGATTTGTTCATCGCCGAGCAGGCCATCGTCGAAAATGCGCACCACGGATCGGCCGGTGAATTCCTGAAGGTCTTCCCCGGCAAGGTATTCTTTAATGGGGTCAGAGATATTCTCGGAATTGAACGATCTGCGTACGCCGAACTAGTCTGCAGCGCGCTGAGGTCCGCAGGGAACGACGCTGAGCCCTTGTGTAAGCTCGGGAAGCAAATTGAGCAGGCGCTCATCTGCTGGCTTCCCCCGCGCAAGGTAGTCCCATCCGCCGTGGAGGAGTAGGGCTGTGCATCGTTGGCGGACACCAGCTAGCTCTGGGAAGTAGGCGGCAAGAGGCTGGCAAGAACCGTCGAGGACAGGACAGCTACGGGCAGCCGTGGGCAGCTACAGCAAGCTACGGCAAGTCAGCGACGCGGCCTGCGCGCGCAAGGGATGTTGCGGCGGCGCGGTCTGCGCGCGCAAGCGATGTCACTGGCGACGTTGCCAGCGCGCAGAACTCACGTCGTGCGACGGGAAAACCGCGCGCAAGGGACGTCGCTGGCGCGCGTCTCCGGCGCGCAATATCCATGTTGTTGGCGCGCGTGAATTCTGCGCGCGGATGACGTTGCTGAACTTTTCCGATTTTGGCGGGCCGCGCTGCATGACGGCACCAGCGCGCAGGATGGGCGTCGCTGAGGCCGGGCGGGATGTTCGTGATTTCTGCGCGCTGGCGCTGTCGCATATGGCCGGGATGGGGCATTTCTATGCGTTTTCGTGCGATTGGGCGATTTTGCGACAGTGTGAGCGCGCAAGATTGACGTACATCGTGGCGGGCTCCGGCCGGCAGCTACGGGCAGCTGTGGACGCCGGCGGGCGGCTGTGGGCACGTGCGGCAAGGGCCGGCAAGCCGTGGCAAGGGACCAATGCGACGCGGGCCGACCCTCGTGAGAGGACCGGCCCGCTGGTGCATCGGCAATGGCCCGTGGGTCATCAATGCCCGCCATGCCTGTGGCCACTGCTCGTCGAGCACTGGTGCCCGCCGGCCGAGTGGTTGCTGCGGCGGTTGTAGCGGGCCCGTCTGTGCTGAAGGCGCTGATAATAGACGCGTTGTGCCGCCGTGTTGCTAAAGTGTATGTTATTACTGGAGCGGCGGTTATAGTTGGTATAGCTCGGCTGGCTGGAGTAGACGTAAGAGCCCGACACGCCGCCGATCTGCACGTTGCCGACCACGCGGACGCCGCTATTACGGACCACAACTCGAGTGGCTCGCTGGGCTTGGGTCTCCAGCTTGATCTTCTCACCACCGGCCTTGATCGTGATCTCCGAGTCGTCATCATCGAGGATCAGCTTGATCAGCACGCCGTCCGTGCCACCGTTAACTCCTGCATGCCACTGGACTTTCTCGTCATCATCCGTGTCGATCAGGTAATCGCCGCCAGCTGGATTGTTCCGGGCGGCCTTGGCCAGGAGCTTCGCAACGTCTTGACTATACTCGGCTTGCAGATCGGCCACCTTCTTGTCGAACTTCGCCTCGATCTTCCGCAACTCCTTGGCGAGCTTGCGGCGGTTGCGGATATCATCGTAGGCCTCATCGATATTGTCATTGGCCTTATCTTCAGCTTTGGCCAGGTCTTCGGAGAGTTCCTCGCGGAGCTCGGCCAGTTTTTTCGCCTGCTTGTGCGTCAGTTGCGGGGTCTGGCCTCGGCGGGGCTGCTCGAAGCCGATCGTCTTGATCACATAAGCTTCGCCATCATCGACCTTTACCGTGCCGCTCCAATTGCTCGGTCCGCCGGCCGGCCCGAAGCCCTGCAGGCCACGCAGGTTACCCCACTCGACCAACATGTAGGCCACGTAGTCGTGCCCGTTCCATCGCGACTTGGTGACGGTCACCTTCAGCACATCGCCGTGGGCCTTGCGGGCGATCAACTCCTGATCGATCTGATACCCAGCCGGGATGATACTGTCGGCATCGTAACCAATTTGTGACGCATGTGTTACATGCGTATCGCCGCCGGAGCCTATCGATATCCGAATGCCCGATGACCGGTCGCCGGCCTCGGCCTCGCCGACCGACAGCACTCCCAGAACCATCGCCAACATTATCATCTGCGTCGAAATATTCTTTGTCATTGTCTTCATGATACACCTCATTCTTTCGTTCTCAAGAAAATGACTGACCGGTCAGTCGCGTCATAAGAAAGAACGCCGACCGCCCGCGCTTATTGCAGATGCAACGCCCCCACCTCACAAATTTCACGTCCCTCCCCGTCCACAGCTGCCCGCAGCTGCCCACGGCCGCCCGCAACTACCCGGCACTTGCCGTCCACGGCCCGCCACAGACCTATGCAGCAACGTCATTTCTGCGCAAAACCCACGCGCGCCAGCAACGTCCCCTGCGCGCGCTAGCCACGCGAGCCAGCGACGTGAGTTCTGCGCGCTGGTCACGTCCCAGCAGCGTCTCCTGCGCGCGCTGGCCGCGTCGCTATCCGTCCACAGCCGCCCGTAGCTGCCCACAACTGCCCGGCCCTTGCCACCCACGCCCGCCCGCGTCCCTACCAGAGAGACCCACGCAACAATGTCATTCTTGTGCAACATTCTCCAACACCTGTCGCGCAGTTTCCGCCACCCCCTCCTGACCCGACTGTGACCATTCTTCCACCGTGGGCGTCAGCGCCGGAAAGTCGCCGCTAGCGAATGCCCAGATGATGGAGTACTTCATGGGCGCCGGTATCGGCCTGTCAGCGTATGAGAGCAAGAATGCCTCCACCTCGTCGCGGCGCTCGTCGCAGGTAGTGAGGCCGCGGATAACCCCCTGCATCTGCCACAGGTGCTCATGGTGCGGCGCCATCGCCAGCAGCGCATCGCCCATTGCTGCAGTACAGTGCAGCGCGGCTGCGTCAGCGACCTCACTTGCCTCACGCGATGCCTCTCGCCATGCCTCCCCAGTGGCCGGGGCACCGGAGGCCTGGTCCGTCGCCTCGTGCTGCTGGACCTTGGCAAGCAGCACCGTGAGGCCGGCCTGTTGTTCGTATTGCGCGGCGCTGCCGGCGGGGTCCAGCTTGGCTAACGCCGCCATTGGCCAGATGGCATCCGACATCGCCGCCACTTGCCGCAACTTCGGCAAGTCGCTCTCGTCCACTAATTCGATGATGGTACGTTTGAACATTGTCCCGTACCCACCCGGACCCAGTTCGACAAGCCGCTTGCGGCGCAAGCTCTCGTCGAGCAGAACATCCTTGCCGAGGGGCTCGTCCCGCCGCAACAGACAGATCGCCGCCACCAGGCGGATGTCGGCTGACTCATCGGCGGCGCACTCGGTCAACACGGCCAGCGATTGCTCGCCCTTACAATAGGCCAGCGGGAACAATGTGGCCGCCACGGCCACGGGCTCGACCTCGCCATCTGCCAGCCGCTTGCGCATCGTTACGGCGACCGCAACAGCCCCAGCCTCATCGCGAGCTATCACCCCGTCTGCAACCAGGTACCAGTCGTTGGATTTGATATTTCTCCACTCGAAGTAGTCGTAAGGTCGCCGGGCCAGGTCCGCCTGGAGCACTGCCACCGGCTCAGGGCCGGATATCTGCGCGAGGTAGCGGACCGCATCGTCCTCTGTCGAACGGGAGACATATCCCCCGCCCTCTCCGTCATCATCGGGCGTAGGGAACAGCACGTCGGTCGGCAGAACGCTCGGCGGGCCGGAGGCTGCCAGTTCCGCTATTTCGGCTGTGTATTCATCAGGCCATTTCGGCGCCTTACTTCCGTCATCGAAAATGGTCCGGGGGGTCAGCCCACGCGATGCATGGAGGTCCAATATGAGATCATAACGGGCATCGTCAAGGCGATTTTCCCAGGGCGTCAGGCCCTGACCACTGGGCATATACAGGCACTCGGATTTGCCCTCGTCCACAAATATACTGTCGCGGAAACCGCCATCCTCATCGCCGTGATACACATGGTATTCCTCGTTGTATCGCTGTATCTCCTCCGGCGTGGTGTCGATCGGCTCGTCTAAAAATGCTACAATGGCGGCCCGGCTGTCTGCGTCCGAACTATTGCCATAAGTACGAACGAACATCCGCCTGACCGCAAAGTCGCCATCGATTGCAGCCTGCCTGGCGTCGGCCTCCATCGCAGGCAGTTGTGGCGGCTCTGCCAGCGCACGTTCAAGAGCCCTGTGTCGTCGCAAGATCGGGTCCAGCGTGCGCTGTGAGGCCATGACGGCCTCGTGCTCCTCTTCGGCCACTCGTTTCAGTTCAAGGACAACCGGCTTCAGCTCATCACGAACGTCCTGATCCTCTTGCGCCTTGTACTGCTCCAGCCTCGCGAAGTAGGCAGCCCTCGCCTGCACGAAACTGGCCTCCACCGCCTCGGCCTCAGCTCTGATCGGGGCGATCTCGAACAGAACGTTGCTATATAGCGTCACAAACTCCGCCATCGCCTCGTCCGTCTGGCCAAGCGTTCGCTGCAGCGCCGCGTGCTGGAACTGGGCGATCCACGTGCCAAGCCAGTCGCTCGGCCCGTTGGCGGCGACTTCCGCCAGCCACGGCAGGGCCTTGCGCCGGTACTCAGCCGCCAGTTCGGTATCGCCCACATCATCGCTCACCCAGGCCCCAGCCAAGTACAGAGTCACCCAGTCCTGGGCGTCCATGTCACGCAGTTCGTAGCACGCTTCGGTGAGAGCAATTCGCTCCAAGGGGAACAATTGGTACACCGCCGGCACGTCCGCCCGTCGCTCGGCGAGCATGTCGCGCAGGGCCTGAGCTTCCGCCGGTGTGGCCGAAAACTGAACGTCGATGTAATCAGGTTCGAACTCGCCGGTCGGGCCTGAGTAGTAGCACCCCGGACAGGTGAGATACAAGTGATCCTCAATCATGGTGCACCCCAGGGGAGGGCGCAACTCGTCGGTGCTGCCAACAGAGGTCGTGGTCCCAATAACTCCGGTCGAAGTGAATGTCTCGCCGCAGAGCGGGCACGTGAACTCGCTGCTCGACAGACACGCCGAAGACGGACTGCACACCCCCAGCAGGATGGTTAGAAAAACCAATCGTCTCACGGTGGCTCCCTTTCGCTTGGATGGCGATCCGCCCGGTGACCCCACGGCCACGCCGGGCTTGGACCGACTTGTATGATAACGCACTGCTGGCACAGCGGCAAGTCGGCACGGAGAGCATGGCATCTGGCGGGCCTGGCGGCCAGGCTCCCCCCGGTTTCCCCGTGCCTGGGGCTGGCCGGAAGCTTATGATCTTGCGGCGATGCGAGCCGATGCGGCACGCTGTCGCTTTGTAATTTATTTGAAAGTACCCGACATGATTGACGTACGTGTAGAGCAGGTGAGCGAAGCGGTTGGCAGTGCGACGATGCATGGCTGGCACACCAGCCGGCTGCTGAAGTATGACGGTGCGTTGTACTTCTGCGCCAACAAGGTCCACCCGAAAAACCACACCACCGGCAATTGGAAGCTGGATCGTGGGCAGGTGTTCAAGAAGGAGCCCGGCGGCGCGTGGCACGAGGTGGCCGACATCGACCCGCGCATATACACTAGCTGCGTCGACTCGATGGGCCGATTCTGGACGATGAGCCCCACCTCATTCAGCTACTGCACGCTGTGGCGGAGCCTGCCGAACATGGACCTCGACACCCTCCACCGAATGTACGACGGCACGTGTGCATACCTGGCAGCCGGCATGAGCAAGGAAGACAACTTCCTGCTGCTGCACGCCGAGGATACCTGCCACACCGCACGCTTCCCCAACGCCGTCATCGCGATCTTCTACGACCGCCAAACCGATAGCTGGTTCCCCAGTCGAATGGTCACGCCCGAAGGCCGGTTCGGCTACATGGGCATCATCATCCGGGGCCGGAGGGCCATGGCGCTCATGCAGTCGACGATATTCGACCCCACCGCCGCACCCGACGAGCCGCACTACAACTGGCGACACCTGCGCGTCGCCCGCTGCGACGACCTGACCAAAGGCGAATGGCGGCAGGATATCCTGGTCAGCAGGCCGTTCGGCTTCACCATGCCGAGTGACATGATCGTCGCGCCGGACGGCGAGATTTACCTGGCCTACTTCCACCGCGGCGGGGACGACTCGCACGAAGCTACCGAGGCCCGCCCGTATGAGTTCCACATCGCGCGGATCGGAATGGACTCCGGCAGCGAAATATTCAAGCCGGGCTTCGAGCCTGCGAGGGCGCGGCTGTTCGTCGACAGCAAGGGCCAGTGGTACGTCGTGGGCCGGGAGGACGAAAAGATACACCTGTGGCGGCTGGACCCGGCGAACGGCTTCAAGCCGATCAAGCAGTGGGAGCTTTTCGGTACGGACAATCTCGTAGCCGTGCTACACACGCTCCGCCCAGAGCGGTTCGGCGGCGAGAGCGACGGCGACACGGTTCACCTCGTCAGCAGCGACATCAGGCCTCCCGCGTTCAACACGACGGTCAAGAGCTTCGGCCTGTGGCACGCGAGCTTCGAGCTGCCGGTGGATGAGTAGGCCATGAAGACCATCGATACAAGAATCGAGCTGGCGACCGACTGCATATCCCCCGGCACGATGCACGGGTGGCACTCCAGCCGGCTGCTGGCTTACGGCGGCGCGCTGTACTTCATGGGCTCTGCAGTCCAGATGCCCGACGTGGAGGACCTGTCCGAGTTTGACGAGCGGCGCGCCCGGGGACAGATATTTCGGCGCGACATGGGCGAGGGCGGCAAGTGGGAGCACATAGCCGACCTGCCGCAACGCCCCTACACGAGCGTGGTGGACCCGCAAGGCTGCATGTGGATGTTCAACCCGATGAGCTTCAGCTACGTGACGATTTATCGCTCCGCGCCGAAGATGGACCTCACCCACTTCCATCGCATGTACGACGGCACGTGCTTTTATGGTGGAACGGGCATGAGCCCGGAGGGCAACTTCCTGGTCATGCACGCCCTGGACACCAACCACACGCCGCGTTTCCCAAACGCCCAGATTTGCCAGTTCTACGAGGCGGAGACGGATAGCTGGCACTCCAGTCGTCTCGAAACGCCCGAAGGCCGATTCGGCTACATCGGCATCATCCTCCGCGGCCGATCGGCCACGGCGCTGCTGCAGTCGACGATATTCGACCCCGAGGTCGCACCCGAGTTGTTCGGCTACAACTGGCGAATCCTCCGCATCGCCCACTGCGACGACCTGACCACCGGCGAGTGGAAGTGCGAGCCGATGCGTAAGCGTAAGTTCGGTAGTACCAATGTGGCCGACATGACCACCGCGCCGGACGGCACGATCTACGTCGCCTATCAGCATCAGGGCGGCGACGAAAACCGCGACGCCACGGAAGCACTACCCAAGCCCACTTACATCAGCCGTCTCGGCGAGGATTTGTCCTACGAACACTTCGAGCTGGAACTCCCCATCGGCGGCCCGCGGATGTACTGGGACAGCAAGGGCCAATGCTACCTCGTCGCCCGGCTGGAAGAAGACACCCCGCCAAGGCTGTGGCGGGTCGACCCCGACAACGGGTTCAAGATCATCGGCGAATGGCTCATCGAGGGTGCCCAGGCGATTCAGGGCTATATCCTGCACACGCTCCGCCCCGCGCGATTCGGCGGCCACGCCGATGGCAATACGGTGCACATCGTCTCGGCTGAACGTCACGCCGACTACGAGCCCGACGACCCAGCCCCGCTGACGATGAGCCATCTACGCTTCGATCTGCCGATAGATCAATAGAGCCTGAGCATCGATGAAGAGAATGCCCGGTGCGGCATTATGAACATGGCCATGCGGACGAAGGCGGGCCTTTCTTCCCCCGGTTGACTGTGGCGACGGGGCCGCACGGTCAGTAGAATGCTCGCCATGAGTGAACGACCGAACATTCTGCTGATCCTCAACGACGACATGGGCTTTTCGGACATCGGTTGCTACGGCGGCGAGGTGCGGACGCCCAATCTCGACCGCCTGGCCGCCCATGGCCTGCGGTACACGCAGTTCTACAACACCGCGCGGTGCTGCCCGTCGCGGGCAAGTTTGCTGACCGGCCTGCACCCTCACCAAGCGGGCGTCGGGCACATGATGGACGACCTGGATATCGATGGCTACGTCGGCGACCTCGCACCCAACACCGCCACCATCGCAGAAGCCCTCGGGGCGGCTGGGTACTCGACGTACATGTCCGGCAAATGGCACGTGACGCTGCACCACGACGGGCCCAAGCACAATTGGCCGTTGCAGCGCGGGTTCGACCGCTATTACGGAATCATCACCGGCGCGTGCAGTTACTACGACGCCGCCACGCTCACCGATGGCAACGAACGTATCGAATCGCCTCGAAAGGGCGACTACTACACCACCGACGATTTCTCCGACCGGATGGTGGGCTTCATCGAGGACCACGCCCGCGACCAGGCCGACGACAAACCGTTCTTCGGATACCTGGCCTACACCGCGCCGCACTGGCCCCTGCACGCCCACGACGAAGACATCTGCCGCTACCACGGCCGATTCGACGCAGGCTGGGATATGCTGCGAGAACAACGCCTGCAGCGAATGGTGCAGATGGGCATCATCGACCCGATGTGGCAACTAACGCCGCGCGACGAGACCCAGCCGCCGTGGACCGAGGAGGTCCACAAGGCTTGGCAGGCGAGGCGCATGGAAGTTTACGCCGCGCAGATCGACCGTATGGACCAAGGCATCGGCCGGGTGCTGGACGCGCTGGAGCGGACGGGCAAGCTCGATAACACGCTGATCGTATTCCTCGCCGACAACGGCGGCTGCGCTGAAGAAATCGAGGTGCCAAAGGAAGAGTATGGCGGCCATTGGCCATGGCAGCCCGCGCGCACGCGCGATGGCAGGCCTGTCAAGCACGGCAACACGCCCACCATTTGGCCCGGCGGCGAGGACACCTACTGCAGCTACGGCGTGCCGTGGGCGAACCTGTCCAACACGCCGTTCCGCGAGTACAAGCACTGGGTGCACGAGGGCGGCATTGGAACGCCGCTGGTGGTCCACTGGCCTGACGGCATCGACGCAGAGCACAACGGCCGGCTGCGCCATCAGACCGGGCAACTGCCCGACATCATGGCCACCTTCCTGGATGTCGCCGGCGTCGATTACCCCACCCAGCGCGACGGCCACGACGTTCAGCCGCTGGAGGGCTTCTCTATGGCCCCAACATTCGCGGGTGGTGAGCCGCTGCGGGACGTGCTATACTTCGAACACGAAGGCAACAAGTGCGTGCGTCGCGGCAAGTGGAAGCTGGAAACCAAGCACCCCGGCGACTGGGAACTGTACGACATGCAAGCCGACCGCACGGAACTCAACGACCTGTCAGCCGAGCAACCCAAGATCGTTGCTGAACTATCTGCCCTCTACGACACCTGGGCCGCCCGCTGCAAAGTCCGGCCCTGGCTGGAAGTCTGGGACACCTACGTCGGCCGATTCGAACACGGTGACGGACAGGATGACGATTAGGAGAAAGTCCGGATGACTAGATCATCGGTGGGGATGTTGGCGGCCTGTCTTCTCATGGGGTGCGAAGCACGTGAGCCGGAGGCGGTGCCGAACGAAGGGGTGGATTACGCCTCTCTTGCTCAGGAAGTCGAGCTTTATTCTCCAACTGATACGAATAGGGTTACCGTTCGGTTTCAGATGGGGTTGGAGAAATCGGGAGCTGTGATAGCCGAACGCATCTCGCCGGCCTACTTGGTCTGGATCGAATGGGATTCTGGGCAGTTGGTCGATGTCCCTTGCGAGACGTTTTTCAATGTGCGGGAAGTCGGTGTCGTAGACCTCTACGGGGCGGGTGACCAGGCGGTCTTGCTTGTTACCACGTACAGCGGTTCGGGGTGGCACAGCGCGGAGCTTCGCCTGATCGTCCCGAGTGCGGGGAAGGTGGTGACGTTGACGCTTACTGAGTCCCATCAGGCGACCGAGCCAATGACAAATGTCAAGACATCCGCGAACTATAGCGATCCTGAATTTGTGGCCGAGCGGACATTCCTGGAGGAGTTTAAACACCGGTACGGATACGTCGACGAGCAAATGGTCCGTGAACACGCCGGCGATATTGACTATGCGGCCTATTTCTGGGCAAAGGCTAACAAGGGCGTTACGGATGGCCCGATAACCATTCGGCGCCTTCCAGGCCACCACCCGCAGCGGGCCAGCGTCAACGATCAGATCGCCGACGGTGACATTGTCTACACGGCCTTCTTCAAAGGGGCGGTCTGGGGGTATGACAAAGACGCGGATGAAAGCTTCGTTGTCTTTCACCCGGACTTCTACTACTGCTGGCCGACGGAGCTTCGCAAGGTCGGCAACTGGCTCTTGATCAATACGCGAGGAGAGGGGCTAGTGTTCGTTAACACCAAGAGCTGGCTGCTCAAGCGTGCCGACGTCAACATCGAGACGATTGCGTCATTCTCGATCAGCGGGAACCAGGCAACTGTTAATGAGGCATTCAGCATCGATCTGCCTCCTGAAAGTCAGGGGTCGAACTGATCCGATCGCCTGCTTCGCATAGCCCAAGCTTCGGCCAGCCGTTGCTGCCAGGCGAACATACACGCAAGACAACACAGGAGTAATAACTATGGGCAACCTCGCAGCCAGCCCCTGCAGCAATCCGGAACTGACGTTGGAAGACGCGCTGATAGCCTACCGGCACATCGGCTTCCACAAGTTCGAAGCCTTCGATTCGTGGGCTGCCTCAGCCTTGGACGTAACCGGCGACCCAGCCGCCTACCGCAGCCAGGCTGAGTCCTACGAGACCACCTACTCGTCGATGCACCTGCCGGCCGTCGACGATGATGATGCCTCTATCGACCGGGCCGTCGCGGCCTGCCGCTTCGCCGAGGCCATCGGCGCGCCCGTGGTGCTGTTCAAGGCCGACACCATCGAAAACTACATACGCGCAGCCGGGCCGTTTCTCGACGACATCGACGACATCGCCGTCACGCCTGTCGTGCAGAACCACTCGGGGGCAGCCCTGGCCACACTGGAAGATTACAAGCGTGTGCTTGGCGGCATAGACGATGAGCGAATGAAAACCGTGCTGGAAGTCGGGCACTTCCACTCGGTCGGCGTGGCCTGGCAGGCCGGCTACGACCTGCTGGCCGGGCGGATCGCGCTGGTGCACATCAAGGACCAGGTCGGCGACAAGCCCGTGCCGTTCGGTACCGGCGAGATCGACCTGCCGGCCCTATTCGACCGCCTCGACGCCGACGGCTACGCCGGTGACATCGTCGTCGAAATGGAACTGCAGGAAGACGTGCTGAAACACTATGCCGACGGCGTGAAGTATCTGCTGAACAACTGCAAGGGAGCTTCACTGTGAGCAAGCCTGCGAGCGAACCGAGAATATGCATCGTTGGGGCAGGCGGGCTTTCGAGCAGTCGGATATATCCGTACCTCGCCACGGCCGGCGGGCAGTTGGTCGGCGTGTGCGACCTGGACGCCGCTAAGGCCGACGCCAACTCCCGCCGCTGGGGAGGCACGCCCTACACCAACATGGCCGCCATGCTGGACGCTGAGAAACCCGACGCCGTGATGATATGCATAGGCCCAGCCCAGCACGCCGAGCTCGCGCCGCTGGTGATGCGGCGAGGCATTCCTGTTTACACCGAAAAGCCGCCCGCCACCACCGCCGTCGATGCGCTCGCCGTCGCGCGAGTGTCCAAAGAAACGGGCTTGCTGTGCATGACGGCCTTCAAGAAACGCTACGCCGCTTGCTACAGCCGAGCCAAAGAGTGGCTGGCCACGTTCCCGGCCGACTCACTGGCGTCGCTTAGCATCGACTACGCCTCCGCCCGCTACGGCAACGACTCGCCGGCCAGCGAGTTCCTGCTGGACTTCGCCATCCACGGAATCGACCTGGTGAGCTATCTTTTCGGTGACGTCGAGCAAGTGCTCGCCTTCACGAAAGACCGCCACAGCTACGCCGTCAGCCTACGCTACGTCAGCGGGGCAGTGGGCACGATGAACCTAACCGACGGGCGAGCGTGGGACATCCCCACCGAGGAGGTCGAACTCACCGTCGACGGCGGCAACTTCATGACGATTCACAACTCGTCGAGCTGGAAGATAACGCAGGATTTCAAGACGTGCGAATGGCGCGAGCCGACCACGTTCGTATCCGGCGGGGATAGCGGCAACGACACGGGCCATATGGCCGAGATTGTCGCCTTTATAGAAGCCGTGCAGACAGGCGGCTCGACGCGGTCGAACATCTACGAGTCGTACAAGTCGATGGTCCTATACGAAGCCATTCGCGACTCCGCCGCCACCGGCGAGATCGTCAAGATAGCCTACGAGCAGTGCTGAGGCGTGGCCCCTGTCCTGCGCGGCGGATATCCTCATCCGCCGCGTTGCCTTGTAGTTAGGGAGTTGGCGTCCCGATGTACATCGGGACGCCAACCGACGCTGCATCGCCCTTGGCCTGGCTCTAGCCCAACACTCGCATGACCGACTGCGGCCGGAGGTAGTCCATCAGTGTGTCCGGTCCCAGCACGCCGCCGCCCAGGCCGGATAGGTTGCACCCGCAGTAGGGCACGCCGTGGCTGAACAGGTTGTGCCCGTTGATCCAGCTATTGCCCGCCACCATCGCCTCCGCCACGCGGTCGCCGCGCTCGACGTCGGCCGTCCACACGCTGTTGGCCAGGCCGTAGTCTGAGCGGTTCACCAACTCTATGGCTTCCGCCTCGTCACGGAACTTCATCAGGTAGCTCACCGGGCCGAAGATTTCTTCCATCGCACAAACGTTGTCCGGGTCGCCCGTGAGCATGCCCGGCGTGACGTAGAAGCCGCCCGCGTAGCCCGCCACCTCGGCCGGCTTGCATGCCAGCAACTCCTCCGCGCCGCCGGCCAGGCCGCGCTGGAAGTAGTCCAGCACGCTATCCTTCTGAGCCTTGCTTACCACGGGCCCCATCTCCGTGTCGGCGTCCAGCCCATGGCCGATCTTGACGGCCTTCATGCACTCAACCGCCGCGGCGACGAACTTGTCCCATATCTTCTCGTGGATCATCCATCGCGAGGCCGTGCAGCACACCTGCCCCGAGTTAAACGTAATCGCCCCCACCAATTGCTCAGCCACAGCCGCCGGGTCTACGTCGTCGAACACCACAGCCGCGCCCTTGCCGCCTAGCTCCAGCTTGACCGGCACGAGGTTTCGTCCGCAGATCTCACCAATTCTCTTGCCGACTTCCGGCGAGCCGGTGAAAGCCATTCGATCGATGTCCGCGTGTCCGATAAGCGCCTCCCCAGCCGTTCTGCCCGAGCCGGGCACCACATTAATGACGCCCGCCGGGAAGCCCGCCTCCGCAGCAAGCTTGCAAAAGTACAGCGCCGTCAGCGGCGTGTTACTCGCCGGCTTGACCACGGCTGTGTTGCCAGCCGCGATGGCCGGGAACATGTTCCAGCCCATCAGTGTGAGCGGGAAGTTCCACGGCACGATGAACGCCCCCACGCCGTAAGGCACGCGGATTTGCCGAGCGGCAAAGCCCTCGGCCGGTATCGGCGTGGACAGCTCTGTCTTCGCCACCAAGTCTGCGTAGTACCTTAGCGTTGCCGCAACGCCGGCGATATCGACCGCCTCAGCCTGGGCGACGGGCTTGCCGACGTCCAGCGACTCGAGCTGGCTGAGCTCACCCGTGTGCTTGTCGACCAGGTCCGCCAGGCGATGCACGAGCCCAGCGCGGTCCGCCGCCGAGACCTTGCGCCACGGGCCTTCGAAGGCTGCCCGCGCCGAGGCCACCGCGCGGTCCATGTCGGCTGCGCCGCCGGCTGCCACCGTCGCCAGCACGCTGCCGTCGCCGGGGTCGATCGTCTCGAACGTCGCACCATCCGCGGCGTCCACCCACTCGCCGCCGATGAACAGCCGGATCGGCCCGTTATTGAGGAACTCTTTGACGGCGGGAAGTAACAAGTCAACGGCTGCCATGATCGGCTCCTTCGCACACGTGATAGATTTGCAAACCGGGCACAATTGCCCGCGACGATTGTACGCCCCCAGCCCCCACAATGCCATGCCCAGCCGGTTGACGGCGGCGAGCCCACCAGCGAGAATGCCAGCTCCACCCAGACGAGAAAGACCAACCATGAAGACCTACCTTACAACCGTATCGCAACGTGCCCTCGGCTACGGCCAAATGTGCCTGGCTGACATCCCCCAAGATAAGATGAACGTCAGCCCCGCCGGCACGATGAACACCCCCGCGTGGATCGTCGGGCATGTCGTCTACACTTTCGAGGGCCTCATCGGAATGCTCGGCGGCGAGTCACAACTGCCCGCCGGGTGGGAGGAGATGTTCGGCGCGCCTGAATCGGTCGACCCTGGAGACGCCGGGCCGAGCAAGGACCAACTGCTCGCCGCCATGACCGACGCCCACGCCCGACTGATTGCCATCGTGGAAACCGCCGACGACGACATACTCACCAAGCCCGTGGAAGATCCAATGCTCAGCCAACTTTTCCCGCGCGTGGGAGATCTGCTGGCCTCGGTGCTGACAATCCACGCCGCCCTGCACTTCGGGCAACTGGGCGCGTGGCGAATGGCCATGGGCATGGACCTGCCGATCTGAACGCACGGCAACGGCTTGCCTTTCGGCGTAGCACCAATATCATCTATCACCCCTACCCAGCCGGCAGAATCTCCGCCTCGCCCTCCCCCGCCGCGGCCATGTGACGCTTGAGCCGAGCGCACATCTCCGCCCGCACGTCGACGAAGGCGGGGTCTGTGACCAAGTTGTTCCGCTCGTGCGGGTCGGCGTCGAGGTCGTACAGGAAGTCCTCAACGTATTTGTCGCTGCCGAGCACATTGCCGTAAGCATCCGGCGCACGCACGGAGTACTTCCATCGCTTCGTCCGTACCGCCCGGCCGCAGTGGCTCTCGCTTATCTGAATGAACACATCGTCAGGCCAATCGTCGGCCGGCCCGTCGACAACCTGCTGGAGAGGCCTGCCCTGGAACTCTGACGGCACGGCCGCCCCGCCGGCGGCGAGAATCGTCGGCGGAATATCGATCAAGCTCACCATCTCCTCGACCGTCTTGCCGCCGGCGAAGCCGGGCCCGCAGGCGATCATCGGAATGCGAACGCAACCATCGTGGCAGGCGCGTTTGTACTCGCTGTTGCGCGTGCAGAAATGGCTGCCGTGGTCGCTCGTGTAGATTATCAGCGTGTTGTCGGCCAGGCCGAGCTGGTCGAGTTCCGCGCGCAGCCTGCCCAGGTTTTCATCCAGGCTGCTGATGCACCCAAGGTAGTCGGGGTATTCCTTGCGCCAGTCGCCGGCCGTGCCTTCCAGGTCGCCGGGGACGACGAAGTCGGCGAACCGCTCCTTCGAGCCGGCCGGGCCTTCGTAGCATTCGTGGTCGTTCTGGTGGTGCGGCTCGATGTACGAAACGAACAGGAAGAACGGCTTCTCGCCATCCCGGCTGCGGAGGTACTCGAGCATCCAATCCGTCTGGGCATCCGCGCGGTATCGGCCATCGGGGAAGTCGCGCCGGTTGCCGTCGCCGTCGAACATGTACCCATCGTAGCTGTGGCTAGTGAACTCCAGCACGTCCGAGGCCAGCCAGAAATCCTTGTAGCCGGCTCGTCGCTCGGGCGGCACGGGCTTGTAGCAGAAGTCCACAATATCGCCGGTGCGCCCCTCGCTGGCCAGGTGCCACTTGCCCAGGTAACCCACCTCGTAGCCCGCGTCGCTCATGTGGTGGGCGATGTACTTGCCATCGAGCGGCAGCGCCCGGCCGTTGGTCGGCACGTTAACTTCCGTGGCGTATCGCCCGCTCTGCAGACATGCCCGGGCAGGCCCGCACACCGGCTGACAGGTGAACGCCCGCTCGAACTTCACGCCGTCAGCGGCCAGCTTGTCCAGGTTAGGCGTGATCGGCTGGGGCTGGCCGTAACAGCCGCACGTGTCCCACCGCTGCTGATCGGAGAAGAAGAAAATGACGTTAGGCTGACTCATCGCGTGCTCCTTTTAACGTGGCATGGGCATCTTGCCCATGCGTCGTGGGGTCATCTTGGCCCTGCCTTCTTCTTCTTCTTTTTCTTCTTCTGCTGCTAGTTCCGCTGTTGCTTCTCTTACTGCAGCCAGGAGCAAGATGCTCCTGGGACGCATGGGCAAGATGCCCATGCCACCGGGAACTCCCGCTGCCCATCACTTGCCCTTGCCGCAGCACTGTTTGTATTTTCTGCCCGAGCCGCACGGACACGGGGCGTTACGTTTCGCTTTGCCGCCAGACCGACCAGCCGGCCTTGCTTGTTGCCCAGCCGACGGGTGCGACGCCGGCGCGGCTGAATTCTCCGGCTGCGCGCCGGGCGGCAGCTCGCCGCGATTGAGATATGGCGCGATCTTCTGTAGCGCGGGGATCGCCTCGGCGAAGAACGTCTTCAGGCCGTCGCAGAAGTGGTTGCGCCTGCTCGGCCCGCCGCCGATCGGCATGTGATGCTTCGGGCACCCGCCGTTGCAGAATTGCAGGTATTCGCAGTCCGCACACGCCTCTGGCAGCTCGGTTTTGAGCTTGGCAAAATCCGCCAGGCGGCCGTCGGCCAGCAGCTCTGTCAGCGGGCGATCCATAATGTTGCCCACCAGCCACTCCCGCTCGACGAAGTGATCGCACACATACAAGTCGCCGTTGAACTCCAGCACGTGGGCGTTGGCGCAGCGGGCGGCGTAGCAGCATAGCGACGGTGCGCCGAACAGAATAGTGTGCATGACGGCATCGATCAGCCGCACCGACACCTTGCCGATATCACGCTCCTGCCACTGACGGAAAACATCCAGCGAGAACTTTCCAAATTGGTCTGCCGTACATGAGAAGTCGGTCGGCTTACCTGCCTCGTCTCGCTCGAGAATCGGAATGAACTGCACATACTTTATGTCGCGGTTGACGAAGTATCGGTAGATGTCGGCGCTGTGCGGCACGTTAGTGCTGTTGAGCGTGACGAGAATGTTGAACTCGACGCGATGCTTCCGCAGCAGCTCGAGCCCCGCCCACGCGCGATTGAAGCTCGGCTCGCCGGCGTGGTCCACGCGGAAGCTGTCGTGCCACAACGGCGGACCGTCCAGACTCACACCGACCAGCACCTTGTTGACCGCGAGAAATTCGCACCACTCGTCATCCAGCAGCGTGCCGTTGGTCTGGAAGCTGTTGACTACCGTCTGCCCTTCGGTCTTGAACTGCTCCTGCAGCGCGAAGGCCCGTTTGTAAAAGTCAATCCCCGCCAGTATCGGCTCGCCGCCCTGCCAGTTGAAATCGCAATGCACGGGCATGGCGGCCATGTACTGACGCACGTAGCTTTCCAGCACGTCATCCGTCATCTGGAAGCGCTTCACGTCCGGGTACAGCTCGGCCGGCTTGTGGGTGTAATAGCAGTACGAGCAGTTCAAATTGCACGTACCGCACACGGGCTTGCACATGATGTTGAAGGGCGGCAAGGCTTCTTCGGGTGACACTGCGGACTCCTGTCTGATACGCTCCAATACCAGGCGTGTGTGTCCAGTATAACGTAATGTCCAACGGGACGCGCCTGTCCAAAACCCAGGCACGGCTGTATCTGGGCTTTAGCGCGCGGACTTTAACGTGGACTCGACCCTCTATCTTCTGCTCAACTCCGTGTAAACATCGAAGTAATGCAGGGCGTTTTCGACGGGGATGTTCGGTGGCATGTGGCCGTTGATGCACATGAAGTAGCCTGGGCAGTCTCGCCCGAGTGTCATGCATCGCTCGACCTCCGTTCGCACGTCGGCCTTGGTGCCGAACGTGAGAGGGCGACAATCGCCGTTGCCGATCAGCACGTGCGTCTGGCCAAACGTTTCGACCATGTATTTCAGGTCGGTGAAGCATTCGAACCAGAACCCCGTCACGCCGCAGTCGGCCACGTCGGTGGCGAACTGGGTGTAGTCGCCATCGGAGACAAAAAGTATCTTCTTACCAGCCTCTACCAGCGGGGCGAAGAGCTTCTTCATGTTCGGGAAGATGTACTCGCGGTACCAGCTAGGGTGGATGAACGCGCCTTCCGTCCACACCATGTCATCGTGCACCCACACCAGCTCGGCGTCGCACTCCGCCATGGCGTTATAGTGTGGCTGAATCCATTTGGCGTAGCGGTTCATCACCTCGCCGAAGCCGGCCAGGTCTTCCCCCGCCATGGTCAGCAGCATCTCCCAGCCGAACACGGCTATCATGCCGCTCATCAGCGTTTGATATATGCCCGTGCCGGGGACGATGTTCGGGTAGAACCGCTTCTCCAACTCGTACTGTTCGTTGAAGCCTCGCAGCAGTTCCTGATGGCTGATCGTCTTGAAGGCGACGTCGGTATCCAGAGCGAGCGCATCGGCGGTGGTCTTAAACGGGCACGCCCAGCCGTGCTCGAAATCGCGCCCGTCCTGGGCATACTCGGCGTGGCCCATGTATGTCCAGTTGCCACCGTAGGCCTCAATGGGAAAGTGGAACGTCATGTGGACGTCGTAATCCCACGCTTTAACGAACGCCGCAGCCGCCCGCTCGCGATCAGCGTCGGGCGAGTCGATGTTCACCTCAATGCCCGTCACCTTGCTCACCAACGGCGAGTGATACCACTCCGCGCTCATCTCCGTGTGCGGAATGCGCGCGGGTTTCTCCAAGTTCAGCGCCGCCCAACCGTCTGCGTATGACATGTCAGAATCCTCTGTGATGCGTCCATCACAATTCGCCCGTCACGACCCATGCACTGCTGTGCATGGGCTTTGGGGATGGGCGCGATTTCACTCCGTGTCGCTCTTACTGTGTGTAACTCTTGCTCTGGTTGCACTTCTTACTTGGGTTGCAACTCGTAGGTCGCGCCTGCCGTCGTGTCAAAGCTGTAAACACCATTCACGGTGCCCGCATCGAGCGACTTGCCTGATTGATCGACGACCGTCATGCCGTCGTCCCATGGGCATTCGATCTTACAGGGCTGACCCATCTCGCTGATGATCGACACGTCGCAGGTCTTGCCGTCGCGTTGGGCAGCTGAGATGAGAAACGCGCCTTCCGCGCGGAACGTGTCGAACTTCGCGTCGGTGTCCGGCGACCAGTCCGGGAACAGGCGTATCACGCCGTCCCAGCTTTGCATGAGCAGTTCCTGGATGAGCGCGACAATACCCAGCGACTCGCCGTACGCGCCGATGTAGCTATGCGAGCCGACGCTCATCGCACGCAGGGCCCCGCCGGGGACCATCCATCGCGTTACCACGCCGCTTATGCCCGGCAGGCTCAAATCGCCGCGGAAACAGCGGTTGTGCAGGCTTATCATGCCCCACCACGGCATCATGTTCACGCCGCCCACCCACATGTTGCAGTCGGTGTCGCAGGTGAGCCAGGGCTTTTCCTGCTGGCCTCGCGGAATGGCCGTGCCCGCGTCCACAGCCACGAAGGCCGGCGGGTTAACGCGGTAGCGATGCTTCTCTTCCTCGCTATAGCCCAGCGCGTCCAGGTCGTCGACGACGACCAGGTTATCAAGCCGATCCTGCCACTCCGCCTGGAACTCCGCATCGATACCGAGCGCTTGAGCTGCCAGGATGGCTGAGCGGAAGCAGTACTGAATGTGCCGTATAACCTGTGGCTGATCGAGATAATCCTCCACCTTGCCTGTGTAGTAGCTCTCGCCCTGGCAGGACGGGAACGCGTGGTACTTGCCGTCGTCCCACTTTTCCAGCATGTCCGCGTAGAACAGAGCCCCGTCGCGGATTACCGGGTAGCCCGTCTCCGCCAGCCAGGCCTTGTCGACCGTGTACAGGTAGCGTCGCCAATAGTGGTTTGTCACCCAGCCTGTCATGTAGGCCATGCGCGCGAGCGGACCCGTGCCGTACACGTCGTCAGCCACGGGGAACGGATAGCCCGCCAGCGAGATGTACATGCCGCGACTGTCCCAGTAATCGCGTGCGATTTTTCTGCCCACGTTGACCATGTGTGCCATGCCGGGAAAGTACGAGTCGCCGAGGTCCACCTGGTTGGCTTGGTAATCGCCCCAGAAGACCTGCTGGAAGTTGAAGTTCATGTGGTAGTCGCCGTGCCACAGCGAGTAGTCCTGCACGGTGGAGGGCAGGGCGAGCCCCGGGCACGGCACGTCGCCGCGGTACGCGCTTCGGCGGATGTGCAGCGTGTTGTACCAGCACTGCTCGATGCCCTTGTCGGCCGTCTCCATCTTGGAGCGGGACCAGAACTCGTCGGCGTAGGCATGGCCGGTGGCGAACAGCTTGGCCAGGCCTGCTGCCTCGTCTGCGCCGATTTCGTCGATGACGCGCTTAAGCTCGCCCTCCACGCCACCGGCGTCCGTGCTGGTGGGCACGACCACGCCGACCGTGCCGCTCAGCACGTCATCTTTCTCGCGGAACAAGTGCAGGTGCGCTTCGCCGGTGCCGAAGGTATCGACCTCTTCGATATCAAAGTCGCTCGTGAATGGCGCCATCGCGTAGCGGAAGCCCTCTTCGAACTCGACGTCCGGGTAGAACGTCTGCTCGATTACAGTCCGGCCCGCGATTTCGGTAACCGTCGGGTCGGGCAGCGTGGTGCACTCGCCGGAATCTATCGAGCCCCAATAATACTTGTAGCGTGCGCGCTTGTACAGGCGGGCCGCTGCCGACTCCACCGACGGGTCGGGCCAGCGATACAGCGAGAACCACACCGGCGGGAAGCCGCCCTTCTTGGTAGTTCGGCCCCAGTTTTCCACGCGCCAGTTGATGATGAGAGCGTTGGTCGGCGGGCCTGACACCACGCAGTTGCAGATGATCTTCGGCCCGTCGGGCCACCATATTTCGATCTCGACCTCGCCCTTTTCAATGTGCACGCGCTGATTGATGTACGGCGTGGACAGGTCGGCCGGCCAGCGGAGCGCGAGCTCGCCCACGGGCTTGGGGCACGGGTATGGTCGCAGGGCGTAGGCGGGGTAGCCGTCGCACAGCTCCTTCATTCGCTTGGCGTCGTCCGTGCCCTTCTCGGCCTCGGCATCGCCATAGACATACTCGTGACTCACCCAGCCCTCATCGCGAATGCCGTGGGCGATTTCCTTGATGTGCGCGGGCTTGGGGCAGGCGTCCAGGTCCAGACGGCGGTCCCACACGTCGTTCTTGCCGAACCGCCAGCGGATTTCGTCGGCTGCCTGGTATATACTCACCGACAGGTCGCCGTTGCCGATCATCATGCCGTCTTCCGGCTCGAGTATAAGACGGTCAAATTCAATTGTGTGCATCGCCAGCTTTCCTTCAGTCACGGAATAATGTTCACGCGCCGCCGCCGCGGTGGCGGCCGGGCGCCGATAGGTTAACGCGGTTCTCTCGCTTGCCAGGTGCGGGTATCGATGATCTCGCCGGCCGGCGTTATCACCAACATGGTGCAGGTGTCGCCGTCGATTTCCAGCAGGCTGTAGTGCAGCTCGGCGGCGAAGGCTTCCGAGTGGGGGTTATTTGCCTGCCAGCCTTCGCCCCGGCCATAAAGCGGGGCGCCCGCCCCGCCGACAATGACGACACTAACGCCGCTGTCCGGCTCGCTGCGCTCGTAAAAATGATCGTGCCCGGCGAAGTAGGCTGTCGCGCCGTGCTTGGCCAACAGCGGCAGAATAATCTTCTGCGCCTGGTAAGTTATCTTGTCGTAGGCGACGCCGTCTTCGTTCACCGCGGCGCTGCGCGTGGAGGACCAGGCTGGGTAGTGGCTGAAGAAGAATATGAACTTCGCCTCCGACGTCGCGAGCGTAGCTTCCAGCCATTTGTAGTTCTCCGTATCGACGGCAAAACTCGTGTAGCCGACGATGCCGATCAGCAGCACGTCGCCGATCTGCTGGGACCAATTAAGCCCGCGTCCGTCGTCAGTGGGCGAGTGGAACAACTCATTGTAAACCGGCGCGCTGTTTTCGTGGTTGCCGATCACCGGGTACATCGGCACCTCGCGGAACAGGTCGCCCGACGGGCCCACGAACTGCTCGTCCCACTCCCAGTCGTTTCGGCCATCCGTGACCATGTCGCCGACGAAGACCACCAGGTCCGGATCGGCGTCCCTCGCAGCAGCAGCCACTTCCCGCCAGGGGTCGATACGCGTTCGACTGTCGCCCATGACGATCAGGCGCAAAGCTTCGTCGGACTCCAGCCCCCACAGGGACACGTCATACCACGGCGTCTTGCGCTTCACGCCGTCGCGCGACGCCTCCAGACGGTAGCGCAACTTCTCACCCGCGCGATGCGGCACGCGGAACCGATGCAACAGGCCCTGATCGGACGTGGCGACCGTTTGCCACACCCCGCCCGTCGTTCGCAGCGTCACCTCGGCGGGAATGGTAGTCCGGCAGGAAACGGTAAAGTAGCCATCGTCGTACGCGCCCAGGATGGGCCCGGTCTGAAACTGCAGGTGCCCGGGCTTCATGGCCAGCATGGATAGCGTCGCCTCGAAGGCCTTGGCCTCCTCCTGCCCGTTGACGACGGTAATCTTGCCGACCAGCACGTTGTTGCCCTCAGCCAGCAGCGACCCGTCAATATCGGGAATGCCATGATAGGCCATGCCCGCCATGGGCCCTTTGACAGCCTGGCCGTTGAGCGTGAAGGGAAACGCCACCCAAGGCTCCTGGCCGTGGAGCAAATCCACACTGGCGATGTCGGCTGGCCTGGTGAGCTCAAACTCCGCCTTGACGATAATATCCACCTGCTGGGCGGGGTCTATCATCGGTGGAGTGACGGTGAAAGTTTCCCCACCGTCAATGCTGTACTGCACCGGCGCATCTTTCAGCAGGTCCGCCGGCTGGCCGACGCAGCCGACCATGGAAACAATCGCAAGTACCAACAAACAATTCGCAAAATTCTTGAGCATCTCGCATCCTTCAGTCGGCAATGTCATATCAGCCGGCCATGGGCCACGGCGGCAGCCGGTCAGGCTGGCAAGGTAGCGTCTGGGTCCGCAATCCGCAAGGCCCGGCGACTTGTCAGCCCGCGGGCGATGTGCTCTAATGTCGCCCGAAGCCAACTTACGGCAAACACAGGAGTGCTTCTTCCATGACGAAGGCCGATTCAGCAAGTTCCCCCGCCGCCCCCGAGTGGGCGAAAGTTGATCTGACGAAGATACCCAACATCGTCACCCCCCCGCCCGGGCCGGCCAGCAATGCCTGCCATGCCCGCTGCACCACGCACTTCAAGGGCTTGTCAGGCCAGGTGAAGCTCTTCCCCGTCGCCTTCGAGAGCGGCAAGGGATGCACGCTGACCGACGTCGACGGCAACGAATACCTGGACTTCTCCTCGGGCATTTACGTGACCACGCTGGGACACTGTCACCCCAAGGTCAGCGAGGCCATCGCCACCTACGCCCACAAACTGATGAACTGCCACGACTTCTCCACGCCGATCAAGACCGAGCTGGTCGAGAAGCTCGCAGACATCCTCCCCGGCGACCTGAGCGGCTTTCAGTTTTACGATTCCGGCACGACAGCCGTCGAGGCGGGCCTGCGCGTGATGCGAGCGGCGACGGGCCATCACGAGATGATATCGTGCTTCTACGACTACCACGGCAAGAGCTACGGCAGCGTTTCGCTGGGCCACGTGCGGTCGTTCGTTTACGGGCCAACGCGGGCGCCGGGCTTCCACATGGTGCCCAGGCCTGACGTATACCGCCCGATGTGGGTCAAGAGCGATGGGGTGACGATCGACACGGACAAATACATCGAATTCTACGACCAGTACCTCGACCGGGCGACCGTCCACGACGTGGCGGGGTTCGTCCTCGAGCCCATTCAGGGCTGGGGCGGCACGATCATGCCGCCGGATGACTTCTTCCCCAAGCTGAGGCAGTTCTGCGATGACAAGGGCATTCTGCTGATGGCTGACGAAGTGCTGACCAGTTGGGGCAGGACGGGCAAGTGGCTGTGCATGGAGCATTGGGGCGTCGTGCCGGACATCGTCACAATCGGCAAGGGCTTCGGCAACGGCTTCCCAGTAACGTGCGTGGCCGTGCGGGACGAGTACAAGGAAAGCTTCGAGTCGATCTCCGCCTCCAGCAGCTACGGCGGCAACCCGATGGCCTGCGCTGCCGCCCTTGCCAGCACGCAAGTGATCGAAGAAGAAAATCTCCTCGCCCGGGCGACGCACCTCGGTGAGCTCGCCCTCAAACGCATGGAGAAGATGAAGACGGAACACGCCATCATCGGCGACGTGCGAGCGAAGGGCTGCCTGATGGGTATCGAGCTGGTCAAGGACCGCGCGACCAAGGAGCCCTTCGACGAAGCCGGCAAGATGGTGTACCAGAAGGCGTTCGCCAAGGGCCTGGCGTGGATACCGGCCGGCCACATTCTGCGGATGAGCCCGCCAATCGTCATGGACGACGAAGCCCTGCTGAAGGGGTTGGACATGATCGACGAAGCCATCGGCGAGACCGTCCGCGAGCTTTGCTAGGAGACTGACGCGATGAAAACCATTCGCTTTGGAATAATCGGCTGTGGCCTGATGGGCCGCGAGTTCGCCTCGGCCGCCGCCCGCTGGTGTCACCTGCCGGAGATGACGGCCAAGCCGGAAATCGTCGCCGTGTGTGACAGCAACGCCGATGTGCTGACATGGTACACGGACAACTTCCCCGCAATCACGCTCGTCACCGCCGACTACCATGAACTGCTCGCCGACGACACCGTCGAGGCGGTGTACGTAGCCGTGCCACACAGCCTCCACCAGCAGATCTACTGCGACGTGATATCTGCCGGCAAGCACATGCTGGGCGAAAAGCCGTTCGGCCTCGATAAGCCCGCCAACGACGCAATCTCCGCATGCGCAGCCGAGCATCCCGACATACTGGTCCGCTGTAGCAGCGAGTTTCCGTTCTACCCAGCCGTGCAGCGAATCGGCAAGATGCTCGCCGACGGCGCGTTCGGAACAATCATCGAGGCGGCGACCGGGTTTATGCACTCCAGCGACTTGGACTTCGACAAGCCCATCAACTGGAAACGCATGATCGCCCTCAACGGCGAGTATGGCTGCATGGGCGACCTGGGCATGCACGTCTGTCACGTGCCGTTCCGCGCCGGTTGGGTGCCGAAGAACGTGCGGGCCGTGCTGAGTAACATCGTGACCGAACGGCCCGATGGCAAGGGCAGCCTGGTGCCCTGCGAAACGTGGGACAACGCCACACTGCTGTGCGAGACAGTCAGCCCCGCCGGCGACGTGTTCCCCTGGACGCTCAAGACCCAACGCATCGCCCCCGGCGAGACGAACAGTTGGTACGTGGAGATCAAGGGCACCAAGGCCTGCGCGGGTTTCTGCACGCGCAACCCGCGCATGCTGGAGCTGCTGGAATACACTGGCGGCGAGCAGACCTGGCAGCAGATCGCCATGGGCCATCAGATGGCCTACAAGTCCATCACGGGCGGCATATTCGAAGCGGGCCTGTCCGACACGATCCTGCAAATGT